>Ga0194126_10013448_pt1 | contig 10231 bp, 9 predicted proteins | sample TA2KigC150mmetaG_FD_148641 | JGI IMG/M metagenome (GOLD analysis project Ga0194126, IMG submission 148641) | Freshwater microbial communities from Lake Tanganyika, Tanzania - TA2015035 Kigoma Deep Cast 150m | ecosystem: Environmental > Aquatic > Freshwater > Lake | place: Tanzania: Lake...
CCGCTTAGCGTAATCTTTACCGACTGCATTGTTTTACCTGCAAGCGCTCCTATGTCAAAGCTTATAAAGCCCATACATGGTTTATTGCCTGCAGAATCACCGGCATATACATTTGCCCCTGCATATGTCTGTCCGCCATCCTCGACATAACCCCCTTCATCTGTTTTCTTGGAAACATTTACAGTCTGGTACTGGGGATCTGTTGCAGTTGGCGGCGGAGGCTCTGTTGTTGGGGGCGCCGTGGTTTGAGGCGGCGCCGTTGTTTCGGGGGCTTTCTCGGAGCCAACATATACTGCTATGGTTTTAGCAGTCTTTGCGCCTTTTGAATCACTAACTTCCACTTTTATTTCATAATCACCGGGATTTTGTGGTGTTGTCCATTTAACAGAGCTTGCATTGTCGCTATTAAGCGTGCCCCCCGTAACTGTCCATTTATAAGTAAGCGCATCCCCGTCAGGGTCTCCTGCAATAACTGTTAAGTCATATTGCTGCAAAACATATATTACATCGCTTGAGAGCTTAATTTGGGCAATGGACGGCGGCATATTGCAGCCCCAGACAAGAGTCATTGAATCCATTACTGTCCCGTGTTCATTTGTTGCTGTTGCAGTCAATGTATAAGTTTTCGTGCCTCTTTTTAAGTTTACGCGGGCAGAGTCTGGCCCTGCAGTTGACCCGCTGTCATCTTTTGAAAACATAACACTGGGTTTTGGATCACCGGTTACTACAGCTTTTACCATATAATAACAGGCATCTTCTGATTCCGAATATTTTGGCCCCTCATAAATTTGAAGCTTTATTGTGGGCCTTTTATTGTCCTTTTCTGTTGTGGGGGCGTTTTTTTCATCTGTTGCGGCCGGGCTGTTATCATCTGCTTCGCTGCCATCACCGCCTTGTGTAGTGGCTGGATTTGTGTCCTGGGATGTTTGCGCTGATACCTGCCTGCCCTCCATTAAACCTTTAAGGTATTTATTTATATATGGCTCGGCAAAATTTGAGACAGAAGTAAAACCAAGAAGCAGCCATGACCATGAGGCAATGGCAAAGATTAAAAGCACAATGACAGGTATAAGGTATTTTAAATTTCCATCTTTAATAAAACTTTTTTTCTTGCTATGTTTTTTACTATGACGCATTTTATAACAGTCCTGCCGATAAATCTGTTATTTATTTTTTATGGATATTATAAAGGCAAAAAAAAATTAAGTCATTCTTTATTATTTCAATGAGAAAGGCACTTTATTCCAGGTAATCATCCAGAATAATAACTTCAAGACCTGTAAGGCTTACTTTTTTTAAAGCTGTATCATTTGTAATAAAACACTGCGCGCCAGCATTAAAGGCTGTTGAAATAAGTATTGCATCTGGTGTCCTTATATTATAATCTGCCCTTATAGATGCAGCAAGTTTTGCTACAGGGTAGTTTACGCTCTGTATTTTGGCGCCTGGAAGTGATCCCACAAAATTCTCAAAAAGCCTTACTTTTTCAATATCCTTTAATTTGTAAGGTCTTGCCAGCAGTTCAGTAACAGATAGCGCAGATATTGTGCAGTATATACTTTCTGCAGCAATAACCTTGATAAGATGCTGTGTCATTTCATAATAAGGGGTAACTTTTTCAAGGTGATAAATCAGTACTGAGCTGTCAAGAGCCGCGGATTTGAGCCCGTTTATTTTTTTTATAAATACTTCCAGGTTCGGCTTAGCTATTTCCAGGTTCCCCTCTCTTCATTTATATAATTCTCAACCTCTTTTTTTGTTGATGCCCATGTACCTTTCATCAGGCCACAGGTGTAACTGGCATATTTTTCCGGGGTCAGGATAACAGTTTCCTGGCCTCTTGTAAAAATTACAAGATTCTTTTCAGGCAGCAATCCCATCTCTGTGCGTATTTCCTGGGGAATTACAAGCTGGCCCTTTTTATTTAGTCTTACTGTTCTTGAAATAGTCATAATAGATTTATTTAGTTATATTTATATATCTGAGTATTACTTATTTTAATAAGTATAACTAATATTGAATGATTGTACAGTATATTTTAATTTTTTTCTAAAAAAACCAGTATGAAAAATTAATGTTTGAAAATAAGAATGCATTATAAAATGGCCGCCGGCCAATAAATTCAGTGGTACATAAAAACAGCGCCCCAGTCATCTCTTGGAGTATTTGTAAGCTGAATTTTTTGGGAGCCGTCAATATTCATTATAAATATGTTGCCGCCGGCAGCCATGGAATTATACACTATAAGCCTGTTATCAGGTGAAAAACACGGAAGCCTGGCGCCTTCAGGGCCATCAGTAAGCTGTACCACATTCTCCCCATTACTATCCATGATAAAAATTTGTTCAATATTATTTCTGTCGCGGCCCATGAAAGCAATTTTATTCCCGTCTATTGAGTATTTCGGGGCCCTGTAGTTAATGCCGCCTTTTGATATTTTGTTATTGTTTTGTCCGTCAAGGCCCATTTCCCATATTTCTTCATTGCCTGTAAATCCTGATTCATAAACTATTTTGTACTCAAAGGGATGAGAGTAAGGATGCCAGTTGTCAAGCTGGGGATTAGTTGTAAGCCTCCTGGTATTTGAACCGTCACTTTCCATTACAAATACATCCCAGCTGTCATCAATGTATAGCCCAAAATAAATAAACCTTCCGTCAAAAGACCAGGCATGATAGCCATGCCTGTATGGCCGGTTTGTTATCTGTTTTTTACCGGAGCCGTCCCAGTTCATAGTAAAAATCTGCCAGTAGCCGTCAATATCTGCAGAGTAGGCGATTTTTTTACCATCGGGCGAGATCGAAGGATACATTTCCCTGCCCGGCCCGTCAGTTAACTGTGTAAGATCGGTTCCGTCAATGTTCATGCTCCATATATCTTCATTGCCTGCCATGCTAGATACAAAAACTATTTTACGCACCGGTTGGGCAGATGAAGTATCCTGCTCAGGCTGGATGGTTTGCGTCTCCTGGCTTTGAGAATCATCCTCCTTATCGTTTTGGACCTCAAGCACATTAACTGTAACAGTTTTGATGTCTTTGGCACCAAGCGGATCAGCTACCTCAACTTTAATTTCACAATTGCCTGGATTTTGAGGGGCAGTCCATTTGACACTGGATGCGTTGCTGCCTTCCAGCAAGCCTGCACTTACTGTCCATTTGTAAGTTAGTTGCTGCCCCTCAGGATCAGTTGCTTCTGCTGAGATCTCGTAACTTTCTGATTTATAAACTGAATCTGATGAAAATGTTATACCGGTTATTTTTGGATTCGAATTTATCTCCTGCGATCCTGTTGTATCATCTGTCAAATCAGTGCTGCTTTCCGGGGCATCTGTGATGGGTATATCGTTTATAGGGCTGTCACTGCCCTGCATGTCTTTATCTGCAACAGCATCATTTCTTCCCTGGTTAAAATTCTTTGCTATTACTGATTCTGCAATGTTTGAAACAGGAGGTATAGCCAGAAATATCCAGGACCATGAAGCAAGTACAAGGATTACAAGGATTGAAACTGGAATAAAAAATGTGTAATTTCCATCTTTTACAAAGATGCTGTCTTTAAGACTGAAACTTTTTTTGTGCCGTTTTTGTTGGCGCATATAAAAATATTTTTATCTTAATAAAACCGCAATTTTGCTTGAAGGCAATATTATTATATACAATCCCGGCACATAAGTCATTACTAAGAATGCAATTTCTTTCCTTTTCAGAAGGAAACTTTCTATGATTCTTTCCTTGCCAGAAGGAAACTTTTACATAAACTCATCTGCGCTAAACAGGCTTTCAAGTTCGTATCCGTCTCTTTCCAGGTTCTGGCGCCCGCCTTCAAGCCTGTCCACCAGCGCCACGACTTTTACGACCCTGCACCCAAATTCTTCCACTTTTTTTATTGAATCTATAATTGAGCCGCCTGTGGTAATTACATCATCTATTATTATAACACTGTCGCCTTCTTTTAAAGGGCCCTCTATCCATTTCTTTTTTCCATGTTTTTTTGGCTCTTTTCTTACCATGAATGCTTTTATAGGGCTGCCCTTTTCAAAGCTTACTGCAGCAACTGCCCCGACAATGGGGTCTGCGCCAATTACAGGCCCGCCTATGGCATCGGCCCCGCTTCTGGCAGCAATATCTGCAACAAGGCAGGCCACAAGATATGCTCCCTCTGCGCAAAGCGTGACCATTTTACCGTCAAAATAATAGCTGCTTTTTGCGCCTGATGTGAGGGTAAAATCCCCAAAAACAAAGGACTGTGTTTTTAATAATTCATAAAGCCTTTTTCTTTTTGAGTCATTATTATTTGGCATATTGTTCTCCGGGTAATTAATTTGTAAATAAAAAACTATTAAAAAATCTTTTCAGGCAAATAGCTGGTAAACCAATATGTGCTGCAGCTATATATTGCCTGGTATTTTATTAAATATTAAACTTTTAGTCTTTCTTAAGCGGGCGCCACCATGACTCATTTGCCATATACCAATCAACAGTTTTTTTAAGCGCTTCTTCAAAATCAGTTCCGGGCTTCCATCCAAGCTGGCTTTCTATTTTTGAACAGTCAACTGAGTAGCGCCTGTCATGGCCAAGCCTGTCTGCAACAGGCTTTATGAATGACTCGTCCTTGCCTGTAAGCTCAAGCAGCTTTTTTGTAATCCACACATTTGGTTTTTCATTGCCGGCCCCGATATTATATATCTCGCCTATGTGGCCCCTGTGAAGCACCAAATCAAGTGCGCAGCAATTATCCTCAACATATATCCAGTCCCTTACATTCATGCCGTCGCCGTAAAGAGGAACTTTTAAACTATCTATAAGATTTGTAACAAATAATGGTATAAGCTTTTCAGGATACTGGTATGGCCCGAAATTATTTGAAGTCCTTGTTATAAGGACCGGTGTGCCGTAAGTCTTATTAAAGGAGCGCACTATCATCTCGGCCCCTGCCTTTGATGCAGAATACGGGCTGTTTGGCTCAAGCGGATCTGTCTCTTTAAATGAGCCTTCTGCAATTGAGCCGTACACTTCATCGGTGCTTATCTGCAAAAACATTCCGCAGCCGTATTTTTTAACAGCTTCAAGAAGGACAAATGTTCCGTAAACGTCTGTCTGTATAAAAACCCCGGGATCCTCAATTGATCTGTCAACATGCGATTCTGCGGCAAAGTTTATAACTGCATCAATTTTTTCAGATTCAAATATTTGCCCGACAATGCCGGCATCAGCAATGTCTCCCTTTACAAAACTGTAGTTTGGGCTGTTTTCTATATCCCGCAGGTTTTCAGGATTTCCAGCATATGTAAGCTTGTCAAGGTTTATTAATTTGTAAAAAGGATATTTTGCTGCCATATAGCGTATGAAATTGCTGCCTATAAAACCGGCTCCCCCGGTTACAAGAAGTGTTTTAAATTGCCTTTCCATGTATTGTCTCCTAACCGTCTTTTCTTGACCAGTCATAAGGTACTTCGCCTGAGTGCGGCTCTTCCCTGTATTCATCCGGTTCTGTGTAATTATATTTTTCTGTTGGCGTATTTATGCACATTGCCTCTGTCTGGCTTATGCATTTAAAACCATGGTACACGCCGGGGGGTATATGGACAAGGGTCGGGTTATGCTCTCCGACAAAAAACTCATTGATTTCGCCAAAAGTTTTGGATCCCTTGCGGCCGTCATACAGCACTATTTTCATCATGCCTTTTACAACAACCATATTGTCTGCCTGCATTTTGTGATAATGCCAGCCTTTAACAACGCCGGGATATGCTGTTGTCATATAGACCTGGCCGAATTTTTCAAAAAATTCATCATCGCTCCTGAACATCTCCATAAGCCTTCCCCGCTCATCGGGTATGACTTTAAGCTTTTTTGTTTTTACTCCTTCTATCAATTTTTCCCCCGGATTTAAATTATAAATAAATTTTATTATTGCTAACCAATTGCTTTATTTTATTGTATTATTTATACTCCTATGCCCCTGTAATTAAAGCCAAGGGCTGTCATTGTTTTTTTATCAAGAATGTTGCGCCCGTCAATTATGCAGGGCGCCTTCATAAGTTTTTTTATACGCAGATAGTCAAGATTTATAAATTCATTCCAGTCAGTGACAATTACCAGTATGTCTGCCCCTTCTGCAGCTTTATAGGCATCAGGCGCCATTATTGCTTTGCTGTCCATTTCAGGAGGGCATGCTTTAACTACAGGGTCATATGCGCGCACATCAGCCCCCAGCTCAAGGAATTTGTTTATAACCGTAATCGAGGGCGCCTCACGGGTATCATCAGTATTTGGCTTAAATGCTATCCCAAGGACAGCTATGGTTTTATCCTCAATTATCCCAAGCACATCCATAGCCTTCTGCACTATTTTATATCTCTGGTAATTATTGACCTGGATTGCAGAATTGAGTATATTTGCCTCTGCCCCATATTCCTCTGCCGTAAAAGCAAGGGCGCGCACATCCTTTGGAAAGCATGAGCCTCCCCACCCTATTCCGGCTTTCATGAATTTGCTGCCTATCCTGCTGTCAAGCCCCATGCCGTGGGTCACATCCAGTATATTTGCGCCAACCCTCTCACATATATTTGCTATCTCATTAATAAATGAAATTTTTGCGGCAAGAAAAGAGTTTGATGCATATTTTATTAGCTCGGAGCTTGTTGAGTCGGTAATTATTACAGGTATTCTATCTTTTTTGGCAGCATTATTCTGGGCATAACTAAAATCCTGCTCAATAAGGGGCTTATAAAGCTTTTCCATTAAATCAATTGCCCGTTTGCTTTCTGCGCCTATGACTATTCTTTCAGGGAAAAATGCGTCATTTACCGCTTCCCCCTCTTTTAAAAATTCAGGGTTTGAGACTATGTCAAATTCATGTATTTTATTATCATCGCGCAAGTTTTCATTTATTATTTTCTTAAGGCGCTTTGCAGTCCCTATTGGAACAGTGCTTTTATTTACAATTACCTTATAGCCGTTAATTGACTTTCCGATAAGCCTTGAAACCGCATCAAGGGATGCCAGATCCGGTTTTCCGCTTGGAAGAGGCGGGGTTCCCACACAAATAAATATTATTTCCTGTGATTTTATTGCCCCTTCAAGATCAGTTGTAAATACAATTGTTTTTCTCTTTATATTTTTTCCTATAAGCTCTTTGAGCCCTTCTTCATATATTGGGCATTTGCCTGCAAGAAGCATTTTTATTTTTTCTTCATCCTTGTCAACACATACGACATCATGGCCTATTTCTGCAAGGCATATCCCTGTTACAAGGCCAACATAACCTGTTCCTATTACGCAAACTTTCATATCTCTCCTGGAAAAATATTTGTATTTAATTTTTATTAATAATGATTATACATGCAATATATTATTAATGTTATTTTTTATATAATTCTTTTAAGACTGAATGTATTTTAGCTTAAAACTGTTTTATGTTTTTTAACCAGCGCCTGCATAATCAGTCATAGTATTTCCTGAGATTTAGCCGCCAGAATACCCCCGCAGTGTCTAAAAACATCCTGAAGGCATCACGTATGCCAACCCTGCCAAACTGCCTCTTCAAATCAACTTTTACCGGGGCCTCAACAATGCTGTAACCCTTTTTATTTGCGGCAACTAAAAGCTCAAGGTCAAATGCATATCTTTTTACAATCACTCTGGGAAGGCATTCTTCAAGTACTTTGCGCTTAAACAGTTTGATTCCTGTCTGCGTATCCTTTATTGAAAGCCTGAAAAGTATTTTAATTATAATATAATAACAGAAGCTGGCAATTTTTCTAAAAAATGGGTAATGAAGAACAGATTTTTTATGCATCTTTGAACCAATAACAATATCAGCATTTTTGGCTTCCATAATCCTGTAAAACTCTGTTGCTATAAAAGGGTGCAAATCAAGGTCTGCATCAAGAAAGAGTATATATTTTCCCCCGGCAAATGATGAGCCGTATTTTAAGGCATTGCCCTTGCCCATGTTTGGGCTGTAGCTTTTTATGCGGATTTTACGGCTGTACTTTGGGCCGGATGATATAAACTCTTCAACACTTTCGCATGTGCCGTCTGAGCTTCCGTCATCAACAACAATAATCTCATAGCTGCTGTTAAGTTCTTCAAATACATCTGCAGTTTCCTTAAGCGTGGTAACTATCCTGGTTTCTTCATTGTGCGCAGGAATGATTATTGAAAACTCTATTAAATTATGTCCGGTTTTATCCTGCAATAAAATACCTGCCTGCATTTTATTTTTTAACATTTTTAAAAATCATACAAAAAAGTATGATATCAGCTATAAAAAATGCTTACAACAGGAAATTTATGCATTTAGCATCTAAAATTTTGTGATAATAAATTAGCAAGCTATGATGGGTATTGATAAAACCATTTGAAGGCTTAAGCGGGCATGGTTCCTCTCTCTTGAGAGGAGAGCTTAGCCTTAAAAACTTGAGCAGGCTTTTTCTCGCCGGGAAAAAGACTGCGTGTTTTTGAAATACCCATCATAGCATTTAAAATACCGGTTTATTGCTGCCACAAAATTTTAGATGCTTCATGCTAAAAGCCAAAATACTGCCAAACCTTTTATGTGATTTTTTTATGAAGGGTATTTATAGTTTTACGATTATAAAAGATTTGCTGTGCATATATGCATTTAAATGGCTTAAATCTGCATATTTTTATTAAACCATTCATATGTTAGCTTAAGCCCTTCCTTTATCGGCACTGAGGGGTTCCAGCCAAGTATATTCTTTGCAAGCCCATTGTCAAGAACGCTTCTGTACTGCTCCCCGGGTTTGGCCGGCCCGTGCACTTCTTCAATTGATTTGCCGCTTATGTCGCGCAGTATATAGAAAAGCTCATTTACGTTTGTCTCCTTAGCTGTACCAATGTTTATAGCGCCGCAAAAGCTGCTTTCAATGGCATGCACATTGGCATCAACTGCATCACCAACAAATACATAGTCCCTTGTCTGTCCCCCATCCCCGTTAATAACCGGGGAGGCGCCCTTTATTATTTTGTTTGAAAATATTGCAACCACGCCTGCCTCTCCCAGGGGGTCCTGGCGCGGCCCGTAAATATTTGCATACCTGAGTGCTATATAGTCAAGCCCGTATTCCCTGTTGAAATAATAAAGGTAATTTTCTGATGCAAGTTTTGCAACTCCATAAGGCGAGACCGGGTTTGTGCTGTGTTTTTCATCGGCAGGAAAATACTGCTGCTCGCCGTAAACTGTACCGCCGCTTGAGGCAAAAACCACTTTTTTAACTCTTGTCTGCATGCTGCAGTTAAAGACATTTAGCCCTCCCAAAACATTTACTTCAGCATCATACATAGGGTCTTGGACAGAAATGCGCACGCTTAACTGTGCAGCATTATGTATTACAACATCAGGCTTTTCGGCTTTAAAAACATCAATTAATGCCTTGTCCCTTACATCAAATTCATAAAATTTTGCAGAGCTGTTTATATTCTCTTTTTTGCCTGTGCAAAGGTTGTCAAGGATTATAACTTCATATCCGAGCTCAATGAGCCTGTCGGCAATATTGCTTCCTATAAATCCTGCCCCGCCGGTAATAAGTACTTTTTCCATTTGCCCCGCCTGTTTATTTTTATAATTAATGCTGTTTTAGCAACTTTGGAGAATTTTCATAAATTCATCTCTTGATAACTTTAATTATTTTTTAATATCAGTTTACTATGCACTAACCTTATTTGCATAATTATAACATGGGATAAAGGAATTGAGGAATAATAGTAATGCAATAAACATAAACTGCCGTAAATCATACTGCCCTAAACCTTGACAAATCAGTTAATAATTGTTAGATTTTACTCAGATAGTTTGAGTGACAGTCGTAAAAAAGAGATAATCTTTTATCAGGTTATCTCTTTTTTGTTTTAGGGTGCGCCAGGCGAGATTCGAACTCGCAGAGGCTTTCGCCCGAAAGAATGACAGTCTTTTGCCTATACCAATTCGGCTACTGGCGCATAATATTTATTATACAATATGTTAGTATATTTAAGTATAAATAATATATATTATTTTTATGTAAAAGAAGTGTTTCCAATGAAAGACAAATCAATAGTAAAGATTTTTATTCTTTATAAAGTATAATTATTGCCCGGAATCTGTTTGGCTGGGGATTAAATCTTCAGAATATTCCTCCAGCAAATCATCTTCGCTTATAAAGTCCTCATCTTTTATGGCGGGAATTGACAGATCCACGCTTCCATAGATTTTTATCCTTTTA
>Ga0194126_10013451_pt1 | contig 10230 bp, 6 predicted proteins | sample TA2KigC150mmetaG_FD_148641 | JGI IMG/M metagenome (GOLD analysis project Ga0194126, IMG submission 148641) | Freshwater microbial communities from Lake Tanganyika, Tanzania - TA2015035 Kigoma Deep Cast 150m | ecosystem: Environmental > Aquatic > Freshwater > Lake | place: Tanzania: Lake...
TCGGCCTTGCACATAACCTGGCGGCAGCTTTCTTGGATAATTCCATATTCAGAGGCAATCCCCTGGGCATCGAAAAGAACAGAATTTACTGGAACCGCGTGGTAGATATCGGCGATCGTTTCTTAAGGCACGTAAAAGTCGGATTAGGGCTTCCGAAAGAAGACCTGTCGCGCGATTCAGGGTTTGATATTACGCCTGCATCGGAAATTATGGCTATTCTGTCTTTAAGCAGGGACCTGGAGGATATGAGGAAACGCCTGGGTAGGATAGTGCTGGCAGAGAGCGCATCCGGAAAACCTATTACCTGCGAAGACATAAAAGTTGCCGGGATAATGGCAGTATTATTAAAGGATGCGATTAAGCCCAACCTTATCCAGACATTAGAGAATACCCCTTGTTTTGTGCATACGGGGCCTTTTGCCAATATTGCTCATGGCAATAGTTCTATTATCCAGGACGAGATAGCTCTTGCTGCAAGCGATTATGTGGTTACTGAGGCAGGTTTTGGCGCTGATTGCGGAGCGGAGAAATTCTTTGATATTAAATGCAGGATGAGTTCAAATTCTCCTGATGCTGCAGTGCTTGTTTGCTCTGTCAGGGCGCTTAAGGCCCATAGCGGCATTTGCAAGATTACGCCCGGTGAGCCGCTTGATAAGTGCCTGACTGAAGAAAATTTAGATGCTTTAGAAAAGGGCTTGGGGAATTTAAAGAAACAAATTGAAAATGTAATGCTTTTTGGCGTGCCCGTAGTCGTTGCAGTTAACAGATTTAACACCGATACAAAAGCAGAAATTGATTTGATAAAGAAAAAAGCTCTTGAGTTCGGCGCCTTTGAAGCAGCCACAAGCGAAGTCTGGGCCAAAGGAGGATGCGGCGGCATAGAGTTAGCAAAAGCCGTAGAAAGAGCTTCTTGCACAGCCAAAAAATTTAAGTTGCTTTATTCTGAAGATGCTGGTATAAAAGAGAAGATTGAGAAAATTGCCGTTTCTGTTTATGGCGCAAAAGGCGTATCTTATTCGGAATCGGCAGAAAAGAAAATCCTTGAGTTCACCGGCCGCGGGTGGGATAAATTGATGGTTTGTATGGCCAAAACACCGCTTTCTTTGTCCCATGACCCCGCATTAAAAGGAGCGCCGCGCGATTTTGTGCTTCCTGTGCGCGATATCAGGGCTTTTATCGGCGCAGGATTTTTGTCCTGTTTGTGCGGCACGATCCAGACTATGCCTGGTTTACCGAGCCATCCTCGAGGGGAAAATATTGATATTGATGAAAAAGGAAACATTACGGGCTTGAGTTGATATGTATAAAAACAGTACTTTAAAGAAATATTTAAATGATTTAGCTGCCAAGCTGCCTGCTCCCGGAGGCGGTTCTGCTGCCAGTTTGAATGCTGCCCTCGGTGCCAGCCTTATTAGCATGGTTATTAATTTTACGCTTGGCAAGGCTAAGTATGCCGAATATGATGCGGAACTTAGGAAAATGCTGCAGGAATCTGAACACTTGAGGGATCAATTCCTGGATTTAGTTGACTTAGACGTCTTGGCCTACAGGAGCAGGAATAAAAGAGATGCATTAAATATTCCTTTTATGCTGGCCCGGTTATGTTTTGAAGCAATCAAGTTGTGCCCTGTATTAGTAATTAAAGGAAACCGTAATTTGGCAAGCGATGTGGCAGTAGCCGCAATAATGCTTGAGTCGGCTTTTGTATCCGCATATTTTAACGTGGAAATAAACCTGAAAATCCTGGGAAATAAGAAGTTGACTACCAGCATCAGAAAAGAATTGGGCCTTAAAGCAAAGAAAGTCTGGAAAACACGTCTAATAGTGGAGGATAAAGTTGGCAAAATTATTAGAGGGTAAGCCGATTGCAGACAGGATTAAAGATGAGATTAAGGCAAGCGTGTCGTCTTTAAGCTTTAAACCGGTTTTAGCCAGTATCATGGTCGGGGAAAACGCCGGGGCTGAAACATATATTAAATCTCAGAAGAAAGTCGCTGAAGGTTTAGGCATAGATTATCAATTTCATAAATTAAGTGCAGATATAAAAGAAAGCGAGTTAATTGAATTTGTAAAGAAATTAAATGCCGATGAGCTTATTAATGGTATTATTATCCAGATGCCACTTCCGGCCCAGATAGATTATAAGAAAATATCGCAATATATCCTGCCGGAAAAAGATATTGAAGGCATGCATCCGGCTAATATCGGCAAAATTATCTTTGGCAAAGCAAAAATATTGCCTTGTACTGCGGCAGCAGTAATGGAATTGATAAATAGCATAGGCTTAGATTTATACGGCAAGGAAGTTGTTATAGTCGGGCACAGCGAAATCGTGGGAAAGCCTTTGGCATTATTGCTGCTGGAGAAATTTGCTACGGTTACTGTAGCTCATATTGGTACAAGTAAAGCAGGGCAATTAGAAGAACATGTGAAAAAAGCCGAAATTTTAATTGTGGCAGTGGGCCGTGCAGGTTTGATCAAAGGCGACTTAATAAAAGACGGAGCCATTGTAATTGATGTAGGCATAAATAGAGTGGGAGAAAAAATTGTCGGCGATGTGGAGTTTGAGCCGGCAGAAAGAAAGGCTTCATATATCACTCCTGTCCCCGGAGGCGTCGGGCCGCTTACTGTTGCTATGTTAATGCGTAATCTGGTGGAGGCAGCAAAACTGCAGCGTTGATTAAACGACAATGAAAACAATTGCTCTTTTAACCATTTCCAATATCTTCATGACCTTTGCCTGGTACGGGCATTTAAAATACAAAAACTCTCCGCTTTGGATTGTCGTTATTATAAGCTGGCTGATTGCATTCCTGGAATATTGTTTCCAGGTGCCGGCAAATAGATTAGGCCATTATACATATAGCGCAGCCCAGCTTAAAACCATCCAGGAAGTTATTACGCTGATAGTTTTTGTTATTTTTTCAATAATCTACCTGAAGGAAGAATTCAAATGGAATTATGCAGTCGGTTTCCTGTGTATCCTGGCTGCGGTGTTTTTTATATTTAAGAAATGGTAATATGCTCTTTGGAAGTTTTGCGGATGGTTTGTCTGTAATTTTTCGCTCAGGGATGTCGCGGATCCTGCCTCGTCACCCGCAAAATACCTAAGCCATCCGTAAAAAATGGATGCATATTTATTCTTGCTTGCTTGTAAGCAAGGGGCGGTAAAAGTTCGAGTTAAAAATAAAAAATAAATAGAATATGGAAGATAGAAGAAGAGATTAGAAAAGGAAAAATGATGAAAACAATAACATTGTTTATTTGCATAGTCATAATAGTTACATTTAGCTTTATGGCTGAAGTCTATGCCGAGACTTTTTATTTGAAAGATGGAAATGTTGTAGAAGGGAAAATTATCAAAGAAGAAAAAGGCAAAATTTACCTTGAAGACGCCACTGTAACTATAAAAGGGCCTAACGAGGAGGGTACGAAGGAAGGTCAAGAAGCATTTATGTACGCTTCAAGGCATGTTATTAGAAGAGACGAAATAGAGACAATTAAAGCAGGCGATACAATGGTTGAAGCATTTACTGATGAAGGAATGAGAGATCAGTACAAAGTTAGTAAAAGTTCTGAGTATTATTTTCGGGGCGTGCAATATGCGATTAATAGAAAATTTGAAGAAGCACAAAAAGAGTTTAGCAATAGCCTTAGAATAGATACATCTTATACTCCGGCTCAAGAAGCAGTTTTATTACTCAAACAAGTATTGAATAAGTCAATAAAACAAGAATCTGCCTCAACTATATTTGAGATCGTAGATTCTAAGGATTGGCAAAACGCAATTTCTAAATTAAGAAACATAGTAACTTTGGAGCCAAACAATATTGTAGCGCGTAATCTGTTAGGTGTTGTTTATCGCTATAATAGAAGATTCGATGATGCGAAGAATGAATTCGAGAGGGCTCTGCAAATTGAACCCGCAAATGCTTCAATTCATAATAACTTAGGAGTAATTTATGCCTATGAAAATATGCTGGATATAGCCACCGATGAGTTTAATAATGCATTAAAATTTAATCCCAATCTAAGCGAGGCAAAATTTAATCTTGAAATACTTAAAGAGTCTAGGAAACTTTCAAAAGAAGACATAGCTACTCAGGCTATTCTTGAAAATAAAGGTTACGGCGATATCTTAATGACTGCATCTATAGTGGAAGAAAGATATTAGTTGGAAGAAATAGGGGGGCGGCTCGATTTTTAGCGGACGGCTTGGCTGTGTTTTCGAGCACATGGCTTAAGCTTTATGGTTTTTGCTGAAGGCGCATTAGAAAATTTTTGGCACTTCGACTTCGCTCAGTGCCAATGGTGAGCGTAGTCGAATCCATTGGCACTATCTATTGACTTCTAGTCGGCAAGGGTTTACGAGGAGCGGAGGAGTTCTCGAAAGGGCAAGGCGGAGCCGGAGCGACGAAGTAAACCGTAGCCGACGGCAAAAATTTTCAGCGCCGAAGCAAATACCATAAAGCTAAACTTGATAAGAGCGAGAAAACAGACAGCAGATTTATAAAGAGGACAATATGACATTTAGAGAGAAATTACAATCGGGGAAATTTTTGGTGACGTCCGAGATCGGGCCGCCGAAGGGCATTGAGACCAAGCTGCTTCTGGAGGACGCGGAATTAATTAAGGGCCGGGTTGATTGTATTAATGTCACCGATCTGCAGAGCTCGGTAATGCGCCTGGGGTCTTTGGCAGTTTGCGCGCTCTTAAAACAAAACGGCTTTGAACCGATATACCAGGTAACTTGCCGCGACAGGAACCGCCTGGCGCTTCAGTCAGATATCCTTTCAGCAGGCGCACTCGGCATCCAGAATCTATTGCTTTTAACGGGAGACCACCCGGCGCTGGGTGACCATCCGGAAGCAAAACCGGTTTTTGACCTTGATTCTGTGCAATTATTGCAGGTAGTAAAGAAGCTCCAGGAAGGTTCTGATATGAAAGGCAATAAGCTGATAGGCGAGCCGCCGAAATTCTGCATGGGCGCAGTAGTCAATCCCGGCGCAGACCCTCTTGAGCCGCAGATCATCAAAATGGAAAAGAAAATTGAAGCAGGCGCGGAGTTCTTTCAGACACAGGCGGTTTATGATATTAAGATATTTGAGAATTTTCTTAATAAGACAAAGCATTTAAAAACTACAATTATGGCAGGCATCGTATTATTAAAATCAGCCGGCATGGCGCGTTATATGAATAAGAACGTTGCCGGAGTTTTTGTGCCGGATAATTTAATCAAAGAAATGGAAGAAACAAAAGATAAACAGGCCCAATCCGTTGAGATTGCCTCGCGCCTGATCAAGGAACTAAAACCCATGTGCCAGGGGATCCATATTATGCCGATCGGCTGGGATAAAGTTGTGCCCCGTGTATTGGATGCGGGGGGATTATAATGGCCAATCTTCCTCAGATACCAGGCGCGAAAAAAAGAGGGGTATTGCATTTAAGCTGCAATGAGGATTTTAAGAAAATAGAAGAGCAGCTTATCAATGATACGGTCTGTATCAACGGGCCTGCCCGTGCCGCGTTCGGCCTTGCCTGCTCGATCCATGAGAAATATAAAGTCGGAGTCAAGGTTGTAACTAACGAACCATTTAATGAACCGCTGCCTGTTGAAATTGAGGCGATCGCAAGCCCTATCCGGGAGATCGTAGGAGAAGGCAGGGCGGAAGCGGTAAAATTTGAGAACGGGAAAGCCGTAGGCGTAGGTTTGGTTTTGTTTATAGATGAGCAATGCTCGCTCGCTGAACTCGGGATAAAATTTGAAGATAATTGCGATAGTAGTCCTAATTTTAAAGGAGAAGATATGTCTGATGCTGGTGTATTAATACAATTGGGGACTAAGGGCAGCGAGGCAGTATTAAATCTTGCCAAAAGCTCTCTGGATAAAGCTATCCAGGAAAAAGGAGCAGGCCAGGCAATCAGTTTTCCGGAAACAAACTATTATTTTCCTCTGATCAATGCTTTATTGAAATCGGAAGCCAGGACTTTAGGGGATTGCGCAGAGGTATTAAAAGAAGCCGAGAAATTAAACAATAATAAGCCGGCTTCCAGCGGCCTCAATATCAGCGCCCTGGGAGGGATATTGAATAAAGGCCTTTCAACACTTTTATGCGAAGAGGTCCTTGCTGCGCTTCAATATTTGAGTAAAGCCCATCCAAAGGGAGGAGCCGGATTTTTATCGGATACATTGCTTCGTTCGCTCGGCATACAGCTGGTGGACGGGAGGATCGCCGGCATTGCGGTAATTTTAGGCCCGGCAAAGGATGAAGATTCTGCAGTGCAGCTTGTAAGGGATTTTCAAAGTAGAAGTATTGTCAGTTTACTTGTCGGCAATGTAGGAGGGAATACTCTTCAGAAACAGCTGGAAAACAAAAAAATAGAACTGGGCCTAGAGAATTATATTGTCCCCTTAGGCGAAGATTATCTATCGGCTATTTATGCGGCAAACTGGGCAGTAAGGGCGCCGCTTATGTATGGCGGCCATAAGGCAGGGCAGTGGGAAAATATTTTAAATTATACCAAAGATAAAGTGCCGGCTTTTATAGTGCTTTTGTCTCATGTGGATGAGGTAATCGTGGCTACCGGATTGGGTGTCTTGGCAATGGGTTTCCCGATTATTACGGATTTGGAAGTACCTCAGCTTCCGAAAATCGATACCACTTTATATGAAGCATTGGTAACTGAAAAAGATTACAAAAAACTTGCCGGAAAATGTATTGAGACCAGGGGCCTGAAGGTTAAGATCGCACAGATCCCGGTACCTGTGCCTTATGCAGCTGCTTTTGAAGGCGAACGCGTAAGAAGGGAGCAACTGCATGTTGAGTTCGGAGGAAAGGCAAGCAGTGCTTTTGAGTTCTTAACCACAAAAAACCTTAATGAAGTCGAAGATGGGAACATTGATATAATAGGCCCGGATGCAGGCCAGCTTGAAGGGGGCAATAAATCCCTGCCTCTTGCGATCATAGTAGAAGTTGCGGGGCGGAAAATGCAAAAGGACTTTGAACCGATACTGGAGCGCCAGATCCACCGTTTTGTGAATTATGCCATGGGGCTTATGCATGTAGGCCAGCGCGATATGAACTGGATACGCATATCCAAAGACGCATTTGAAAAAGGTTTTCGCCTCAAACATATCGGGATCATTCTCCATGCTATGCTGCATCAGGAATACAGCGCAATAGTAGATAAAGTGCAGGTTAAGCTTTACACAAAACTGGAAGATGTGGAAGGGCTCCTGCCGCAGGCAAAAAAAGCTTATGATGAACGCGATGAACGTTTAAGCGGGATGACCGACGAAAGCGTGGATACTTTTTATTCATGCCTTTTATGCCAATCATTTGCCCCGAACCATATTTGCGTGATTACTCCGGAACGCCTGGGGTTATGCGGGGCTTATTCATGGCTTGACGGTAAGGCATCTTTCGAGATCACTCCGACCGGCCCGAACCAGCCCATACTCAAAGGCGAAGTGTTGGATAAAATAAAAGGGCAGTGGAAAAATATCAATGACTTCGTGTTTAATAAATCCAACAAGACAATAGATAAAGTGAACATGTATTCGCTGATGGATTCTCCCCAATCATCATGCGGATGCTTTGAGTGTATTGTTGCTATAATCCCCGAGGTTAACGGGATGATGATCGTCCACCGGGATTATTCAGGCATGACTCCCTGCGGGATGACATTTACAACTTTAGCCGGTTCAGTAGGCGGAGGAGTGCAGACACCCGGCTTTCTGGGTATCGGGAAACTTTATGTAGCAAGCAAGAAGTTTATTTCAGCAGAAGGCGGATTAAAAAGGGTAGTTTGGATGCCGAAAGAATTAAAAGAGCTCCTGGCTGATAAGCTTAAGGGGCGTGCCGAAGAATTAGGCGTTCCGGATTTGGTGGATAAGATTGCTGATGAAACCCAGGCCACAACTATAGAGGAGCTTGTAAAATTCTTGCAGGAAGTAAAACATCCGGTCCTTGAATTGGAGCCGCTTTTTTAAGGGCACGCCTCAATATTTTTCTTGACCTTGCGCGGAATTGTTGTATAATAATTTTATAAAATACATGCCTACTCCTGCCTTTAAAAATACTAAAAATATTACCTTAATAGTTGTGGCGCTTGCTTTTGGGTCATTATCTTTTTGTTCTGCCCAGGAAGGGCCGGCTGATTTATTTTCCGGGACCTGCTATATTAAGAAAACCAAGAATACTCAAAAGGCAGAAGAAACCGTTTCAAATAATGACGCTGCAAAACAGGCCCTGCCTCAGAAAACAAAAGATGCCGGTAAAAACAAGGCCAAGCGCGCTTCTGCCCAGGATGAAAATTTGAGCCTGATGCAAAAGCAGGCCAGGCAGTACCGCGCCGAAGGGTTACAGGCGCAGCAAAGAGGCGATTTAGCTTCGGCCATGAATTGTTATCAGAAGGCCGTGACCTATGACCCAGGTTATGCTGTTTTATATAATGACCTGGGGATTATTTATGAAACAAGAGGCGAGAATGACCGCGCAGAGGCCAGTTATCTTAAGGCCGTAAAGACAGACCCGAAGAACTTAAGCGCATATTCGAACCTGGCTCTTTTTTATGAAAACAAACGGGATTTGAAATCAGCTTCCCATTATTGGCAAAAAAGGGGGGAGTTGGGTGAGCCGGATGACCCATGGACAATGAAGGCAAATGCAAGGTATGAGGATATTTGTTTGTCCTTAGGGTTGATACCGGTTGATTCCAGGGAACAGGAAGTAGTGCAATTAGTACAGGATATTAGCGCCAAAAAATCCCTTTATCGGGAAGACAACAAGGAACTTGCCAAGGATTATTTCGAGAGGGCGAAGGTGTATTTTCAGAAAGGGAACAATACATTGGCCCTTAAGAGCGCCTTGGACGCAAGAGAGCTTAACCCCACAGATAAAGACATCACCGATTTTATAGAAAAGGTCCAAAAAAGGTTATTGTTGAAATAGTAACCACAATACTTTTTTCCTGCCCATAATTTCAATGCTTTAATTAATGGCTAAAAAAACGTTATACCTGATCGATGCTACTGCTTTTTGTTATAGGGCATTTTATGCTTTGGCGGCGCTTTCTACGTCTTTCGGGCAGCCGACAAATGCGATTTACGGCTTTATGAATATTTTAAATAAAGTCCTGAAAGATAATTCGCCGGAATACCTGGCTGTGTGTTTTGATGTTTCCCGCGATACCTTCAGGGCCAGGAAATTTGCCGAATACAAAATCAACCGGCCGGGCATGCCGGATGAGCTTTCCAGCCAGATCCCTTTTATAAAAAAGATAGTAAAAGCTTTTGGGATTGTTATTGCCGAAAAAGAAGGTTTTGAGGCAGATGATGTCATCGCCACCTTAGCGCTAAAGGCAAAAGAAGAAGGGATGCCTGTCGTAATTATCAGTTCCGATAAGGACATCTTGCAGCTTGTCAGCGAAGATATTGCGGTCTTCAGCCCCCATAAAGACGTTGGGGTCCTCTATGATAAAGATAATGTTTACAAGCGTTACGGGATCAATCCTGAGCAGATAACGGATATCATATCTCTTATGGGCGACAGCGTAGACAATATCCCGGGAGTACCCGGTATCGGAGAAAAGACCGCTGTTGCCCTGATCAAGAAATTCGGCTCCATAAGCAACCTGCTTAAAAGCTTAAAAGATATAGCACCGGAAAAAATCCGCAATTCGATTACCGATAATATTGAGTTGATAAAACTCAATTCAGAGCTTGTGTTATTGGATAAAAATGTCCCCCTGGGGCTGGGCATTAGCGACCTGAAACTCAAAGCTGCGGATTACGGGGAGCTATTAAAACTTTTTAAATATCTGGAATTCAAGAAATTCCTTAAAGCCCTTCCCATCCAGGAAGAAACCAGTCCATCTAAAGAGGCAGGCCTGGTCAATGATAAAGATTTGAAAGGGCTGGTGAATGACCAGGATGAATTTTATTTATCAGGCAATTCCCTTAAGGACCTGGCCTTTGGTTTAAAAGGAGAGGCCTGGCGCATAAATGAGCCCGCAGAATCATTCGGGAGTATTTTAGCTAACCCGAAAATCAAGAAAATCGGGCATGATTTAAAACGCCTGAAACTTATCTTGGAAAAAAACGATTTTAAGTTAGGAGGCCTGTATTTTGATACTATGATAGCAGCCTATTTATGTAATCCTTCAAAATCAAGCTATGATCTGGAGGAGCTTTCCTGGGATTACCTGGGCAAAAACATTTTGGGCGAA
>Ga0194126_10013453_pt1 | contig 10228 bp, 7 predicted proteins | sample TA2KigC150mmetaG_FD_148641 | JGI IMG/M metagenome (GOLD analysis project Ga0194126, IMG submission 148641) | Freshwater microbial communities from Lake Tanganyika, Tanzania - TA2015035 Kigoma Deep Cast 150m | ecosystem: Environmental > Aquatic > Freshwater > Lake | place: Tanzania: Lake...
CCCTAAATCTTTATACGAAGGATGTTCTTTAAAGACACGGTAGCAGTAAGGGCAGGTCGTGATCAGGGTTTTGGCTCCTGTTTTCTGGATCTCGAGAATATTGCGTCTGGCTAAATCTTCCTTGATCTTGTAACCCACGTCTTCAAGAACGCCGCTGCAGCAGACCTCATCGACCATCGTATAGTCAACCTTCAGAATGTCAAGGAGCCGGAGCGTCTCCTGAACACTTTCTTCTTCACGATACGTTCCGACACAGCCGAGGAATAACGCATAAGGGGCTTTCTCTTTTTTGCGGCCCCAATCATGGCGCTCTGTTTCGCCATAGATGTTTCCATACTTCTTGACGGTTTCACCCATGGCTTTAAAGAGGTTGTCAAACCCCGCTCCCACCATGTCCTTTCGCATGGATTTAACCATCTCCTGAGGGTCTACTCCGGAAGGGCAATTGGTCGTGCAGTTCATGCAGGTTGTGCAACGGAGGAAGGCTTGAGCCACGGATTCTGTCAGGGGAAGTTTTCCCTCCATCAACTCTTTGAGAAGGATCATTTTGCCGCTGGCATTAGCAATGGGTCTTTTGGTCAGATCGAAGATCGGGCAGACTGCACGACAGAAACTACACCGGGAACACTGGACAATCGCCTTTCGCATCTTTTCATCGAATTTGATTTGATTAGGCATTGGTCACCGTTCTGAAATGGGGTTCAAGCGATTTCGGAATTCGGATTGCTGATTTCAGATTTTAAATTCCGCATTCCGCAATCTGAAATCCGCAATTTAGTCGAGGGCTCTTTTGCCTGGGTTCATGATGTTATTCGGATCCAGTGTCTTCTTGATCCTTCTCATCAAATCCATTTCGACCGGGTCGTGTTCAAGAGTCATATAATTTGCCTTGGAGATTCCGATGCCATGCTCTCCGCTGAGCGTGCCATTGAGAGAGATGGCAAGGTGGAAAATCTCCTTCTCCACCTTGTGCGTTCTTTCGACCTGGTCTGGGTCATATTCATTGTAGAGAATCTGGGGATGAAGGTTTCCATCGCCGGCATGGCCAAATGTGGCAACGACGATGCCGTAGTTTTGAGAAATTCCCTGAATTCCCACCAATAACTCCGGAATCCTTGAAATAGGAACGGTCACATCGTCCAGCACAAAACTGCTACTGACCCGAGCAAGAGTGGCATAGGCAGACTTGCGGGCCTTCCAGAGGTTAAGCCGGTCTTTTTCGTCCCTTGCGGTCTTGATCTCGACAGGATGATTGTTTTTCAATATACCAAGAACCACCTCCATTTGAGCTTCGACTTCCTCCCAGGTGAAGCCATCGGTCTCTGTCAATATCATGGCCTCCGCATCCGGCAGGGCGATGTCGGTATTCTCCCGGATCGATTTAAGAGTCACCTTGTCCATGATCTCCATCACGCTGGGAATGACCCCGCTGGTCATCGTCTGAAAGATCGCCTTTCCTGCATCCTCCAGTCTGGCATAGGTGGCGACAGCGGTCATGGCATAACGGGGAAGGGGGTTGATCTTCAGGGTAACCTCTGTGATCACTCCAAGGGTTCCTTCCGCTCCGACAAAGAGTTTGGCCAGATCATAGCCCGAGACGCATTTCATCGTATAGGAGCCTGTCCGCATCAATTCTCCAGTGGGCAAAACGACTTGAAGGCCCAGGACATAATCTCGGGTCGTCCCATATTTGGCGCCTTTGATTCCGCCTGCATTGGTGGCCACATTTCCTCCGATCGTGGCAACGGAACTGCTTGCTGGATCAGGGGGGAAAATAAAGCCATGCCTGGCGAGCTCCCGATTCAAATCGTCGCAAACCACGCCTGCCTGAACGTGGGCATAACGGTTTTCAATGCTCACTTCGAGGATTTTATTCATTTTCGAGAGGTCGATGATAATGCCTCCCTTGATTGGAACCACGCCTCCACTGAGACTGGTCCCGGCTCCCCGTGGGATGACCGGTATTTTATTCTCATTGGCAAATTTGACAATGGCCAGAACCTGTTCTGTTGATTCGGGCCAGACCGCCGCATCAGGTCGATAGACATTCATCGAAGCGTCGTAGCTGTAGGGCACCAATTCTTCCAATTGATCGGTGAAATTGTCCTGACCCACGATTTCAACCAATTTTTTGATCATCTGATAACACTCCCCAACTCGGCATAGCCGGAAACAAACAGGGTAAAACTCTAAACACTAAACAAAAATATTTGAAATTTCACAGACCTGTCATCCTGAACTCGTTTCAGGATCTGGGGTTCAGGTTAAAACGAGATGCCGAACCAAGTTCGGCATGACAACTTATTGTCCCTTTAAATGTTAGAAGAAAATTCTCAAAATGAACCATGTAAGAATCTCACGCTTTTTTATATACACCGTTCACCCTGAGCCTGTCGAAGGGTAAATCATAAGGAGGTTCAATTCGTGGTTCAACCTGCTTGTCCTTAGAGAGCCGTTCTCTTTCGAGAACCTCAGGACGAACGGCTCACCACAAACGGATTGTAAAATGATTATTGAGACACCATGCTAACCGGTTGATTTTTTGACCTCCGACTCCACATAATTCAAATGGTCAAGCGTTTTCTGCCTTGCCTTTTCAGGAGACCGGCTTTTGATGGCATTAAAAATCTGCTGGTGGTGATTCATCAATTTCTTCACCTGATCCCGACCGATGAAAATTTTCGCCATGGATTCTCTGAGAAGGTCATAAATCCCAGACATGATATGCATATGGATGGTATTGTGGGTGGCCTTGGCAATGGCCAGGTGAAAGTCGGCATCCTCTTTTTCCCAGGACCGGCCTTCCTCAAAGGCTCTCTTCATCTCCCGGATGATGATGTCGAGTCGCTCAATGTCTTCCCCTGAGGCTTTCTGTGCGGCGTGAAAGGCGGCCCAGGTCTCAATGGCCTTTCTTACCTCGATGAGATCGAAAATCTTCTGGGTATCTGCTTTGATAAGCAGGGCCAGTGGATCTTCGATCAGTTTTGAGGCGACCGATTTTACAAACGTCCTCTTGGCCTGTCTGACATCCAGAAATCCCATCGCCGCCAGAGCATTCAGGGCCTCCCTGAGAGAGGGCCGGCTTACGCCCAACTGTTTGATGAGTTCCCGTTCGGGAGGGAGCCTGTCGCCCGGCTTTAACTTCCCATCGACGATGAGACGTTTGATCTGATTGGCAATATCCTCGGAGATTTTGGTGTGTTTGACGGAATTAAACATGACAATGCTCCAATGGTCTTACCTTTTATTAAATGATGGTTGATCCTTTGTCAAGACGGTTAACCGACCAGGTAAGGAAGAGAGGTTAGGGCGATGAGGCCAGTTTGGTGCCTGATCAATCGGTTAAGGCTTTAAACTATCTCCATTACCCAAAGACGAAACGGGCATCCTTGCCTTTACCCCAAGCCAAGTCCTCCGGGGTTTATAAAGGGTTGAGCAGGTTGGGTGGCTTCCCGGTGGTCAGAGCGGCCACCAGATTTTCGGCGGCAAGCATGGCCATTTTGTGGCGGGTTGCTTTTGACGAGCTTGCAATATGAGGCGCGAGAACGACATTTTTTAACCCAAGAAATTCAGGGTTGAATTTGGGTTCGTTTTCAAAAACATCGAGGCCTGCGCCTGCAATCGTTCCCGAACGGAGGGTTTCAATCAGCGCCACATCATCCACCACGCCGCCACGGGAGGCATTGATGAGAATGGCTGTGGATTTCATCTGCTTCAATTCGGCCTTGCCGATGAGGTGGTGGGTGGCCGAAGAGTAGGGGACATGGATCGTGACAATGTCCGCCTGCGAGAGCAATTCTTCCTTGCTGACGAAGCTGGCACGACACGCTTCTTCGATCTCCGAAACGGCTCGCCGGACATCGTGATAGATCACCTTCATCTCAAAGCCAGTCGCACGGTGTGCAACCACCTGACCTATCCGTCCCAGGCCAAAGATTCCTAATGTGGCATGGTGAACATCCAATCCCAGAAACTGCTTCAGTTTCCAGCCGTCCCACTGTCCTGCGCGGAGGTAGGCCTCCGCCTCGGTTAATCGGCGAGTCGTGGCAAGAATCAATGTCCAGGTAAAGTCTCCGGTGGTATCATCCAGTACACCGGGGGTATTAGTCGCCATGACCCCGGCTTTATTGCAGGCCTCAATATCGATGTTGTTATATCCTACGGCGATGTTACATACGGCTTTCAGGTTTGGACAGCGTGATAGAAGGGTGGCGTCGATTCTTTCGGAAAGAGTGATCATGGCGCCCTGTTTGTCAGAAAGCTTCGAAGCAAGGGTTTCCGCATCCATGGGCTGATCGGACTGGTTGGAGATCACCTCAAAATGTTTAGAGAGGTATTCGAGCACATCATCGAATACCTCTCTTGTGACAAGAACTTTCGGTTTCATGGTTTCCTATTACCCCATCCCTTTCCCAACATCCCCCTTGAAGGGGGATGAGCTCATCTATTTCCCTCCCCTTCAAGGGGAGGGGTGGGGCGGGGATGGAATTGTTTGGTCCTTATTTGTAAATCAAACTCGGCAGCCACAATCCGATCTGCGGGAACACGTACAGCAGGAATATCGCGAAAACCTGGATCGCCATGAACGGCATCATCCCGAGGAAGATCTGGTTCAGCGTCACATGCGGAGGCGCCACGCCCTTCAGGTAAAAGGCGGCCATCGCAACGGGCGGCGACAGAAACGCCGTTTGCAGGTTAAGCGCTACAAGCAAACCAAAGAAGAGGGGGTTAATTTGAAAATGGGCTAACAGCGGAATGAAGATCGGCATGAAGATGACGATAATCTCGGTCCACTCGAGCGGCCAGCCAAGCAGGAAGATGATGACCTGGGCCAGGATCATAAATTGTATCGGACTCATGTCAAGCGACTTCACCCAACTGTTTATAATCTCCTGTCCTCCTAAAAGTGCGAATGCCGCAGCAAACATGCTTGATCCGACGAACAGCCAGCAGACCATGGCGCTGGTCTTTGCGGTGAGGAAGACCGATTCCTTAATCATTTTGAAGTTGAGCTGTCCGTAAGCGGCCGCCAGGACCAGCCCCCCGAATGATCCCATCGCTGCCGCTTCACCTGGCGTTGCCAGGCCCAGGATAATGGTCCCGAGCACCCCGAGGATCAGGATTGCAAGCGGGAAGAATGAAGCCAGAAGCATTTTGAAAAGTTCGAGCCGGACAAAGTTGAAAAAGATATAAAAAAAAGCAAGCCCGAGGGCGCTGATGCCAAGGGCAATCCAATAACCTCCAGGTGCAGGTTTTCGCCCTCCCGGAGGAGTCCCCTTGGTTTCAGAAGGTTCTTCTTTTGTCTCGGCGATGGCTCCGGGAGCGTGGGGCTCTTCTTGTTTGGCTTCCTCCGGTTCCTGCAGACCTCCGAATTCTTCAGCCCTGGTTTCCTCGGCCGGCATTTCATGTCCTATGCCCATTGGGACAACCCCTTCAGGCACTTTCCCTTCGGGGGCTGTCAAAGAAAGATAGATCGAGCCCATGAGCAGTGAAACCATGATCACCGGCAACAGTGCGATGCCCAGTTGTTTCAGCAAGGTTCGCATCGGGATCTCTGCATTGCGCTTTCCCTTCATGGCCCCAATGAGTCCTGCCATGACATTTTTACTTCTGACTCTTGAGAGAATCTCCGCAAATGCAGGCAGATCCACTCGTTTTTCTTCCTCGGACAGGGGAGGCGCCACATCGGGCTTAAGTTTCGCCAGAACAATGACGTAGCCAATGTAGAGCGCAGCCAGCATGATGCCTGGGAAAAAAGCCCCGGCATAAAGCTGCACCACCGATACGCCGGCGGTGGCGCCGTAAAGGATGAGAAGGACGGACGGGGGAATCAGAATTCCGAGGGTGCCTCCGGCGGTGATGGTGCCTGCTGAGAGCTTGATGCCGTAACCAGCCTTGAGCATGGCGGGAAATGCGAGCAGGCCCATCAGTGTGACCACTGCGCCGATGATGCCGGTGGCGGTGGCGAAGATCGCACAGGTCACAATCGTTGCAACGGCCAGCGATCCCGGGATGCGCGATGTGACCAGGTGCAAACTGGTGAATAGCTTTTCGATCAGATTGGCGCGCTGGACCAGGTAGCCCATAAATACAAAGAGGGGAACCGCAACCAGCACGTCATTATTCATGACCGCGTAGGCCCGCTGAACCATCAGGTCAAGCGTCTGTTTTACCGCTGTCTCGGGGTTTACGCTTCGATAGGCAAACCAGGTGAACATTGTGCCCATACCCATCAACGTAAATGCAGTGGGAAAACCGAGCATGATCGCCACAACGATCATGGCAAGCATCAATAGACCCAGGTGGCCGGTGGTGATCTGCGAAAAGGGAGGCATCAATATGAACACCAACATCACCACCAGAGCCATCATCGCGAGTCCGAACCAGGCTTCTTTTTTCACTTGTCGCTCTCCTTCTTGTGTGTGATTACCTCATCGAGTTTTTCGATGTCTTCATCTGTTACGTGCACCATTTCTTTCAGTTCATCGACATCAACTTCCTCGACGTCAACCTCGCGCGAGGGCCATTTGCCCTGCCTCAAGCATTGGACGCAGCGGATGATTTCTACGATGCCCTGCATCAATATGAATACCCCTGCAATCGGAATGATCGTCTTGAACGGATAAATCGGCAGGCCTTCAGAGGTGATGCTCGATCGCTCTAAGATCGCCCAGGACTCCCCGGCATATATGTAACCTGCCCAGCAGAAAGCGACCACTCCGGGCAAGAAGAAGAGGATGTAGAGCGTCAAATCGAGGGAGGCTTGCACCCGGGGCGGGAAAAAGCGGTAGAGGACATCGCCTCGAACGTGGGCGTTTTTTGACAACGTGTAAGCCCCCGCCATCATGAACAGAGTCCCATACATCATGAGCATGGCATCGAAAGCATCAGGATGCGTGACTCTGAGCGCATAGCGTGAAAACACCTCATAGGTGATGAGAAAAGTGAGAGAAACAATGAGCCAGGAAAAGGATTGACCCGTAAATGTGCTGATCTTATCAACGGTAACCAGTATTTTCTGCATATGCAATCCTTGATGATTGAGAGGAATTACCTAAATCGTAACCTCTCTTCAGTTCCCATTAACATATAACCCCCCCTCAATTCCCCCCTTAAGTTAAGGGAGGACGAAGGGGGGTTATCTTCTACCCAGTAATCAGCCATCCGGACGCGGACAGCACCCATGTGGCTGCCGTTGTAGCGATAAACTTTCTTACTTCTTCGCCGGTGGTTTTTCCGGAGCCTTCACTGCGGGTTTCTCCGGTGCCTTTGCTGGAGCTTTGACCGGAGCAGGTTTCTTAGGTACGAAATAATGGTTATATGCCATTCGCCTGCTTACGTTGGTATCCATATCCCAGGTCACCACCCGTTTGGCAAACGCTATCTGCGATTCGACGATCTCTTTGAACAGGGGGCTCTCCGCCGACTTCTTCTTCACGACCTCGTCAAAGATAACGAGCTGTCTTTGAAGGATCGAGTCAGGGGTCTTGTAAAACTTTACTTTATCCTTGGTCTGCATCTCAATGTAGTCTATGGAGTAGCGATCGCACGACTTCCACCACATGTCCGCAGAGGCGGCTTCGACGGCGTTCTCAATGATGGCTTTCATCTTGTCCGGCACCGCGTCGTACTTGGTCTTGTTGAACAGAATCTCGAACGTCTCGGCATTCTGATGATAGCTCTGGAGCATGCACACCTTCGATACATCGGGGAAGCCGAGCAGGCGATCGGAAGAGGCGTTATTGAACTCTGCACCGTCAAGCAGGCCGCGGTCTAAGGCAGGAACGATCTCACCACCGGGCATCGCAACGACTGCTGCGCCCATCCCAGTAAATAGTTCAATGGAAATCCCGACGGTGCGGTATTTCATGCCCTTGAAATCATCCGCTTTGGTGATCGGCTTTTTAAACCAGCCAAGCGGCTGGGTTGACATCGGGCCATAAGGGAACGATACTACGTTAGCGCCGATGGCCGCGTAGGCTTTCGTCAAAAGCGCCTTACCGCCGCCGTATTTGTGCCAGGCCAGCATCATGTCGGCGTCCATACCGTAGCCTGGACCCGATCCCCATAAAGCGAGCGCAGGTTGTTTGCCATAGTGATAAACAAATACGCCGTGGCCACCGTCGAGCGTGCCCTTGGAGACCGCATCGAGCAGCCCGAAGGCCGGCACCACTGCGCCTGCAGGCAGCACTTCGATCCTGAGTTCCCCGCCTGTCATGTCATTCACCTTCTTGGCGAAGTCGAGGGCATACTCGTGGAAGATGTCCTTGGTCGGCCAGGTGGACTGCCAGCGCATTGTGATCGGTGTCTGGGCTTTGACGACCGTTGGGAAACCCATCGTTGCCGCGGCTCCAGCCGTTACGGCTGCAGCTTTCAAAAAATTACGGCGAGACACTTTTTCCTCTTTTGTTTTTAATTTTTTCATTATGCCTTCCTCCTTAATGAGTTTTGAGTTAATCTTAATTCACAAAGCCTGATCTTCCTCTGAAACATAGAAGAAACCGGAAAACTGACCGATGAATTTAAGAACTCACCTCCTTTCACTGTTACATTCACATGTTCACAATTGAAAACCGATTGATTACTGAATATTAGCTTTTCTATAGGACATTTCTTTCATCATTATCAAGACAACCAGATTCTTTTCTTGAGGAGTAAGGTTTTAGGAATTTTCAGGCACCCGGGAACAGAGAAAACTCCTTTATGAATTGGTCTCAATATTACAGTTAAACACTCAACCGGACGAGCAACCCCTGGGAAAATTGATTAAAATGAGTGGACTTCAAAATTGGACAGACCATTAACTTTATTATCAAGTATTTAAGGAATCTGCAAAAATCCATAACACCTTTAACAATCTTTGTCAAGGAGAAAATAGAGAGGCACCAACAGGGGGAGGCGGTAAGGGATAATTTCAGTTCTGTGGGGTCTGATGTGCCCACCCCTTCTTCCTTTTTGATGGCCTGTCACACTGCACTTGATGCGGTATCCAGCATATGTTTCCCTACATTCCTGCTTTCAAGCGAATGACAGCCTTGTTTGGTTGAAATAGGGGATGGCTCCATTCATATCCCAATGGAGATTGGATATGAGGAGAGTCCCTTTATGATGATGACGCCTTTGTGTTCCTTTCATAACAAGGGGTTCGTAGCGAACCTCCAAAGAGCCGGCGTCCATTTTATTCTGGTCAGGGGCAATTTGGTTTGTTGGTCTTACCATTTAAATTATATTGACAAGGCGCTCCCCATTTGTTATATAGTCGAGAAATTGGAGATGTCATGCCGAACTTGTTTCGGCATCCCTTAAGAATAGACCCTGAAACAAGTTCAGGGTGACAGATAGAGTCCTTGGTTGATATTTTTACTTCCCCGGAAAGGTGGAGTTATTTTTTTAATGAATTTCAGGAGGTCGTTATGGCTCGATTGTATGAATATCAGGGAAAGCAGTTGCTCAAAACGGCAAAGGTACCGATTCCTCAGGGGGAGGTGGCTACCACCCCTCAGGAGGCGGGAAAGATTGCCGGAAAGATCGGCAAACCTGTGGCTGTGAAGGCACAGATCTGGGCGGGAGGCCGCGGAAAAGCAGGAGGCATTAAGTTTGCTTCAAATCCTCAGGAGGCTGAAAAGGTCGCAGGCGACCTGTTAGGGTTCACCCTTAAAGATCTGAAAGTGGAAAAGGTTCTGATCGAAGAGAAACTCGATATCGACAAGGAATATTATGTCGGCGTGATCATCGATGCCTCGAGGGAAGTCCGGGCTCCGATCATCATGTTCAGCACGGAAGGCGGCGTGGATATCGAATCCGTGCCTCCGGAAAAGATTGCCCAGACCACGGTGGATGTTCTTCGCGGTTTCAGGCTCTATGATGCCCTCAACCTTGCGGTCCAACTGAAGGTTCCAAACCAGCACCTTCAGTCCATTGCCCAGGCGGTCATGGGACTGTTTCAGACTTTCAAGGCTTATAACTGCCGGACAGCCGAGATCAATCCCCTTGTTTTAACAAAAGCAGGGAAGATCCTGGCCGGGGATTGCCGGATAGCCATTGATGATTCCTCAGTATTCCGCCACCCTGAATTGGGGATTGAAGTGGCACGGGAGGCATCAACCCCTCCAACCGAATTAGATAAGATCGCCTGGCAGATTGAGGAGGGGGACCTGCGGGGGACCTGCTACATTGCCCAGATGGCTCCGGAGATCAAAGAACTAAACTATGTCGGGTATCATGGCAT
>Ga0194126_10013459_pt1 | contig 10226 bp, 7 predicted proteins | sample TA2KigC150mmetaG_FD_148641 | JGI IMG/M metagenome (GOLD analysis project Ga0194126, IMG submission 148641) | Freshwater microbial communities from Lake Tanganyika, Tanzania - TA2015035 Kigoma Deep Cast 150m | ecosystem: Environmental > Aquatic > Freshwater > Lake | place: Tanzania: Lake...
CGGCTCTGGCCCTGCCACGCATCGTGGCCGCCTTATTGGAGCACCACCAGCAGGGCGACTCCATCCAGATTCCATCTGCCCTCGTGCCCTACACCGGATTCAACGCAATCACGCCCCTCTGGTAGACCTCTTCAACAAACCATTTGCAGACGGCACCAGGTGCATGGCGTATATGTCAACCAATAATCCTTTTGCAGATGCCTTCACGCCCCTCGACTAGATTTCTTACTAACCCCTTTTGCGGACATCATCACATCCCCCGGCCTGACTTCTTCCGCGCCACGCCCCGGTCGCGAAATTCTCGCAAAAGACTGCGCACAATCGACCAGCGGAGGTGGTTGAGCGAATACTGCGGAAGCGGCTTAGTGGGATGCACCTCCACCAAACCACTTTCCACAAGTACCCGGAGGTGGTGGTATACCAGCGCCCTGGAATAGCTAGTTCGGTCTACCATCTCCTGGCGGGTCGACATTCCATGGCGGATGATGTTGTCGAGCAAGTTGCGCCGGGTAGGCTGGGTGAGCGCATCCAGAAGCGCGGCCGCGAGGAGCGCCTTGTCGAAGTCCAAACGCATATAAAGGACAAAAAAGAGCCCACAATAATAGCACAAAGCACATGATGTTGGTCGGGAAAGCCCGTATTTTTGGGTCTTCAAACCTGATCTTCCCATCCCGTTATGATCAACCTGATCCTCTCCGGCGGCAGCGGCACCCGCTTGTGGCCCGTGAGCCGCACCCTTTGGCCGAAACAATTCTACCCCCTCATCGGCGGTGCCTCGCTCTTTACCCTCACCCTTCAACGCAACCGCGCGCTTTGCAGCGGCTTTCTTGTGGTCACAAACTTCGAGCAGTACCCCCTGGCCCTCCTGCAACTGCTCGAGCAACTGGGGACCGATGCTCAACACAACGCCACAAGTGGTGAACTGTCCTCGGCAAACAGCCCTCAAAGAGGGCCGAAAACAGAAAACTCCAACCTGTACCCAATGAATTCGGGCACACCCTCCAAACTTAGCGGGCAATGCATACTCGAGCCCGTGGGCCGAAACACCGCACCCGCCATTGCCCTGGCCTGCCTGGGTCTCCCCGCCGATATGGTGGTGTTGGTGACCCCCTCCGACCACCTCATCACCCAAACCGAAGCCTACGCCCGCGCCGTGCGTGAAGCTGAATCGATCGCCCGCGAAGGCTATTTGGTGACCTTTGGCATACAACCCACATACCCCGAAACCGGGTTCGGCTACATAGAAGCCGACGGCCGTGAAGTCCTGTCATTTCGCGAAAAACCCGACCGGACCACCGCCGAAGCCTACCTAAAGGCGGGGCGCTACTACTGGAACAGCGGCATGTTCTGTTTCAGCGCCGGTACATTCCTCTCCGAGCTCCTTGAGTACGCCCCCGAGGTGCACCGCACAGCGGTGGAGGCCTGGAACAGCCTATATAAAGTTGATGAACGGACGCAGACACTCCCCCGCAAACAAATGATGCAGATGCCCGACATCAGCATCGACTTCGGCATCATGGAGAAGAGCCGCCGCGTGAAGGTAGTGCCGGCCGATCTGGGATGGAGCGACCTCGGCAGCTTCGACGCCCTATACGAGCAGCTGCCCCGAAACGAAGAGGGCAACACTCTCAACCCGAATGCGCGCTACCTCAATAGCCGCAACAACCTTTTGCTCAACAACAGCCGGCAGCTACTGGTGCTGCAAGGGGTCGACGACCTCATGGTAGTGCATACCGACACCGCCACGCTCATCGGACGCCGTGGGGAAAGTCAACATGTAAAACAGGTCGTGGATCTTCTGAAATCCGAATCCTCATCACTCCTCCGTGCCCACGCCCATCAAGCAACCCTATTTGGCAGTCAGACTACCCTGAGCGGCTGTAGCGAGCCCATCACGGAGCTCGAAATTCGTGCGGGTGGCACTTGCACCCTACATCTACCGGGACCCGTTCAGTTGTGGCTCCGGGAAGGCTCGGGTGTGCAGTTGAACGGCCAAAACTGCCCGTCAGGTGTCACAAAAACAATCGACGGTGGGACCCTCACCCTAAGTAATCCTTCAGAAACACACAGCGCCCGCCTGCTTTTGGTGGGGGCGCTCTGTAGATGAAGGGGAAAAAGAATCTGCATCAGCATGCGGAGGAGAACACCGGGGGACACTAGGGAAACACTATGCAAGCACCTTTGTGAACACCATACGAATCTATAGCCTAATCATCTTGCCACATGGCATCGCCCAGACTGTTCTCATACAGTCCGGCGTAGTGTGCCACCGATTGGTGGTTCTGCCCGTCGATCCGAATTTCGCAGGTGGTCACCACCCCCAGCTTGCACCAGGGGAGCGCACTCCTTTGCAGATATTTCAGCAGTAATTCCTCTTCGAGGGGATCAATGCTCAAGATAACCCGCCCCTGCGCCTCCCCAAACCAGTAGGCGTCGCGACGAACATCCAGGTCGGCCACCACCTCAAATCCGAGTCGACCCGGCAACGCGCACTCCAACAGGGCGGTAAAGAGGCCGCCGTCTGACACATCCTGCAGGCTCTCCAGGCAAACCCGGCCACGCATCTCCCGTAAAACAGCATGCAAGGCACACTCATCGGCCAGCGAAAATGGCGGCGCACCGCTGTCTTTTCGGCCGTGGAAGCTGTAGAGGTATTGCGAACCCGAGATGTCGCCACTGCTGCGCCCGATCAGGTAAATGAAATCGCCCGCTTGCCGAAAGGCGAGGGTTGTGAACTGCCGTTTATCGTCCATCACACCCAGCATACCAATCACAGGGGTGGGAAACACCGGACCCTCAAACGACGATTGGTTGTAGAAGCTTACATTGCCACCGGTGACCGGGGTGTTAAACGCACGACAGGCATCGCCCATACCCCGAATGGCTTCCACAAACTGCCAATAGACCCCGGGGTTATACGGATTGCCGAAATTCAGGCAATTGGTAATGGCCACGGGATCGCCCCCGGCGCACACCACATTACGGGCCGCCTCCGCCACCGCAATGGCCGCACCCGTATAGGGATCGGCATAGGTATAGCGCGGATTGCAGTCGACCGACAACACCAGGGCCTTTTCGGTACCACGCACATCAACCACCGCAGCGGCCGCCTGCTGCACAGCCGTCATGTGGGTGGTGCCCACCATATGGTCGTATTGCTCATATACCCAGCGCTTACTGCAGAGGTTGGGGTGACCTGCCAGGTGGTCCATTACGGCCTGCAGATCTCTGGGCACTGGTATTGTTTGTGGGTCGAAATTACGAATTGCCTCTCGGTAGGCTGGTTCTGCATATTCGCGGTGGTAGACCGGCGCCCCGCCACCCAGCACCAAGCTTTCGGCAGGCAATTCGGCCACCAATTCTCCATGCATGTGAAAGCGCAACAATTGTGTGTCGGTGACAGTGCCGATGTTAACACACTGCAGATCCCAACGGTCGAAAACCGCCTCGATCTCCTTCTCGTGCCCGCGCTCGCAAACTAGCAACATGCGCTCCTGCGACTCCGACAACAGGATTTCCCAGGCATGCATGCCCTCCTGCCGGGTGGGCACAAGATCGAGGTGGATTTCCATGCCCGCCCCGCCTTTGGCCGACATTTCCGAGGTGGAGCAGATGATGCCCGCGGCCCCCATGTCTTGCATGCCGATTAGGGCACCCGTGGCGATCGCCTCCAGGCTAGCCTCGAGCAGCAGCTTCTCCTGGAAGGGGTCGCCCACCTGAACCGAGGGCAGGTCGTCGGCCGAATCCTCTGTGAGGTCTTTCGAAGCGAAGGAAGCCCCGTGTATTCCGTCCTTTCCCGTGCGTGACCCCACTATATATACGGGATTGTCTGCACCATGGGCCGATGCCGACATGGTTTTGTCACGTGCCACCAGTCCCACGGACATCGCATTCACCAGCGGGTTGATGTTATAGCACTCGTCGAAGTATACCTCACCCCCCACCACGGGCACGCCAAACGCGTTGCCGTAGTCGCCTATACCGCGCACCACGCCGCGCAGCAGCTGTCGGTTACGCTCCTGACTTAAATCACCGAAGCGCAGGCTGTTGAGCTGGGCCACGGGACGTGCCCCCATGGTAAAAATATCGCGGTTGATTCCCCCCACGCCAGTTGCCGCCCCCTGGTAGGGCTCGATGGCCGAGGGGTGGTTGTGCGATTCAATCTTAAACACGCAGCCGAGTCCGTCGCCCAGATCCACCAGTCCCGCGTTTTCCTCACCGGCTTTGGCCAGCATGCGCTCCCCGTCTTTGGGCAGCGTTTTGAGCCAAACGATTGAGTTTTTGTAGGAGCAATGTTCGCTCCACATGGCGGAGTAGGCGCTTAGTTCGGTGAAATTCGGCTCGCGACCGAGGGTGTCACGGATCTTCTGCAGTTCCTCCGGCAGAAGCCCGAGCGCCTTGGCGGTTTCGTCGGTGTTCATGGTCGACCTGGGGTTTGAGGGAAATAGCGTTTCAGGGGATGGGGTTCGCGAGTGGGTTGCTCATAAATTGGGGAATGATTTTAACGGGGGATGCGTTTCAGAGAATGCATTTCGGGGAAAGCGTTTTGCGTATTAGCTTTTTTTTCGGCGGCCGGATTCGGCTGTGGTGGATTCGGGAGTATTGGTTGTGTCGAGAGCGTTACCTTGCCCGTCGAAGTCGACCACCGCCTGTGCTGAGCGACCGGGGCACGACAAGCGCACCCTGATGCGGTCGGGCTCGCCGGGCCTCTGCCACAGGGTGATCTGGGCCGGACTGCATCCGCTGTGGTTTGCCTGCAGATGCCGGTCAGCCGCCACCGGAAATTCCGATTCGTAAAGCGCGCGCTTGCGGAGCGTCCACTGCTGCGCCAGGTCGTAGGAAATCTCCACAGTGCGACCAAATTCATTGAATCGAACCTGGTATCCACTGCCCCCGGCCGTCCACACCGCTTTCACAGCGGCCGGATGCTGGGCGTGAAAGACCTCGAGCAGTGGCAGCGGCAGCCGCTTGGTCTTTAGTCGCCTCGCCTCTGTCGATAAGGGCGCCAAACCGATCAAAAGCAGGAACAGGAATAAACGCATAGGTCGCAAAAATACGGGCTGAGTGGCGTTGCGCATACCCCATGCCCGAATCGAATGTGGAGGAAGTTTATCCGGCTATTGTAAATATTTTTATATATATTATTTTGATGTTTTTATATGTGTTAGTATAGGCATTAATTATTTTTTTATTAATTTTTCCTTGTCGTATTCATTTTATACTTTTGTGGCGGTCAAAAAATCACACAATATGAACCCCATTCGTAAAAATGCATTTCTGGCTGCCGGCGATCGTTCGCGGGTCGACGTACAAGCCGGCGACACGCTGGTATCGCGCTATTATGGCGAAAGCGTATTCAACCCCAAAGCCATGCGCGCCCACCTCACCGAAGAGGTCTATGAAGCTCTTATGCAGAGCATCGAACTCGGACACCGCGTGCCCCGCGAGATAGCCCAACAAGTGGCCAGCGGCATGAAAAACTGGGCCATCGCCAAAGGCGCCACCCACTACACCCACTGGTTTCAACCCCTCACCGGAGCCACCGCCGAAAAACACGACACCTTTTTCTCGCTCAACCAAGAAGGCGAAGCGATCGAAAGCTTCAGCGGCAGTGCTTTGTCGCAGCAAGAACCCGACGCATCAAGCCTGCCAAGCGGTGGTATACGCAATACTTTCGAAGCCAGGGGCTACACCGCATGGGACCCCAACTCGCCCGCCTTCATTTTCAGCGGTCCGGCCGGCAACACCCTCTGCATTCCCACCATTTTCGTCTCCTACACGGGCGAATCGCTCGATTATAAATCACCCCTACTGAAATCGCTCGCCGCAGTGGAACAAGCCGGCGTGGCCGTATGCCAGTACTTCGACAAAAACATCACACGAGTGTTTCCCACCCTGGGGGTTGAACAGGAGTATTTCCTGGTAGATGCTGCTCTATTTGCGGCGCGACAAGACCTGGTGCTGTGCGGAAGGACTTTGTTCGGGCACGCCCCCGCACGGGGACAGCAGCTCGAAGACCACTACTTCGGATCCATACCCGACCGCGCTCACGCCTTTATGGTGGACCTCGAACGGGAATCGCACCGCTTAGGGATTCCGCTGAAAACACGCCACAACGAAGTGGCCCCCGCCCAGTTCGAATGCGCCCCCATTTTCGAAGAAATAAACCTTGCGGTCGACCACAATCAGCTGTTGATGGACTTGATGGACAAGCTCGGACGCCGCCACAACCTCCGCGTGCTGCTCCATGAGAAGCCCTTCAAAGGCATCAACGGTTCCGGCAAACACAACAACTGGTCGCTCAGCACCAACACCGGCAAAAACCTGCTCTCGCCCAGCAAAACGCCCAAGAGCAACCTCATGTTCCTCACCTTCTTCGTGAACGCCATCAAAGCCTTCTACGACTACGCTGACCAGATCAGGGCGTCGATTGCCTCGGCCAGCAACGACCACCGCCTCGGTGCCAACGAAGCCCCACCGGCCATTATGTCGGCCTTCCTGGGCGAACAACTCAGCAAAATCCTCGACGAAATCGAAAAAGGGAAAATCGAGCATAACGACAGCGAAACCCGCATCATGATGCACAGCATCAAGGCCATCCCCGAAATTCTGCTCGACAACACCGACCGAAACCGCACCTCGCCCTTCGCCTTCACAGGTAATAAATTCGAGTTTCGTGCGGTGGGTTCCAGTGCCAACTGCGCTCAGGCCATGACCGTGCTCAATGCCGCCATGGCCCGCACCCTCACCGACTTCAAAGAGCAGGTCGATAAGCTCATTGTGGATGGCGATAGTCGCGACACCGCCCTGCTCACTGTTATCCAGAAATTCATCAAGCAAAGCCGCAAAATTCGCTTCGAAGGCAACGGCTACAGCGACGAATGGGCGCAGGAGGCCGAAAAGCGTGGACTCAAAAACCTGCGCACCACCCCCACCGCCCTCGATGCGCTGGTCGACAAAAAAGCCCATGAGCTGTTTGTGAAATCCGGTATATTTAGTAAGCGCGAAATCGAGGCCCGCCACGAAATCCTGCTCGACGACTACATCAAGAAGATCCAGATTGAGTCGCGCATCATCGGCGAATTGGTGATGACCCGCATTGTGCCCACGGTGGTGACCTACCAAAACACCCTGCTGGCCAACCTGAAAGGACTACAAGAGCTCGGACTCAAGAAATCGGCCCTTGCGCCCCAGATGGACGTGCTCGAAACCATCAACACCCACGTGCAAGACCTCATCCGCCTATCGGAAGAGATGCGCCATTCACGCAAAAAGGCCAACCTCATCGAAGACGCCCGCGATCGCGCCATAGCCTACTGCGAGCAGGTGCGTCCGCACTTCGAAGCCATCCGCGACCGGGTAGACCAGCTCGAACTGATTGTCGACGACGAACACTGGCCTCTGCCCAAATACTGGGAGTTGCTGTTCATCCGCTAAACCCAAAAGGCGAATCCGGACTGGGATTCGTACAGCGCCGACCAGGCTCTGTACAGTGCTGCCAAGGCACTGTATAGTGCTGATTGGGATCTGTAAAACACCCCGTAATAATATGGAGTGCCCGCGCCCTCCATATTTTTTTTTAGGGGATCAAAACTTGGTCCTTCTTATTGAAAAGTAAGCTTTATTTTGCGTTAACAATTCAATCATCTATGCCCAATGCTAAAAAACGACAGACAGCTTTCATTCACAATTTAAAGTGCGGTGTCAGCACTATAATCACTGACGACAAAAAAATGAAACCAATATCACACGCATCAACTAAAAAATCCTACGCTCCCTTTTGCGTAAGTCCTGTATTCATTAAAAAAATATTTTACCTTTTTTTTGTAATTCCTTTCTTCACGTATGCCCAGTTAACTCCTGAAGTTACTTCTTGGATAATTAACACAACGGGCTACACCGGCTACAATAATCTTCCTGCAGATGTTCAGCAGGTGCAATATTCCACAGCGAATGTTTATGTGAGCTGCTCGGACATTCCTGCATATTCAATTGGTCCATGGAACGGAAATCCCAACACGCCCACCAATCAGAATTTTGTTTTCAAAATTACACGAACTCCGCAGCAAAATGCCGGAGCGCCTGTTGCCACTCCACTCGGTCACATCGGAGTGTGGAAAAATGGTGTAATGATATTCAACCCTAAAGATGCAATGAGTTACAACAATCAAAACATCTGGCATCAGAATGCTGTGGTGGTAGAAGCACCATCATTTGATGCTTGCTTGGGGCACCCTGCACCCAGAGGAGAATATCATCATCACCAAAATCCGGTTTGCCTTAACACTATGCCGAATCCAAATTTTCACTCCGGAATTTTGGGATTTGCCTTTGATGGGTTTCCTGTTTATGGTTGCTATGCTTATCAAAATACCAATGGAACCGGACCGATTGTGCGAATGAAAACAAGTTATCGCAAACGCAACATCACACAACGCACTTCCCTTCCCGATGGAACTTCGCTTTCTTCTTCACAGTACGGACCGAATGTTTCTGTTTCTTATCCACTCGGATATTATTTGGAAGATTTTGAATATGTGCCGGGGCTCGGAGATTTAGACACGAACAACGGGCGGTTTTGCATTACGCCCGAATACCCTTTGGGAATATATGCTTATTTTGTAACCATTGATTCCACTGGAACTTCAGAATATCCTTACGTCATCGGACCGGCTTATTACGGAACAGTTCAGGCAGGCAATATTGGTCCGGGTTCAGGACATAATACTCCTTCGGAACCGGTAATCACTTACACGAGCGTTCAGGAAATAATTGCGGAAGACAAGAATATTTCTGTTTATCCGAATCCATTTTCTTCACAGACAACTTTGCAGACAGCGGAGCAGTTTATTAACGCAACTCTCACGATAGACAACTGTTTCGGACAGACAGTTATGGAAATAAAAAACATCAACGGGCAGGCGGTAACTCTGCAACGCAACGCCTTGTCCACAGGACTATATTTCATTCGGCTGATAGAGGACAATAAAATTATTGCAACAAAAAAAATCATCATCACGGACTGACACGAAAGAAAGAAGCGCTGAGCATAACAGGCGTTTGGCTCAATGGCGGGTGACGTGGTTAATTGAACATTCTACCTCGCATCAACATTTGTGGTGTATTGACAGTTTTGTGCTTTGAAAGCCCGCCCTCGGCAAGCTGCAAACATCAAACAGTCTAAAAAACCATGAAACATGACAGGGAACCACGCATACAGTTTGTATATCCACTTTTTCTTCTCTAAATTGAGGTTTTGATACAGACTGCCGTTATATGCAATATAATAATTGACAATTTAATTATGAAAAGACCACTAGTATTTCCCTCAACAGAAAAAGAAGATAAAAACTTCAAAGACTTAATACAGTTTTTCAATGAGACATTAGGATTTTGTCCGAATAGTGTTAAAACGATGTATCACCGACCACAAATTGCATACGCATTTATAGAACTGAATAAGGCTGTTATGCAAAATAAGGGAAATGTCACGAGTTCACTTAAAAGACTTATTGGATACATTAGCAGTAATGCTGCAGGATGCAGATATTGCCAGGCTCACACTATTAGGGCGGCAGAAAGATATGGTGCAGAAGCAGAAAAAATGAATCATGTTTGGGAGTTTAGAACGCATAGGGCTTTTTCAGAACCTGAAAGAACTGCATTAGAATTTGCTCTTGCTAGTTCGACAATTCCAAATTCAGTAGATGATAGGATTGCTGAAAATCTAAGGCTGTATTGGAATGATGGTGAAATTGTAGAGATTCTCGGAGTAATAGCTCTTTTTGGGTATTTAAATAGATGGAATGACTCAATGGGAACGCAACTTGAAAAAGAAGCAATAGAGTCTGGAGAAAAGTACTTAAAACAACAAGATTGGACTGCCGGGAAACATAAGTATTAACAGCATATAACAGCGTGTAAGCAATATTGCCATGCCCCCGCACATGCGGGGCAAAACAAGGCAACATCACCTCCACGCAAATCGTCAAACTTTCTAAAAACCCCCTGCTTTTGTGAATATATTTTGTTGGTTATTTCGTGCGGTTTACGTAATATAAAGCATAAAATACCTCACCGGAGAAGACCGCTGGCAGATCCCCTTGTTTGTGGGTTGTTTGGAGGAAGCCATTGAGACCGACAATGAAGTGCGGCTCACAGATGCCTTCGTGGGGGCGTTGCCATTGGGTGATTTTGGCTTTAAGGTCGATTATTTGTAAAATGGT
>Ga0194126_10013462_pt1 | contig 10224 bp, 5 predicted proteins | sample TA2KigC150mmetaG_FD_148641 | JGI IMG/M metagenome (GOLD analysis project Ga0194126, IMG submission 148641) | Freshwater microbial communities from Lake Tanganyika, Tanzania - TA2015035 Kigoma Deep Cast 150m | ecosystem: Environmental > Aquatic > Freshwater > Lake | place: Tanzania: Lake...
CCGGTGTGGGTGCGGGTGGCGGCGACGTCTCCCTCTGGTCGGCGCCGGTCTGCATCGCCTGGCTCTCGACGTCTTGCGGTTCCCCCTGCGACTCCCCTGGCGGATTCGCGTCGCCGAGCCCCGACCCCGTGGTCGTCGGCCGCGAGGGCGGCGTCCACCGCCCGTAGGCCGCGACGAGCGCCTTGCGCAGGGTCCTGCCTCTCTTGCTGAGACCCGGGCGGATTGTCTCCGTCACAGTCTCGGCTTTCCCCGGATCGGGAGGGTCGGCCCAGAGCATCTGCCCCACCTGGGCATACTCCTGAGCCTCCCGAAGCGGCGTACCGGCAGGGACCTCAATCAGTCGCGCATCACCCAGTCGGGCCCGCATCCCCTCGCGGGCCTCCCGCAAGGCCCTGTCCCCTTCCTGCAAGGCTTCTGCCAGCCGGTTCGCCATCGTCTGCTGGGCGGGCTCCTCAAGGTCCTCAAGATTCCGGAGGACCTGCCCGACGTCTGGCATCAAGGCCGGGGAGGTCTCTGACGCAAGCACGCCGTACCGATGGAGGGAGTCGAAGTGACCCGTCACCACGCTCTCGGACCAGTTGTCGTCGTCGATCCGGTCCCATGCGCCGATCAGGCCTTCCGCCTGCGTCCGCTGGTAGGACAGTAGCTCCCGCACCGACTGCTGGCGCGTCCAGTCCAGCGACCAGGCGATCCCGTCCGCAGTCGTCAGGATGCTGCGCACCTTCTGAAGCCAGTTCTGCCGGCTGCTCTTGTCATCCAGTCGCGTGGGGACACCGCTGCCGCTGCGCGACACGGGGGCCAACGCTGGTCGCCTCAAGCGAGCGGTCGCGCTCTCGACGAGCTTCTCCAGCTCCGCGAGCCGGCCGAGCACACCTGTGGTGGGCAAGCGGTCTGAGGTGCCGAGCTTTCTGGTCGCCTCCCCCTCGAAGTCCGAGACCTGTCCGCGCAGCCGGGTGATGGTGGCCTCGAGCTCCCCGGCCTTCTGGGACAGGAGGCTGAGGTCCGGCGGAGACGGGGGCTCCTTGGGGCCGGATGGAGGCGGGCGTCCCGTCTGCTTGAGATCCCGGATCTTCGCCAGTAGCCCGGGGCCGACCTGGTCGGCCTGGCGGATCCTCGGCCTGCCCTGCCACTGGTCCAGTGTCCCGGCCTCCCTGGCCGCAGCCTCCAAGTGCTGCCATGCGCGGCGACCGTCCTCCACCGCCGCTGATGTCGACGCACACCACACAGCAAGCCCCAGGAGCAGCCCAAACGCCAACAGGGCCCAGAGGGCCTGACGGATGACGTGCTTGGCTTGGCCCCCAGAGCGGTCTCCGGGAGGCGCGGGATCGGGCGCCTTGGGGAGCGGCTCAGAGATCATCACCGTCGCGCCGATCTTCGAGGCCGCTACATCGCCGCCGAACGAGACCTCAAACCTCTCACCGCTGATTCGCTCGTCAATCACACCGTCGGCCGCCGCGATGTTGAGCGAGTCCCCGGCCGTGGCCTTCACCGTGACGGTCCCAGCGGTTGCCGGGAGTTCGATGGACTGCTTGACGTTCGTGGTCTGGGCGCCGTCTTCCCACTGGGTGAGCTTGAGGACCCACCTGTCCAGCTTGTCCGCCTCGGGCGCGTAGTAGATCGCCAGGAGGGCGAACGTGACATTGCCACGGGCGGCGGGCGGCGGCCACGGGGTCACGCGCATCAGAACACACTTGGCGGGGGAAGGCGTCTCTGCGCCAGTGCCCTCGGGGTCCGTCTCGGGAGTTGCTGCAGAGGGCACCGAGAGCTCGATGGTGGCACGCAGGTGCTGGATCGGTCTCGCGGTGGTCACAACGCGGTCGTCTGAGAGGTTCTCGGACGCGTCGGATACGTCCTGCCTGACGTTGCCGCCGGGCTCCGAGCGGTACCAGAGGACCTCCGGGCCAGCCGGAGCCCGGCCTTCCCGCTGACGGGGACGCGGGCCGGCGATGAGGGCGCCGATCGCCAGCGCCGCCACGATTAGGCACGCCGCCGCGCCGACCGTCAAGCCGGGAGGGCGCTTGCCCAGCCAATCGCGCACGCGCTGGACGGCGGACCGCTTGAGGGCGCCGGCCTGTGAGTCGGCGTCCGGCGTCGCGGGAGATGTGTCTGCCATCGTGAACCTCCGGCGGCTCAGAAGGCGATCGTGCAGGGCGCCTCGTCAAGGACGACTTGGCCCGTGGAGGCGAGGGTAGCCTTCACGCGCAGCGTCGCTTCGTTGCGTCCGTTTGCCTGTCGGGCGTAGCGCAGCGAGAACCCGAGCCTGTGCGGCTCGGTGCTGTTGTCCGTCAGGTCCACCCGACCCACGTACACGGCGCCCTTCGGTCGGCCGTCGCCGAAGTCGGCCACCAGCCGGTAGGTCACCTCCGCCCCCATCCGCAGATGGAGAGGGGCCGGCGCGCGCTCCGCGCCCGGCGTGTCTCGGGCGGGCAACATCTCCACGGTGCGCTCCGGCGAACCCGGAACGCTGACCAGCAAGTCCAGCGCGCAGGGCAGCGCGCCTTCGATCGTGTACTGGTAGCGCATCGCCGCACCCCGCGCCACGTTGATCACGGCATCCTTCCCCGGGGCCACGATCATCTGACACTGCGGACTCCCCCCGCGCTGGAAGAACTCGTCAATGCAGTCCCGCAGTTCGACGACCCGGCTGGTGCCGCCCGTGAGGAAGACCCACCGGACCTCCCGAGGGCTGACCCCGGCCTCCCTGAAGCAGCCCTCGATGCTGCCTTGACCGCCGTCGCCGCTCAGAACCAACTGCCTGATGCGCGTCCGGAGGTGCCCGGAAACCCGTTCGTAGGGGAGGTGGAGGGCGCGCCCCTCCGGCACGTTGTCGAAGGAGGTGGGGTCGAACCCGACCTTCGGCGACTCCGCACCGTCGTGGATCGCGTCGTAGAGCGTCTCCTTGGCCTTGCGGAACAACTGCAGGTGGGTCGCATTCACCTTCACGGCAAACCAGTCGGGGCCGTCCTTGGGAGCGTCGGGGTCGGTCGGAAGCGCTCCTAGACCCCACTCCTCGTAGCACACCCACGCCACCAGCTTGTCGATCTCATAGCCGCCGAACTTGAAGCCGATGGAGCCGCGGACTTTGAAGCGCGCTTCGCCCCCGTTGTCGTCCGGACGGGGATCCCACTCCAGGATGCTCACGTCCGTCGTGCCCGCTCCCGCGTCCACGACGCACACGATGTCTCCCGGGCGCAGGTCGAAGTCGTAACCCTCGGTGCCCAGCGTGCGCTGATGGACGAAGTCGATGGCCGCACAGTCGGGCTCGGGGTGATGGGCGGTGACGCGCCCTGTGGGCACCCCGGCGGCCTGCGCCGTCTCGGCCATCAGGGCTGCTCGCCGGTCGCGCTCGAGGTCTGAGCCAACTACTGGAATGGTGAGGACATGGTGGGTGTCGTCCCAGGCGCGCCGTCCGGGCGTGTCCAGCTTCCGATGGGCCAGCGGGAGGCACTCAGAGAGGAAGATGCGCAAGAGCTCGGCGGGGGCATAGCTGCGCTCGTAGACGCGGACCGTCCTGCCGGGCGGCTCCAGTAGCAGGAGCTTCATGCCCTGGATGAACCCACCGTCGGTCACATCGTTCGCGTCGACGGCATCGACGTGGCGACCGAGCTCGGGTCGACCGCCGCCCGACCGACTGAAGTACAGGGTCGAGGGCTCATGCAGCAACTCCTCCGGTTGCTCCCGCAGCTGTGCATCGGGCCTGTACTCCGTGGCGTAGGCCGCGGTCTTGTCGGTGCCGAAGTCGAGGCCGAGAATGTGCGAGACGCCGCCGGTGACCATGTCCGTGATCGGCTCGCGGAACAGCGTGACCGTGTGCACCAAGCGGCCCTTCTCGACGTCGACCTTCAGCTTCGCGTCAGGCCAGGGCGCATTCAGCGGAGGGGCCTCGATGTGCACCTCGCCCGTAGCGCCCGGCTCAAGGGCCATGTAGCGCGTGCGGTTGTCGGGCGAGAGGTCCGGCTCGACGGGCTTGTCGGCGGCCGGATCGGCGCGCACGAACCGGAACCCGTCCGGCAGTGGGCCGATCTCGTAGTGGAGCTCCCGGCCGCCGTCATTGCCGACAACCAAAAAGCCCCTATCGCCGCAACGCCGGAACACGACGATGTCCGCCATCGGGCGCGGGCGGAACACTTCCACGCGCTTGACGGGGATGGCGACCTGGCACTTGTCCGCTTCCGGGTGGAGCGTCGGGCGTGCCGGCCCACCGTGCCCGACGGGACGACACCCGCTCGAGAGCAAGGTCAGGGAGATCTGGGTGGCGCCGGCGATGTCCTTGGGGTCGACGCGCCCGACCAGAGGCAGCGGGGCCTTGGGAGCCAGTCCCCCAAGTGTGCCCGGACTGGCGCCCGGGAGGTTGGGGTCATCGTTGAAGACAAGCGGCAACTCCGACTCGTGTTCCTGGCAGATGCAGTACGTCAGGCAGCCGGGTCCCTGGTTCGCGCACTCCAGCTCGAACCAGGCGCTGCCTGCGCCGTCGTCGGGAACCAGGCAGGGAGTGGTGACCCTGACCTGCAGCTTCCCCAAGCCCCACCCGCAGGCCCAGCAGTACGCCGCGTCCGCCTCCTCGCTCGGCTTGCCGCATGCCACGCACAGAACCGTGGTTTCCCCCATGGTGTGGCACCTCGATTCCGCCCGATTGCCCACACCCTCCCGGCCCCGGAGGAGGGTCAGAAGGGACATGTTCCCTACGAAGCAGCAGCCACCTCCCCAGACTCAGGAAAAAGCCCTCGCCTCTGTGCACAAGTTCGCCGGGAGGCGCGGGGCTTCCTCACAAAGCGTTCAGAGGCAGGGTGTTGGACGTAAGAGAAGGAATACCCTCCTCCGTGACGCAGGAACTGGGGACCGGCCGCGGGGCCCGGCGAGTCGCGAGGCGGGACCGCCGAGTGGGACGTCGAGGAGATCGTCATGCTTGAAGGCAGCAGCCCGGTCGGCGGCCTCCTGGCCATGATCGTGAAGTCCTCGCCGGTAGGCCAGGGCCTCTCGCTCCTGATCATGGCGCTTCTGCTGGTGGGCCTGGTGTGGGTGGCACGCAGCGCGATCGGCCTGCGGGGCGAGAGCCGCCGGCTCGAGCGCGACATGGCGGGGCCGCCTCTCGCGCCCGTCTTCGAGTGCGCGCTCTTGCGGGAGCACGCGCGGATCATCCGCCAATGGGGGGCGAATGTACAGGCGGCCATTGCCGCCGTACAGGGCCTCACGAACTCCCAGCTCAGCGTCGCCAACGCCTTCCCACGTTGGCTGGGGCGGATCTTCCTGATGCTGGGCCTGCTGGGGACCGTGTGGGGGTTGGGCGGGAGCATCGCGGCCCTCAGCCCGGACCAGGCGACCCAGCCGGAAGCCAGCGAGTCCGGAGCGCTCGACCTGCGGGAGGCCGGTGAGCTGTCCAAGCGGCTGCTCGCAAGCTTCCAGCACATGGAGACCGTGTTTCTGTGCACGATGGCGGGGATTGTCGCCGCCATCGTGATGACCGGCGCCAACGCCTGGCTGGCGTGGCGGCAGGAGCGGTTCGCGTCCGAAGCCGAGCGCTTCGCCGTCGAGGTGGTGGCCCCCGCCGTCCTGGCCCAGACGGTGGTGGAGATCGAGGCCACCCCGGCCGGATGGATCGAGGCCAGCCGGCGGATGGGGGAGGTCTTCGGCACCCTCCGTCAGGCCGTCGAGTCCGTGAACCAAACGGCCGGTCAGATCCAGACGACTCTCGGGTCCGGGGCCACCGAGCTTACCGCCTCGGCCACGGCGTTGGGCAAGGTCACGACCCAGTTGGGCTCTGCGACGGACGCGATCCGGGGGGCCACTGGACAACTGACCACGGCCCTGGTCGACGTGACGGCTCAACAGCAGAGGAACGCCGAGCTCCTGGCGCGCGTGGAGGGCTCGCTGAAGGCCACCGACGAGCGGTTGGCGCACGCCGGCGATGCGTTGGAGCGCCGGCTGAACCACGCGGCGCGGGAGATGTCGGAGAGCCTCATGCAGGCCCGGGGCGGAGTGGAGGAGTTGGTCTCCGGCGTGAAGGCCTCCACCGATGCCGCCGCCACCGCGGCCTCGGCCATCGCGGAGCAGTTGCAGCTGACGCGGACCATGCTGGACACGCTTCGGCAGACGGCGGAGACGCAGTTCAGCGGGGTACTCACCGATTCGCAGGCTCGTCTCGCGGGCGCTCTTGGCGAACTGGTCGACGCCCACCGCGCCGCCCTGGAGGAGACGCAGCGGGTCAGCAGCGAGCATCTGAAGGAGCTGACTCGGGAGCAGGCGGATGTACAGGGCGTCGTCCGCCTCGCCCAGCAGGAGCTGACTGAGGAGATCGTGGCGCAGGTGGCGCGACTCGGCGAGATCGGCGCCGAGGCGGTCCAGACCGTGCCTCGCCGCCTGGGTGAGATCGAGGCCGGCCAGGAGCGCCTGCAACGCGCCATCGAGGCGCTGGGCCCCCGTCCGGCTCCAGCGCGCTCGTGGTCGCCATTCGGCGCGGCGAGGGGCCCGGCGTCCCCCGACCGAGCGGACCGCGCGGGCGAACCGGAGGCGGCGCGCCAACGCCGACCCGAGTTCGGCGCGGCTCCCGGGCCGATGGACGATGCAAGCGCGATGGGGGCGGCGCGGCCGGCGCCCCCTCCTGTCTCGTACGACGAGGGCCTTCCGGAGCCCTTCCCTTCGCGGTCACCCGCTTCCACTCCGTCCGGTCCGCGGCCGAACGAGCAGCCGCCCCGGTGGCCGTCGTCGCCCGCCCCGCCATCGCGGCAGCCTCGGAGCAGCGGTGAAGCGCCTGAAGCGCAGCCGTGGTGGAAGCGATTGCTGCCGCGTCGGGACCGGAAGGACGCGCGGCCGCGGCGAGGAGGTTTCGATCGCTAATGAGACCGAGAGGGTCGCGGGAGTCCGTCAGCTTCGAGGCTGCTCTACCGCCGATGGTTGACATCGCGGTGGCCCTGGCGATGATCGCCCTGCTGTATGCCTTCGCCGAGTCGCTCGCGCTGGGGAAGATCGACGTGTACGTTGAGCGGGATCGGCGGAAGGCCCAACTCGCCGATGAGGTCCGGCGCGAGTTCGCGGACCGGTTCTCCCGGGACGAGATCGAGATTGCCGGTGAGGAGAACGTCCAGCGGTTCATCTTCAAGGCCGGGGTCCTGTTCCGCCAGGCCAAGGCCGGTACCGGCGATCTGGTGCCGGGCGCGCTGCCAATGCTCCGCGAGTTTGGCCGTCTGCTCGCGCGTCAGCAGGGCCTCTACACGGACGTGATTGTCGAGGGGCACACCGATGAGCGGCCCATCCGCACCCCGGAGTTCCCCTCGAACTGGGAGCTCTCCGCCGCGCGGGCAGTGACGGTGGTTCACATCTTCACGGATCCGGCTCATGGCGTGCGTCTCGAGCCCGCGAAGGTCTACGCCGCCGGCTACGGCGAGTACCGGCCTCTGGCCTCCGAGCGCGGAAGCGACCACCCGGAATGGTCGGAGGGTCGCAAGGAATCGGAGATCTACAGCCGCGACCGCCGCATCGAGGTGGCCGTCTACTACAGCATGAGCGCGATTCGTCAGACCATGGAGAGCGGGGCCGCTGCGGGGGCCTCCGCCGGACCCTGAAGGGAGCCAGCTCACGCCCCCCACCACTCCTCCGGATCGCTCGACAGACGACCCCTCGCCGCCGGCGGTCGGGGGCGCGCGGCGGCGTTTCCGCCTCGATGACGTGACCGAGCGCGGCGACGCGGCCCCCCGACAACCGATACGGGATCGAGATGCTCGCGCCTATGTCGCCCTCTACCGCCATGTCGCGGACGAGACGCGCGAAGGCGTCCCGTCGCCTCGGGGCGCTGCAGTCGAGGCCTGTCGGCGGGCGCGGGAGGGCGCGGCGGACCGCCTGGACCGCGCGCTGTGGGTGGTAGCGGATCCCTCGCCGAAGGCTCTGGCCGACCTCGTGCGGGCGTGCATCAGCGAGGGGCGTCCGGAGATCGCGCAGCGTCTGGCCGCCGAGGGCGCCCTCGCCTTGCCACAGGAACTGGAGGGCCCCGATCGGCTGGGGTTGCAGGTTCACCTCGCATGGGGGCTCTGCCGGCTGGGGGATTGGGCGGGGGCGGCCTCCATCCTGGAGCAACTGCGGGCCGATGCGGCTCTGCAGCCGGCTGTGCGCGCCGTGAGCCTCCTGGTGGAGTTGGCCCGCCACTCAGCGGACCTGGCCTGGCATGAGGACCACCGGCTGCGGTTCGCCTCGGCCCTCGACCGACGCCTGGTCGACCCCCTGGCTGAGGGCTTCCCGGAGCTGGCCGCAGATCTCTGTTGGGTGCGCTCCGAGCTGCTGCTGGCCCACGGGCAGTGGTCGACTGCGGGGGAGAGCATCGAGCGCGCCTTGGTCCTCCCCACGCGCCGACCGCACTTGGGAGCCTTGTTCACCAGCAGCCTCCTCGACGCCCGCCTGGGCGTCGAGAACCAACTGCCCCGGGCGCAGCAGCGTGCGGAGATCGCCGCCCGCGAGTACCCGCGGACACCCGCGTGCCACCTGGTCCTGGCGCACGTGCTCGCGCGGCAGCTGAAGACGGAGGCGGCCCTCGCCCGCCTGAAGCGCGTGCTTCCCATGAGGGAGACCGGGCCGGCCCTGACCACGGTCGTGGCCGAGGCGATGGCGGCCTGGCTGGATGCCGGACAGCGCAAGGGGCTGCGCCGACTGCGGGGCGCTTTCCGGCCCCACCTCCTCACAGAACCCGTGCGCCCCGGGGAGGACCGCCCGCAGGGGACTGACGGCCACGTGTCGGCGCTCTACTTCTCCTACGCCTTCCGCTTCGCGCTGGCCGGCGGACACCGGGGGTTCCTCGAGCAGCTCATCCGCGCCGTCGACCAACTGCCGCCGCGCCCGCCCCCTCCCGAGACGCCGCTGCTCAGGGCGGCGGGTCTCCTGCGACTTCAGAGGCCGGTGGAGGCCCGCGAAGCGTTCATGCGGGCCGCCGAGGCCGATCCCGAGAACGGGGCCCTCCGAATGTATCGGGAGCAGTACCGGAACGCGCGCGGGTCGCAGGCCGAACGGGCCGCCACGGAGTACCTGGAGAGCCTCCCCGTCTGCGAGACGGCGATCGCGTGCGCGACGCAAGCCGGCCGCTACCGGGCCGCGGCCGATGATCTCGCAGTGGGGAAGGCCCCCCGCGGCGATTCGCGGCATCGGGCCCACTGGCTGCCGGACCCGGCGACCCTCGAACCCGCCAACCATCCGGAGTCCGGGTAGAAACCCTGGCCTCTCCCCTACTCCTTCGCCGGAGTGGCCCGATCAACGGCTTTGGCCATCTGGATGCACTGGCTGCGGCGTTCCTCAAGCCAGCTGGCGGACGACCTCTGCAGCCAGGCGTGTACGTCGGGGATGGGGGGTTCCGGCAGCTTCACGCTCAGCTGCTGCCAGACGAACTCATAGTGCATCTCCAGAAGCCCATACGGGTCCCGCGCCATGTCCGGCTGAACGGCCGCCGCAAGAGGCGCGTCGGCGTGGCCGGGGTCTGGGGGCTCTGGGCGCGCCAGATACTCGATCTTGGGTAGGTCATCCCCTAGAATCCTCTGCCCGGCGGACCCGGGCTGGGCAGCGGCGGCGAGGTCCTGCCCGTGCCCCTCAGGCGGCAGTGGGCCTTGCTCCTGCAGCTTCGCGAGCACGTATGTCTCCGTAACGGCGGCTTTGTCGGTGAGCAGCAGGAAGAACGACGAGCCTGCAGTCTGCAGGCGCAGCTGGGGGGCAAGCCTCCACTGCACGGCCTTCTCCACGGCATCCAGCGTGTCCTGGTAGAGGCTCGATCGCATGGCCGTGTGTGACGCCAGGTCGTAGGTGTCGGCGGCCGCACCCGGGTTGTTCAGCCTATGCTCGCGCCACGCCCGGTCATACGCGGCGGCACACAACGGATGCAGGACGAGCACGCGCAAGTCACCGCGGAAGGACCGCAGGGCGTCGGTCAGATCGTTACGCCCCCCGAAGAAGGAGCCCAGGGAGTTGCCCAGAAGCCAGACGCGCTTGGCGCCCTTGATCAGGGAGATCATCCGCTCGCGCGCCAGGTCGGTGTCGTAGTAGATGTTGGCGACGGAGGCAGCGTTCAGGGCTCGGTCGCGTCCCCTGGCCGCGTGCGCCCAGTACTCGTCGAGCGCTTCCGTGCCCCAAGGCGCCTCCCACAGCTGCGCGAAGTGGCTGGCCATCTGGTCAAACATGGACTGGGCTATCCGCTTGACTCAGGTTAGGTCTTCGGTTAGGCTGGGCGGGTATGGAAGACTACCCGCGCACGGTCTT
>Ga0194126_10013463_pt1 | contig 10223 bp, 10 predicted proteins | sample TA2KigC150mmetaG_FD_148641 | JGI IMG/M metagenome (GOLD analysis project Ga0194126, IMG submission 148641) | Freshwater microbial communities from Lake Tanganyika, Tanzania - TA2015035 Kigoma Deep Cast 150m | ecosystem: Environmental > Aquatic > Freshwater > Lake | place: Tanzania: Lake...
GCGACATGCTGAGCGCGATACGAATGTTGGTGTTCTCGTGGTCATGGAGGGTTCCGGCAAAGCCCGGTTCGAGCACCTGCGGATCTTCCATGCCCAGCTGCGCGGCAAGCCGCTCGGCCCGGCCTTGATGCTTCATGTAGTACTTCCCGTAATACGGCATATGACACTCCTCATGTGTGCGTTGCGACCCGTACCTGACGTTGTGGCTGATCACCGCCTTTCCAGCTTTGAGTCCAGATGTACCGCCCCTTCCTACTCCCCCCATAAGAATGGGGGAGTAGGAATGGGGCGTACTTGCCAGTGGCTACCGCTGCTCCGCCATCTCCGACTCTCGCTCCGCCATGTCCTGCTCGGACACATCGCCCGGCTTGAAGCGGTCCACAACCTTGCGCTCAATCTCTGCGATCTCCCCGAACACGGCCATGATGCGCGTCGTGTCGTATATGCTCTGCGTCGTGTCTATCCTGTGGATGGTCAAAGCGGCCAGCGTAGCCAGAATCGTACGCACGTCGTAGTAATTCACGTCGAGCGTCACGTCCCACGCCGTGTCGTCGTACGTGGCGTTCTTCAAGGCGTCCACAACCTTGCGGTCTACCTCCCGTGCGTCATCTGCCCATACGTCATGGGCCGAATTGTTGGTGGCGGCAAACAAGATCAGCGAGTACCTCACGGTCCTAGCGTCCGCATACGTCATGTAGATTCGCATTTGTTACCTCCGGGGCGGGGTAGGTTAGACCTACCCCGCCCGCCTGTGTGTGTGTTACGAGACTTCGACCGACGCCTCCGAGTCGGCCAAGTACTGCTGGAAGAGTTCGATGCTAGCCGCCAGAGACAGCGTCCGGGACACGCCGGAGCGGAGGTCCTTGACCTCCGCCGTGAGCGTCCCCACGGTGGCCGTGAGCGCCTGCAGGACCTGCGCCTGTGCCGTGACCAGCTTCGCCACCTCCGTGAGCGAGATCACCTCCGACGCTTTGGCGTTGTTCTCAGCTACCGTGACACGTCGCGTGCTGGCCTTCTCGGAAGGCCCACGCTGCGCGCCATCTGCGGGCACGAAGGTCTCCTTGACCACGTCCCCTTTAGGGGACGCCTTGTCGGACTTGCGGGCTGCTTTAGCAGCCCGCGACTTGCACCACGTGATGTGGTGTTTCCAGCCGTTCTCGCCGTAGGCCCCATCTGGCCCCTTCCCGACGTGGCCACGCACCTTACACACATGCCACACTTGCGTTGCGCTCGACACGTTGCACACTCCTGAGCCTGAACCCGGCCTGCTGGATGGGCAGGCCAGCTTGCCGTGGCTGGCGGCGAAGCTGGGACCAATGTACAGGGGTCAAAACCAAAAAGGGGCCGACGCTCCGTCAGCGCGGCTGCACGCGTAGTTCTGCGCGACCGCGGCGCGCTACGGAGCCAGCTCCAAAGCTGGCAGCTTTGCCAGATACGATTCAGATATGGCCCAGCTTTGGGCGCATATCTGGCCAGATACAGAAACCGCCGGGGAATTTTGCGACACTCAAAATTCGTATCTGGCCAGATACAAAAAACCCGATCCGCAAAGCTGCGCCAAAGCTGCGGCAAAGCTGCTCATGACATGCGCTCTCGCACCCAGCGCGTCACGCCGCGTCACGCCGTGTGCGCGGCGCGCTACCCGCGCTACGTGCGCGTCATGTGCGCGTCACGCTGCGCGACACGGCGCGCGTCACGTGCTGCGTGCTCGCGCCATGTGCGTGTGTGCTGCGCGTGCACGACGGCTACGCCGTAGCGTAACGTGCGCGTACGTACGTATTAATAGGCTTCGGCAAACAACCAGTGTCTCCACTGCCAGACGGTGGGGTATGGCTTAGGCGTTCTTCCGGGGGTACGGAGAGGGTACCCCTGACGGAATTTTGTGTGAGTTTGGCCTTGGTGAGACATGTCGTAGGACAGCCTGAGACATGTCGTAGGAGGGTTGGTGGGCCAGTGGTTGATGTGGAGAGGGGTACGGTATAGGCGATAGCGGTGCTTTATGACCCCGAAGCGCGTAGCGCTGAGGTGTCAGAGGAGTCTGGATGAGCGAGGCCGATGGCGGAGCTATCGGGCTCGCGATCTGGGTGGATTGTTTTTAGTGAGTGCGTGGGGCGCTCCGCTTTATGGCGGCGCCCCACGCTCTAGTGGGGGGGTTTTGAGGGGGGGTGGTTTTTGTGGGAAACGTTGGGTGGGGCGGAGAGGGAAACCACCCCCCCTACCCCCCCTCCGGGGTGGGGTTTTGTCGCAACTCGGGAAGCTGCTGAGGCTTACCGGCCTGTGCCCTTTGCTTCACAGCGGCGGCTCATAGGGCTGTGCGGTTGGCTGGTTTATTTGGTTTCAGCGGGTGGCGACAAAGATGATACACGACATGGTAGGCTGGCGTTGTCAATGGGAAGAACCGCTCGTCGCTCAAAATCGTGGCGTCCTGGACTTGCTCCTGTTGTGGAGAAGGAGGCGCCCGGGATCAACCTGGTTCAGGCTGACCCCACGCGGTTGTCGACGTTCGTGCACGACAAGACGGTGGAGTTGGTCCGTGGGGGTGTTTGGCTTTCGACTGCGGCGGAGGCGCTGGGCATCCCTGTGAGGACGATGTTCGAGTGGTATGCCGCGGGGGGTGGGGAGAGCTCGACGCTCGCGCGCACGGAGCCATACGTCTCTTTTCGCCGGGATGTGGATGCGTCGATGGCGCTGGCGGAGAAGACGGTATTACACCGGCTTCTTGCCAATAACGACTGGCGGGCACAGGCATGGTGGCTCGAGCACGGGCCGCCCAGGAAGCGGTGGCAGGAGAACGCTATGACGCCCACGCAAGAGGCTGCTGTTGCACTTCTGGATGCTCTTCGTGCCCGGGCGCTGGCGCCTCAGGCGTCACTGCCACCCATTTCACAGGAGAGCCTGGCTCCATCGGTCGTCTCGTATATAGACGACCCGTTCGGGGAGAAGGAGCCGCCCAGGCCGCATAAGAAGAAGCTGGACCCCGACAAAGAACACCCGAACCCCTTCATGTAGGGTAGGGTTACCCTTATGAAGGAATACGCCTGGTGGATCGCGGTGTTCAGTGTCCCGGTGCTGTTATTCATTTTGGTGGTAACCCGGTCGTGAAGTATGAGCCTGGTGAGCGCAGGCCGGCTCCGCCGGTCAAGTGGACGGTCGAGCAGCGCTGCCTGCGGGTGGCGGGGCTGACGCCCCTGTGGGCGGTCGCCCCGTTTCGCCGGCGGGTGACCTCAGAGGAATTCGTGAGGCTCGCGCGCGCGCACCTGGGCGGTTCCTATTCTGTGTTGAAGACCGAGACCGCCCCGGGCCAGAAATCTCTTACGACGGTGGCGTTTGGTTGTGGATGTGTATTGCCGGTGCCTGCGAAGGCGCTCAGGGGAGGAACCGATGTCAGGCCAGGAGTGTAAGCAGCAGGGGTTCAATAAGGCCGTGGGCGCTATCCGGTTCGTGTGTGGCTTCACGGTATCTGTGAACCACGAGAAGAACGGCGGGGACACTGCGCTCCTGCATGAGAGCTTCCACAAAAATGTATCGCCGCACTTACTGATACCGAAGAATGTCAACTGGGACGAGGTTGCTGCTAAATGGGCCGCTGAGATATTGAACGAAGAATGACAGAGCAGTCTCCAGAGAAGATCGTCGACATGCTGTTCGACCTCAAGCAGGCCGGGCTCTGTGTTCATTTTCGGTCGGGACACCTCGAGGTCGGCCCGGCTGACGCCATCCCAGGCCAGATTTCCAGCTCGATAAGTGAGAACCTGGGGTCCGTGATGGCCTACCTGGCCGAGTTCCCTTCCCGCGCGAACGCGCTCGGGCGCTGCGGGTGTATGAAGTCGAGGCCGTTCCGTGGTCGCTGAGAAGTCCGCCAGGGCTGAGAAGATCGAGGTCCGTGCCGAGGACCGGGACTGGCTTTTTGAGCAGGTTAAATTCAAGCCGACCAAAGAACAGCTTGAAATCCTGAACCACCCGGCCCGCGTGAAGCTCGTGGCCGGGGGTGAGCGTGCCGGGAAATCACGACTCGGTGCGATGTACTGCTTCAAAGAGATCGTGAACTCCCTGATCAGCAAAACGTCTACGAAGCCGGTGTTCTGGCTGGTCGCCGCCGACTACGAAAGAACGCGCGCGGAGTTCGAGTACCTCACAGAACTGCTTGTCAAGGCTGGCCTTGCGCGGAAACTGACCAAACGCGTAGATCCCGGGCAGATCGAGTGCGTCGGTGGGGTGGTTATCCGCACAAAATCAGCCTCTGATTACCGCTCGTTGGCCATGGAGGCCCCGGAAGGCATCGTTTGCTGCGAGGCATCGCAGATTGATTACGAATCTTTCCTCCGATTACGTGGCAGAGTCGCCGAAAAACGGGGCTGGCTCCTGCTCGAGGGGACATTTGAGGGCTCTTTTGGCTGGTATCCGGAGCGATGGAAGGCGTGGCAGGCATATCCGAACCAGGAAGACGCCAAATCCTTCTCTCTGCCGTCATGGTCGAACACATATGTGTACCCAGGGGGGCGAAACGACCCGGAAATCGTGAGCCTGCAGGCCATCCACTCGGATGACTGGTTCGCAGAACGGTACGCAGGCATCCCGTCACCGCCCCGAGGGCTTGTCCACACCCTGTTTCGGACCGAATTTCACGTTCAGCCAGAGGTGGTCTGGGAACCGGGCGAAGATGTCCATATTTGGATCGACCCGGGCTACCGCGGCGCCTACGCAGTCGAGGTCGCGCACGTCAAACTGATCGAAGGCAACCCGCAGGTGCGTATTTTTGACGAAATCTACGAGCGGGGCCTGACCGGTCACGACATTTGTGACGTAATCATGACCCGTCCGTGGTGGGGGAAGTCCGCCACCCGGGGCGTCATCGACATCGCCGGGACCCAGCACCACGCGATGCCCGCGCAGACCGAAGTCTGGCTGGCGAAGACCGGTTTGTATCTTGACTACTCGGCCGTTAATCTGTTAGACGGGATTGAGCGCCTGAACACGTTTCTGAAGATCAATCCGATCACGAAAGCACCCGGATTGTTGATAAATCCGTCCTGTCGGGGCATCATTTCTGAATTCGGGGGTGGTCCAGACCCGTTTGACGGGAGAAATTTCCATCCTTACAAGTGGAAAACGGATTCTCAGGGAAATATTGTGGGGACTTTACCCGAGGACCGTTACAATCACGGCATCAAGGCCGTAACATATGGCATCGCACACCCAGCGAACTACGGTTATGCACGATTCAGTGCCCCTAGTGGCCGCGAGGTGATCAAGGTTCGGCGCTGGACCTGATCACGAAAAGGGGCCATGCCAAGAGCGGGTCGACGATCGAAAAAGTCTGAAGACCTTCACGATCTCATCTCCTCAGCCTGGGACGCTGCCGATTTCGCTTCCCGGCGCGCACGGATGGAGAGCGATTACGGCCTTTACCGGCAGAATGAGTTCGATGCCGGGGACGGCTACCAGTCATACACGTCCAACCGGCCCAGGACCCTGGCAGACAAGATCATTTCGTGGATGTCAGAGGCCCGGATGGTGGCCAGGGTGCCCTTTAACCCGACAGATCCCGAAGGGCGCAGCAAGGCAACCCTCAAAGAGCGGTGGGTCGTCGGCACCCTGCAACAGATTGATGATCAGCTCTGCACCACCATGATGCCCCCGCTCCGGGAGACGGTTTCCTTCCATATCGTGGTCAGAGGCTGGTATGCCGGCCGCGCCATCATGAATAAACGCAAGGATGGCACCGCCTTCCCGGACGTTATGCCCTTCGATCCCATGCGTGTCGTGTACGGCACCGATCGCCAGGGCCTGTCATGGCTCGCTCACTGCGTACGCTTCACGCTTACGGAAATCGAAGATCTATATGACATCAGGATAGATAAAAAGGACAGAAGTACCTCGGAAGAGGAGGATATTCTCCTTTTTGACTACTATGACCGCGAGAATCATGCGCTCATTGTGGACAAACGGTTCGCTAAGCAGCCCACCCCCCACAGGGCGACGGATGTCTTCGGCGACCCGGTCGTTCCCTGTTTCCTCGGTTTTGTGGGCCCCGCCCCGTATATTCAGCCTGATGTTTCCGGTGATGACACGGCCGCTGACTTCGGCGAGTCGGTTTTCGCCCACAACCGGACCCTGTACAACACGCACAATAAGACGATGTCGGATATGGCGACCCTTGTCCGCCGGTCTGTGCGACATCCATATGTGATCACTTCGCCTGACGGCTCGGCCACGCTGGGAGCGGACCCCTGGAGGGAAGGATCTGAGGTACCGCTTAAGGCGGGCCAGAAACTTGAGCTCCTCCCCGAAATCAAGATGGCGCAGGACGCCGCAGCCTTCGCCGGGCTCACGTCATCCGAGATTCAAATCGGTGGACTGGCCGACGTTAACTACGGGAACCTGCAGTTCCAGTTGTCGGGACACGCCGCCAACATCCTGCGCTCAGGGGCCGAACACCAGATCGGTCCCCGCATTGCTGCCCTGGACCGGGCTTACCGCCAGATAGCGTCGCTGCTTATCACGCAGTTCGAGTCCGAAGGCTTCGGGAAGATGACGGTTACCGGGCGTCACGGGCCCTTCAAGACCTGGTTCCGTGAAGAGATCGAGGCCAAAGACATCAAAGACGCCGGCCCACTCGAGATCCAGCACAAGCCGTCCCTGCCCCAGGACATGCCATCTCAGGTGAGCATGGCGCAGATGCTCAGGGAGGGCAAGCCGACCCCGCTCGCGCCCGACGCCTGGATTCTGGATGAGATTCTCGACGTTCAGGATGTCGACGAATGGCGCAAGCAGATTGCCGCTCAGCAGGGTGAAGTGGCAGAGCCGAAGGCGTTTTTGCTGACCGTGATGGAGGGGCTCATCTCGACCGGCCAGAGCGAACGTGCCATGATTTATGTTGACGCCTTAATGAGGCAGCTCAAGAAAGATCAGATGGGCGACGCGCTGGCTGAGGTGCAGTTCAATCAGATGGTTGGGCAAATGGCGAGTGGCGGGGCGGGGCAACCACCCGGTGTTCCGGGTGGCACGGCAATGCCACAGGGAATGGGGGGTGCTCCCGCCCCAGGAGGTCCTGGATCACTCGGTGTTCCTGCCGATGTAGTGTCCAGTGCGGCTCAAGGCTTTCCCCCGGCGCCCCCCGTTGCGCCTCAAGGTGTAGTTGCGCCCGGAACCCCACGCCCGGGCGCGCAAGGCGGCGACCAGGTCCGTATGGCGCTGAATGCTCTGGGCCTGGATTACGCCCCCGGATAAGGAGACCTTCACATGCCCCCCGGTATAGGTTACTGGTACACGATATATGTAGATAACGGCCCGCCCGTGCGCCTCTTTGCGATGAACGAGCAAGAGGCCATGAATATGGCCCAGATGATGTTGGACGAGCAGGGGCGCTTCAATGCCACCCCGGTTAGCGCGGTACAGGAGCCGACCCGGGTTGACCCTGCCCGGATGAGCTACCGAGACGAGATGAGCGGCGTCGGGCAGTACCCTTACCGTCAATATACTGGCCCTGATGTAGACGAGGCTGCACGGCTGCAGGGACGGGGGCCCTACACCTCGCCTGAGACGTTCCGGTTCAACATGCCCACCGCCCAATCAACGCCGATGTCTTTACCGGGAGGCCAGCTGCCCTTCCAGACTTTTCCGGAACCACCCCCTCAGTATCCGCCGTATGACCTTCCGACTATGCAGCACCCGTTCAGGCCCGGCGCGCCACGGCGGCTGAGCACCGACCCTGCTGATTATGGCCCCCACCCTCAAACTTTGTTGCAAAAGGCGTTGGACGCGGTTGCTGATTCGTGGCGGGTTCCGCCGCCTCCCCCGGCGCCGACCGTACCCTATCCCGGTGCGCCGATAATTTCTCCGGACACGGGGCAGGGTACACGGCTCCCGTACATAGACCCGATTACTGGCCGTTCGGTCACCCCCGCACCCTGGTCGCGTGAAGCAGCGGCCGCGGAGTTCCAGAACCTCCCCTTCCTGGGCCCCTTTGAGCCCTACCCCCGCTTTGAGGTCCCCTATGGCATCGAACCGACCACTTCGCTGCCTCCTCCTTATGGAGGAGAACGCCCCTGGGCCCCCAGCCTGACTGGCGCGCCGTCGAACTTTATCGCAACCCCAGATGAGGCGGCCGGCTATCAGTTATTCCAGCCCGGTCAAGCTGGGGCCGGGCCGTTCGATGCGATGACAGACACCGGACAGATACAGGCCCAGCCCGATCGGCTGGGGTCCCTGTCCCTGCAACCGGAAGATGCTGACGATGTCCGCCGCGCTGAATTGGCCGCAAGGGAATGGCTGCGGGCACAGGGTGGGCAGCCGGGTGGCCAGGGTGGCCAGTTTGGCCAGGGTGGCCAGCAGGGTGGCCAGGGTGGCCAGTTTGGCCAGGGTGGCCAGGGTGGCCAGGGTGGCCAGCAGGGTGGCCAGCAGGGTGGCCAGCAGGGTGGCCAGGGTGGCCAGCAGGGTGGCCAGGGTGAGCAGCAGCAGGGTCCCCAGGACGGGCTGATTATGGGGCTTACACCGGCGCAATGGGCCCAGCTCACTGATGACCAAAAGGCGGCCTATACAAAGCTGTTCAAGTCGGGGAAATCGGCCGCGCAGGCCTTTCAGGAAGTTCTCGGCCTGGGGACGGGGCAGGCGGGACAGACCGGGCAGCAGGGCCAGGGTGGCCAGGCTGGCACTGGACAGCCGGGTGGCGGTCAGCTCGATGCGATGACAGACACCGGACAGATACAGGCGCCGTACGGGGGCATGTTCCAACCTCCTGCGACGACGGGCACCGGACAGACCACCGGCATCGACCCTAAAGAGGTGACGCCCTGGTCGGCTCCGATTGAGCACCAGTCAGAGCTAGGAGCGTTCTACGCGGGTGTACCGGGCGCCATGGGCAGCTACTCGCCGGCGCGCGACTTTTTACGCGGCCTGTTTTACCCAACGAGAGCAGCCTGGATGGCGCAAGAGGTGTTGGGTCCCGGCGACAAGTCGGGGAGGGATGCGCCGTTCATAGGAACACAGAATCCGATTTCAGGGCTGTTCGGGGACGCCGAGGGCAATGCGTACATCGCTCCCAGATTCCAGAATTTTGCCGCGAAGATGGCGCAGGGCGGCTTTGGAGGCCTCGGTAAATCTCTGGAGGAAAGTTTCCAGAGATATGCCAGCCCCCCGAGAGGTATGTCCGATGTCTCGCCCGATACGGCGTACGGTGCTTACTTGGCCCCACGGAATACACAGCAGGCCCGGCTTGGTGTGGATCTGGCACGGGCCACGTTAGGCTCGAAGATCTCCCCGCTAATTTTGGGTCGCATTGATCAGCCGAGCGAGGAGGAACTCTTCGCAGAATGGGTGGCCGGAAATCCCCAGCCCCAGTTTTTTGCCGGTGGAACATTCTCGGGGAACGCTTCAAGGGCGCCAGGGCAGAGTGTCGTAAGCGGTACCCCGAACAACTTCGTGGATTTTCTACACAAACGCCTGGGGATGGACCGGTACATGCCCCTCACCCCCCAGCCTCTCGCCGAGCGGCCCACAGGGACCAGTTGGTCTTACCGGGGGTATCCATAAATGATGAGAAATGAAGACTATTGGGGCGAGCGGTCCCCCGGAGGCCTGTACGGGCTGGAGTTTCAGCACCCTGTGTCTGCGAACCCGTTTTTAGATTACCTCGAGCAAGAGCCCAGAACCGCCTTCTTCGGACATGCGAATCAGTTCGGCACGAATCCGACCCGTCGGCGCGCCATTGAGGACATGTACCCGCAGGCGCTGAATCAGTTCTACGGAGCCCTCGGGCAACAGATTATGGGTGGAGGGGCGCCAACTCTGCAGTTCCGGGACTTCCTGAAAGGCATGGATTTTACGAAGCGCTTCGCCCAGCTGAACCGGGCTACGACGCGCGGTAGGCGGTCTGGTTTCCAGCCTAGAACACGCTATCTGTTCCAGGATTTCTAGGAGGCTGTTGTGGTCTTTCCGCCCGACCGGCGGTCATTCCGGGGCCCGCCTACTAGCGAGGTCCCGCCCTACCGCGGGGAACCGCCAGGAAGCGGTTCGTTTGTCGACCAGTACGCCCAAGTCGTTGGGCAGGGGCTTGGCAGCCAGCACCCCGTACAGGTAGTTGACCCGTCCAAATTCTTAGATTTCCTGTCGAACGAGTCGGCAGAGTTTGAGAAGCAGACCGGTCGTCCGTCGCCCATGAGGGAGGCAGCGGAAGCTGCCAAGCTCCAGATGGGGCCGCCACCCATGACGGCGAGACCACAACA
>Ga0194126_10013465_pt1 | contig 10223 bp, 12 predicted proteins | sample TA2KigC150mmetaG_FD_148641 | JGI IMG/M metagenome (GOLD analysis project Ga0194126, IMG submission 148641) | Freshwater microbial communities from Lake Tanganyika, Tanzania - TA2015035 Kigoma Deep Cast 150m | ecosystem: Environmental > Aquatic > Freshwater > Lake | place: Tanzania: Lake...
ATAAAACACCAAGAACTTCATTTTGATGCTTTTTATTTTCTCAAAAAGTGCATAAGTAAGATGCCAAAAAATTTTCCTGCACGAGGACCCAAAGTAATGAAAGACGGAAAATGGAGATATGAGAACAAGTGGAAAGGCAATATAGAAAGTTTTACTGGCGAGGAAAACATTTATTATCAAGGAGAAAAAATATGTTTTAGATATTATCTTGGAGGTTTAATCAAAAATAAATCAAAAACAAGGAAGAAAAGATGAAACCTCTTGAATATAGCAAGGAAGCGAAAAAGCATTTCTTTAGCCCAAAATATGCTGGCGAAATAGCGAATGCTGATGCAATTGGGCAAGTAGGCAACCCTAGTTGTGGAGATGTTATGCGAGTTTTCCTTAAAATAAAGAAAGATAAAAAAACGGGTAAGGAAAAAATCGAGAAAATTAGATTTAAAACAATGGGTTGTGTTGCAGCCATAGCCTCTAGTGATGTTGTTTGCGAGCTAGCAGAAGGAAAAACAATAGAACAAGCCCGCAAGATTACAAGAAAAGATATTCTAAAAGCGGTTAAGGGCTTACCCCCCATAAAACACCATTGTTCTTTACTAGGCGAAGAAGCCTTGAACAAGGCGTTGGATAATTATGAGAAAAAGTAGAAGAGATAACAATAACCTTTAAAAAGGGCGATTTACAATAGATTTTGTCACACTACATCGCAGAAGTTCAGTTTCTGAATACATGCGCATAGGTAGAAGACATTTAATAGGAGAATTGAAATGACAACAAAGGAAAACTTTTTGAAAGCTTTTGAAGAACTCAAAAAGCAAGAAGATGAAAAGAAAGAACAACGTAGCTTTAAACAGAGTGTTGACTTAATTATAAATCTAAAAGACTATGATATTAAAAGAACAACCATAAACACTTTTGTTTTGCTTCCACATAAAATTAAAGAAAAGAAAATAGCGGGTTTCTTAGAAAAAAAGTCTAATCTTGTTGATACAATCACTAAAGTAGAATTCGATGACTTTAAGGACAAGAAAAAGATGAAACAACTAGTGAAATCTTATGATTTCTTTATTGCTAGTGCAAAACTGATGCCGTCTATTGCAGCAACCTTTGGAAGAGTCTTAGGTCCTGCTTCTAAGATGCCTTCTCCACAACTTGGAGTATTAATGGCAGAAGATGAGAATAGCATAAAAACTTTAATTAAGAAAATTGAAACAGCAGTAAAAATTAGAACAAAAGAACCAACTGTTAAAGTTTCTATAGGTAAACAAGGAGATAAACCTGAAGATTTGGCTGAAAATGCGGCCGTAGTATTTAATGAAGTTTTCAAAAACTTGCCGAGAAATCGAGAAAACCTTAAATCAATTTTAGTTAAATATACGATGAGCAAACCTGTAAAGGTTAAATTATAAAATGGCTGGAAAAACACAAGTTTCAAAAGAAAAGATTGAAGCAGTAAAAAAAATAGCTGCAAGAATAAAAGAAGGAAAGTGCATAATGCTTCTTTCAATTAAAGGAATTCCTTCCTCACAATTACAAAAAGTAAAGAAAGAATTAAGAGGCAAGGCAGTTATAGAAGTTGCTAAAAAAAGTATTCTTACTAGAGCTATTGATGAAACCAATGTTCCAGAATTAATGAAATTGAAGGAGAATATCCAAGAAGATATGGCCTTACTAGTATCAGATAATGATGCCTTTGAAATTTCTGCTTGGTTAAATGATAATAAAACTCCAAGTTCAGCTAAAGAAGGACAAATATCAGATTTAGATATTCCTATTGATGAGGGACCAACTGAATTAGTTCCAGGCCCTGTTATTTCTGAATTAGGAGCATTAGGATTACAGATTATGGTTGAAGATGGAAAGATTACTATTCGAAAGTCTAAAGTAGTTGTAAAGAAAGGAGATAAAGTAACTGCAGGTGCTGCTTCAATCTTACAAAAATTAGGCATAAAGCCTTTTATGGTTGGATTAAATCCACTAGCTTTTTATGATTCTAGTTCAAAAAAAGTTTATGTTGGAGTTAAAATTGATAAAAAGAAAACTTTAGAAGAGTTTCTTTCTATATATGCTAAAGCAAAAGGATTCGCGATTTCAATTGCTTATCCAAGCAAAGAAACAATTGGAATGATATTAGCTAAAGCTAATAGTCATGCTAACGCTTTAAATAAATTACAAAATAAAACTCAATAAAATTCGGGAGGAAAACAATGGAATACGTATATGCAGCTTTGTTATTGCACAAACTTGGCAAACAACTCGATGATGCAAATATAGCGAAAGTTATAACTGCAGCTGGTGGACAAGTTGATGAAGCAAAGGTAAAGACTTTAGTGGCTAGCCTTGCTGGTGTCGATATAAACAAAGAATTAGAAAATGCATCTGTGATGGCTGTAGCTTCTTCTGGCCCTAGTGCTGGAGCTTCTGAAAAGAAAGAAGAAAAAGAAGAAGTTAAGACAGAAGCAGCTGCTGAAGGACTAAGTGCACTTTTCGGATAAATCTTTATCCAAGAGTAAATCTGAAGTGCACTTTAGCTAGTTTTACTTTTAGTAAAAAAGTAATTCGGCAGCTTAGTGTAATCTGGATTGCACAGAATACGTATTAACTTCTTCCTAAATTTAATTGAAAATTCTTTTATTAGCATAATAATAAATTCAAAGAAATAAACATGAACAAGCTTGATAAAAAATGCAGATTAATAACTGCAGATAGATTCGGAGCAGATATTATTCTTAAGGAATATCCTGAAATAATCCATAATATTAAAAGATGCAAGATGGAAAGGGGAGTAGTTTATGATTTTTCAGAAATAGATTCCACTATATTAGAAGAGTTTCTTTCAAAATATCCCCTGTTTAGCTATGCAATAGTGGATTTACATTCTAATTAAGTTTAAAAATACTGTAATTCTGATATTATTAAGCCGACGTGGGATACAGAAAATCAATTATTTTCTGTCCCTTCAAAACAAGTATATTTTGAAGTCAATGGTACTCTACATTGTCCCACAGATTACTTTAAAAATAATCAAATATTAAAGAAATTAAGCCGACGTGGGACAATGGTACTCCGCCTGCCTTGAGAGCAGGTTTCCGCAAGGATTTCCCGGTTCGATTCCGGGCGTCGGCGTTCTTATTAAAAGTGGTTAGATTAGAATCGAACCTTTGAAATCTTTTAGCTTCTATGAATGGTATAATAAAAACTAGGAATAAGATTATCAAAAAATAAACTAAAACTATCTTCTGCCAAAAAGTCTTTTCCAGAAACTAGGCTTATCTTGGGCGGCAATCTTAGCAGCCATTTCTTCATCATCAATTGTTTCGTATTTTATAACTGGCTTTTCAGACATCTTTGGAGCTTGAGCAGCTAGTTGTCTATTAGCAATTTCAATTGCTTTTTCTACACTTGTTCTAGAATATCCCTGATGTAATAGGGAATATCTTAAAGCATCAAGAGTATATCCTTTTGAAATATTCTTTTTTACATAATCTGCAAGTTTTTGATTTTGATTTTCTGGATTTGACATATTAAACTCAGGTTTGGGGTGTTTAAAAAGATTGCTCAAGAAAAATGTATATTTTGGAGTGACAAAATTCCGGGGTTTTTTGGGCTTTTTCTAAAGAACAAATTTAAAAACATCCGATGTCTATAGTTCTAATGGTTCAAGAGGTGCTCGTTGGAATTAGTATTATTATAGCCCTCTCTTCTTTACTAACTATTTTTGCCAGAATTGTAAAACAACCGCCAATTATAGCTTACTTAATTGCGGGAGTTTTAGTTGGCCCGCTGGCCCTTAATCTAATTGGAGATAATACTAATTTAATTCAAACCTTTGCTAGAATTGGAGTGGCTTTTCTTCTTTTTATTGTTGGACTCGTCTTGATTTTAGACTTTTAAAAGAAATTGGAAAGGTTTCTACAATTGCAGGCATAGTTCAAATTGCAATCGTTGGGGTGCTAGGTTATTTTATTGCAATTGCCATGAATTTTTCAGTTATAGGCTCGGTTTATATCGGAATGGCTTTGGCTTTTTCTTCCACTGTTGTTGTAGTAAAAATCCTTTCAGATAAAAAGGAATTAGATACCCTTCACGGAAGAATAGCCCTAGGTATTTTAATTATTCAAGATATTTTCGCAGCTATTGCACTTATGATTCTTCCATTAACTAATAATTTAGGCGAAGCAAGAGAAATAGTTCTTAAGGAATTTGGAATTGCTATTGGATTAATTTTCTTAGTATTCTTAATTTCTAGTTTTGTCTTTAGAAGATTAATGGATTATTTGGCAAAAAATCAAGAAGCCTTGTTTTTATTTGGAATTGCATGGGCGCTTGCTTTAGCTACTTTATTTAATTATTTGGGATTTTCATTAGAAATAGGGGCATTAATAGCAGGAATGTCTTTAGCTTCGAGTAAATATTCCTTAGACTTGGGCGGAAAAATGAAACCCCTAAGAGACTTTTTTATTGTCTTATTCTTTGTATTTTTTGGAAGTCAACTTACAAGCATTACCCCAACACTAATTCGAGATGCATTAATATTCTCGGTTTTTGTTATGTTCGGCAAACCTTTAATTGTAATGATTATACTTACAATATTTGGATACAAAAAGAAAACAAATTTTCTTGCTTCAATAAGTCTTGCTCAAATCAGCGAGTTTTCGCTTATCTTAGTTCTCCTAGGATTCAGCTTAGGACACTTTGGTGCAGATGTAATGAACCTTGCTGTTTTAGTAACTTTAATAACAATTGCAGCAAGCACATATCTCATAAACTATTCGGATATAATCTCAAGAAAACTTTTGAGGTTCTTGGATATTTTTGATGGTAAAATAGATTACAAAGAAGATATGAAAGAAAAAACCTATGATATTATTTTGTTTGGATATCATCGTATGGGGTATAAACTTCTTAAATCAATAAAAGAACTTGGAGAAAGTTTTTTAGTAGTAGATTATAATCCCCAAGTAGTCCTTGCTCTAAATAAACAAAAAATAAATGCAATCTATGGTGATGCTGAAAATAAAAATTTCCTTTATGATATTCCTTTAGGCAAAGCAAAAATAATTATTTCAACAATACCTGAAGAATCTTCTAATCTTACAATACTTGAAGTATTAAAAGAATCGAAATCCGACGCTGTTTTTGTATCCACGGCTGAACAACCAAGACAAGCACTAGACTTGTATAAAGCAGGAGCAGATTATGTACTGATACCACATCATCTGGGCGGTTGGTATGCTTCAGAACTTATTAAGAAAAATAGAACAAGCAAAGAGAAGTACAAGGATATAGGTCGTGAACACTTTAAAGAGCTAAATCATGCAAAGAAAAATTCAAGTTTTAGCTAGTTTAATTAATTTAATTAAAATATAATAATTAAGAAAGGGCATTAATCTTCTTATAGAGATCTAGAGCTTCTTCAAGTCTATTCTTAGATTCTGAGTAAATAGTTAATATTTTTTCACCTTTTTTTACATTATCTCCCACGTGTTTATATAAATAAATTCCAGAACCTTTATCCATAGGACATCCAGCCGAGCTTGCAATAGCATTTATTTTTTTATTGTTTATGCTCTTTATTTTCATGTTTGTTGGAGCTAAAATATCTTTTTTATGTTTGCCTAAACGCTGTTCGATTTCTTTTATAGTCGGAACTTTTCCAGACTGTGCTTCAATAATACTCTGAAATTTATGAAAAGCTTTTCCGCTTGTTAAGATTTCTTTAGCTAAAGAATAGCCTTTTCCTTTCTTACATTTACCCGACAACTCGAGAAGTTCTGATGCTAAAAAAAGAGCTTTATTCTCTAAGTCTTTTGGAGAATCCTCTTGCTTCAAAACTCTGATTACATCTCGAATCTCAAGTAAAGGACCTATTCCTCTTCCTATTGGCTGTTCGCCATTAGTTAAAACGCATTTAAGATTTAATCCAAATTTTTTTCCAAAAAACTCAAATTTCTTTTTTAAATCTAAGGCTCTCTTTTTATCAACCTTTGCAGATTCTCCAAAGGGGATATCAATTAAAACATATTTGCTGCCTACTGCTATTTTTTTGGATAAAACACTTGCAAGTAATTGAGCTTCTGGATCTAATCCTAAAATTCTCTCGGTTTGAATAAGTTTATCATCAGCAGGAGATAATCCTAAAACACCATTCCAAACCATACAACCCCCAACTTTAGAAATTATTTTTTTTAATTCTTCTGTTGTAAACTCTACTCGGGCTATGCTTTCAATAACATCGGCTGTTCCTGCTGCACTTGTTATCGCTCTTGAAGAAGTTTTTGGCATAGTAAGCCCTGCTGCAACACAAATCGAAACAACTATTGGGGTAGTTCTATTGGCGGCTATTCCACCAATACTATGCTTATCCGCAACAACACCTGGAAAACTAAGTCTTTTTCCAACACTAACCATCGAGGAAATAAGTGCTTCAGTTTCTTGGGCAGTCATTTTATTTTTATAAACTGCTGCAACAAAATAAGCAATTTCTGCTTCAGTTAAAGCATTATTAACTATATCTTCAATAATTGTATGAATTTCGTCTTTATTCAACACAAGCCCATCCATTTTTTTCTTTATATAAAAAGCACTAGTGGGTTTGCTGGCTGGGCTTACGTCTACTTCGTCACCTTCTCGAATGTTTAAAGACTCAAGTATCTCTTGCGATACTGCAACCTCATTATTAGAAATTAAATCACGAGAAACATCGACTATAGAAACAATATCATCCGAATACTTAGAAAGATTAATTCTCTCGCCAACATGAACATTCATATGATTAGCGGTCCAACTATTTAAAATCGCTATTGGCCTTCCAGCCATAAATCTTAACTCTTTAACTTTTAATTTCATTGTAAGACAAACCTAACGGTTTTTCTTCACGAGTTTTTCCCTAGGGGAAGCTACTCGTTTTAACAAACTTGTTCATATTTAATTTCATATCCTCTTTTTTAAGTTTATAATTATCTTTTTATTTTAAGGAATTTGCGGGTTTTCTTTTAAAATAATACTCTCCTCTTTTTTGTTTTGATAAATCTCGACTAATAATATTAAATATGCTAAAATCAAAGGACCTAAGATAAAGCCAACTATTCCAAAGGCTATGGTTCCGCCTATCATACCTATCAAAGCTATTGCTGAGTTCATCTCAGCATGGCTCGAGACAATAAAAGGGCGCATGATAGTATCAACCCAATTAGTTACAAACAAACTATAGATTAAAAGACCTATAGCAGGTTCTTTAAGACCGATAGCAAAAAGATAAATGTCAACCGGTATCCAAACCATCCAAGGCCCTATTACTGGAATAATCCCTACTATGGTTGTAATAACTGTTAATAACAAAGCATTTGGAACCCCCAGCATAAAAAAACCCACTCCGGCAATTATACCTTGAACAAAACCAATTATGAAATTACCATATAAAACCGAGTTAGTTACTTTCTCAAATTTGTCAAAAAACTTTTCTTCGTGATCCTTTGAAAATGGGAAGATTATGGAAAAATATTTTCTAAAATTATCACTTTCAATTAATCCAAAAAAGAAAGTAAAAAAGAAAATTAATAAACCAAAGATTATGTCGGGAATACTCATTAAGGTATTTTTAAGGAAATTAACCAAAAACTCTGAAATAGATGCTTTCAAATTACTTGAAGCGGCTAAAACTTCTGCAGAGAATTGCGGGTCGTTTAAAAGAATAGGGAATACGCTTTTTATTAAAGTATAAACATCAAAATCCTTAATTGAAAGGTAAGTCTCAAATACTTGTTTTGTAAAAATAGGCATTGTAATTAATAAAGGTAAAATTAATATAACTAAAGTTAAAACTATAATCAAGCCAGCAGACCAATATTTTGATTTGATTTTATTGTTCAATCTTTTATAAACAGGATTAAAAAGATAAGAAAAACACAAACCCAATACTATCGGTAGCAACAGGGGTTTTACTACCAAAAAAGATAGGAAAGCTAACACTAAAATTGAAGCAGGTACAATAAATTTTTTAAAAGTTTCATCCATAGAAAAATAGGGTAAATATTCTTTATAAATGTTGTCAAGCCTTCGATATTATTTGTATTTATCGAGATATTATTTAAGAAAAAGATTTATAAACATAAATAATGAAAAGTATATATGGATTGTTTTTTAAAGAAAATATTTGGAGGTAAGAAAAGTGATGAATTGGCTCATCAGCAATTTACAAAGTTCTCTAGGGGGGAGTTTAAAGATAAGGCTATGATTAGGTTAAAAGATTCTGCCGGCAAGTTTGTTATGGATACTACCTCTGAGTATGCTCGCGAGCTTGTTATTACCTTGGCAGAAAAGCTAGGGAATAGTAAAACCCAGGTTACAGGGGCTTTGGTTTCTGCTTTAGACTTGCAGGGATTCAAGTATAAAGAAAGGAAAATGGCAATGGGTGTAAGAAAATATATGATTGAAACTGAAATGACTGGAAAAGAAATACTCGAATTAAGCGCAAGTCAACCAAAAGCATTTATTGCCTTCTCTTTTAAAGTTGGAGATTCAGAGTTATCAATTCAGCCAAAATCTCCAAAATCAGCTAAAGGTGCTAGTTCAAGCAAGAAAGAGGATGCAGAGGCTAAAATAGACTTTTGTAAGCTTAAAACTAGTGATTTTAGCTTAATTGAGGGTTTTGTGTTTGATTCAGAAGTTAGGGGGGCTAAGAAAGTAGAAATAAAGCATGATTTTATCATAAATGATATAATTATCTCGCCAGAATTAAAGAAAGAAAAGGATTTCGCTAAAATCCGCGAAATGGCAGAGCGAAAAGGCAAGATAGTTCGCAAGCTTGATGTGGATGGTAAAAAAATTGTTAAAGAGGCAGATTTTGCTGCTTAAATGATAAAACGCCCATAATAACCTTTTTAAACCCTGATTTTATAGGTATTTTATACAAGTTAGCTAATAAAACAAATTACCTAACAACCAGATGAGTTTCTGACAACATTCCTTGAAAAAGGAAAGGTTCAGAAATCCGAAGCCAAAAGCTACGAAGGGATTTCTTAGTCGGGAATTGAAATAGAAATTTGGAAATACAACCAAATAAAAATAAATATAAATAATAAAAATATAAAAATAAAATAAGAAGAAATGGGTAGAAAAAACGGACCAAGACATGGAAGTATGCAAGTATGGCCTAGAAAGAGATCTAATGATTTCATATCTAGAGTCAATTGGTCTCCAATCGTTTCTAATTCTTCTAAACTTTCAAATACTACTTCTCCACAAAAATCTACTATTCTCGGTTTCATCGCCTATAAGGTTGGAATGAAATCTGCCTTTGTAAAAGACAGTACTCCTGATTCTATGACAAAAGGAAAAAGAATTATTGTTCCAGTAACAATTCTTGAATGCCCACAAATGAAAATATTCTCTGTAAGAGTTTATAAAAATGGAATTGTAAAAAACGAGATTATAAACGACAATTTAAGCAAAGACTTGAAGAGAATAATGAAAATGCCAAAGAAAAAAGTAGATACAAAAGCAGAATTAGCAAAAATAAATTTAGAAGAAATTGATGATTTAAGACTTGTAGTCTATAGCGAAGTTGCTAAAATAGAAATAAAAAAATCTCCAGACTTGGCTGAAATTGCTTTAAGTGGTTCAAAGCAAGATAAACTTGAGTTAATAAAAAACAATATTTCCAAAGACCTTGGGGTAACTGAATTTTTCCAAAAAGGACTTGTTGATTTAAGAGGATTAACAAAAGGAAAAGGATTCCAGGGCCCTGTTAAAAGATTTGGTGTTGAATTTAGATCCCATAAAGCAGAAAAAGGACAAAGAAGAGTTGGTAGCATTGGACCATGGCACCCTACCGGAGTTCCATTTACTGTCGCTAGAGCAGGACAAATGGGTTTATACTCGAGAATTACTTACAATGCCCATATAATTGCTTCAAAAAAAATCGCAGAAAATCCTGCACTTGCTAATATGGTTTTTGATAATTTCGGAAAAATAAAAGGAGATTATGTAATAGTTAATGGAAGTGTTCAAGGCCCTTGTAAAAGACAGATATTATTATCAGCACCCTTGAGACCAACTAAAAAACAATCTAAAAAACAATACGAGCTTGTTGAGCTAAGATAAAAAATGACAAAACTACAAATATACGATACACAAGGAAAAAAATCAAAAGAAATAGCTACAAGCATATTTGATTCTGAAATCCGAGAGGATATTGTACAAAAAATAGCAGAAACTGAAAAAGA
>Ga0194126_10013467_pt1 | contig 10221 bp, 7 predicted proteins | sample TA2KigC150mmetaG_FD_148641 | JGI IMG/M metagenome (GOLD analysis project Ga0194126, IMG submission 148641) | Freshwater microbial communities from Lake Tanganyika, Tanzania - TA2015035 Kigoma Deep Cast 150m | ecosystem: Environmental > Aquatic > Freshwater > Lake | place: Tanzania: Lake...
TTACTGAACGAGCTGCCATACAACGTGCTGCGCGAGCCGGCCGATAAACCGCTGCACGTGCTGGATGTCGGTAGTGGCCCCGGCACCGGAGCCTTGGCCGTGTTGGACTGGCTGTACGAGCAGCGTATCCCGCGCGCCGTTGAGATTGTGGCTGTGGACCAGTCGCAACCGGCGCTGCACGATGCGGAAAGATTGTGGGGGGAATACACTAGGACGACCGGCGTAAAATCTGCGACGCTGATTACGACTAAGGCGGATTTGAACAGGCGGCGCTGGCTGGAAGATCTGCGTACGCGGCGGCCGGACGGGTTCGATCTGATCGTGGCAGCCAATGTGCTGAATGAAGTTGGGGATGACAGCGCGCATCGTGCCACTTTTGTGGGAAATCTGCTCGGTTTGTTGCCGCCGCACGGCTCCCTGATCGTCGTGGAGCCAGCGCTCAGAGACACGTCGCGTGGGTTGCTTCACGTCCGCGATGTCCTGCTGGCAGAGCGGGTCTGCACGGTCTACAGCCCCTGTCTGCACGAGAAACCCTGTCCGGCGCTGGTGAAAGCTGAGGACTGGTGCCACGAAGAGCGGTCTTGGTCGCCACCGGCCATCGTGAAGGCGATCGATCGGGAAGTTGGCTTCATCAAGGACGCGCTGAAGTTTTCCTATGTAATTTTGCGAAAGGATGGCAAGACGATCGCGTCAAGGCGGCGGGATGTGCATCGCGTGGTGAGTGAGCTGAGGGAGATGAAGGGGGAGAAGCGGGCTTGGCTGTGCAACGAGGCAGGCAGGTCGGAAGTCGGCCGGCAGGATCGGCTTAGGTCGGAGTCAAATGCTGCGTTCGACCACTGGCACCGCGGTGCCATCGTCCGTATCAGCGAGATCGTGCGAAAGGAACGTAAGGGGCGTCAATCTTCGATGGGGCGGATTGAGAAAGAGGCGGTTGTGGAAATTGTGAGACCGGTATGAGCTTGAGAGGGGATGGGAGGCCTGGGTAGTCCCTCTGTGCACCGAACGAACACCGGAGCAATTGAAATTTTCAACAATGTGGAAGGGGAGCATTTTCTCGGCAGGCTGATCAAGAAAGTCATCCAACGAGGCCGTGGGAAGACCGGGGACTAAGGCATACGGTTGGGGGCATCTCACAGAGTGACGGGCGATCGAGAACGAAGTTGGGGATCTTTAGGGAGGGCAGCCGTCAGTCGGCTTCTGGTTCGGTCCCGCCGTGGTGATGTTTCACCTTATCTTCCTCAAACAGATCGGCCATTTCGTCCGCGATCATGTCGCGGTCGTTGGGGACGGAGACGAGGGGAATCTCCTTGCGCGGTTTCGGCGCGGGGGCTGGGTCTTTGGGCTTCTTGTCATTCATGGCGGCATTATAACCCAACCATTATTCGAATGCCTCTAGCAACGACCTTTCCGGGAACTGGTGCCCGCAGGTCTTGCAAGTGACAAAGTAGTAGGCCTCGCGCACGGAGAGGACGATGCGAAAATCCAAATCGACGCCGGCCTTCTGGCACTTGGGGCAGGGGACGGTTTTCATGTGGTAGGGTACGTCGGGCTGTGTGCGCAGGTAGAATTCCATGTCCGTGTGGACCGGGAACGTGTAGAAGCATTTCTTGCAGATGCCCTTCCAATCGCTGGTACGGGTATCCACGCCAAAATCGGACATTTTGCAGATGGCGCATTTGACACCACTGAGACGGGAAGCGACGACATCAGCAGATGGGCTGACCATGCGGCCAGTATAGGCCTCTGATCTTCCCATCCGCAACCGCGCGAAAATCCCAGTGCGGTTCTGACACGCCCCCCGCTATAATGGCCCCATGCATTTCGTGACCGACAAACTTACTGTGGGGCCTGGCGAGGGCGCGAGGAAGGCGCCGGGCCTCTTGTTCGGCACGATTCCCGTCGTGGAATTTACTCGGGCGTCGCCGGCGCAGGTCTACGAAGCCGGGGTCTGGCCTGAACAGCATACGCCGAACAAAAAGATCGGTGGTCTGCTGTCACGCGGAGATGGGTCGCACCGTCTTGATGGTGATAGCGTATCTCGGCTGTGTGTAGGGGGTCCTCTACAACGATGCCGGAAGGCTGCGGAAGTCGCGGCGGGTGGGTGCCACACCGCTGCCGAATCTGAGCGTCACGATTCAATACGTTCTGTAGGTCCGGAATAACGATAACAGCCGTCCGACCACCGCCTGACCATGTTTTTCCAGTACCCCGTGCACCCCGCCCCTCTCGGCTCATGGTTTTCCCATGCCTGAGCTGCCCGAAGCGGAAGTCGTTGCCCGGCAGGTACGGGACCGGCTCCTCGGTGCCACGATCAAAGACTGTCGGGTTGGTCGGGACGACATCGTGCGCCAGGGACTGTCCACGTTGCCCTGGTATGCTGGTGCCTGCCTGACTGGCGTGACTCGCCACGGCAAGAGCGTGGCGCTGGCCTTTACGCGCAACGTGGAGACACGCTACCTTGTGGCCGAGCTTGGCATGACGGGCCTCCTGCTCTTCGGTCCGCTTGCGCTGCGCTATCAAAAGCACACACATCTCGTGCTCACGGTGGAGGGCGGAAAAGTCTCTGATCTCCGCTACTGGAATCCGCGGCGCTTCGGGCGACTCTACCTGCTGGACCAAGCGGGCCTCGAGCGATTTGTCACGAAGCGGTTCGGCTGCGATCCGCTGACAGTTTCAAAAGAAGAGTTTTACGTATTGATCAGGAACCGACGTGGGCGGCTCAAACCGCTGCTCATGCGCCAGCAGCTCATCGCGGGGATCGGCAATATCTACGCGAATGAAATTCTCTTCCGCGCGAAGCTCCATCCAAATCAGCTAGCGCACCGGCTCAGCGAGGCTACGATCAACAAGCTTTATTCGGAAATGCGTATGGTTTTGGCGCAGGCGATCAAGGATGGTGGCTCCAGCGTCCGCGATTTTTTCGCGCCCGACGGCAGCGAGGGCCGCTACAAGCGGCGCCATCTTGTCTACGGCAAACATGGGGAAATCTGCCCGCGCCGCTGCGGTACGACCATCAAACGGCTACGAGGAGCGGACCAGCGCAGTTCCTTTATCTGTCCGTCATGCCAGAGGCTTGCACGCTAATAAAACACTTAAAATTCAACACCTTCCGAGTTTTTTTAAGCAACTTCACTCTTGACTCTGCTTGGCCAGCTTGCCTACACTATAGTTCTTTTGCTTTGATTTCAGCAGGTTGAGAATGGACAGGTCGGTAGGCGGGGTAGGTCTTTTGTCTAGTCGTGTTAGTCCGTTTGGTGGATTGAGTCTGCCTGGCAACTCCGTTACACTCCGCTGCCTTTTAACGCAGGAATGGGCAAAATTCACCTGCGTTGTTCTCGCTTCACTCAGAGGCTCAACGTACCGAAAAGCGTGCGCCTCGCCTCTTCGTTCACTGCGGCCGCACAGACGGTCTTTTTGACCATCCTGCGGTCGGAGCGAACTTAACATGTAAGGAGTTTGTGCAATGGCCAAGGTGCTCGAGGGCCCCGGCATGGGGTTAATGAAAAAGTGGGGCATCGCCGTCCCCAATTATGTCGTTGTCACGTCGGCGGACGAACTGGCAAAGCTTGGCGAAGCCAACGACTGGATGAAGACGGCGAAGCTTGTGGCGAAGGCCCATGAGGCGCTGGGCTCCCGCTTCAAGCTGGGCCTCGTGAAGGTTGGCCTCGACCTCAAGAGCGCGGTCGCCACGGCGAAGGAAATGCTGGGCCGCGAGGTCGGGAGCATCAAGGTCTCGCAGGTGATCGTTTCCGAGATGGTTGAGCACAAGGACGAGTACTACGCGGCGGTGAAGTCCACGCGTGAGGGCGTGGAAATTCTCATCGCTAACTGCGGTGGCATCGAAGTGGAATCAAATTGGGATCGTGTGAAGCGGCTTTGCCTGAACGTCGGCGAGAAACCCACTGAGAGCGCACTGGACAAGCTGGCCAGGGAAGCCGGCTTCATGGGCGACGCGGCGAAGCGGATGGCCGAATTTGCCGGCAAACTGTTCACCTGCTTCGACAGCGAAGACGCGCAGTATCTGGAAGTCAATCCTGTCGTGGCCCGCGGGGACGGCGAGTTCGTTGCGCTCGACGCCGTGACGCTCCTTGACGGCGACGCCAAGTTCCGCCACCCCGATTGGAATTTCGCCTTCGCGGCCGAGTTTGGGCGTGCCTACAGCAAGCACGAGCTCGAAGTCATGGCCGTGGATTCCAAGATCAAAGGCTCGGTCAAGTTCATCGAAATCCCCGGCGGCGACACGGCGATGCTCCCAGCGGGCGGTGGCGCCAGCGTCTACTATTCGGACGCGGTGGTCGCGCGCGGCGGCAAGCTCGCCAACTATGCCGAATATTCCGGCGATCCGCCGGATTGGGCGGTCGAAGTGTTGACGGACAAGGTCTGCTCGCTGCCTGGCATCAAGAATATCATCGTCGGCGGCGCCATCGCTAACTTCACGGATGTGAAGAAAACCTTCGGCGGCATCATCAACGGCTTCCGCAAGGCCAAGTCTGAGGGCAAGCTCAATGGAGTCAAAATCTGGGTGCGCCGCGGGGGGCCGCGCGAGAAGGAAGGCCTGGACGCAATGCGTGCGCTGAAGGACGAAGGCTTTGATATCCACGTCTACGACCGCACGACGCCGCTGACCGACATCGTAGATATGGCGCTGAAAGGTAAATAACGCTGAACGATGAAGCGTGAATGATGAACGGCGGACTCATCCCAAGTTCTGAATTCATCCTGCGTAGTTCATAGTTTTGAGGAGAGGACATTTCGATGAGCATTCTGGCCAGCAAAGACACTCGCGTTGTGATTCAGGGCGGGCAGGCGGGTGTGAACGCCGCGCGCCGCATGGCGGAGTTCTGCTTTCTGAACAAGAAAAACTTCTACGTCGAGGCTTTCGTCTATCCGCCTGATGCCGGCAAGACCTACGAAATCCAGTTTGGCAGCGGCCTCATCGCGGTGCCGATCTACAAGACGGTGGCCGACGCGACAAAGAACCATCCGTCGCTCAATACCACGCTCGTCTACGTCGGCGCAGACCGGGCCTGCAAGGCTGCGATGGAAGCGCTGGACGATCCAAAGATCAAGCTCGTCTCCATGATCACGGAAGGCGTGCCTGAGAAAGACGCCAAGTTGCTTGGTGCTCACGCGCGCAAGCTCGGTAAGACGTTCAACGGCCCCTCGTCCATCGGGATCATCTCAGCCGGCACCTGCCGGCTCGGTGTCATCGGCGGCGCCTACGACAATCTGGTCCTATCTAAGCTGTATCGCGAAGGTTCGTTTGGCGTCATCACAAAGTCGGGCGGCCTCTCCAACGAGATCATCTGGATTTGTTCACAGTTCGCTGACGGTATCACGACGGCCATCGGCATCGGCGGCGACGCCTATCCCGGTACTGATTACGTGAGCTACCTCGAAATGTTCGAGAAGGACCCGCAGACCAAGGCGGTCATCATTGTCGGCGAAATGGGCGGCGACCTCGAAGAGCGCGCGGCCGAGTGGTATGGCGCGAAGAAACGGCGCATCAAGCTGATCGGCGTTGTCTCTGGCTTCTGTCAGGAGAGTCTGCCCAAGGGCATGAAGTTCGGCCATGCGGGCGCAAAGGAAGGCATGAAGGGCGAGGGCTCTGCCCGCGCAAAATCCGACGCGCTTAAGAAAGCGGGCGCTATCGTGCCGCCGACGTTCGGTGCGCTGGGCCCGGCCATTAAGGAAGCCTACGAAGGGTTCGTGAAGAGCGGGGAGATCAAGGCGGCGGAGGCGGCCCCGGCCGATCTGCCAAAGCTCCCGAAGACCGTCGAAGAGGCCATGAAGGCGCAGGAAGTCATGGTAGCGCCGCTGATCCGCACGACGATCAGCGACGACCGCGGTGACGAGCCCTGTTACGACGGCTATCCCGCCTCCGAACTCATCAATAAGGGTTACGACATTCCGCATATCATCGGTCTGCTGTGGGACAAGCGGCTCATCGGCCGGCAGGAAGCCGAAATCATCCGGCGCATCCTCATACTCTCGGCCGACCACGGGCCCTGCGTGAGCGGCGCTTACGGGACAATCCTGGCGGCCTGCGCGGGCATCGGCCTCTCGCAGTCGGTGGCAGCGGGCCTCATCATGATCGGGCCGCGCTTCGGCGGCGCTGTGACGGACGCGGGGCGGTTCTTCAAGCATGCTGTGGACAACAAGATGACCGTGGACGACTTCCTAACCTATATGAAGAAGAACCATGGCCCGGTCCCTGGCATCGGCCACCGCGTGAAGAGCCTGCGCAATCCGGACAAGCGCGTGAAGGAACTGGTTGGCTACGTCAAGGGCCTCAACATCAAGACGCCGTGTCTCGATTTTGCGCTGGCGGTGGAGCAGGTGACGGCGGCGAAAAAGGATAATCTGATCCTGAACGTAGACGGCACGATGGCCGCCGTACTGGTGGATCTCGGTTTCCCGGTCGAGAGTTTTAACGGGTTTTTCATTCTGGCCCGGACCATCGGCCTGATTGGCCACTGGGTGGACCAGAAGCGGCAAGACAGCCGCCTGATCCGGCTGTTCGATTATCTGGTGAATTACGCGGCTCCAAAGAGGCGGGAGGTCCCCCCGTTAAAGTAGGTGGGGGGAAGTGCTGCCGTTAACGAGTATTCGATGATCAACCGGCGGTTTTCGGAACCTGTGGCTCTGAAAATTGACGGCTGAAACATCGAAGACTTCAGCGAGGGGGAGAATTCCATGTCGGTCGAAATGATGAAGCAACTCTATGCGAAGATGCCGGGCGTCATCGATAAGGCGCGCAAGAAATTTGGCAAGAGCCTGACGCTGGCGGAGAAGATCCTCGTCTCGCACGCGGACAACTTCGATACGCAGGTGTGGGAGCGCGGCAAGGCGATGCTGGCGCTGCGGCCCGACCGGGTCGCTATGCAAGATGCCACGGCACAGATGGCCATGCTGCAGTTTATGCAGGCCAACAAGCCGCAGGCGGCCGTGCCGAGCACGATCCATTGCGACCATTTGATCCGGGCCGAGATGGGCTCCGAGAAGGACCTGCTCCGCGCGCTGGACGAGAACAAGGAGGTCTACAACTTCCTAGCCTCCGCGGCGAAGAAGTATGGCATCGGCTTCTGGAAGCCGGGCGCCGGCATCATCCACCAGGTGGTGCTGGAAAACTACGCGTTTCCCGGCGGCCTGATCATCGGCACCGACTCGCACACGCCAAATGGCGGCGGGCTGGGCATGCTGGCAATCGGCGTCGGCGGCGCGGACGCGGGCGAAGTGATGGCCGGATTGCCGTGGGAGGTGCTGCATCCGAAACTAATCGGCGTGCGGCTGACCGGCAAGCTCAGCGGCTGGGCCTCGCCCAAGGACGTGATTCTCTACCTGTGCGGCCTGCTGACGGTGAAGGGCGGCACGAACAAAATCGTCGAGTATTTCGGCCCGGGCTCTGAGACGATCAGCGCCACCGGCAAGGGTACCATCTGCAACATGGGGGCCGAGCTGGGCGCGACAACCTCGGTATTTCCCTTTGACCAGAAGATGGTCGCGTACCTCAACATTACGGACCGGGCTGATCTGGCAAATCTGGCGCAGGCCAACAAGGCACTGCTCGTGGCAGATCCGGAAGTCTACAAGTCCCCGGAGCAGTACTTCGATGAGGTTGTCGAAATCGACCTCTCGAAGCTCGAGCCGTATGTGGTCGGTCCGCACACGCCCGACCTGGCGCGGCCGATTTCGAAGATCGCGGCTGAAGCGAAGGAGAAGGGCTATCCGGTTGAACTTAAGGCGGCGCTGGTCGGCAGCTGCACAAATTCTTCCTATGAGGACATCAGCCGCGCGGCACACATTGCCAAGCAAGGCCTCAAGGCCGGGCTCAAGGCCAAGACGGCATTTCTGATTTCGCCGGGCTCGGAGCGCATCTATCACACGATGAAGCGCGACGGATTCATGGAGACGTTTGAGCAAATGGGCGCGACCGTGCTCTCGAACTCCTGCGGCCCCTGCATCGGACAGTGGAAGCGGGCGGATGCAGTGAAGGGCAGGGCAGAGTCCATTGTCAGCACATTCAACCGGAACTTTCCGGGCCGCAACGACGGCGTCAACGAAACGCTGTCGTTTTTAGCCAGCCCCGAGATCGTGACGGCCTACGCGCTGTCCGGCGATCTCGGTTTCGATCCGGTGCATCAATCAATCAAGGGCGCCGACGGCAAGGAGTTCAAGCTCCAGGCGCCGCAGGGCGAGGAACTCCCGGCTAAGGGTTTTGCCAAGGGCGAGGTGGGCTACGTGGAGCCGGCGAAGGACGGCGGCAAGCTCACGGTGGACATTCCGCCGACGAGCGAGCGTCTGCAGCTTCTCCAACCTTTCCCGAAGTGGGATGGCAAGGATTTCGACAAGCTGCCGCTCCTGCTGAAGACCAAGGGGAAAACCACGACCGACCATATTTCACCGGCCGGTCCGTGGCTGAAGTTCCGCGGCCATCTAGACAAGATCAGCGACAACATGTTCCTCGGCGCCACCAACGCGTTCGGAAGTGAGCCCGGCAAGGGGACCAATGTGCTGACAGGTGAGGCGAACCTGACCATCGCGCAGATCGCCCGCGCCTACAAGGCCAAGGGCATCGGTTCGGTCGTGGTCGGCGACGAGAACTACGGCGAGGGCAGCAGCCGCGAGCACGCGGCCATGTCCCCGCGGTTCCTCAACGTGCGGGCAGTCATCACGAAGAGCTTCGCCCGCATTCACGAGACCAATCTGAAAAAACAGGGCATCCTGCCGCTGACTTTTGCCGATGCGAAGGACTATGAGAAGATCGAGCTTAGCGACCGGTTGAGCATCGTGGATCTGAACAAACTGGCGTCGGGCAAGCCGGTCACGGTCGTCGTGCACAAGCAGAGCGGCGACGTGAAGATTCAGGCGAATCACAGCATGACGGAACAGCAGATCACCTGGTTCAAGGCCGGCTCGGCGTTGAACGCGCTTAATTAAAAACCACCCCACATACGAACGAGGATAACCACCATGGCAAAAGCAGACAAAATCATCTACACAAAGACCGACGAAGCTCCGATGCTGGCGACCTATTCGTTTCTGCCAATTATCAATGCCTTCTCCAAGGCGGCGGGTGTCACGGTGGAGCTGCGTGACATCTCACTGGCGGGCCGCGTGATCGCGGTGTTCCCGGAGTTTCTGACGGACAAGCAGAAGCAGCACGATGCGCTGGCCGAGCTGGGCGAGCTGGCCAAGACGCCGGAAGCCAACATTATCAAGCTGCCGAATATCAGCGCTTCGATCCCGCAGCTGGTGGCGACGATCAAGGAGTTGCAGAAGCAGGGCTATAAACTGCCGGACTATCCAGAAAATCCAAAGGACGACAAGGAAAAGGACATTAAGGCCCGCTATGACAAGGTGAAGGGTAGCGCGGTGAATCCGGTGCTGCGCGAAGGAAACTCTGACCGCCGTGCGCCGCTCTCCGTCAAGGCCTATGCCCGTAAATACCCGCACAAGATGGGCGCCTGGTCGTCGGACTCCAAGACGCACGTCTCCCACATGAAGGGCGGTGATTTCCGGTCAAACGAAAAGTCTCTGACGATACCGGCGGCGACGACGGCGAAGATTGGTTCGTGGGCGCGGATGGCAAGACGGCGGTCTTGAAAGAAAAAGTCGCGTTGCAGGCCAGTGAGGTGCTGGACGCCACGTTCATGAGCGTGAAGGCGCTGCGCAAGTTCATCGAGGAGCAGATCGAGGATGCCAAGGCGAAGGGCATCCTCTTCTCGCTCCATATGAAGGCGACCATGATGAAGATTTCAGACCCGAAGATCTTCGGGCATGCCGTCACCGTCTACTACAAAGACGTCTTTGAGAAGTACGCGGACACGTTCAAGAAGCTAGGCGTAGACCCAGACAATGGGCTGGGCGACGTCTATGCAAAGATCAAGTCGCTGCCAGATGATCAGCGCCAGGCGATCGAGAACGACATCAAGGCCGTCTATCAGAAGCGGCCGCCGATGGCGATGGTGAATTCTGACAAGGGTATCACCAATCTGCATGTACCAAGCGACATCATCATCGATGCTTCCATGCCACCGGTCATCCGTGACTCGGGCAAGATGTGGAACCCAGAGGGCAAGTTGCAGGATGTCAAGTGTGTGATTCCCGATGGAAGCTACTCCCCGGTCTATCGCGAGGTCGTAGAGTTCTGCAAACAGCACGGCGCCTTCGATCCTAAGACAATGGGCAGCGTACCCAACGTGGGCCTCATGGCGCAGG
>Ga0194126_10013470_pt1 | contig 10220 bp, 10 predicted proteins | sample TA2KigC150mmetaG_FD_148641 | JGI IMG/M metagenome (GOLD analysis project Ga0194126, IMG submission 148641) | Freshwater microbial communities from Lake Tanganyika, Tanzania - TA2015035 Kigoma Deep Cast 150m | ecosystem: Environmental > Aquatic > Freshwater > Lake | place: Tanzania: Lake...
GTGTAATTGAACCGGTGGCAATATTCGTAATGATGAAGCACCCATTGGGTTGGATTGCCCGAGTTGACCTTCAGGCCATGCTGGCGGCTAACGAAGGCATACTGTTGACGTGGCTAACTGGTGCCCCAAATAAGAGTCGGCGGGTTCACCGGCGTGCCTGCGGGCAGTACGGTTTTGGTTGTCATACTTACCTTCGTACGACAATTTTCTCACATCTATTTCAAATGCGATTACCCTGGTAGGTGGGCTTGACATCTGATTTTTATATGGTATAACAGGTATGACTGGTAATACCAGTCGTATTATATCATTTTGATGCTATAAAACAAAATATTGCAGAGTTTAAGGTAAATATCTAATCTGTAGCCGTGGTAGAACCAAAGGATTTATCAGAATGGACTTTGAAAGTGAATCTTCTCTTGCCAATGATATTTTCCGCACGATAAAGCTCGATGAAGGGCTACTGTCCATCCAGGCTGTCCATCAGATCAGAGAATTAATCCGTTCAGGCGAGCTAAAAAAAGGAGATCGACTTCCCTCAGAACGTGAGCTGAATGAGCGCCTGGGAGTCAGCCGAACCGTGGTACGCGAAGCGATCAAAATGTTACGCGCTTCTGGCTATGTAAAAGTCAGGATAGGGGTTGGAACATTTGTTGCTGAATCCTCGGTGAATATCCTTGAGGACTCCCTGAGTAATTCCAATGACCCTGACTCTAAGAAAATCGCTGATCTACACCAGGTTCGTGAGGTCCTCGAACCCGCGGTTGCTGCTTTAGCTGCCCAAAATGCTACTCCCGAAGATATTGAGAAAATGGAAGCAGCAATCCAGATCATGGAACAGAATATACCGAATGGCTATCGCTATATTGAAGGAGACAAACTGTTTCACATCGCCCTGGCTGATGCCACAAAAAACTGTGTGTTCACTTTACTTCTTAACTCAATCGTTGATTTGCTTCAGGAAGCCAGGCGGCTTGCAATTTCCACCCCAGGTGCAGGAGAGCGCTCCAGCTATTACCACCGCCGTATCCTGGAAGCTGTAAAAAACCGGGATGCAGAAGAGGCTTTGCTCGTTATGAGCGAACACATGCAGCAGACCGAGAGCGACACCAGAGCATCGCTACGTTCAAAATCAGGTCACTATTCGTGAACTTAAATTTGGGAGGCATAAATCCGTGGAGATAGATCGGAAAACGATGCTCGAAATGTATCGCCGTATGGTTCGTATTCGCCAATTTGAGTTGGCGGCGATGGACTTGTTTAAACGAGGTCAGGTCAAAGGTGCCATCCACACTTATATTGGTCAGGAAGCCTCCGGCGTAGGTGTTTGCATGGCTTTAACGACCGAAGACCTGATCGCCGGCACCCACCGCAGTCACGGGCACAATATTGCCAAAGGTGCTGAAACAAAAAAGATGATGGCTGAAATCCTGGGGAAGGAAACTGGTTACTGCAAAGGACGTGGCGGATCTATGCATATCGCTGCGTTTGAAACCGGTAGTTTGGGGGCGCTGGCTGTTGTTGGATCTGGAATTCCTCTGGCAGTTGGAGCAGGCCTGGCTTTCAAAATGCGCAGGGAGATGCGGGTGGCTGTGCCATTCACTGGCGATGCTGGATCGAATACCGGCAACTGGCACGAAGGTTTAAACTTGGCTGCTGTTTGGGATTTACCAGTTGTCTTTGTGCTGGAGAACAACCATTATGGGGTCTCCACCAATATTGAAGATGTAGTAAAAATAAAAGATTTATCTCAGCGCGCTATAGCCTATGGAATGCCAGGGGTGTGTGTGGATGGATTCGATGTAGTGGCGGTTTATCAGGCAGCTTGGGAGGCTGTAGATCGTGCCCGTCGCGGAGAAGGACCAACCCTGCTTGTAACCGAATCTTACCGTTTTGAGGGGCATTATGCTGGCGAACCGGAGGTTTATCGCTCCAGGGCTGAAGTGGATGAGTATCGTAAGAAAGACCCAATCCCCCGTTTTCGGGATTCACTGATGGTTCAGGAAAAGCTGGAACCAACTGAACTCGATGCCATTGACAACGAGATCAGGCAGGAGATCGCCGAGGCGATAGAGTACGCCAGGCAAAGCCCCGAGCCTGATCTCTCCACTGCAATGGATTATATCTACGCTTAGTGAATGAGGAGGCTTTAATGGCGACAATCAGCCGAGATACAACCTCTTTAGGAGCGACCACACCCGTGATGTCGCCCGATTTGATCCGTCAGGTTCACGATGGCGTTCCAGCCAAAGAGTTGACTTACCAGGAAGCAATTCGTGAAGCATTGCGAGAAGAAATGCAACGTGACGAAAATGTTTTCCTTATGGGAGAGGATATCGGCAAACATGGCGGGGCGTTTGGCGTGACGCGGACACTATTCGACCAATTTGGACCAGAGCGAGTGCGCAACACACCGATCTCAGAAAATACAATCGTCGGAGCAGCTACAGGAGCAGCGCTCGTTGGGATGCGCCCGGTAATCGAGATTATGTTTGTCGATTTCTCCGGTCTGGCTATGGACCAAATCTGCACTCAAGCCGCAAAGCTGCGCTATATGACCGGTGGGCAGTGTAAAGTACCTTGGGTATTGCGCATGCCGCAAGGAGGTGGAGCCGGAAAGAGCACAGCAGCCCAGCACTCTCAGAGCCTGGAAACCTGGTATGCGCACACTCCGGGCCTGAAAGTGGTTTTGCCTTCCACTCCGTATGACGCTAAAGGTTTGATGAAAGCTGCCATCCGGGATGATAGCCCGGTAATCTTTTTGGAGCAAAAATTTTTATATTCTTTCCGTGGTTTGGTGCCCGAAGCTGAATACGTATTACCTCTCAGCCAATGCGATATAAAACGGCAGGGAATGGATGTGACCGTTGTCGCCTCGGGATATATGGTCTGGCATGCAATGTTAGCTGCCCAGATAATGGAAAAACAAGGTATAGATGTGGAAGTGATCGATGTTCGCACCATTGCCCCCTTAGATGAGAAGACGATTGGCAGTTCCGTGCGAAAAACGGGCCGGGTGGTATTGGTGACAGAAGCCTGCCGAGATTATGGTCCGGCAAATGAGTGGGGAATGGTCGTTATAGAGCAAGCATTTGAATATCTCAAGGCGCCTGTCAGGCGGCTCACAGGGCGGCATTCGCCAATCCCATTTGCAAATAGTATCGAAAATGGAGTATGGCCAGATACCCAGGCTGTCATTCAATCACTGCAGGAGGTCATGGCGTGGTGAGGAGGCGTCTGTGATTAAAATCGCGTCCATGGTCGGCGCTCCAGATTTACAACAAGAAACACTAGCAATTTACCGAGGGGACCTCGAGATGGCTTTCGACAAGCTAGCTGCCCTGGGCTATGACGGAGTTGAGTTGATGACTCGTGATCCCCGCCGCCTGGATGGAGAAAAAATCCAGCGCTGGCTGGAAAACCATGGTCTAGAATTAGTAGGATTGTGCACCGGTCATGTGTTTGGCGAGGATGGGTTGGGATTGGTAGGGTTGGGCGAAATAATTTACCGGCAGGCAATGGAACGTTTGAAAGATATTGTTGATTTTGCGGCTCAGTTTGGGGGTAAAAATACCTTAGTAAACATCGGTCGCTCGCGCGGATCCGGTTATCCCCAAGACCCTGATCGCACGTTGTCTGAGATGGAAGCAGCTTTTCGTCATCTGGCTGAGTACGCAGCTCCGCATGGTGTAAAGATCGTGCTTGAGCCTATTAATGTATTGCAGGCGGCGTATATCCATACTGCTCAGGAGGGAATCGCCATGGTGAAAAGGGTCAATCATGGGAACTTCGGCCTGATGCTAGACGCTTACCATATGAACATAGAAGATGTGGATATTTACGATAGCATTCGCCAGGCGAAGCCTTATTTGTGGTTTATTCATTTCACAGATAACAACCGCCACTGGCCGGGTAGTGCTCACCTGGATATTGAAAGGATGGTCGCTGTCCTTGAAGAAATCCACTATGAAGGTTTTGTCTCCCTGGAGATATTACCCTGGCCGGATCCAGACACAGCGGCAAGATCATCTATTAAATCACTACGGCGCTATATTAAACCTGTTTAGGAGAGTCATATGGCTACTGAAGTCTTTGTACCCAAGATGTCTGACCACATGGATGTGGGTATTATCATAGGCTGGCTGGTGAAAGAGGGTGAAAGGGTAGATCGAGGGCAGCCAATTTTGGAATTGGAGACAGATAAAGCGATTGTGGAACTGGAAGCGCCTGACACTGGGATGATCAGGGGGATTCGAGCAGGAGTGGCGGCTGGAGCAAGCGTGCCTGTGGGCGAGACGATTGCTTTTATTATCAAAACGCCTGATGAAATACTTCCGTCTCTACCTCCTCTGGAAGGTGCGGCTGCAGATTCCACCCAGCAGCCAGTGGACATCGCGAACCCTGGCTCCACCGTTGACACTCAAGCCCCTCTTGAGGAGAGTATCCCCGTGCGAGCTGTGCCTGCAGTAAGGCGTTTAGCGCGAGACCTGGGTGTAAATCTGCAACAAGTAAAAGGTAGTGGACCAGGCGGAAGAATACTAGAAGCAGACGTACATGCACATATTCAAGCGCAGACCCAGGCTGCTAAAGCACAGCCACCGATTACCAGCCAAAAATCAGAAGAAGCTGTGTCAATATCACCAGTTGCCCGTCGAATGGCTCAAGAACTAGGGGTCGATATTAGCAAAGTCAAGCCAGTCACCGCTCCAGGTAAGATCACCAAGGAGGATGTGCGCACCTATGTCGAGGCAGGTGAGACACTCGAGGCAAGTCCGGTTAGTATCGAGGGTGTTGATTGGATGGATTTAACTCGCGCACAACTGATGACGGGACAACGGATGGTTGAGAGCGTCCATAACGCCCCACAATTTTCTCTAACAACCAGTGCGGATATGACCCATTCCCTGGAGTTGCGGGAAACTCTATTAACCCGCATTGAATCCGAGACGGGTACACGCCTGTCGGTGACTGGCATCCTTGTCTTGATCGTTGCCAATGTACTCAAAAGCTTCCCGCGCGCCAACGCATCCTTTGTGGACGGCAGGGTCAAGTTGCATAAGCAGGTGAATATCGGCGTTGCGGTTGGCACGGAGGACGGATTGGTTGTTCCGGTGATCCATGATGCAGATCAAAAGAGCCTGGCTGAGATCACCCGTGATTTGAAATCATTGCAGGAAAAAGCCAACCGGTTGCGTTTTGGACCGAACGATTTAAGCGGAGGTACATTTACAATCTCTAACCTGGGGATGTTCGGGATTGATCACTTTCACGCCATAATCAACCCCCCTGAATCAGCTATCCTGGCTGTGGGCAGAATTATTAAGACCCCGATAGGAATGCCGGATGATAGTATCGCTTTGCGCCCGATCATGAAGATGACGCTTTCTATCGATCACCGTAGTTTGGATGGAATGCAAGGAGCAAAATTCCTGGCATTGCTCAAAGAACAACTAGAGCAGCCTTATTTAATCCTATAACACACTGGAGCATCCTTATGGAAAATCAAGTCTCACAAGAAGTCGGTCTGCAACTTTATGAATTGATGGTGCGAATTCGAAAATTCGAAGAGGCCGTGGTGAATCTGTTCGCCAGGGGAAAGATTCCTGGCTTTCTGCACACTTACATTGGAGAAGAAGCCGTGGCAACCGGAGTATGTGCCAACCTGACATTGGATGACAAGATTACCAGCACCCATCGGGGTCATGGGCACATGGTAGCTAAAGGTGGTCGTTTTGACAAAGCCATGGCTGAGCTGTACGGCAAAGCCACGGGGTATAACAAAGGCAAGGGTGGCTCGATGCATATAGCTGAACCCGACCTGGGCATGTTGGGTGCCAATGCTATCGTATCGGCGGGCATCCCCATCGCCACGGGCGCTGCCCTGACTGCCCAGTACATGGGCTTCGATTGGGTCGCAGTGGCTTTTTTCGGCGACGGCGCTTCCAACGAGGGCAGCTTCCACGAGGCACTCAACCTGGCTTCGGTGTGGAACCTCCCGGTGGTGTACGTGTGTGAAAACAACGAGTTTGCCGAGTCCACCCCCCGCTGGCAGCACCAGAAGGTCAAGGACATCGCCACCCGCGCCCTGTCCTATGATATTCCCGGTGTGATTGTGGATGGCAACGATGTGGAGGCGGTCTACCTGTGCGCCAAAGAGGCTGTTGAGCGAGCGCGCAGTGGCGGTGGTCCAACCCTGCTCGAAGCCAAGACAACCCGCTGGCGAGGTCACCACGAGGCGGATAACCAGAGCTACCGGGAAAAAGAGGAGTTCCAGGCAGCCCTGAACAACGATGCTATCGCTCGCTGGGAGAAGGTGCTGCTTGCACGCGGCGTTCCCCAGGCAAAGCTGGACGAGATCGTGGCTCGCACGGAGAAGGAGCTGGCGGAAGCCATCGAGTACGCTGAACGCAGCCCGCTCCCCGACCCAACCAGTGCCCGCGAAGACATTTTCACCCCATTTATTCAGGAGGCGAACTAACATGGCAGTCATGACATATCGTGAAGCAGTGCGCCAAGCGCTGCGGGAAGAATTAACGAACGATGAGCGTGTTTACCTGATCGGTGAGGATATCGCCGAGTTCGGCGGATCGCTGAAAGTAACCCTGGGGTTGCTGGATGAGTTCGGCTCCAAGCGCATCCGCAACACCCCTATCTCCGAGATGGGCCTGCTGGGTGCGGCAGTCGGCTCGGCTGCCACCGGGGCACGTCCCATCGCCGAGGTGATGTATAGCGATTTCTTCGGCATGGCGATGGACCAGGTCTTCAACCAGGCAGCCAAGATGCGCTACATGTTCGGCGGCAAGCTCTCCATCCCCATCACCATCCGCGCGCCCATGGGCGGGCGGCGCTCGGCGGCGGCGCATCACAGCCAGTGCCTGGAAGCCTGGTTCATGCACATCCCCGGTTTAAAAATCGCTATGCCCGCGAATGCTTATGATGCCAAAGGACTGCTGAAAACCGCTGTGCGCGACCCCAATCCGGTGATCGTGTTTGAGAATAAAATGCTTTACAATGTCAAAGGTGAAGTGCCTGAAGAGCCGTTTTTTGTGCCATTCGGTGTTGCCAATCTGGTCAGAGAAGGCAGTGACGTGACTGTTGTGGCTGTCTCGGATATGGTTGACTACTCGCTAAAAGCTGCCGCAACCCTCGAGGCGGAAGGGATTTCGCTAGAGGTGATAGACCCACGCACGATAGCTCCCTTAGATATCGAAACAATTATTAGGTCGGTGAGGAAAACCGGGAAATTAGTGGTTGCCCATGAAGCCAATCTGACAGGCGGAATCGGCGCAGAAATCGCTGCCCAGGTTGGCTACCGGGCATTCGATTATCTACAGGCTCCGATTGAACGGGTAGCGGCAAAGGACTCCCCGATTCCTTTCGCGCCGATCCTGGAAAAAGAGATCCTGCCTGACGACCAGGACGTAATCGATGCAGTCCATCGTGTGATGGATTATGCCGGATAGCCAGTATATTTTTGGCTGCTGAATCGTTGCTAGGTTTCAGGCGAAGGAGTGTTGCTTTCCTGCCAGGTGGGCAATTATCGCCAGCTCCTCGGTCAGGTCTGCCAGGTTGTAGCCGCTAACCACATCCGGTCCCAACGTGGCGATTCCATGCTGTTCCATCAGTAACACCTTGCAATGGGATACTCCCACACCTCTCCTGGGTATAATGCCAGAGGCTTTACCAATGGTCCGTCATCCGAATGACGGCTATTTAAGATGTTGAAAAATTTATGGACGTCCTCTCTGCCTTCTGGGTTGAGGTAGTGACATACGATAGCATAATCCACGCCCAACCAGAGCGCTGCCAGCGCGCCTTCATCACCGTTCATTTCGTTACCAATATGATCCTGCAAACCGAACCTTTGCAGGTATTCGCTCTCTAACTCGCAAGCAGCGATCAGACCAATATTCGGTTTGTATAGTTCGCCAATCAGTTTCAAGTCGCTGAAAATTGCGCTATCTCCGGAATGGTAGATGCGCACTCCAGGATCAGGATATACGATAAAACCCAATGGTTGCCCAGACAGATATTCGCCATTGGGTGCCTGGCGAAACGAAGTATGATGGCATTCCACAGCCCGGACCCGAATACCGCGAGGATTGGATTGCCCGCCCCATGGCAGTGTACGCATCAGCCCAGGATCTGCGCCCTGTTGGGTCAGGAAGACCGCTACTTCCGGTCCACACACCACCGGACACCCGAATTTCTTGGAGATGTCGGCTGCGTCCCCCAGGTGGTCGATCGCCAGGTGTGTCACACACACCAGATCGACCTGCGGCAGGTCGTCCACCTGCAACGGGCTAGCTGGGTTATCGCTCAAACAGGGATCAATCAAAATCACCTGACCCTGCTCGTTGGTGATCTCAAATGCGGCGATGCCAAGAAAGCGAATACGGGTAGTCATTCTTGCCTCCGGAGAAATCCTCGTTTAGTAATGGTCATCCAACCTCTTTTCCGTAGATGGTTGCGCTTGGCGAGCATATATGGCTGCATCCCTCAGGAGCTCCTTTGGGAAGAGCCATCTTCCCTTGCGGATGATAACATCAATACGCTCCAGGGTTTGAATATCATCCAGCGGATTGCCGTCGACGATGAGCAAGTCTGCTTGCTTGCCTGACTCTACCGTGCCCACCAGGTGGTCCACCTGGAGCGCTTGAGCCCCAGAGATCGTTGCAGCCTGGAGAACTCCTTTCTCACTCAATCCGCATTCCAGTAAAGCCTGGATTTCATCATGGTAGCTGAAACCCGGTAGTAAATTCGGGAATGGCGAATCTGTGCCAATCAAGACTTTTGCCTCTCGACGAAAGAGCTCGGCTGTAAAAATTGCCATACCGGCGATTTGCTGGCAACGGTCCATGCGGGTTGGGAGCGGCATATTTTTCGGAGAGCGCTGCACTCGCTGGTTCTTGGGTGAGAAGGTATCCCAGTAATCCCGCAACGGGCGTGGGGTGTATTTTATTTGGGGGTGCGAATGGTAGCGGCTATCCCAGGTCGTTGCCAGGCGCAACCAAACCAACCGAGTGACCGCCATCCAGGTGCCCTTTTCTTCGATCAAGTCCATCAGCCGGTTGGCTCGCTCCAGATCGATGGATGCCCATAGCTTGAAGAAATCCCAGGTCTGCGTATCCTGGTTGTGCTCCCAACATAGCGCTTCGGCGACCCCGCTGAGATGTTCCAACTCATCTAACCCGGCCTCAATTGCCTGGCGAGCATTAACGTGTTTACCCAGGTGCGCCAGGACATACTTGTCGTGTTGGTGAGCCTGGTCCAAAATAGCCTGAAAACAAGGCAAATCCAGGAAAGCATAGGTTTTTATCTGATCCACGCCACGTTCTACCAGATAATCCACCCAGGCGCGCCCATCTTGCGGGGTTTTTATCGTCTGTGTGATTGCGGGCCAGGTGTTGCCTGGGTTATCAAGTAATGGACCTGTGCATACCAATCGAGGCGCAAGATGAGATGAATTCCATCTTTCGCGGCGGCGAAGGACCGCTTCCAATTCGCAACCCGTATCCCGCACCGTGGTAATGCCCTTGGCGAGAAATAAGGGTGCATGCCAGTCTTCGCTGTGGACGTGGACATCGATCAGGCCGGGGAGCACAGTCTTGCCGTCCAGATCGATTCGGGCAACGTCATCTCCCAGCTCTCCAGGCTGGCAGACAGCATGGATGAGTTCTCCTTCGATGAGAACTGCATGCTCCGGCAACAACTCGCCGCTCCGGGCGTCTAAGACGGAGGCGCTCACCAGAGCGTAGCGCTCCAGCCGATCAGTCCGCTTGCCGGCTCGCAACCGTTCAATCAGTGCTGGATCGATCGATAGGCTCATCGGCTTCCAACCTCTCGATCGAGCACGCCCAGTTTCATCAAAAGTTGCTCCTCGATGGGGATCATTGGGTGGTTCATGTTCTCTTGATGGACCTGCTTCCACACTGGCATGCCGGCTGCCTGCTCCTGCACCCATTCCCTCGCAAAGGAACCGTCCAAGATGCGTTCGATGATCTTCCGCAGCCGCTGACGCTCACCCTTTTCTTCAACTGGCGAGAGCCGTCCCGTCACTTCCTGCCCGTATTGGCTGGTCTGGGAATGCAGCTTTAGCTGGTGGAAAAGGCCGTGGGTCATATAGACTCTACAGAGTTCCATCTCTTCTCCGGATGCCCACAGCTCGAGCAACGCTGCTTCCGAACTAACTCCGGCTTCAACCAGGGTCTCATAGCAAC
>Ga0194126_10013475_pt1 | contig 10218 bp, 9 predicted proteins | sample TA2KigC150mmetaG_FD_148641 | JGI IMG/M metagenome (GOLD analysis project Ga0194126, IMG submission 148641) | Freshwater microbial communities from Lake Tanganyika, Tanzania - TA2015035 Kigoma Deep Cast 150m | ecosystem: Environmental > Aquatic > Freshwater > Lake | place: Tanzania: Lake...
GTTTGCACGCCCAGCACGCGATGGCGATCCCCTCGAGCACGAGATGCGGATCGAAATCCACGAGCAGGCGATCCTTGAACGTCCCAGGTTCCGCCTCGTCGCAGTTGATGCAGAGGTATCGATGACCCTTGCCATCATCGGGCGCCACGAACGACCACTTCAGTCCCGCCGAGAACCCCGCTCCGCCGCGCCCACGCACACACGCGTCCTTCACAAGCGCGACGACCGCCGCCGAGTCCATGTCGAGCGCCTTCTCGAGTCCCTTGTATCCATCCGTGCGCACGAACGCGTCGTAGTCCACCGTTCGGCGGTCCTTCGGGTCGCCGTGCGGGACGGATGGAATGCGTCGGGTCAGGATCGGCTCGGCAAGTCTCATGGGCTGTTCCTGTCTGGCGCGCCGCTGTCGTGCGCGTGTGGCTCGGGTGGGGCAACGATCTGATCGATGACGATGCGGCGGAGGGTCACATCACCCACCTGCTTCTCATGCATGACAGCCTGAACGGTATGCGTGTCTCGCGCCGCAGGCGCCACAGGCGTCCGGATCGCCTTCAGAACGTGCCCCACAAACGCGCCACAGTTGTGCGCCAGCGACGGCTGAGGCTTGTTCGCAGCGCCACTCATCCGTGCGCATCCTTCGCGGGCGCCTTCATCGCCTCGTCGATAAGCGCATCGACGCGCTCAACCGTGAGGCGTTCATGCAGCGTGTCGTTGAACAGCGCCACGGGCGCCGTGTCGCACGAGCCAAGGCATTCGAGCGTCAGCAGCGTGAAACGCCCATCCTCCGTCGTCTCGTGCGGCTCGATGCCGAGGCGCTCACGAACGCGGTCGAGAATCTCCTTGTGACCGCAGACCTCGCACGCGAACGTGTGGCAGACGCCGATCACGCACCGCCCCACGGGTTCGGTGGTGTACTCCTCGTAGAAGGAGACCGTGTCGAGCACTTCACTCGGCGCGATGCCGAGGAACGACGCGATCTCGAGCATCGCCTGCTGCGGGATGTGGCGATAGGTGTGCTGCACATCATGCAGGATCGGCATGAGCGCACCCTGCTTCACGGCGTACTTCGGCAGGATCGTGTCCGTCCAGCGCTGCAGCATCTGCGGCGTGCACCAGGGCTGCGCCCGCACGGGCACCTTCATCGTTGCGGAGGGCTTCGTCTTCCAGGACATGGTCGGTGTTCTCCGTTGGTCAGCGGTCCAGTTCCGCCGCGATGATGTTCAGCGATCCGAGCACGGCAACCGCATCGGCGAGTTGGTGCCCCTCGATCAGCCGCGGGAAGAGCTGGAAGTTGTAGAAGATCGGCGGGCGCACACGAACGCGGAAGGGGCAACGGCCTCCGTCCGCGACGATGAGGTAGCCAAGTTCTCCATTGGGTCCTTCGATCGCGCCATACGCCTCGCCCACGGGCGTTTCGAAGCCGCGGTTGTGCATGACGAGTTCGAACTGCTGGATCGTCGCCTCGATCGATCCGTACACATCGCCCTTGTCCGCCAAACGAACCTTGTTGTCGCCGACCGCATCGATCGGCCCCTTGGGGATTCGGTCGATCAACTGGCGGATGATCGTGACGGACTGCTTCATCTCCTCGAGCCGCACGTGGTATCGCGCGAGGCAGTCGCCCGTCGTCGCCACAGGGACGGAGAAGTGAACCGCGCTTGCGCCCTGCCCATCCCAGTTGTCCGCGAAGCAGAGGTACGGGTCGTCCTTGCGCACGTCGCGTCGCACGCCCGAAGCGCGTGCGCACGGTCCGGTCGCCCCCCATGCGATCGCGTCCGCTTCCGGCAGCGCGCCCACGCCTTCCAGTCGCTCCGTGAAGATGCGGTTTCGGTTCAACAGCGTCTCGACATCGCGCAGCGCCTTCGCCATGCGCACATCGATGAACTCGCGAACCATGCGAACGAACACATCATCGTCGGGCAGGTCGCGCCACGCGCCACCGACGCGCGTCCAATCGGGGTGGAAGCGCTGACCGGAGACATACTCGAGGATGTCGTAGATGAATTCCCGTTCGTTGAAGCCGTACAGGAAGCTGGTGAACGCGCCCAAGTCGAGCCCCGCCGCGCCCACACACAGCAGGTGGTTCTGGATGCGCCCAAGTTCCCCCATGATCGTGCGGATCACCTTGCAGCGCGGGGTCAGCGTGACCCCCATCAGCCGCTCGCACGCCTCATGCCAGGCGACATCGTTGCAGATCGGCGACGCATAGTCCATGCGGCTGATCGTGCAGACATACTGGTTGTAGTCGTGATGCTCGCCGAGCTTCTCGAAGCCCGAGTGCAGGTAGCCGATGTGCGGCGTGGCACGCGCGACGCGTTCACCATCGAGCTCGAGCACGAGCCGAAGCGTGGTGTGCGTCGCGGGATGCTGCGGACCGAAGTTCAGCACCCAGCGGTCGGGCGACTGAAAGTGGTCCTTCAGATACTCGGTGCTCTCGATATCGAGTCCGTAGCCCTCATCGGGCTGCAAGGTGAACGGCATGGATCTTGAAGTATAGGAACTACCCTCGGAACACGGCGCCCAAACGCTGGCCAAGGACGGAACTCGCCGCGGCAAGCGTGGCGGCAAGCAGCAGCATCGCCCATGTCCCCATCGCGCTCGCGATGGCGGGTCCGTCACCGAGGCGGTCAAAGAGCGTGTAGATCGCCTTGGTCACCGGGTAGTTCGCTTCCCGCTGCGCAAGCAGCAGCGAATCGGAGACTTCCAGCATCGACAAACTGAACGCCAACAGCCCGCCTGCCACCATGTTCGCCGCCACGAGCGGAATGACCACGCGCCGCAGGGTGCGCGCAGGTCCCGCTCCGACGCTCGCCGCAGCTTCTTCGAGATCGACGGGCGTCTGCTCGAGTCCGGCCACGGTGGAACGCACGACATACGGCAACCGTCGGATCGCGTAGGCGATCACCAGAAACGGCACGGGGTTGGGCATCGCGCCGACGATGTTGCCCATCGCCGCAAGTGGTGCGTTCGACAGCCACGCCCACCACGAGCCGGGCATGACCGCCGACATCCACCCGAGCCACTCGGGCGCGCGCCCCGCAAATGGCCACGCAAGGCTCATCGAGACGAAGCCGAACGCCATCACGAGTCCAGGCACGGCGATCGGCAACATGATGAGCGCATCGAGCAGCCACCGCAGCGGCAGCTTCGTGCGAACCAGAATGCGCGCCGCCGCCACGCCGAGAATGAGATCGATCAGCACCGCGCAGCCAGCGAGGAAGAGCGAGTTGCGCACCGCTCCGGCCGCAAGCGGATGCTGCAGTGCCGCAGCAAAGTTGTCGAGTGTCCACGCCTGCGGCAGCACCGTGCCGTACCAACTGCCTGGAACGCTGAGCGCACTGAGCACGACACCAATGTGCGGCAGACATGCGATGCAACACACGCCGCCGATGAGCGCCCACGCGCCCACCGTTCCAAGCGGACCGAGCACGCGCTCGGTGCGCCGCACGGACGCCTTCGTCGATGCGCCGCCGCGCGTGCGCCCGAGCGTGGCGCGCCCCACGAGATAGATCGCGGTGGCAACGACGAACATGAGCAGCGTCAGCGCATAGGGCTGCCGCGAAACCTCGATCTCCTTCAGTCCATCGAAGATCTGCACGCTCGTCACGGTGCGGAAGCCAAGCATCAGCGGCGTGCCGAGTTCCGTGAAACTCCAGACGAACACGATCGTCGCCCCCGCGAAGAATCCAGGTCGCAGCATCGGCAGCGTGATGCGGCGGAACCGCCGCCACGGTCCCGCGCCGCAATTTCGCGCAGCCTCCTCCATCGCGGGATCGATGTTCGCAAGCGCCGCCAGCACATTCAGGAAGAGGATCGGATAGAGATGCAGCGCCTCGAGCAGCACGATGATGCCGAACCCACCGCCGCTGAGCAGATCGAGCGGCGGTCCCGTGCGTCCGAGGTGTCGCAGCAGTGCGTTCAAACTGCCTTCGTAACCGAGGATCGCCTCCATGCCGATCGCACCGACGAAGGGCGGCAGAATGAGCGGCGCCAGAAGCAGTGCGCTCAGCAGACCCTTGCCGCGAAAGGCGCACCGCGCACTCACGAGCGCCACGGGGAGCGCGATCACCGCAGCGAGCAGTGTGGTGCATACGGCGATGAAGAGTGCGTTGCGAAGCCCCGCCACCAGCTGCGGATCGCGGAGCACATCCCGCACGTGGAAGAGCGTCCAACCGCTGTCATCATGGAGCGCGCCCGAGACCGCGTGCCCGATCGGCACGATCAGGAAGCAGGTCAGGACTGCAAACAGGACGCCCATGATGAGCGCATCGGTTCGCCTCGGTCGCATCGGGTCGCAAGAGTAGAGCCTGCGCGGTTGGGCGCGGGGGTTGCCTGTCGGTGTCGATCAACAGTCGTTTCGATCAGCCCCAACTCGACAGCAGAACCGTGAGATCCGTGCCGTCGACAGTGCCGTCGCGGTTGATGTCCGCAATGCCGGGCGATCCCCATCCTCCAAGCAGAACCGCGAGATCCAATCCCCCGACCGCACCATCCTGATTCAGATCTGCCGCGCGTGGCGACACATACCACGCCAGCGCGAAGGGCGCGCCCGCCGTGCTCGACCCACCACGGGTCATCTGAATGATGTAATCGCCTGCTGCAAGGTCGCGCACATACAGGTGTTCGATGTTGTCGACCGCCGATCGGCTCGCCACATTGCCCGATCCGTAGAACGCCGCACCCGCCTCGCCTTCGAGCGGCACCGCGATGCCGTCCGTGCCGACCCGCAGCAGCGCGAGGCTGAGGTCTGCCAACTGCGGAACGGCAGTCGAGTTTGTTGCCACGCGGTTCCACGCCGCGATCACCGACAGTTCGGGGGCTGACTGAGAGATCGTGAAACGCCAGAATCGAGTTGCGTTCACGGCAGGAAGGCTTTCGAAGTCCCAGCCGATGATCGAGCCTGCCACCGCGGCGGCTGCGGTCGTCGCACCTGCAAACTCGCCGGCGGTCAGGAGGCGGTGGCTTCGATCGATGTTCACCAGGTCCGCACCCCACACCACATCGAGCGGCTTCACCGTCGAACCGCGCTGCGGGCCCGAGGCGACTGGATTGTTCGTCCATCCGGCGCGGTGCGTCGTGCCCGCAAGCAGGCACGCCTTGATGACCGTGGTTTCGTCGGCGTTTGGGTTGCTCGCGAGCGTGCTGAGTGCCGTGTCGTAAAGCAGCAGCGCCGCGGCGCCAACAACCGGCGCTGCCCAACTGGTGGCGCTTCCGGGCGCAACGATTTCGGGCTTCATCCGTCCAGGACCATCTGCGCCCGGCGGCAGATCACCGCGCGAATGCTCGCCATCCATGCGACCGACCGCGAGGCCGTTGTAACCCATCGCCATCAGTGGATAGGTCTGGCTCGTCGCACCGTTGTTCATTCCAACGCAGTACAGCGTGTCGTCGCGGTTCATCTGGAAGTCCGCGCGGCGAAGAACCTCGAGATCGCCCGCAGTCGGCGTGGTCCCCGTGAACCCCCCGATCCAACTGTGGTTGTAAACCTTCATGAGCGTCGAGGGCGGCGTGACCGGCGCAGCAGTCGATCCCTGCCCGTAGCGCAGATGCGATGAGATGAAACTGTTCGCCTCATACAGGTAGATCGTGCTGACCCCGTGCGCGATGCTGTTGTTGCTGTAGTACACGCCCGCCACGGCTGTTGCGTGCGAACTGACGGCGGGCGTTCCACTTTGTGCGGAGAATGTCTTGCCCGAAAACTCCGGCAATGTCTGGTTGGGGCCGTAAGGAACAGGCGTGCCGCTTGCCTCTGGCGCCTCGCACTGCGCGGCGCGGACGCCGGAACCTGTGGGCACCGCCGCGCCAAGCCGGGCGACGAGTTCCTCGTACCCAATGTCATCGGCGAAGACGCTGAGTGAGCACAGTGCAGATGCGGCGACAGTTGCCCCGAGCGTTGCCACGGGTCGTGCAGCGCAACGGGCAGACTGATACCGAGAGCTCCGCAACCGCTTGTTCATGTCCCTACCCTAGCATTGCCCCGCCCCGAAGCAAAATGAAGTCGCAAAAACCACCCATTTTGGTCACAGAAAAACTGGCTGAGGCGCCCTTGGCGTGGCTCAAGCGGGCCGCGCAGGTCACGGAAGCGGCGCCGAACACCCCCGCCTTCGCGGCAGCCGCTCCGGCGGCACTCGGTCTTGTGGTTCGCACCTACACCACGGTGGACGATGCGCTGCTCGCGCGGTTACCCGCGCTCCGTGTGGTGGGGCGCGCGGGCGTCGGCGTGGACAACATCGATCTCGTGGCATGCGCCCGCCGCGGCGTGATGGTCGTGAATACTCCAGACGCCAACACGCAGGCTGTCGTGGAGTATGTGCTCTGCCTGCTGTGCGACGCGCTCCGACCGCGCGTGTTCCTCGACCGTGCACTCGACCAAGCTGCATGGGACGCCGCGCGCAGCGAGATTGCTGCCCAGCGGCAGATGAGCGAACTCACGCTTGGGATTCTTGGCGTGGGACGCATCGGAACGCGCCTCGCGCAAGTCGCCGCAGCGATCGGCTTCCGTGTGCTGCTCCATGATTTGCGCGAGATCGATGCGTCGCAGTGCGGCGGCGGCGAGATCGTTCCACTGAGCAGGCTGCTCGCCGAGAGCAATGTCATCAGCGTTCATGTGGATGGGCGACCATCCAATCGAAACTTCCTCAGCGCCGATTCGCTCGCGCAGATGCGACCCGATGTGCTGCTCATCAACACCTCGCGCGGGATGGTGCTTCCTGCGAGCGATCTCGCGGGGTTCCTCGGGGCGAATCCGCTCGCACGCGCCGTCCTCGATGTCCACGACCCCGAGCCGATCGCGGCGAACTGCCCGCTGCTTGGCCTGCGCGCCGCGTTCCTCGCGCCGCATCTGGCAAGCCGAAGCGAAACCGCGATGGAGAACATGAGCTGGGTCGTGCGCGATGTCGTGACGGCGGCGCAAGGTGGTTCCCCCAAGCATCCTGTGGACGCTGCCGCGCTCTCGCACGACTGACGCGCGCCCCGCGCGCCCTTTACGCGGCAGTGTGTTCCACTTCGCGCACATCCTTCGCGAAGCCGAGCTGAACGAGATGCGCACGGGGGCCATGCGGCTTCGTCGCCTCCTCGCGCAACCGCTCGCGCGCGGCGGGATTCGCATAGGTATCGAACAGCATCGCCTTCACGGTCGCGAACATCCCGGGCAGCGCTGAAAACGTGTAGTCCACTGCGCTTGGCTCATGTCCACAGTGCACCATGCAGTTTTGGCACTTCGGGTTGCCCGAGGCGCGTCCGTATCGCTCCCACTCCGTCTCTTCCATGAGTTCACGGAAGGAATCCGCTGTGCCCTCATTCAGCAGGTAGCACGGCTTCTGCCAACCGAAGATGTTGAAGGTTGGATTGCCCCACGGCGTGCACTCGAAGGAGCGGCGACCCATCAGGTATTCAAGAAAGAGCGGCGACTGATTGAAGCGCCAGCGCCGCCGTCCATCGCGGCGGTTCGACAGCACCATTTCGAACAGCTCATGCGTCTTCTGACGCTTGAGGAAACTCTTTTGATCCGGCGCCTTGTCGTACGCATAGCCAGGGCTGACCATCATGCCTTCGACGCCGAGATCCATCATCTCATCGAAGAACTGCCGCACCGCATTCGGATCCGCGCCATCGAAGAGCGTCGTGTTGGTGGTCACGCGGAAGCCGCGCTCCACCGCGAGTCGGATGCCTTCGATCGCCTTCTGGAACGTCCCCTCACGGCACACCGCGAAGTCATGGTGCTCCTCGATGCCGTCCATGTGAACGCTGAAGGTGAGGTACTTGCTCGGCTTGAACCAACCCGCTTCAAGTTTCTCCTTCAGCAGCAGCGCGTTCGTGCAGAGGTAGATGTACTTGCGGCGCGCGACCAGTTCGCGCACCAGTTCCGCGATCTGCGGATGGAGCAGCGGTTCGCCACCGGGGATCGAGACCATCGGCGCCCCGCACTCGTCGACCGCCTTCAGACACTCGGCGACCGACAATTCGCGCTTGAGAATGTGGGCGGGGTACTGGATCTTGCCACAGCCTGCGCAGGCCAGATTGCAGCGAAAAAGCGGTTCCAGCATCAGGACGAGCGGGTACCGCTTGCGACCACGGAGCTTCTGCCCCAGGACATAGGTCGCAACGGTCCACATTTGGCTGATCGGCACTGGCATGGATCGGGTTTTCCTTGAACTCCCAAGGGTGGCGGATCGTAGCAACCCGATGCTCCCGTGCAATGCACTTGCCCTCCCGCACCCTTCGCCCGCCGTGGCGGGGCTGCAGGCCGTGGCAAGTGCAGTGCACGCGGGGCTTGGCGCAGGCGCACGCAGCGCCGCGAAACTCGCACGAGCAATCGATTCGCACTTTGGTCCGGCGAAGGCTGCGTCGATCCGTGCGGCGTGCGGCAAGTCGGGTACTTTGCCCCGCACGATGGCCGACCAAGGCATGGATGCCGCCTCGGATGAGTCGCTCCTGACGCGCCACCGCGATGGAGACCCCGATGCGTTCCGCACGCTCGTCGAACGCTACCGCCGCGATCTGCATGGATTCCTCGCGCGCTTCCTCGGGTCAGGCGCCGCCGCCGACGATGTCTTCCAGGACACGATGCTGCAAGTCCACCTGTCCGCGGACTCGTTCGATGCGGAGCGGCGTTTCAAGCCATGGCTCTACACGATCGCATCGAACAAGGCGCGCGACTTCCATCGGCGAGCCAAGCGTCGGCGCGCGGTGAGTTTGGACAAGCCGCTCAGCGATGATGATGGCTCCACGATGGGCGAACTCGTTGAGGCGCAGGGTGAGGCCCCGGACGCCTTCGCCACCGCTCGCGACGAGAGCGCGCTGGTAAAGCAGGTGCTCGATGGCATGCCCGCGCACCACCGCGAGGTGATCCTGCTCGGCTACTTTCAGCGGCTCAGCTATCAACAGGTTGCGGACGCGCTGGGCGTTCCCCTGGGCACGATCAAGAGCCGCATGCATGCAGCCGTGGCGATGTTCTCAGCCCAGTGGCGACGCAAGACAGGTGGCGGACCCGGCCACACGCCGACCCCGGACAAGAGTGAGTGACCGAGATGATTGACCGACGAATGAAGAACTCCTGATTCAGGGCGCGAACAGGATGCAGCGAGACCAGAAATGACCATGAACGACTTGCACGAAGAGTTCGAAGATGAGCGTGATGCAGCGGCGCTCGAGTACCTGATCGAGGCCGGCTTCGACCGATCCTGCATCGGACGCATGCCTGCAGCGCTGCGCGCGAACGCCGAGCGGCTGCTTGGCGAGCTTGGTGCGATCGACCGCTATCCAGTGGAGCCGCCAAGCGAACTGCTCGTGGAGGCGACGCTCGCACGCGTCTCGCGCGCGGATGCGCAGATGCGGGAGCGTTGGCGTTTGCCGCAGTGGAATGTGCCGCGAAACCGTTGGGGTCTGCCCAATCTCGTCGCGATCGCTGCGCTGCTGATCGTTGCCGCAGGCGTTGCGATTCCCGTCACTGCGCAGGTCCGCCGCTCGCATTCGCAGTCGCTGTGTGCGAACAGCCTGCGCAGTCTTGGTGGCGGACTCGCCGCGTATGCGGCCGATCACCGCGGCATGCTGCCGATGACCGCGGGACTCGCGGGTTTCCTGAGTGGCCCGACGGAACAAGCGCCGCCGATGGCGGAGAACGCACGCCACCTCGAACTGCTTTCCTCGAAGGGCTACTGCCACGCCGACTGCACCAAGTGCAATGGCGCGCGCAGTCTGTCGTACCGCGTTCCCACACATCAGTCGCAACTGCAGCTTGCCGCCACCGCGCGCAGTCCAGTCGCCGCCGATGCGAACCCCGTGCAAGGACTCGTGCAGCGCGGGATGATGCCCCCGACCTTCGATCTGAACTCGCCGAACCACGACCAGTCCGGCCAGAATGTTCTGTTCTCGGACGGTTCCGCCGTGTGGCTCGTTTCGCCGCGGCTGCAGGTCGCTCCGAACGTCGCGACCGACAACATTTGGGTGATTCGTGGGCGGGATGGCAAAGAAACGGTCGATTTCCGCCGCGCAGGTCCGAGTGCGCTCGAGATCCTGCTGGTGAACTGAACGCTCGGGGAGCGCGAGTGCGCGCAAGGTGTTGCGCGGCGGCGTGGGTGCGGGTAGTCTGCGCGGCTCGACCGAAGGTGCCCACCATGCCCAAGCAGAAGACACACAAGGGACTGACCAAGCGAATCAAGGTGACGAAGACCGGCAAGGTTCGCTTCTTCAGCCCCAACAGCCGCCATCTCAAGAGCAACA
>Ga0194126_10013481_pt1 | contig 10217 bp, 5 predicted proteins | sample TA2KigC150mmetaG_FD_148641 | JGI IMG/M metagenome (GOLD analysis project Ga0194126, IMG submission 148641) | Freshwater microbial communities from Lake Tanganyika, Tanzania - TA2015035 Kigoma Deep Cast 150m | ecosystem: Environmental > Aquatic > Freshwater > Lake | place: Tanzania: Lake...
CTTCCTGCCAGCACGGACTCCGTCACCTCGACGACGTAGGCGTCCACACCGCCCTCTCTGATCGTCGCGTTGAACCGCGCGATCGCGTCGAGGACCCGCCGCGCGTGGTCCGCGTCCACGACGACCATGAGCGCCGAGTTCATCCCGGGCCAGACCTGGGTGCCGTCGCGCGCATCCCCGCAGGAGCACCGCCCCTCCACCTCCCGCCACCGCGTGTAGCAGCGCACTCCGCACTCCCTGAGCGCGGCCATGACCTCGTCGTGGAACCCGACGTAGTACGTCATCAGGATGAGCTTCATGCTGTGTTCTCCTCGAAGCGCCTGAACCTGGTCTCGAAGACGGCGTAGACGGTCGGCACGAGCACGAGCGTCACGAGCGTCGCCACCAGGAGCCCCCCGATCATCGCGACGCCGAGCGGCCGCCAGACCTCCGACCCCGTGGCGCGCATGACGGCGAGCGGGATCATGCCGAAGATCGTCGTGAACGTCGTCATGAGGACCGGGCGCAGGCGGCGACGGCCGGCCGTCAGCACGGCCTCCGCGAGCGGAGTTCCCCGCCTCCTCGTGATGTTCGTGTAGTCCACGAGCACGATGGCGTTGTTGACGACGATGCCCATGAGCATGATGACGCCGAGGAACGACGTGAGCGCGAGCGTCGTGCCCGTGATGAGAAACGCCCAGATGACCCCGACGAACGCGAAGGGCACCGAGAACATCACGATGAACGGATCGATGAGCGACTCGAACTGCGCCGCCATGACCATGTAGACGAGCACGATGGACAGCATGAGCAACAGCGCGAGGTCGCGGAACGCGCGGCCCTGCTGTTCGACGTCACCGCCGAAGTCCACGCGCACGGACGGCGGCACCTCGATGTCGGCCAGCGCCTTCCGGATGTCGCCCGTCACCTCACCCAGCGGACGCCCGAGGAGGCGTCCCTCGACCTTCACGATCCGCTCCTGATCACGGTGACGGATCTCCGTGGGGGCGACGCCGAGCTGCACGTCGGCCACGGACGAGAGCCGCACCGCCCCGCCGGCCATCGTGGGGATGGGAAGCGCCAGGATGTCCTCGAGCGTCGCGCGGCGCCCTTGGGGCGCCCTCACGACGACGTCCCACTCCTCTCCGCTCTCGCGAAGCCTCGTCGCGTCGGTGCCCGAGATGTGCGTCTGGAGGGCCGAGGAGATGAGGTACGTGTTGAGGCCGACCGCGGCCGCCCGCTCGCGGTTGACGATGACGTGGAACTCCGGCCGCGGATCGCCCGTGTCGAGTTCGATGTCCACGGTGCCCGGCACCTTCCGGATCGCGTCACGGACAAGAACGCCGATCCTCTCCAGCTCGTCCATGTCGCGGCCCTTGAGCTGCACGGAGATCGGAACGACGCCCATGCCGAAGAACTGGCCGATCGAGCTTCCGGCGCGCACGTTCACCTTGACGACGTCCGGCATGGACTTCGCCTTCTTCCGGAGGAGGTCGCCGACCTCCTCGGACGTCCTCTCGCGCCTCTCCCTGTCCACGAGCTTGAGGCCGACCCGCCCGACGTGCGTGCCCTCCTTCTCGCCCTGGACGACCGCCCAGCCGCCCATCTCGCCGGCGAAGCTGTAGAGGTACTCCCTCTCGGGCACCTCGGCCACGATGTGGTCCTCGATCTCCCCGATGATCTCCATCGTCCGCTCGAGGTGCGTCCCCGGCGTGACCTCGAGGATCATCTCGATCTCGCCGCTGTCCGGCGTCGGGAAGAACTCGGTCTTCACGAACCCCGCGAGCGCCATCGTGACGACGAAGATCCCGACGGCGACGAGCACGGTCCTCTTCCTGCGCCGGAGCGCGGCCGCGAGCAGTCGCGCGTAGCGCTCGTCCACGACCCTGAGGAAGCGCTCCCCCGCGTCGAAGAACCACGAGAGCCGCCCGCCGCGGGCCGGCGCCGCGTACTCGCGCCGGAGAAGGGTGGAGGTCAGCGCCGGCGTGAGCGTGAGCGCCGTGAAGAGCGAGGCCGTGATCATCACGATGATGATGAGGGCGAGCTGTTTGAACAGCACTCCCGTGAGCCCGCTGGCAAAGAGCATCGGCACGAACACGACGATCGTCGTCGCAGCGGCCGCGGTGACCGCAAGGCCGATCTCCGACGGGCCGTATGTGGACGCCTCCCGCACCTTCTCGCCCGCCTCGACGTGCCGCGTGATGTTCTCGAGGACGACGATCGCCGCGTCGACGACCATGCCGACGGCGATCGAGAGGCTCATGAGCGTCACGAGGTTGATCGTGTACCCCGCGACGTACATCGCGAAGAACGCCGTGACGACCGACACGGGGATCGTGAGCGCGATGACCAGCGTTCCCCGGAGCCGCCTGAGGAAGAAGAGCACGATGAGAATGACGCAGAGACCGCCGTAGTACACGGCCGTGCTCAGGTTCCGGATCGCCCGCTCGATGAAGTCCGAGGTGTTCCAGAACGTGAAGATGTGAACGTCCGGCGGCAGATCGTCCTTGATCTGCTCGAGCTTCGCCATGGCGGCCTTCGAGATGGCGACGGAGTTCGTGCCCGCCTGCTTCGACACGAAGAACACGACGCCCGGCTCGCGGTCCGCCCTCGCCTCCATCCAGGACTCCGCGAACGCATCCTCGATCTCCGCGATGTCCCTGAGGTGGATGAGCCTTCCCATGTGCTGCCCGACCACCACGCGCGCGATCTCGTCGGCCGACGTGAGCTGCCCGGGCACGCGCACGGTGTAGTCGGACCAGCCGATGCGGACCTGGCCCGCCGGCATGTCGAGGTTCTCGGCCTTGAGGGCGCCGAGGACCCGGTCCAGCGAGATCCCCGTGGCCTCGAGCTTCCTGGGATCGACTCGCACCTGGATCTCGCGCTGGGGCCCGCCGACGAACATGACCTCGGCCACGCCCGGCACGGACTTGAGCGGGTCGACCACCTGCGTCTTCATGATGTGGCGCAGCCCCGGGTAGCTCTCGCGGGCGGTCGCGCCCATCACGAGGATCGGGATGCTCGCCGAGCTCATCTTCATGAGCGCGGGCGGCTCGATGTCGCTCGGGAGGAACTGCCTGAGCGCGTCGAGCTGCTCGCGGATGTCGCTCGCCGCCTCCGACAGGTCGGTGCCGAACGCGAACTGCACGGTCACGACCGACAGGTTGTTCTGGGAGACCGAGTCCACGTGCTCGACGCCGCTGAGGGTCGAGAGCGCGTCCTCGATGGGCTCGGTGACGTTCGTCTCGATGTCCTCGGAGCCGGCGCCGAGGTAGTAGGTGATGACGCTCACCATCGGGAACTCGAACGAGGGCATGAGGTCGACGGGGAGCCTGACGAAGCTCAGCACGCCGAAGATGGCGATCGCGATGAAGAGCATGAAGACAGCGATGGGGCGCTTGACGGCGAACCCGGAGAGGTTCATCGGCCCGCCTCCTCCTCACCGGCGCTGGCCGCGGCCGGGGCCTCGACGATCTCGACCTCCGCTCCGTCGCGCAGGCGGTAGCGGCCGGCCGTCACCACCGACTCGCCGTCCTCGAGGCCCGCCAGCACCTCGACGGACTCGCCGAAGCTCTCGCCGAGCCTGAGGTCGCGCCGCCGGGCGACTCCTCCGTCGACGACGTAGACGTAGAACGCCGCCGTTCCCTCCTGGCGCACGAGCGCGTCGCGCGGCACGAGGAGGGCCGAGCGTGGAGAGAGCGCCAGGGCGACGTCGGCGAACATCCCCGGTCTGAGGACCTCACCGGGATTGGCCACGACGACGTCCGCCGCGGCCGTGCGGGACATCGCGTCGAGGATCGGGTCGACCCGCGTGACCTCGCCGCGAAGGGTGCGCCCGCGGAGCGCCGAGGACGTGACCTCGGCTGCGAGCCCGCTCGAGACGAGGGCCTTCTCTCGCTCAGCGACGCGGATCTCCACCTTCACCGTGTCGATCTTGACGATCTCGAGGACCGCCGGAGAGGGCGTCATCATGGACATGAGCGTGAAGACCTCGCCCTCGTCCAGGTACCTCGCGGAGACGATGCCGCTGAACGGAGCGCGTAGCCGCGCGCTTCCCGTCACGAGGTCGTACCCGGCCTTGGCGGCCTTGTACGCCGCCTCGCTCTGTTCGAACGCCTGCTCACTGATCGCGCCGCGGTCCGCGAGGACCTTCATCCGCTCGTGGTCGCTCTCGATCGCCGCGAACCGCGCGCGGGCCTCGGTGAGCTGCTCGCCCCCGAGTTCGACCAGGAGGTCGCCCTCGGTGACCCTGTCGCCCACGTCGACATGGAGCTTCTCCACCCGTCCCGGGATCTGCGCCCCCAGAAGGACCTTCCGCCACGGCTTGACGGTGCCCGAATACGACATCACGGGAGACACCGTGCCGGCGCCGACCTGAGCCACCGCGACCGGGACCCTGCCGCGTTCCTCGACGGCGGCCTTCTCGCCGCCGCATCCCCCCGCCGCGACGACCGCGACCAGGGTCAGCGCGACCACGCCCGAGCGTACCGTTGACCTCGTCATGCTCGTCTCCTCACTCCCCGGCCACGCCGGCCGCCAGCAGCAGCCCCGCCTCCGCCAGCCGCAACCCGGCCAGCGCGGCGATCCTGCTCATCTCCGCGCCCGTGAGGGACGCCTGGGCGTCCAGCACGGCGCTGCTCGTGACGACTCCGCTTCGGAAGCTCTCCCGCGCGACGCGAAGGCCTTCGCTGGCCTGCGCGGCCGCGCCCTCCGCGATGGAGAGGGCCGCGGTGGCCTCCTCCCGCGCGAGGAAGCTCCGCCTGACGTCGAGCCTCACCGCGTCCTCGAGGAGCTCCCTCGACCGCTCGGCCTGCGCGAGCCCGGCCCGGGCTTCCCTGACGCGACCGCGGGTCGCGCCCCAGTCGAAGATGCTCATCTCGGCCGCGAGGGTGACGTGCCAGTGCTCGTAGAACTCCGGCTCGTACTGGCGGTCGGGACGGTCCCACGCGTACGTGCCGATGGCCATCACGCGCGGGAGGTACCCCGAGCGCGCGATCGACACGCCCTTGCCCGCGGCGCCGACCGCCTCGCGCATCGCGCCGAGATCGCTCCGCGCGGCGAGCGCGGCGCCCGTCCAGGCCTCGAGGCTCCTCTCCGGCAGCGCCGCGCCTGCCAGAGGATCGGTCGGCTCGATCTCCGTGTCGAGGCTCACGCCGAGCGAGAACGCCAGCGCGGCGTTCGCGAGGCTCACGGCGTGCCGGGCCCTCGTCCGGCCCAGCTCGACCTCGGCCATCCGCACGCGCGCGAGCAACGCGTCGCTCGCGATCATCATGCCCTGCTCGTAGAGCGCCTCAACGTCCGCGAGGTGTCTCGACATCTGCGCCACCGCGTCGTCCATGACCTTGAGGGCCTCGCGGGCCTGCACGAGGCCCAGGTACGCGCCGGTGATGCCGTATCGAGCCTCGTCCTCCGACCTCCGGCGCGCCAGCACTTCGGCGTTCGCCGCGTGCCTCGCCGCCCCGTGAGCCGACAGGAGCGCGCCGCCGGTGAAGAGCGGCTGCTGCACCGTCAGCCCGATCGAGTAGATGTCGTCGTCGCCCAGGTAGATCTTCCCCTCGCCGCCGAACGCCCCGAGGTCCATGGAGGGCGCCTCGTCCAGCCGCGTGTACGAGCCGGACGCCGACAGCTGCGGGAAGAACGTGGACGCGGCCTGGCTTCGCCGCGCGTCCGCCGCCACGACCTTCGAGTCCGCGATAGCGAGCTCTCTGCTCCCGGCGAGTCCGAGCTCGACCGCCTCGCGCAGCGTCAGCTCGAGCCGCTCCGCCGCCGCGGCCGGCCCGCCTCCCATGAGCGCAAGCGCCAACAGGACCGCGACGCCTGCGCGAACCGGCCTCGCGGCGCGCTCCGCCCGCCGCGCTTCGTGTACCTGCCTCATGCGCCCGCCCCCCGCGGCCTCATGCCGTCCATCAGGATGGTGATCACGTCTTCCACGACCGACTCCCTGTCCCCTCCAATGTCGCCCGTCGCGCTTCCCAGGAACAGCCCCTTCAGAAGCAGCACGAGCACCCACGCCGTGCGCGTCGGATCGCCCACCACGATCTCGCCTTCCCTCGCCCCTCGGTCCAGGATGTCCCTGTAGAGGTCCACGAAGCCGTCGACCATGTGCTTGAACTCGCCGCGCCACAGCGCCGGCGGCATGATCTCCGCGAGCACGCCGGCGGTGACGCGGTAGACGTTCACGTTCTCGCGAATGAGGGACATGTGCGTGAGGAGCGCCACCTTGAGGCGGCCCCTCGTGTCCTGCGCTCCGTCGACCGCCGCCCGCACCTCGGAGAGGATGTTCCCGATCTCCCTCTCGAGCACGGCCCGGAAGATCGCGTCCCTGCCGTGGAACATCTTGTAGAACGTGGCGCGGCCGACGCGCGCCTCCCGGACGATGTCGGTGATGGTCGTCTTCTCGATCCCGTGCCGCGCGAAGACGCGCTGCGCTGCAGCGATGATCTCCTCCCGACTCCCCGCCCCCTGATTCCGCATCGTCCCCGACCCTGCGAATCGCCGGGACCACGTCGCATCCCGGCTGCGGCTGCGCGCTCCGTGCGCGTGAACGAGTGAACAGTCAGTGTCTACTCTATTCCGCTCGTGCCTGAACGTCAAGGCGCTCGTCAGATGAGGCCGGGCGCGGCACCGCCGCGCCCGGATCGCCGTAACTTGCCGTCTGGATTGCCGTTACTTGAGGAGCAGGAGCTTCATGGAGGCCGCCGTGCCTGCGGACTCAAGCCTGCAGAAGTACACGCCGCTGGCCGCTGGGGTCCCGCCCGCGGCGCGCCCGTCCCACGCGATGAACTGATTGCCGGGGTCGAACACGCCGTCCGCGAGCTCGCGGACGAGACGGCCCGCCGGATCGTAGATCCGCAGGGTCGCCCTCTGGCGTGCCGGGAGCGAGAACGCCACGCGAGTCGCCGGGTTGAAGGGGTTGGGGAACGCGCCGTAGAGCGTGGGGACGGACGGAACCCGCTCGTCGGTTCCGGTCGGGCGCACGCGCAGGGACACGGGAATCACCGCGTCGCCGCCGCTGCTCTCGATGACGATCTCGCCCTCGTAGCTCCCGTCTCTGAGACCTGTCGTGTCGAACGTCAGAAGGACCGGAAGCGCCTCGCCATGCGCGATGCTCCCCGAAAGGGGGGCCGCGCTCAGCCACGCGAGCGGCTCGATGAGCGTGAAGGCGAGGTCGCTCGTATCGACCGCGGGCTCATTCACGGCGACGACTCTCACGAGGCAGTTGCCGCACGCGGTCGGGCCGTTCGTCCAGACATGCGAGCCGTCGTTCGCCGTGGCCCGCGTGATCTCATGCCACCGCTCGCCACCGTCCTGAGACCACAGGAGCGCGACGGAGTCCCCGGCGCCCTCCGAGAGCCACGCGATCGTGTGAGGACCGCCGGCAGCCCACACCTCGCCGCCGTTGGGCGAGACGATGGTCAGCGTCGGCCCGTCGGGCGCCGCCAGGGACGACGTCCCCAGACCGGAGAACCTCGTCTCCCGCCGGTCCACCATCGAGAACGTGTAGATGACCTCAAGGCTCCCTTCGAAGTCCCCCGCGACGTCCAGCGCGATCGCCGCGTGGGCGGTGTCACCCGGGTAGATCGCGTTCCACCAGTCGCCCGCCCAGGCGATCTGCGATCCGGATCCTGAGGCGCCCAGCGTCCGCCCGTCGGTCGCGAGGTCGGTCCAGCCGACGGCGGTCACGCCGTCGGGCAGCCTCACGGTCACGCCGTCCACCCACGCGTCGCCGTCGCCTGCGTTCACGACCGTGAGCGAGCACTCGACGGTCGTTCCGGGCTCGTACGCAGCCGGAGCGATGGAGAGGCGACACGTCTCCTCCTGCCGGGACGTCGGCCGGTCCGCCATCTCGACGGTAAACGCGAGGAGGGACTGCGGCTCGCCGACGTTCGTGAGGACGAGCGTGTCCACGCCCGTCGCGTCCGGCTCCATCCATCGAACGATGGACGCGGGAGCCACGGACAGCACGGGCGTCTGGATCTCGCCGACATGGACCTCGGCGACGTGGGGAACGGCATTGAAGGCCGTCACCGTCAGCGTGAGATCGGCCTGGGCGGGAAGGGGCAGCGAGATCGGGATGACCGCGTTGCCTGACGCGCCGGTGACCGCGGCCCCGTAGATCACGCCGTCGCCGTACAGCGCGCACAGCGCGCCCGCGACGCCCTCGACCGTCACGTCGAAGCCGACGGCGTCCGCGGGCACGGTGTCCTCGTGCAGCACCGAGAGCGTGGCGGGGGCGTCCGTCCTCACCTTGAGCGACGGATCCCCGAAGAGATTCCAGTTGCGGAACTCCTTCCCCCCCGTGTCGGGGTACTCGTCCATCATGTGGTTGGAGCCGTTGAAGCACAGGCCGCCGAACGTGCGCTTCACGCCGTGCACCGACGTCCCGATGAGGAGGTCGGTGATCTCGTCCTGGGCGTCCATGGGCGGGCTCCAGCCTTGGCTGATGGAGGACATGTACGCGCCGATGGCCCCGATGGGCTCGCCGTTCCGCGTGGATCTGAGCCAGGCTTCTCCGAAGCACATGGGCACGGTGAACTGGCCGTTGAAGCACGCCGCGCTCACGATGAACGGCAGCATGTTGTCGTTCTGCAGCGCCATGACGTGGCTGGTCATGAAGACGCCCGTGGACCACCCGCTCGTCGCGCCGTGTCCCGCGTAGTTGATGATGCTGCGCCCGCCGTTGAGGGCGGCCGTGATCATCGAGGCCGTCACTCCCGGGTCGTAGATCTGGTCCACGGCCGTGTAGGTGAACCCGAGAAGCCTGGTCCGGATGTTGTCGATGTGTTCGTGGTCGTACTCGCCGTCGTCGCCGGGGCCCTGGTTCGAGGCGATCCCCGTCCCCCGGTTGTACCACGCCGCGCCGACCTGAGGTGTCTTCTCGTACTCCACCGTCCGCAGCACCTGCGTCTCAACCTGCGCCACACTCTCGGCGGAGAAGCGACCGACGAAGATGTCCGGCCGGTTGTCCGATCCGGCGATGAGCGAGTACGATGGGTCGGACGCGGCGGGTCTGAGAAGCGTCGGGCACTGCCCGGAGTCACCGACGAGCAGCACGTAGGCCAGGTTGCGCGTGTTGTAGTAGTTCTGAATGTACGTCTTGATGCCCGTGGTGTCCCCGCCCGCGTCCGCGACGCTCACCATCGTGCACGGCATCCCCGTCTGACGCTTCCACTCCACCAACGGCTCCATCGCCGCCATGAACGGCCCGTAGCAGATCACCAGCAGCTCGCCGCTCTCGCCCACGGGCGTGTACCGATGACGCGACTCCTCGTAGTTCACGAACAGCCCGCGGTACATCCGATCGAACTCGGCGTTCACCTCGGACGGACGGTGCGTCAACTCGTTCACACCGCCCCGGCCCGACACCACGACCTCCACCACCATCCGGCTGCACACCCGAAGCACCTCACGACCCGCGTCGTACCGGAACGGATGCACCACCACCACCATCCCGCGATAGTCGCGCATGATGTACGGCTCCTCGCCGTACGCCACCTCCGCCGGGTACACCCCGCCCTCCCCGTACACCCGACCCAACTCGTACGGCACCGTCGCAGGATCCACCGTGCGAAGCAGGTTCCCCTTCGACGGAGCCACCCGCACCCCCGCCTGCTCCACCCAGCTCGACTCCACCACGCGCACCGTCATCGCCCCTGCGTCAGGGATGATCACGCTCCGTCCCACACGCGGAAGCTCAGGCGAGCCCGCGTCCAGGAGCTTGCCCTCGCGCTCGAGATCGATCAGGTAGTACGTCTCCCCGTCGATCTCGACCGGGGTCCGCTCGTACCCACCGACCGTGTACTCCAGCACCGTCCGGCTCCCCGTCGACTCAAGGACCCGGACAGAGAACGGCGCCATCGTCGGCGCCAGAGAAACGTACTCGCCCGCGCTGCCGGCGCCGGGCGCCGCCCACACACAGCACGCCGCAAGAAGCGGCAGGACGAAAGCCGAAGCGCGAACATCGGATCGACGGGACAAAGCGCACCTCCGTGTGCGGACGCCGCCGGTCCTGTACGTTGCGTGCGGCGGCTGCTTCTCACCACGAATATACGGGCCGGCGATGGGCCGCGCAACACCCCGGAGCGCCCCGAGCCCGGTGGGCAGGAAGGCCGGGGGCCCGGGCGTCTCCGCCCGGGCCCCGCCGTCAACCGCATCGGATGCCCCACGAGCCTCGCGCCCGCGGGGACCCGCCTGCCCTACTTCAGCATCACGGCCTTCACCGAGCCCTGGTACCCCGG
>Ga0194126_10013483_pt1 | contig 10217 bp, 10 predicted proteins | sample TA2KigC150mmetaG_FD_148641 | JGI IMG/M metagenome (GOLD analysis project Ga0194126, IMG submission 148641) | Freshwater microbial communities from Lake Tanganyika, Tanzania - TA2015035 Kigoma Deep Cast 150m | ecosystem: Environmental > Aquatic > Freshwater > Lake | place: Tanzania: Lake...
GCATTTGTTGGATCATATCTTGTGTTTGATGAGTTTCATTTGCTTGATCCAGATTCGACTTTGCCAACCACGCTGTATGCCATCAAACAGTTAAGCCGGATTGCGCCTGTTTTGCTGATGACAGCCACTTTCAGTTCGTTGGTTTTGTACGCGCTTCAAAAGGAAATTTACAACTCTGAGGTGGTTTTAATTGGCTCGGAAGAAGCCCGCGCCATTGAAACCTCGTTTGGCGAGAAAGAATGGCGTCGAAGAATTTGGCTCACTAACGAATCCCCGATTTCTGCTACTGCAGTCATTGAGGCGCACAACATTCGTAGTTTAGCGATTTGTAATACTGTCCGCAAGGCACAGGAACTCTATCGCGAATTGAAGCAATTAGCGATTGATAAAAAAGTGGATGTGTTATTGCTGCACAGCCGCTTTTTGCAGGAGGATAGACAAGAGATTGAAAAAGAAATCAAAACGCGCTTTGGGCGCGGCAATTCCGTAGGGAGCGTCATCGCTGTTGCCACCCAAACAATCGAAGTCGGTGTGGACATCACTTCTGAAACCTTGCATACTGAGCTTGCGCCAGCCAGTTCCTTAATCCAACGCGCAGGACGTTGCGCTCGCTACGCGGGTGAACAAGGTCGGGTAATCGTTTATCCCGTGGAAAGATTTTCCCCATACGGCAGCGATAGCGAAAACTCGTTATGGGGAAAAGAGATGAAAGTAGCTTTTAAGTGGCTGAAAGCTCATAACGGCGAGGCGTTCGATTTCGGTAAAGAGCAGGAGTTTGTCAATTCGGTTGCCACGCCCAGGGATGAAATGATCTTGTTGCAATTACAGGCGGGATCCCAAATCCACGCCAATGCAATCCACAGCGTATTGCTTGATTCGGGTAGCGCTAATGCAAGCCGTCTTTTGGTTCGGGACGCGGACAGTAAACGTGTCCTGATCCATTTAAACCCTAACGAACTTTTATCCAATCCCTACCTTGCAAAAGGATTCAATATTCAGACAAGAACCTTGTTTGGCATGGTCAAGGAATGGCTGGAAAGAGATGTTGAAATTGATTGGCGCGTCAAGAGGTTGATTGAAAGCAAAACCGATGAAGAGGAGAGCAACCGCACAGAGTACGGCTGGGAACGGCTATCCGATACAAGCCAAATAACCTCCACACAAATTATCGTCGTCAATCCTGAATTGGCAGGATATTTGAAAGATGAAGGCTTTGTTGCCGACCAGCCAAACGCTGATTTCGCGTCATCTCTGCCTGCTATCGAAGAGCGAAAAAACTATGATGGCTTTTCATACAAAATAGAATCGTATGAAGACCACATTCGGAGAGTATTGGAAGTCATCAAAGACACCTCGCTGAAAGATTTGATTTTTTCAGCGGGGGCATTGGAGCGAGCCGCTGGATGGTCGCAGGGAAGCGTTCTGCGCGCGGTTTGGTTTGCCTGTCTGTTCCATGATGTGGGCAAGTTGAGTGAAGGCTGGCAGGGATGGGCGCGGGCGTATCAGAAGGAAATAGGTATGCCTGTTGGTCGTGAGTTTTTTGCTGGACATACTGAATTTGACCGAATGAATCCTGTCCACGAAAAAGCGGAAAAGACGGTTCGCAGCCGTTATAAAAAGCCGAATCACGCGAGTGAGAGCGCATTGGCAATTGCGAAATTGATTGCCAGGGCGTTTACACAAAACGAGGAGGCGTTAGCGAAAGCAATCCTTGCCGCGATCACCCGTCACCATACGCCGTTTGCCAGTGAATGTGGAACATTCGCGCTGGAAAACGATGCGAAAAACCATATTCATGCTACACTTGATTATCTTCCAGAAGATATTCAGCGGTGGGTCAATTTAGAGTTATTGCGAAATGAAGCAAGTGCGAAACCGAATTCATTTTCAAACTTACTGGTTGCCCCCGATAACGATATTGGCTGGATGGCTTACACGTTGCTTGCGCGCGCTCTTCGCCGTTCAGACCAGGAAGGGACAGCCAGAGGAACCCGATAGGAGGCATTACTTTGTACCAGTCAACCTACTTCATAGAGAAATCAACCAATACCTTCGCCGATAATTTGGCGGCGTTCGGTTTGACATTTGTTATCAACGCCATTGCCAATGGACGCGCAAAAATTCGCATGGAGGATAAAGGCTACGCCTTTGTAGTGATATGCGAACCCGCCATTCGGGAGGAATGGGTGGAGAAATGTACCTTTTTCGTTGGCGCGCCGTTGCTTATCACCGTTGATAGCAAGGCGACAAAAGGCCAAGGGAAGATCATCAAAGTCATCAAAGGCCCAAAACTTGACGCAAGGAATTTGCCCGAACCTGATGGACGAATTTTCGTTGATTATCAATCTGAGAAGCAAAACAAGGATGATTTTTTTGCGTGGTTCAGAGGTCTTTCCGAAGAAGACAAGAAACGGTGGCGAAAGAATGAAATTCAACCGCCATCATCACCGCATCCCAATTGGGAAATTTTCAGGGCAGTCAATCCAGGCGCGCTACAAAGTTACAACATACCTTTGGGTATCTGGTGGCAATCACGGGCAGTATTTTCTGAATTGCTAAAAATTGCATTAGCAATGGCCGCCAAGTATCCAAACGATGTTGAAGGAGCAGAGAAAGCATGGAGCGCTCTCTGCAAGTCTCACGGAATGGAGAAAACCAAGGATGTCACTGCGAATCAGTTGGCAAATCCTTCGCAGGGAAAAGGTGTCAATAGCCAAAAGACAGAATGGCGCGACCCGAATAATGTCAAAGGATTTTGGTTACTTGAATGGCTAAAAACGGTCGGGTTATTTCTTGGCGCGTACACTCGAAATGTGGCGAATCCCAAAGACCCGCGCAACGCTAAAGATCGCAAGACGTATGTCCTATCCCCGGTCAGGCTAGGCTGGAGCGAACATCAGGGTGTAATGAAGCATTTCCGCCAGTCAATGAGCGCAGGTCTGACGGCCATTAAAATGGATGCGCTGGTTTCTTTGAGATACACCCAGGCATTTCTAAAATATTACGAGGAAGCGCGTGTTGAAGATTTAAGCGATGAGATTTTCGGGCATCCGCCAGCGGATTTGGTAAGCGGTATGCAAATGGCATTTTATAAAAACCTGGGCAACTCTCCCGCGGTGATGAATATAGCCTCGGTAAATTTACCAAGATGGGTTGCGCCGCAAAGCCGCGAGCAACTGGCCGAGTTCCAAACTTCGCTGGATGAGCATATTTCCATCGTCCGCGACTTGGATGAAACACGCGGCGAACAATTTGCCCTGCTTTCCCAGTATCGGGATTTCGTATCTGGCGATAATCCAGATTCTTTCTTCGAGTTCACAAACGCTTACAGCGGGTTCGTTATGAGCCAGATGGAGCGTAAAAAATTCGTTCGCCTGTTTTCTATTCCAACACTGGAGGTGCTTTTTATGAACCACAAGAACAAGTCATATAGCGAGATCATGCAAAGCGAGGGCTTTCGGAATATCGCCTATGCCATCCGCCATAGCACGGTCACTTTACAAAAGTCGAAAAGGCTTCGCAAACCAGCGACTGACATTCGCTATGGCTTGGGACAACAATTGGCGCGTAAAGCCGCCTATCCTGGCGACTTTCTGGCCGAGTTGAGCGAGTTCCTGCATATGTATAACGCGGAAAACGCCCAACTTCGCGAGAAGGATCGCAATCCCTTCCGGAAAGATGTTCGCACGGAAGATATTGAAGAGATTGTAAGCCTGGTTGATCGTTTTGGCTCTAAAGTTGTTTGCAACATGCTCGTGGCATTTGGCTACGCCAGTGAAGCGCGTTCCCAAGATGCGACCAAGGAAGAGGAAGACCAGGTTGACGAAGATCAGTCTGGCGATGAAGAGTCCGCTGAAGAAGAATAATCCATTCACCGAAAAGGAGACCCAAAATGTCCAACCCCATCTATTCCATCGCAATTTCCGCCCAGGTGATCCTGGATATGCACTCGTTGAACAATGAAGGTGGCGAGGGCAACCAGATCCAAACCCGCATGGTCAATATCATCGGCGCGGACGGCAAACTGCATAACGTCAACGCGGTTTCAGGCGACATGTTCAAGCACATTCAGGCCGAACACATGCACCGCTTGGCAGTTGCCGCCAAATTACCGCTTTCGGAAGGCGCGCGGTCATTCAATGCCAATCGCGTGAATTATGATATCGAAGTTGGGAATGATCTATTCAAGGCTTTGGATAATGCAAAAAGCGATCCTGCTGAACTGGATGTCATCCTAAAACATTGCGCCGTCACTGACATGGAGGGCATTCTCGTTACGGCTGGCAAACGCTCCCTGCCGCGCAAGAGTGTTGTTGAATTTGGCTGGGTAGTGGGCGTTCCCGAATCCGTGGAAACTGATACCTATTTCCACGTCAAGTATGCGGCGGACCGAAGCGCAACCGCCCGCGCAAAAGCAGACGAATCAGAAGAATCCCGCGGCGCAAACACAGGGCAAGCGATCTTTCATCGTCCCGCGTCGTCGGGCGTGTATGCAGTTGTCCTGAATCTCGAAGCCGCGCGTGTGGGATTCAATGACATTTCGCAGTCTTATGCTGTTGACGAAAAACAGCGCGAAGAACGGCTGAGGGTTTTGCTTGAAAGCGTTCTTTACACCTTCGTCGAACCCGCAGGCGCAATGCGCAGTACGCAGAACCCGCATATCGTAGACTTCCGAGGCGTGTTGACTATCAGCCATGATGTTGTTCCCGCGCCGTGTATTTCACCGCTCAAGCCGGAGTTTGAAGCGGACGTGAAACAGGTTGCCAATGCAGTGAACAGCCTGCGCCCCAATGCCGTGGAAGTCAAGCCATTTGCTTCGCTTGGCGAATTCGCTCAATTGATAGCCGATCTGGCAAAGTCGGCGAAACCGTTGGCATTGGCTGTAACTTAAAATCATAGGAGGCGACCCATGTGGCTGATTGCCGAATACGAAGCAGTCACGCTTTTTTCGCTCAAACTCAGCGCGGCAACTTCTTCGGGTGGCAAGACCCTGCTTGTTCCCACGCCGTACGCGCTCAAAATGGCATTGCTGGATTCTGCTTGTCGAACGCTTGGCGTAAAACAGGCAGAGTCGCTTTGGGAGCAAATTCGCGGTTTACATGTCGCCATCAGGCCAGCATCCAAAGTAGTGGTGACCAATTTGTTCCAAAAGATTCTCAAGCCCTACAAGAATCCCCCGAAACCCGACACGCCTGACTTTGGTCCGTTCCAACGGACAATTGGATACCGCGAATACGCGCACCTGGTCGGCCCGATGGCGGTTGCCCTTGAACTGAGCGAATCCCAGAGCAAGACATTCGCAGACTTGTTGCTCAATATCAACTATTTTGGCAAACGCGGCGGTTTCATGCAATTGGTGAAAACCCCGCATGAAGTTGAAAAATTACCGCCTCACTTCATCGACGCGACCACCGAACAAACCTCCTTCATCGTTTTCGGAACCTTGCAGGTTTTGGATGACTGCGCGTCGAGTTTGTCATTTGTGAGAGCAAACATCTACAGCGGCGAAAAATTATTAGATGGAGATCGCATCCACCGCAATGTTATCCTACCTTACCGCATGACGAGTTCCAGCAAATCTTATTCGTTTTACGAGTACGTCACAGACTGAACTCACCTTCACCCCTCCTCTTCCAGGCGCGGGCGGCTTACTCCCCCATCCCCGTGCAGACCTCCACCAACGCAGGCAGGTTGGGGGAATCGAATGAGATGCCGGGCGCGGGTTTGCGGTTCTGCTTGATGGAGGGTTCCTCGTGAAAGTGATGCGGAAAGGTGGAGGCGAGTCCCTTGTTTTCGGGATGCGGCTGTGGGTCGTACCAGCGGATCTTCTGTTCGCCTCGAAAGATTGTGTAGGAGTAATCAAAGATCCCGCCGTCGGAAAGGTCAAGATACTCGAACACTCTCAGTTCCAACCCGTTCGCGAAGAACACACTCCCTCGAACAATGGCCGTGGTCCTGCTGTTTGGGTACAAGCGCAATGTGCTTGACCGTACGTCCGGGAATTGATCGGCGAGCGTATACAGCAGGGTCTCGTAAGTGGAGCGTGAGAAAGCGGTCATGCGGCGGTTGGGTACACCGGTTCGGCGGGTGTCAATTCAACCGTATCGCCGCGGCGGATGACCGCGAGGCGCTCGGAGGAGATCTTTTCAAGAGCCGCCATTCGCTTCTGGCGCAATTTGTAGTGGCCGGCCCACTCCGAAAAATCCTCCGAGTTTTCGCCATCATCGAGGAGACCCTTCGTATACAGGTCGAAGAAGTGTTCGGAACTGATCCAATACCGCCGCTCGAACCTGCGAAGTCCCTGCTCGGCAGCCTGGATATCGTCCAGAATGTCGCTTAAAGTAATGGTTGTCATGGGTCACGCTCCTGATTGCTCACTGATAACTGATTACTTTCACCTCAATTATACCTCGCCTCCCACTCCCCTCTATCCTCTTATGTCTCTCCTCTCTTTCCCCACCCCCCTCACTTTCACCCACCTCCGCTTCCAGGCGCGGGCGCGCACGGCAATCAGGCTCGGCCAATTTCAGGGCGCGGAACGCTTGCGCGACGCGTTGGCGCAGGTGATGTTGCGCGCAGTCTGTCCCGAAACGCGGCGCGCGGAAAAACCCTCGCCAGAACACGCGGTGGTCTGTCCCGCCTGCTGGCTGCTGGCCGCGCAAACCGACCCGGGCGCGGCGCGACGCGTTTACAGTCTGGCGGGTCCGCAGCCGCCGCTGGATACGCTGGCGCCGAACCAGCCCTTCCAATTTACCATCACGTTGTTTGGAGAAGGATTCCGCTTCCTGCCGTACTTTGTGCTGGCGGCCTCTGCCATGGGTGATGTGGGCGTGGGACCCGGGCGCGGCAGGTTCGAGATCGTCTCCATCCATGCGGTCAACCCGCTGACGGGCGAATCGGGCGCGATCCTTTCGGAGGGAGAAAAGGTTGTTCGTCCGCGCAGCCTGCCCATCGTCTGGAAAGATGCGGAGGCCGCCGCCCGCGCGTTTCCCGGCGAGGCGGATGTGCGCGTGCGCTTCCTTTCCCCCACCCGCCTCATCGATTCCGAATCGCTGGTCAAAGCGCCTGATTTCGGGATCCTCTTCCGCCGCCTGCTGGAGCGCGTGGATGAACTCGCCAAACAGCACAACGGCGGCGAGCGCCGTCCAGCCGAAGAAGTGTCGGAACTCTACGCGCTGGCTGATCAGGCGCGTCTGATCGAACAGTCCACTCAATGGATCGAGTTGTGGGGTCCTTCTGGCCGAACGGGACGCAGTACACCCATGGGCGGTTTTATCGGTCTCGCAGTTTACCGCTCGAAACATTGGGATCGCCTGTTGCCGTGGCTTTTGTTGGGTCAGGGAACACAGGTTGGGAAGATGACTGCAAAAGGTAACGGCGTGTTTCAAGTGGAGAGGGTAGATGTTAGAGGGGAGAGGAGAGAGGGGAGAGGGTACTGGGTGTGATCAGATGTTAGAGGAGAGACGACAGAGGCTAGAGTCAGCGTTGTGTGACGCCGGTAAATAAAAATTAAAAAGGAAAATACGATAATGGCTGGAGCGAAAGGTTACAAGGATTTGATTGTCTGGCAGGTGGCGGTGAATTTTGTGGTGGAAGTCTACAAAGCGACAAACGGTTTCCCGCGTGAGGAGATGTACGGGCTGACTTCGCAAATTCGCCGCGCGGCAGTGTCCATTCCGTCGAACATCGCCGAAGGGCAGGCGCGTAACTCGCCGCGCACGTTCGGCAACCACTTGAATATCGCGCTTGGCTCCTCCGCCGAGATCGAAACCCAATTGATTGTGGCGCAAAAAATCGGCTATTTGCCGGAAGCCAGCCGGGAGAAACTGGTCAAAGAACTGACGGAAATCGTCCGCAACCTCTTTCCTCCGGCCTCTCCCTTCTAACCTCTCCCCTCCGACCTCTCCCCTCTCCCCTTTTCCCTTTGGAGGCATTATGATCGTTCAACATCTCGTTATTGACCAATACGGCGCGTTCATGGGGAAGCACAGCGAACGCATCATCGTCACCAAAGGCGATGAGAAGATTGCGCAGGCGCCGCTCATCCATTTGGAATCGGTGGTGATCGCCAATCAGGGCGTGAGTTTGAGCGCTGAAGCGGTGCGCGAATGCACCGAGCGCGGCATCCCGATCTTCTTCATCAGCGGGACGGGGACGGCATATGCCAGCCTGTACAGCGCGGGCCTGACTGGCACCGTTGCCACCCGACGCGCCCAACTCGAAGCATTGAACACCGTGCGCGGCCTCAGCCTTGTGCTGGCTTTCGGCATGGGGAAACTGCAAAACCAGTCCAACCTGCTCAAGTACATGGCGAAGTATCGAAAGGAGACCGACCCCGCCTTATACAAGGAACTGCGTTTATGTTCCGACGAAATCCTCGACCATCTCATCGAAATGGAAAGGGTGAAACACTATCCCGAGTTCCAGGACGGCACTGTCTCTGTGAACGACCTGCGGCAGGAGTTGATGGGCCTGGAAGGGCTGGGTGCGCGGAGATATTGGAGAGCAGTCAGGCAGATCCTGCCTGATAAATACGGATTCACGGGGCGCACAGGCCGCGGCGCCACCGACCCGGTCAACTGCGCCTTGAATTACTCTTATGGAATTCTTTATGGGCAGGTCGAACGCAGTCTCGTATTGGCGGGGTTGGACCCCTTTGCGGGTTTCCTGCACGTCGACCGGCCCGGCAAACCAAGCCTGACCCTGGACTTCATCGAGGAGTTCCGCCCGGTTGTCGTGGACCGGACGGTCTTCGGGCTTGCGAACAAGAACGTCTCCTTCGACTTCGGCGACGACAGGATGCTGACCAGGGATACCCGCCGCATGGTCGCCGAGAAGATCAACGAACGGTTGGACGGCGAGGTGCTTTTCGAGGGCAAACGGCATCCAATCCGCGCCGTCCTCCAAATGCAGGCGCGGCACATCGCCACCTTCTTGCGCGGGGAACGCTCTGCATACGAGCCGTTGGTGATGGGGTGGTAAATTTATCGCTATGCACTCCATTTCCGGCAGATTGCTTCGGCGGGAACGCCGCCTCGCAATAACGGAATGAGCGTCGCATGAAAGACCCGAACACCCTGCTTGTTTACGATATTCCCGACGACCGCAAGCGAACGAAGATTGCCGATGCCTGCCTGGACTATGGACTGGATCGCATCCAATTCAGCGCCTTCCTGGGCTGGCTGCTGCCTACCCAGCAGGAGGAGTTGTTCCTGAAGGTGAAGAAACTGCTCGGAAAGAAACCGGGCAACATCCAGATGTTCCCTGTCTGTGCGGAGGATTGGGCAAAGCGCAAGACGATCGACCAGGCAGGAGATGGTGGAGGAGAGACGAAAGGTAATAACCTCGATATGGAAGGAGGCGTTGTAGGATGATCGAACAGGTTGAAGTCGAGGCGCCGTTCCGGGTGGGAGATCTCAAGCAATGGGTGTACTGTCCACGCATCCTATTCTATGGGCTGTGCCTGCCGAACATCCGTCCTGTGACCTATAAAATGGTTGCGGGCCGGGAGGCGGGTTTGACCGAGGATGGGCGTGAAGAACGGAGATCGCTGCGCCTCTATGGCCTGGAAAAGGGCCGCAGGGAATTCGATGTGGCGTTGTCTTCATCACGGTATGGCCTGCGCGGCAAGGCCGACCTGGTGGTATGGATCGAAGATCCACCTCCTGGTGAGTTTGTCGTCGTGGATTATAAGTTGTCCGATATCGCCGGTGAACATTTTATCCTGCAAATCACCGCCTATGCCCTCCTGTTGGAGGAGATGTCGGGGATGAAAGCCCGATGCGGTTATCTCTATTTCATTCCCAAAAGGCGGTCGGAACAGGTACAATTCACCGCACGGCGAAGAGAGAAACTGCTGGAAACGCTCGACTCCATGCATCGTATGCTGCATTCCGAAGGGATGCCGGAAGCGACTCCAAATCGAAACAAGTGCCTGGCATGTGAGTTCCGCAGGTTTTGTAACGATGTCGTGTAAGATCCCTTCGCAAACCAGGCTGGTTTTTTTGCAACTGACGATTTGCGGATAAATTAAAGCATGATGCATAAGCCGATGGATTATTATGGACAGGAGCGCCCCCAGAAAGGCTTGCAACCGTCAAAAACATCCCTGAGGCGGTTGGATGTGTACCATTGTTCTTGAATTTATAGGGGGTTGCAATTACCCCCGATCCGATGTGGATACTGAAACGGAGGCCGAGCTATTGGCAGGCAAAGAC
>Ga0194126_10013494_pt1 | contig 10211 bp, 12 predicted proteins | sample TA2KigC150mmetaG_FD_148641 | JGI IMG/M metagenome (GOLD analysis project Ga0194126, IMG submission 148641) | Freshwater microbial communities from Lake Tanganyika, Tanzania - TA2015035 Kigoma Deep Cast 150m | ecosystem: Environmental > Aquatic > Freshwater > Lake | place: Tanzania: Lake...
CATGGGTCACGTCCGCGCAACCGTTGCGCAGAGGTGCCTCCAGACATGGCGCGAACGAGTTTTTTTTTTCGCGCGAAATTCTTTTGAACTACGAAGTGCGCAAGCGTTGCGCACTCGCCGCGGCGCGACCCGCCGCGAGCAGCCGATCCGTATTCGCATACGGAAACACCATCAGGGGTAGATCCTGCGCGTCCGGCTAATCGCGAAGCCGGCCTGAGATTCCCCTGATCCTCATGGTTCGGCACGTCGGGAATCTTGTTCGAGTTCGGCTCTTGCTGTCGGGCACTCATCGATCACGGCCGCGAATTGATCGCCGGGCGTGATCCGCACGCGGACCGCGCATCCGGCCCTGGCGAGCCAGTACGGATGATCCAGCAGGTAGACACCGCTCTCTGTCCGGACGACCGGTCGGCGGATGTGCTGCCACTGCTGGACTTCGATGATGCCATGCTCGTCATTTGTCATGGAGTGGAATCTCCTTGTGTGACGTGGGTTGTGAAAACGCCCAGTTCGGTTTAATTCACCGAAGGGTCTCGGGAAACCGACCGCCGCGACTTGCGCGGTGGCGCGTCGTTCCGGGTGTAAATGCCCGGGTTGTCGGCGTCCAGGCAGCGGCCACTGGCCCAGCTGCGCAAGCGGTCCACAGATTCCGCGGCCGTCACGGCCACCGGCACGACGTTTCGCGCAGCCTCCACCAGCGGGACGTCCAGCAGCGCCGCCAGGCGACAACAACTGCGGATCTCAGCTCCTGTCCAGCCCTGTGCCTGAGGCTTGGGTTGATCGGCGTCCAATTCGAACGCGCGCAGCCAGATCTCCCAGATGCGTGCCTTCTGCGCGGCTCCGGGCAGATCCAGAAAGAAAATCCCGTCGAACCGCTCCGCGCGCGAAAACTCGGGCGGCAGCTTGCTGATGTCGTTGCACGTGCAGATGACGTACACGTCGCTCTCGTGATCGTTCAGCCAGGTGAGGAACGTCCCGAACAGGCGGGCCGACACGCCCGAATCGGTCTGGCCCGAATTGGCCACGCCACTAAGCGACTTCTCCACTTCGTCGATGGTGAGCACGCACGGCGCCATGGCGTCGGCGATCTTCAGCGCCTGCCGGATGTTCTGCTCGGTCTGGCCGACTAGCGAACCGAGCAGGGCCCCCACGTCCATGATCAACGTGGGCCTGCCGGTTTCGTTGCCAAGACTCTTGGCGAAGGCGGATTTTCCAGTCCCCGGAACCCCGAGCGTGAGAATGCCGCGCGGGCGTTTCAACGGATTGGCCTGCCCTTGCCGGCTCATCGAGCGCGTGCAGAACTGCTTCATGGCGTCCAAGCCGCCCAGCTGGGCGAACGCCTCGCCGCCGCGATGGAGCGACATCAGGCCGCTTTTCTTGAGCATTTGCGACTTGAGTTCCCATACGGCCGACGGCTCGATTCGCCCGTGCCTCACGACCGAGAGGCTGAATGCCCCCTCTGATTCGTAACGCGTGAGACCGGCGGCGGCATCCAATAGCCTCGCCAGATCCGGGCCTTCGGGCAGTTCACCCTCCTCGGTGGCGATGCCGCGCGCGATTTCCTCGAGCTGGCTCCGCGCGGGCAGCTCGTGGTCGATGACGACGAAGAGTTTCTCCAGCTCAATAGCGATACTGACGGTCGGTGCCAGGATCACCACGAACGTGCGGTTGAGTTTTCCCTGGCCGATCTGGTGCGCCAGCGCCTGCACGATCTCCGGGCTGCCCAGAAAGCGGTGGAAGTTCCGCAGCACCAGCAGCGCCGAGCCGTCCGGCGTGGCCAGCGCGTTGATCGAGCGGATGGCGGCCAGCGGATCGCCGCCGCCGGCATCAGCCTGGCCGTTCTGTCCGGGAATCTGCAATCCCTGGGCGATGTCCCAGGTGGCCAGCCGCCACTGGTGCTCGCGGCACAGCTGGGCAATTTCGGTCAACGCGTCGTCGTGTTCGTGCGACTGGATCCAGAGACCCGTGAAGCACGCGGCGATGTACTCGGAAAGTTGTTGGGAAAGCGACATGGGCAAGGTACCTTGTTGTCAGTGAGTTGGTTCGGAACACGACACGACCCCAACGCCGTGTCGAGAGAAGAGATGCGGACTCAAGCCGAGAGAACCTCGCTGTTGCCGGCTTGGGTTTCAAAACAAACGACGGTTAAAGGGACGGGAACCATCCCGGCGGCTGCCCGATCATGGGCGGGTGCGGCGCATGGTGACAGAGCGTGCGAACCGCCGCTAATTGCGCTGCTGTTGGTCCTGCCGGGTCGCGAGGAACTCAAAGAACTCCCGGGTCAGTGTCTCGTCGGTCCGCTGGCCGAGGGCCTGCTCCAGGAAACGGCTCGCCTGTTGACACGCGGCTCCGGCGAAGCCTTTCGTTTCGACTCGTGTCTGTCCATTCGGTGACACCACGATTTCGATTATCTGGCTCATGCCGCCCCCCCTTGCACCTGGATGGTGAGCTTGATGCTGCCGTCGGCCAGCTGGGATTCGGTGCAGCTGTGTCCCCGGCGGCGCGCCTCGATCAGGGCCTTTTCCACGGCGTACCGTTGCAGGAAAAGATCAAGCCGGTCCTGATTGCCCCAGTATCCGTTGAAGTTGTCGTAGCGCAGTTGGCCGTTGTCGAGCTGACAAACGATCGGATAGCGCCAATCAGGCAGCTGAACGGCCAGGCCCGTGACCTGACCACTGTACAACTGGTGCGTGCCTTCCACGGGTTGCGGGAGGTTCAGCCGCTGGCATGCCGCGCGCACGGCCGCCGCGTCTCGCACTTCCGTGGAGATCGTAACAAGGTGACTCAAAGCACTTGCTCCTTTTCAAAAAGGGGGTTCGATTTCTGGTTCACTGCCCGCAGGCAGACACAATCGATGTTCACGACTGGGAGGTGGCAGCAACCGTGGCTGCTCGGCGACAAGTTCCTCCAGCAGCACGCGATTCAGCGTTTCCACATCCTCGCCGTTGTCCCGCAGCCGCCATACGACCAACGCCGCCAGCGCCAAGGGCAGCAGCGCGGCGAGGATCCATCCGACGGTCGTAATGGCCGGCGCCAGAATCGGCTCGCGATGGCGCTGCGCGGCGATCTGCCGGCGTTCCTGTTCCAGCTGGTCGCGCTGGAGGCCGATCTCGCGCTGCTGGTCGCCCAGTTTGTGTTGCAGCTGTGCCATTTCCTGGCGGGCCCGGGCGTCAGCTTCGACCAGCACTCTGCTGCCCGCGGCCACCTCGCTCGTAATGCGGGCCATTTCCTGGTTCTGCTCGGCTTGCCGCTGGGCAGCCTGCTCGGAGACCTGTACCAGGCGGCCATCATCGCTGCATCCGGCGAGTATCAGGATCACAATCAGGACTCGAACGTGTTTCATGGTTCCTCCACAAGTTGAGCAAGCGGCGCAGCAAGGTTTCCAGCGCGCGCCGCAAGCGGACTTCTCGGACCAGCAGCAGCGTCAGCAGCAGGATCACCAGGCTGCCGATCAAGACGGTCGAAACGGGCAAGGCAGACCTCCTTTCTGGAGCGAAGAATGCTCCCTGAAAATCGGGTGAACAGTCGGGCCGAAAGCCCGAAAAAGACGGCAGGAACGGCCTTTCCGCGAGTTAAGCGCGGTGCTCATGTTAAATTGCCGCAGAAACGACCGTTCTTTAGCTGCGCGAGACTCGGTGGTGCCCCACGACCCTCGTGTCATGCGAGGCGGCGGCACGATGGCCGGTTTGCGGCTCACGAAGTTACGCCGATCCGTCGTGGTCGCGTCTCCTTTCGAGGAACAACGGGTCTCACTTCCATCGTCTCGCCGTTTTCACCAACGATGCACAGACGCATGCCATGCTCGCGCGTCAGGTAAGCCAGTTCGTCGACGTTTATGGTGATCAACTTCGGCTCGTCGGTTCGCGCCGAGATCATGGGGGCGAACATCACGAGGTAGCAGGACCACCGAGAGTCGAGTGTGATCGGCTTGTTGGGGTTCAACCACAGGATGACCTTGGCGAGCTTGTCCGGCATGACGGTATTCCCCTCGGCCACCGCGATCCTGCCGCTTTCTTCGTCGCGAAACCACTTGTGGCCCTTGGCGGCGCGGGGCAGACGCTTCCACTTCGGCATTGGTGACTCTCCTTTCTTGTGTTCGAACACTGAACAGTTGAATGGTCCGCTCCGGCATCCCGGCCAGCAGCGAACCGAAACCGGGACCTCGCGACTTCCATGACCGTGCCCGCGCCGTCACGACGGCACCATGTCCCCGTCAAGTGATGGTGGGCTTCAACGCGATTGCAGAAGGAGCTGCTGGGAGTCCTACCAGTCGCGCACGGGAACGGTGAAGCCGGCTACCGGGTGCCGCTGCTTTCCGGAGATTCTCCCGCAGCACCGCTCAACCGAGATTCGACCGCTCGTCGGGTGCTCGTCGCCGCGGATCGTGGCAATGTGCCGCAACCCAGGTGATCGGTCGATCGACTACTTCACATCGTCGACGTCGAGTCCCCGGCGGCCACCGAGAGAGCGTCGGTCAAGTTCAACGAGTGGTCTCCCTCGCCGTGAAACGCCAGCCAGTCATCGTGCAGTTCGCGCCGCAGCTGGCTGACGCGCCCTCGGCTGATCCGGTGTTGGCGGGCGACCTCGGACGGGCGATCGCCGCGGCAAAGGCGCAGGGCGACGTCGCGATCCCGCGAGGGCAATGATTCCAGCCAATCCGGAAAATCGATCCGGAATGCTGCTTGGTCGGGGACCGGTGACCGTGTGTTGTCGATCAGTTGTTCCCGCCATCGCTGATCGTACGGAGTACCGAGGTGCTCGACCTGCCATCCGTGGCGAACACGGGCGTACGCATCGCGGCAGTTTGCGCGGGTGCCAACGCGTCGGCCGTCCCTGAATTGCCGAATCGCGTAGAGCGCCAACACGGTCGGGTAAACGACGTCTTCCTTGCCCAGCTGGACCAGCCTGGAATACGCCACAAAGCAGTTGGCGATCACTTCGGCCAGTGAATCCTCTTTGGCGTCCGGATCAAGCCCGCGAAATGCGACCCGGGCGTAGTTGATGATACGCGGCAGCATCTCAAGGAACGCGGCATGTTTCGACTCGTTCGGCTGGATTTGATTGGCAAACGCGATCATGGTGACCTCCAATATGGCCGCCCACGCGAGGCGGCCGTGTGGAAACACGAAACCGCCCCGGGGTGACGTCACCGAGGCCAACAAAACCGCCCTCGCTCATGCCCGGAAGAGACATGAAAGAGGGCGAAAAATGGCGGGTCCTGATTGCTAATCCGGACCTTCAAGTTGAAATGCCGCAAAATCGGCGGGATTTAAGCTGCGGCGGGCACTTGGGGCGCATTCGCGCATGGTGCTGTCATGCTCAGCGCCGTCTCCCGCCAGTTTCGTGGCGGGTGGCAGCGACCGACCGACACATCTGGTTAATTTCGCGCGAAAATAACTCGGTGTGGCGGAGACCGCGACCAACAGACGCCGGTCCACCAGCGGATTGCGATTGAAGCAGTCCGCGGGGTGGTGGAACGTGCGCGCCACGAGCCGTTGGCGGATCGCGAGAGCTGATCAGCACACATTCGCCGGAACTTCCATTGGCTACAGCTGCGCGTTTCCCAGCGCCGCCTGTCTGGATGACAACACAGTGCCCGGTTGCGAGACCGAGGTGGACAACAGAAAAGGCCCTCAAATCGACTTTTGATGGTCGGTTTGAGGCCAAAAATGGCGGGTTCCGCGAGGTAAGCGGATCCTCAGGTTAATGTGCCGCGGATTTGGCGCGAGTTAAGGTGTGCGCTCGGCGGAGGCCGCGCGCCAAGGCTTTTCAGTGGGTTGAATTCCGTTTGCGCAAACAAAACAACCAGAAGAGTGGAATCCTCGACGTGCCCGCCGCGACCGCGCGTCGGTCATGGAGAGCAGCGTCTCGCTGTATGGTACCTGACACTGGTCGCGACTTGTTCATCGGGAAATCGAGTGCCTTCACACCACGCACCGCGTTCTCCGTGCGCTGGCGAAAGGCAGTTGAATCGCGCGCAACTCTCCGCCTTGGTCAAGCATGTCCAGCTGGATCCACACACGTCCTTGCCAAGGCATGCCGTACTACCCTGTGTTCTCTGGGAATTGTCGATCGTCTTCGCACCGATGGCGTCGCGGCCGTTGTGTGACGAAACCTCGTTCTTCTGGTACGCTTGACTTCGTCGTACACGAGCCGCTACCGCGCCGCACGTGCCCGGCAGGATCTCGTGATCGCGTTCTCGACGAGGGAGCACCAAGCAAGCCATGCGCATTTCTCCGGAACCGTATTCGCCATCCGTGCGGGCAAAACTGTCCGAACAGGAGCTGCGCATTCGACCCTGGCCGTCCGCCAAGCGCCTGTGGGACCGGGTCTTTGCAGGCGCCGACCGAATTCGACTTGGCGGGGATCCGCAGCATGCCTACCGGCTCCGAGGAACCCTCGGCATGTGGATAGAGGCCCGCGGCGTCTCGCCCATCCGCGCGCTGATCGACGTGTCACGCGCGCTCGGGTTTCTCAGTCCTGAGGACTACCACTGGCTTCTGCGCGAAACGGAAGAGAGCGACGGCCGTCGCCAGATGCAGGCCGCGGTTGACGCGGGCGCGCTGGTACTCTCGGAAGAACGGTGCGCCTACTTCCAAGGTGATCTGATTCCGGTGGACTGGCACAAGCATGACAAGTCATGGTGTTTCCTCTGGGAATTGGCGCGGGCGTCCAAAATGAATCGGCACCTGGACCATCTCCACTTGGGCCAGCACGCCTCTTCCAAGACACTCACGGATCGAAAACACCGCCTCAAGGCTCTGCTGCCGGCGGCACTGTTCTCCCGGATTCACAGGGATCGCAAAGCCGGCTGCAGAATCGATCTTCCAGCCAAGGATATCCGGCTGTTCCTCCTTGACTCAAACGAACAGCTGGTCGAGGATTTCGCCCGATAGCGGACCGACGGTGGCTGACGTCCAACAGCCACGTCCTCTGTCCTTTTCTGGACATCGGGGTTCCATTGGGTCTTCCGCCGTATCCCATTTTTTTGGAATCGTCGCATGGCGCGTCAGCCGTGCGATGATGCTCCGATACGCTGTGGCCAATCGTCTCATTCACACCCGCGATTGGTCGCCGCACCTATGTCCGGACAATTGCTGTCAAGCCAGGAAGCAGCTCAACGACTTGGGATCTCGGTCACAAGTCTGTACGACTGGCTTGCGCGCTCGGACCGCGGACAATTCATGTTGCGCGGCCAGAGTCTGACGATCCAGTATCTCCAGGGCGGCTCGCGCGGGCAGGGGCGCATCAAGCTGGAGGAATCCGAGATCGAGCGGCTGAAGGACGCCATGCGCGTCCATCCCCACCCCGGCGTCGCACGCCATCAGACGGTCCAGCGGGAGCACTATCCGGGGATCACGGTACCGCTGGGCAGACCCGCTCCGTGAGGCTTCTCCTGCGGCAAAAAAAGACTGGCGCCCACCTGCCGACAGCGCCGCGGCGTCGTTGACGAAGCGTCCAGCTTCACCCAAGACCCCGCCGATCCGGGACGCCGATCGCCGCCCACAACGGCTCCTGATAATGCTGACCCCATTCCCGCCCGTAGTGGTCGAAGGCGACTTTCGGTGTGTCTCCCATCAATTCCGCCAGCACTTCGATCGAACAGCCGATGCCACGGTTCCAGTAACCGCCCAGCATGCGATGGGCGAATGTGTGCCGGCACGTGTAGCACGAGTAGCGTTTCCGCACCGGATCAACGTCCCAGCCAAGATCGCGTTTGATTTTCAGGAACCGGTGCACCCCGGTGACTTTCTTCCAGGGACGTCCCTGTGCATTGCGAAACACCGTGGTCCCGGCGTCATCCGGCTTATCGGCGATCAAACGCCGGGCCAACTCGGCCACTTCCGCGCGCACCGGAATCTTGCGCAGCTTCTTCGTTTTGGAGGACAGCACTCGCCACATCATGCCCCGCTCGGTTTCCACCACGTCGTTGACGGTCAATCGCGCCAGCTCGCAGAACGGGCGCAGGCCCGTGTGAATGGCCGCGTACAGGAAATCGCCAAACGGCTGATCCGTGGCCGACAGAAGCACCTTCTGGTCCTCAGGGCTGAACGAATGCAGGCGCGGTTGTTGAGGCGGTTTCTTCAACCCTCGCAGCGGGTTGCGAATGCCGAACGTCTGTTGCGCATGGTTGAATGCCGCCAGCACGGTGGTCATCACGTTGCGGCGCGTGGCCGGGGATCGCCACGTGGCATGACTCTCGACCCAGTGCTGCACATGATCTTTGCACAATTCCGCGACCGGCAGCGCGCCACAATAGTCGCACAGGTCGTTCAGATGTCGGACGACCTCCTTGTGATACTCCGCGTTGAGCGTTCCCTCCGCGGCGCGGCGCTCGCAATGTGCGATGAACTGGGAGCAAACCCTCGCCACCAGCCACGACTCCCCCGCGCTCGGTTTGACGGTCGGACGCCATTGGCCGGCCGCCTTGACCCGCGCCAGCACCAGTTCCGCGACGTGGCGGTTCTCCTTGCCGCGAACTGGCTTCCCGGTCTCGTCCAGGAGACGCACGCGCCGTTTCGTCCCCGGCGGCGTGTAATACCAACAGTCTGTCTGACGCCAATGCCAGGCGTTGCCGCGCGTACGCCGGCGGCGCGGCGTGTTGCGGGTACTCATATCGGTCGTTTCCCTCGCGGTGCGCGTGAACAAGCTGACGTCTCGCGGCGAGTCGGAGTTGCCCGCCGTTTGGCCGATGCGGCCGTGGTCCCGTGTTTCTTACCCGCCTTCGGTCGCCGCGCGGATGACCGCTTTTTCTGGGAGCCAGCCCGGGTAGACGAGCTGCCGGCTTTGTTGCCTTCGCCGATCGCCGACCACAACGGGTCCTGGTAGTGCTGCCCCCATTCCCGCCCGTAATGATCGAAGGCCACCTTCGGTGTGTCGCCAATCAATTCGGCGAGTGTCTCAATCGAGCATCCGGCGCCACCCGTCCAATATCCCGAAAGCATCCGGTGCGCGAACGTGTGGCGGGACGTGTAGCACGAGTATCTCCGTCTCACCGGATCCTGATCCCAACCCAGTTTCGCCTTCAACGTCAGAAACCGCACCACTCCGGCCGTTGGCTTCCAGGGCTTGCCCTGCGTGTTTCGAAAGATCGGCTTGCCCGAACCCTTCGGAGCCGTTGCCAGCAGCGCGTGCACGCGCTCCGCGACCTCCGGTCGCACGGGGATCTTGCGAGTCTTTTTTGTCTTCGACGACCAGACCCGCCACATCATGCCTCGATCGGACTCTTCCACATTGTCCGCGGTCAACCGCGCCAGTTCACAGAATGGGCGCAAGCCCGTGTGGATGGCGGCGAACAGGAAATCGCCAAAGCGGGGTTCCGTGGCGCCGTAGATCAATTGCTCCTCTTCGGGACTGAACGAAGCCAGACGCGGCTTCGACGCCGGCTTCTTCAGGCCTTTGAGCGGATTCGCGATGCCTCGCATCTTCTCGCCGCGGTTGAACGCCGCCAATACGATGGCGATGACACTGCGGATTGTGGCGGGGCTGCGCCACGACTCGTGTTCGGCGATCCACGTCTGCACTTGCTCCTGCGTGAGTTGTGCCACCGGCAGTGCGCCACAGTAGGCACACAAGTCGTTGAGCCACGCCGTCGCGTTGGTCCGATGGCCCGGGCTGATCGACCCGTTGGCCGCGCCGCGCTCGCAGTGCTGCAGGTACTCCGAACAGATCCGCGCCACCAGCCACTGGCCGCCGTCTGAAGGACCGGCGGAATCTGCTTCCCAGGACAGCTTCGCGCGGGCCAGGGCGATGTCCGCCGCTTCCCGGCGGTCCTTGCCGCGGATCCGCTGCCCGTGCTCGTCCAGCAGGGGAAGGCGTTTCCGCGTGCCGGGATGCGTGCAGTACCAGCAGTCGGTCTGCTTCCAGTGCCAGGCGGATCCATGCGACTGTCGACGGTTCTTGGCTTTTCTTCCCACGTGTTGATCCCTCAGCAATTGGTCTTGTGCGGCAGCGCGTTGACTCACTGTTGCGGGCGTCCGATACTGAGCTGATCGTCGGCGACCTCCGCAACCTGTTCGCACGGGAGCCCACCAATGCCCATTTCGCCCGCCAACGCTTGTCCGCGTGAATTACGTGTACGTTTACTACACACATTTGCTACATTAATACTTATCGCATGTCCCTGTGTTCTGTCAATATGTGCCGAAAAACAAGCCGAATCTGCAGAAAAAGGCAGTGTACCTAATATTGTACTAATACTTGCCGACGAC
>Ga0194126_10013498_pt1 | contig 10209 bp, 9 predicted proteins | sample TA2KigC150mmetaG_FD_148641 | JGI IMG/M metagenome (GOLD analysis project Ga0194126, IMG submission 148641) | Freshwater microbial communities from Lake Tanganyika, Tanzania - TA2015035 Kigoma Deep Cast 150m | ecosystem: Environmental > Aquatic > Freshwater > Lake | place: Tanzania: Lake...
ATAATTGTATTAAAAATTGCTGTCATTATAGAATAAGTTATTTACATAAAAAAGTGATGGATATTTCTTCTTTAACTGTCAGAGAACTCGTTAAAAAAATAAAAAACGGAAAATTAACCTCGGTCGAGATTTGTAAAACATATATTCAAAAAATAAATAAATTTGAAAAAAATATTAAAGCATGGGTTTATTTTGATAAAAAAAATTTATTGGCAAAAGCTGCTCAGTCAGATTATCTTACAAGTTTAGGCAAGCCGTTAGGTCCGTTACATGGTATTCCAGTTGCGATAAAGGATATTGTTGGAACTGCGGATATGCCAACAAAGTGTGGAACAAAAATAAAAATTGGAAAACTTCTTTCAAAAAATGCAAAAATAATTGATTTATTGGTTTCTGCAGGAGCTATTATCATGGGCAAAACTGCTACAGCTGAGTTAGCATATTTAAGCCCACCAGCAACAAGAAACCCTCATGATTACGCAAGAACTCCTGGAGGTTCTTCCAGTGGCTCAGCTGCAGCTGTTGCCTCCTATATGGCACCTCTATCTATTGGTTCACAAACGGGTGGATCAATTATTAGACCAGCCTCATATTGTGGGGTAGTTGGATATAAACCAACCTACGGCCTGATTTCAAGAAATGGTGTTTTAAAAACTTCAAATAAACTTGATCATATTGGAGTTTTTGGAAAATTTGTTGATGATGTTGCATTACTTGCAAAAGTTTTAATTAAAAAAGATCTTAAAGATCCTGCAACAATTGATTATTCGACTAAAAATATTTTGATTGAAACAAAAAAAATTTTTTTAAATAAACCAAAATTTATTTTTTACAAAACAGACTTTTGGAGGTTAATTGATAATAAATCAAAAGAGTCATTCGAATATTTTATAAAATCATTTAAAAAAAATATAGAGGTTTTTGATGTTCCTCCATATTTTAAAGATATTCATATGTATCATCGAATAATTCATGAAACTGATTTAGCTAATAATTTTAAAATTTATTACAAAAAATTTAGAACTAAACTCTCTAAACATATGCAAATAGCAATTAAAAATGGAATTACTCACTCTGCGAAAGATTATTCTAAGGCTATAGATTTTATAAGAAAAAGTTATGAATCTCATAAACGATTTTTTAAAAATTATGATAGTGTTATGTCTCCGTCAAGTGCAGGCGTTGCTCCACTAGGTTTAAAAAGTACCGGGACGCCAGATTTTAACAGAGTTTGGTCATATCTAGGCACTCCTTGTATATCACTTCCTTTATTGAAAGGAGAAAAAAATTTACCACTAGGTGTTCAATTAATTACTGACAGATATGAAGATCACAAACTTTTAAAAGTTACAAAATGGTTAGAAAAAGAATGTTCATAGTAAATAATAAATTTTTAATTAGTAAAGAAATATTTTATTAATTTATAGATATTAAGTAAAAAAATGAAAACAAAATTTAAAAATATATTTTTAAAAGTAACTTTAGTTTTGTCAATAATTTATTTTTTAGTTTTAATAATTTTATTTTTTTTTCAAAGAAATTTATTATATCATCCAAATGAAAATAATTATTTTGGAGATAAATTAGAAGTAAATGTTGAAAAGATTAAAATTAAAACTTCTGATCAAATTGATTTATTAGGTTGGTTTCATGAAAAAGATATTACAAAATTTAAAACTATTATTTATCTGCATGGTAATGCAGGAAAATTAGAAAATAGAATTTACAAATTAAATCATTTTAGGGATTTAAATGTAAATTTTCTTATTATTGCTTGGCGAGGTTTTAGTGGTAATGATGGTAAGCCAACAGAAAAAGGGCTTTACAAAGACGGTCTTAGTGCAATTGAATGGCTTATTAAAAAGGGGGTTGATGAAAAAAATATTATACTTTATGGAGAGTCTCTTGGAACAGGCATTGCAACAGAAATCGCTCAAAATAAAAAATTTGCTGGTTTAATTCTAGAGACACCTTTTACCTCCATGATTGATGCTGCAAAAAATTTTTATCCATATATTCCTATAAAATTATTACTAAGAGATAAGTATGAAAATGATAAAAAAATTAAAAATATAAATATTCCAATTTTGGTTATGCACGGAGAAGTGGACACGGTTGTCCCCTTTTGGATGGGTAAAAAAATTTATGAGTTAGCTAATGAGCCAAAGTATTCATATTTTACAAAATACGATAATCACATGATGGAATATGATGAAAAATTAGTATTTACAATAAAATCGTTTCTAAATACTTTAAATTAGTCTAAACTTTAGCTTTCTTGAGTAAAAGCTTCAGCAAACTTTTCAGCATCAAAAATTTGTAAATCATCCTCTTGTTCTCCCAATCCTAGGGCAATAATCGGTAATTTATATTTTTTGGCAACTGCTAAAAGTATACCACCCTTTGCGGTACCATCTAATTTTGTCATTATTAATCCGGTAATTGGAATTATTTTATTAAATTCTTCAACCTGAGTTATTACGTTTTGCCCAGAAGTCGCATCTAAAATTAAAATAACATCATGAGGCGCATCTCGATCTATTTTTTTTATAACATTTGAAATTTTTTTATATTCATCCATTAAATTTTTTTTATTTTGCAATCTGCCAGCGGTGTCAATTATAACTTGATTAAAGTTATTTTTGTTTGCAACATCAATTGCTTTATAGGCGACAGAGGCTGGATCTGACCCTTGTGAAGATTTTGTTATATGAACATTAATTTTATTAGCCCAACTTTCTAGTTGTTCAATTGCTGCAGCCCTAAAAGTATCGGACGCTGATAGCATCACTTTATTTCCATTATTTTTAAGGATTTTACTTATTTTTCCAATAGTTGTTGTTTTGCCTACACCATTTACTCCAGAAATTAAAACAATATTAATATTTTCTCTTTTTTTGAAAAAATCTGTATTTTCAAGTGGTCTCATCAAGGAAATAATATAGTCTTTTAATATAAGATTAATTTCTGAAGTTAAATCCTTATTTGGATCTATTTTTTTTTTTGCAATTATTTTTTTTATTTCTAAAGCGGCTAAAACACCAACATCTGACTCAATAAGATACTCCTCTATTTTATTCAAAGCTTTATCATCTATCTCTTGCTTAATAATGATATCTCTTAATCCAGAAGCAAATACTATTGCACTTTTTTTTAGGCCAATTTTAAATTTGTCAAATATGCCCATTACAAGTTAATTTTTATTTCTTTAATATCTGAGACTGGACCTTTCATGTGAATATTACTATGATCATCAATAGAAATTGATAACCTGCCTGTTGAAAATTCAATTTCACTATTATTCTCGGTTAGGCCATTTATCTTTCCAGCGAATGCTGTCGCACAAGCAGCTGTTCCGCATGCTTTTGTAAGGCCAGCTCCTCTTTCCCAAACTTTGACTTTAATAAAATTTTTATTCATAACCATTGCTATTGTTACGTTACATTTTTCAGGGAAAAGTTTGTCATTTTCAATTTTTGGGCCAATTTGTTCAATATTAAAATTTTCAATATTTTTTACAAAAAATATTACATGTGGATTTCCTACATTAATAGCAGTTCCACCAAAATGTATGTTGTTTTTTATGTCTAAAATTTTTAATTTTAAATTTTTTGTATCCATTTTTTTTGAGAGAGGAATTTCATGCCACTCTGTTTTTCCTTTACCTATTTGTGTATTAATAAGTTTTTTACCTAATATATCTGAATTTAAATTTCCAGAAGGTGTTGTTAAAATGATTTTTTTTTTATTATTTTCTCTAGCCAAAAATTCAGCAACACATCTAGTGCCATTTCCACAAGCACCTGTTTTGCTACCATCTGAATTAAAAAATTCTAAAGAGCCATCAGTCTGATTATTTTTTTTAATAATAATTAGTTGATCACAACCAATAAATTTTCGGTCACAAATTTTAATTATTTGATTTTGGTTTAAATTAATATTATTTTTTCTATTATCGATAATTACAAAATCATTACCCAAACCATCCATTTTAAAAGCTGTAATATTCATATGTAGTTATTTAACTTATTTATTGACTTTTTGAACCTCTATTATAGTTTGTGTCAGTTTCCGCAAAAACATTAAATTTGCGGTGTCTTTGGTATCAAAGATATCGACACTAGTCAGCGAGGCTTCGCCCACTAGTGCGGTAACTGCTGTGCGTGATAAATATGTTTGAAAATTTAACAAATAAATTCGAAGAAATTTTTTCTTCTCTAAAAAAGACTCCCTCACTTAACGAAGCACAAGTAAATGAAGGTTTAAGAGGAATTAGGCAAGCCTTATTAGAGGCAGATGTTTCACTTGAGGTTGCTAAAGATTTTATTGAAAAGGTAAAACCTAAAGCTCTTGGACAAGAAATTATAAGATCAACTTCACCTGGAGATATGGTCATTAAAATTGTCTATGATGAGCTGGTTAATTTATTAAGGCAAAATAACATTGAAATAAACCTAAACGCAGTTCCTCCAGTTTCGATGATGCTAGTTGGACTTCAAGGTTCTGGTAAGACAACTACTACTGCAAAATTAGCTAAATACTTAGAAAATAATAAAAAAAAAAAAGTTATGATGGTAAGTTTAGATATTTATAGGCCTGCAGCACAGGAACAGTTGAGATCTCTTGGGGAGCAAAACAACATATATACACTTCCAATAATTGCAGGACAACAACCATATGATATTTGCACAAGAGCAATTAGCGCCGCTAATCTTAATGGTACTGAAATAATTTTATTTGATACTGCTGGAAGAACTCAAGTAGATTTACAAATGATGAGTGAAATTAAACAGATAGAAAGCGTTTTAAAACCAACAGAGATTTTTTTAGTTGCAGACTCTTTAACTGGTCAAATTGCAGCCTCTGTAGCAAAAGAATTTAAAAATACAGTTAAACTTTCAGGAATAATTTTAACTAGAGCAGATGGAGACGCAAGGGGAGGTGCAGCCGTAAGCATGAAATATGTTTCTCAAGTCCCAATTAAGTTTTTAGGAATCGGTGAAAAGATAGATAATTTAGAAGTTTTTTATCCTGATAGAATTGCAAATAGAATTCTTGGAATGGGTGATATTGTATCTTTAGTTGAAAAAGCAGCGCAAGATTTAAGCGAAGAAAATATAAAAAAAGCGGAGGAAAATTTTAAAAAAGGACAATTTTCGTTGGAAGATTACTTGATCCAGCTTAGACAGATGAAAAAAATGGGAGGCATTGAAGGGATCATGTCTTTTTTACCTGGTGTTTCAAAAATTAAATCGCAAATGGATTCAGCTGGAATAGATGAAAATATAATTGTAATGAATGAAGCTATAATTTTGTCAATGACCAAACTTGAAAGAGACAATCCAAAAATTATTGACGGTTCTAGAAAAAGAAGAATTGCTAATGGCTCTGGTACAGACCCAGCCACTATCAATAAATTGTTAAAGCAATTTAAAATGATGTCAGAAATGATGAAAAAAATGTCAAAAGGAAATCTGAAAGGTATGTTTGATAAAGGAATACCGCCAGAACTATTTAATCAATTAAAATAATAACAACGGAGATAAAATGCTAAAAATAAGATTATCAAGAGGTGGAGCAAAAAAACGTCCTGTTTATAGAGTGGTTGTTGCTGACAGTCGTTTTCCAAGAGATGGAAGATTTATCGAAAAATTAGGTTTTTTTAATCCTTTATTGCCAAAAGATAAAGAAGATAGAATTGGTTTAGAGGTTGAGAGAATTAAATATTGGTTAGGACAAGGAGCTCAACCCACAACAAGAGTGGCAAGGTTGTTGGGTGAGAGTCAAATTATTCCAATGCCTGTAAATGGTAATAACCCATTTAAGGCAATTCCAAAAAAGGATAGAAAAAAAGAAGTTAAAGAAACACCTAAAGCGACAAAAGCAGCTTCAACAGAAACAGCGGAAGCAAAAGTCGCTTCCACAGAAGCTTCATTGGCAAAACCGGCTCCTGCAGTAGAAGCTACTAAGGAACAATAAAACTTTGATTTTAATTATGTGGACAGCAAAAATCTTTACACTTTATCCAGAGGTTTTTCCTGGAATTTTATCAAAAGGTTTATACGGGAAAGCTTTGTCAAAAAAACTTTGGGATTTAAAAATTGTAAATATTCGTGATGCTTGTGAAGATAAACATAAAACCGTAGATGATACACCATATGGAGGTGGATCAGGCATGCTACTAAGACCAGATGTTTTAGCCAAATCGTTAGATCAAAATAAAAATGATGAGGAGAGAATTTTTTATTTATCACCCAAGGGTAAGAAATTTGATCATACTTTTGCCCAAGAATTGTCAAAAGAAAAATCAGTTTCTTTTATTTGTGGTCATTTCGAAGGAGTTGATGAAAGAATTTTGTCTACTAGAAATATTGAGGAAATTAGCATCGGGGATTATATTTTATCAGGTGGAGAGACAGCAGTATTTGTAGTTGTAGATAGTATTTTGAGACTTATACCAGGTATCTTGGGAAATGAAAAATCTAAAATAGATGAAAGTTTTGAAAATGGATTATTAGAATATCCTCAGTATACTAAACCTCAAATTTGGGAGGATAAAGTTGTTCCTGAGGTTCTATTATCTGGAGATCACAACAAAATTAAATACTGGCGTTTATCTCAATCTGAGGCTATAACACGCGTCCGAAGACCGGATTTGTGGAAAAAATATAAGAAAAACTGATTTAATAAGCATGAAAACTATTAATGAAATAAATCAACACAACATAAAAAAAATTTTATCTAATAAGAAAATTCCTGATTTTCATCCAGGAGATGTTGTTAAAGTTGGAGTGAGAATCACTGAAGGTAAAAAAGAAAGAATTCAATATTTTGAAGGAGTTTGTATTGCAAGAAAAAATAGAGATTTAAATTCTTCATTTACTGTAAGGAAAATTTCTTTTGGTGAGGGAGTGGAGAGAACGTTTCCTTTGTATGGCACCTTAATTGACTCGATAAAAGTGATAAGGTCTGGAAACGTTAGAAGAGCAAAGTTATATTATTTAAGAGATAGAACTGGAAAATCAGCAAGAATTTCGGAAAAAATTAGAGATAAAATCGGTATAGATATGGATGTTAAGCCAGAGGCTGTGACCGAGGAAACTTTAGCGCCAACAACAAAAGAGTCTGAAGAGGTTGAGATAACTGCGGCACCAGTTGCAAAAGTTAAGTCAGAAAAAAAAATAGAAAGCCCCTTAGAAAAAAAATAGTTTTTTTCAATGGCCAAAACTCTTTACGACAAAATTTGGAATGATCATTTAGTTGATCAACAAAATGATGGGACTGCATTAATTTTTGTAGATAGACATTTAGTTCATGAGGTCACAAGTCCTCAAGCTTTTGAGGGTCTTAGAAATTCTAACCGAAAAGTAAGACATCCAAATTTAACACTTGCGGTTGCTGATCATAATGTACCAACCACAGATAGAACTAAAGGGATATCAGATCAAGAGTCTAAAATTCAGATCGATACTCTTGAGACTAATTGTAAAGAATTTGGAATTCAGCTTTTTGGCATGAATGATAAAAGACAAGGAATTGTACATATAATTGGACCTGAGCAAGGTTTTACTCAACCAGGAACTGTAATTGTATGTGGTGACAGTCATACAGCAACTCATGGAGCATTCGGTGCTTTAGCATTTGGAATTGGTACTTCAGAAGTTGAGCATGTTCTCGCAACACAAACGTTAGTTCAAAAAAAAGCTAAAAATTTTAAAATCAATGTAATTGGGAAGCTTCCAACTGGAGTTACATCTAAAGATGTAATTTTACAAATAATTGGAAAAATAGGAACTGCCGGAGGCACAGGATGTGTTATAGAGTATTCGGGTGATTTAATAACATCTTTAAGTGTTGAACAAAGAATGACAATTTGTAACATGACAATTGAAGGTGGAGCTAGAGCAGGATTAATCGCACCAGATGAAAAAGTTTTTGATTACTTAAAAGGTAAACCAATGTCGCCAAAAGGTGACAATTGGGAAAAAGCAGTTGAGTACTGGACAAGTCTTAAATCAGATCTTGGAGCATATTTTGATAAAGAAATTAATCTAAATGCAAATGAAATTTTGCCTATGATAACTTGGGGTACATCTCCACAAGATGTTATTACAATTAATGAAAAAATTCCAAATCCTCAAAATGAAAAAGATCAAGATCGCAAAAATTCAATAGAGAGAGCTTTGAAATATATGGGTTTAAAACCAGATATGGCTGCAACTGATATTAAAATTGACAAAGTTTTTATAGGAAGTTGTACAAATGGTAGAATCGAAGATTTAAGAGAAGCTGCCAAAATATTAAAAAATAAAAAAATTTCATCTCATGTTCACGCAATGGTAGTTCCAGGATCTGGATTAGTTAAAGAACAGGCAGAGCAAGAGGGATTAGATAAAATATTTATAAATGCAGGGTTTGAGTGGAGAGAGCCTGGTTGCTCAATGTGTCTTGCAATGAATGCTGATAAATTAAAACCTGGAGAAAGATGCGCTTCTACTTCAAATAGAAACTTTGAAGGAAGACAAGGAAGAGGTGGTAGAACTCATTTAGTTAGTCCAGCAATGGCAGCCGCTGCTGCAATTTCTGGAAATTTAGTCGACGTAAGAAAATACCAAAAATAAATGCAAAAATTTAATACATTAAAAAGTATTCCAGCTTATTTACCAATAATCAATATTGATACGGATATGATCATTCCAAAACAGTTTTTAAAAACAATTAAAAGAACAGGCCTTGGAAAAAATTTATTTTTTGAAATAAGATATAATGATCAAGGAAATGAAATTAGTGAATTTATTTTGAATAAAATTCCATATAATAATTCTAAAATTTTAATTGTTGGAAAAAATTTTGGCTGTGGCTCTTCAAGAGAACACGCTCCATGGGCTTTATTAGATTTTGGTATAACATGTCTTATTAGTTCAAGTTTTGCAGATATTTTTTACAATAATTGTTTTAAAAACGGAATTTTGCCAATTACAATTAATGAGGAAAAAATCAAAGAATTGTCAGAGTATTCTAAGAGAAAAGAGGAAATTTTGATAGATCTTAGAAATGAAAAAATTACTTACGGAAATAATGAAATAAAATTTGAAATAGACACTTTTAAGAAAAAATGTTTGTTAGAAGGATTAGATGACATTGCATTATCTTTAAAAAAATCAAAAAAAATTGAAAATTTTGAAATAAATTTAAAAAATAAAAAACCTTGGGTATTTAATGATTAAAATAAAAAAAAAAAAAATTTTGTTATTACCTGGTGATGGAATAGGACCAGAAGTAATTGCAGAAGTGAAAAAAATAATCAATTGGTATAATCAAAAAAAAAATTTAAATTTTGAAATTGACGAAGATCTCGTTGGTGGATGTTCATATGATAAACATGGAACGCCACTTACAGATGAGGTATTTTACAAGGCATTAGAAAGTGCTGTTATCATGTTAGGAGCGGTTGGCGGCCCAAAGTGGGACACAGTTGAATTTGCCAAGAAGCCAGAAAGAGCATTACTAAAACTTAGAAAAGAGTTAAAGTTATTTGCTAATTTAAGACCAGCTATTTGTTTTAAACAATTAGTAGAGGCCTCAACATTGAAGCCAGAAATAGTATCTGGATTAAATATAATGATTGTAAGAGAGCTTACCGGAGGAATTTATTTTGGCGAACCAAGAGGAATTAAACCAATTGATAATGGCGAGAGAAGAGGAACGAACACTCATACTTACACAAGTAGTGAAATAATTAGAGTGGCAAGGATCGCATTTGATCTAGCAAAAAAAAGATCAAATAAAGTTACATCTTGTGAAAAATCAAATGTTATGGAAGCTGGACAACTTTGGAAAGAGGAAGTTCAATTATTACATGATAATGAGTACAGTGAAGTAGAGTTAAATCATATGCTAGCAGATAACTGTGCTATGCAATTATTAAGAAATCCTAAGCAATTCGATGTGATAGTCACTGATAATTTATTTGGTGACATTTTATCAGACCAAGCTTCAATGCTCACGGGATCTTTAGGTCTTTTACCTTCCGCATCTTTAGGAGCCAAAAATAAAGATGGGGAAATGAGAGCAATGTATGAACCAATTCATGGTTCCGCACCAGATATCACAGGGAAAGGAATTGCTAATCCCATTGCATCAATTTTAAGTTTTGCTATGGCTTTAAAATATTCATTTAATAATGATAAAGAGTCTGAAAATTTAGAA
>Ga0194126_10013500_pt1 | contig 10208 bp, 11 predicted proteins | sample TA2KigC150mmetaG_FD_148641 | JGI IMG/M metagenome (GOLD analysis project Ga0194126, IMG submission 148641) | Freshwater microbial communities from Lake Tanganyika, Tanzania - TA2015035 Kigoma Deep Cast 150m | ecosystem: Environmental > Aquatic > Freshwater > Lake | place: Tanzania: Lake...
ATGAGCGCAGGAGGAATTGGCGTCACCATCCTCGGTGCGATTGCGGATACCTGGGGAGTACCCATGGCAATGAAGACCATCTTGATTCTCCCGTTGATCGCCTTCGGTTTCTCCCTGATGGTGAAGTATCCCGTAAAATTGAAAGGTGAAGAATGAAAACGATTCTGGTCACAGGCGGAGCAGGGTTCATCGGATCACACCTTTGCGAAAGACTCCTTAAGGAAGGCCATTCTGTAGTCTGCCTTGACAACTTTGATAGTTATTACGATCCCAACCTGAAAATTAGAAATGCCGAGCAGATTAGCAAAAAATACCCAGGACCTTTCACAATGGTCACAGGCGATATACGGAATCGCAACCATCTCACAGAAACCTTCGAAGAGAACAGGATCGACACAGTTTTTCACCTCGCCGCAAGAGCCGGAGTGAGACCTTCCATCGCAGATCCCCTGCTCTACCAGGATGTGAATTTAAAGGGAACAGTCAACCTTCTGGAGGTCTGTAAGGCTTTTGGGATGAAAGACTTGATCTTCGCTTCCTCCTCCTCAGTCTATGGGGAGAATCAGAAGGTTCCTTTTTCTGAAACCGACCTTGATATCCAACCTATCTCACCCTATGGGGCCACTAAACGGGCAGGAGAGCTTCTCTGTTATTCTTATCATCACCTTTTTGGATTGAATATCGCCTGCCTCAGGATCTTTACGGCTTATGGCCCAAGGCAGAGGCCGGAGATGGCCATCCACAAATTCACCTCCCTGATGGATCAGGGAATAGAGATTCCAATCTTCGGGGATGGTTCTTCAAAAAGGGATTACACCTATATTGATGACCTTATCGACGGGATGATGGCTGTCCTTCAAGGCCATAAAGGTTATGAGATTTACAATCTCGGAGAATCCCAAACCACCTCCTTGAAAGAACTGATCGGCCTGATCGAATCGGCGCTCGGAAAAAAGGCTAAGATTCAAACCTTAGATCCTCAGCCTGGGGACGTCTCCATCACCTATGCCGACATCAGCAAAGCCAGACGATTGCTCAATTACCAACCCAAGATAACAATGGAGGAAGGAATTAAACGATTCGTCGAATGGTACAAAGAAAAAAGTTAAATTAAATATCCCCTCCTCTTCAAGGGGAGGGTTAGGGTGGGGATGGGCAATGAGGTCTTCAAATAAATAGAATCCCATCCTCCTCTCAACATCCCTCTTCCCCGCCCCGGTCTATTGAATAGGGCGGGACCGGGGGAAGGGGGAGGAAATTAAGTGGAAAATTTCAAATATATTTGTTTAGGATTTTTTAGGAGGGAAGCATGACTGCCACGTTGCCGCCCATTTTGATCGCAAAAGGGAAGAAGGATGTTTCATTATTGCCGAAAATGGCAAACCGACACGGCCTCATCGCTGGGGCTACAGGTACAGGCAAGACCGTCTCCCTGCGAGTGCTGGCTGAGCAGTTTAGCAGAATCGGTGTCCCGGTGTTTATGGCCGACATCAAAGGGGACCTCTCCGGTTTGCCTTTGCCAGGAGGCGATAACCCAAAAGTGGTCGAAAGGGTGACCGCCCTCGGCCTGAAAGATTTCAGCTTTGAAAAATATCCAACTACCTTCTGGGATGTGTGGGGAAATCAGGGTCACCCTGTGCGGACTACGATCTCGGAGATGGGCCCCCTTCTGTTGAGCCGCATTCTCAGCCTGAACGAAATCCAGAGCAGTGTGCTCACCCTCGTCTTTAAGATCGCAGACGATAATGGCCTTCTCCTCCTTGACCTAAAGGACTTAAGGGCGATGGTCCAATTTGTAGGCGATCAGGCAGAGCAGTTCAGGACGCAATACGGAAACATCTCAGCAGCCAGCATTGGAGCCATTCAGCGAAGCCTGCTGACCCTTGAAGAACAAGGGGGTGACAAATTTTTTGGAGAACCTGCCTTAAACATCCAGGATTTCATTCAATCCGACTCAAGCGGCAAGGGCATGATAAACATTCTGACTGCGGATAAGCTGATGCAATCCCCGAAGGTTTATACCACCCTCCTCCTCTGGCTCCTTTCGGAACTCTTCGAGCAGCTTCCCGAGGTCGGCGATCCTCCAAAGCCTAAACTCGTTTTCTTTTTTGATGAAGCCCATCTGCTCTTTGACGATGTCCCGAAGATCCTTCAGGACAAGATCGAACAGGTCGTCCGTCTCATCCGCTCAAAAGGCGTGGGGGTCTATTTTGTGACACAGAATCCACTCGATCTTCCTGAGACCGTCTTAGGTCAACTTGGCAACAGGGTCCAGCATGCCCTCAGGGCGTTTACTCCCAAAGACCAGAAGAGCGTGAAGACGGCGGCTGAAACCTTCCGTCCCAATCCCAAATTGAAAGTCGAAAAGGTGATTACTGAATTAGCCGTTGGCGAAGCCCTGATCTCTGTGCTTGACGATAAAGGATCTCCAACCATTGTGGAACGCGCTCTGGTCTGCCCTCCTCATAGCCGTCTTACTCCGTTGACACCTGATGAGCGGAGTCAATTGATTCGAGGTTCTGTACTATTTGGATATTATGAGAAGGTAGTGGACAGGGTGTCTGCTTACGAAAAGTTAAAGGAGAAGGCGGAATCATCAGCAGCGGAACCAGAGGAAAAACAGACCCCAACACGAAGAACCGCTGAACCTAAATCCGAGGCAACTAAAATCATCCAGGCCATGGCCAAGAGCGCAGCCCACGCGGTCGGCAGTCAGATCGGCCGCCAGATCATCCGCGGGGTATTAGGCTCCATCTTCGGCACCGCCCGAAAACGGTAGGTATTTAAGAAATGAGGGACACTTCCCTATTTTTTCATCCCCTGCCGGGTCAGGGAAGCGTCCCTGATTTCATTTCACCCGCTCCCAGGTAAGAATGGCGCGGACCATTTTGCCCAGGTGAAACCTTGGGTTAGTGGAGGATATCCAACCACTAATGATCTTCAAGCGATCACCTTCCAATTTATAAAACCGCACCAGCTCATTGACTGTCCATGCCTCGTTCCAGGAAACATCGACCTTGATTGTAAGCTTGTCTCCTTCAATCCGATACAATCCGGAATAGGCATACATGCTTGTGAATGCTGCCGCTCGTTCCTCATCCGTTTTGGGGGCTTTGCGGTCCCCTGCTGTAAACACGGTCATCGCTCTCCCCTCGGGTGTAAAGATCAGATAGCCCTTTGGGTTATTGCCCAGGATCGGATTCAACTCGCCTGTTTCCTGGAGCTCGGCATCGAAAGAAACAAGCTTCCAGGTACCCATAACTTTTGATTGATCAATAGCGGAAGCAATTGGTTCAAGGCTAAGGGCAACCCCAATCACAACCAGAAGTACTGCCACTAACATTAGCGTCCATCTCTTAAAATTTGATTTCATGGCGACCTCCTCCTTTTATCCTTATAAGATCCTTATAAGATTCTGCTTGATTTTAATTCCTGCGTGTAATATCTTACGGTTTAAACCGTGAGATTTTTTTATAACTCCGCATAACATTTTAAAATTCCTCATCTTTTAAAAAACCGGCCGGGGCGTAAAATGGACGAAAGACCCAGACAGTCCATCAGGATTGACCTCAGTCAGTTCAAGCTCCATATCCATCTCAAACAAAAAACCGAGTTAACTCTTCACTTCGACTCGCCCTCGCGGATGTTCTACTTTGCCGTAATCGCCCTTGTGGTCAACGAGATGAAAAGACTGGGGAAAATCACATCCATCTCCCTGAAGGATCATTCTGATCTTCTTGCCTTGTTTAATGAAACGATTGGAGGGTCAGCAGGATCATCGGATAAGGAGCGCCTCATTCGGAGGGTTTACCGGAAATGGAAAGATGCGCTTCCCGATCTGGAAAATGGGCCCCTTTTCAAGGTGCTTGGTAAAAAGAAAGATTTAGAGGAAGGGGCTGGTAAAGCGTATCCTTTTACGGAGGCTGAAAAAGACAGTTGGGCCAATCTTTTTGAGTACAGGGGAAGCGAAGAGAATATCCGGCTCAGGTTTTCGATTGATAAGCTGGAGACGGGTTTGGATGATATCGTTATAATCTATGAAGGATACCAGAACGAAGAGGCTTGGAAGAGGTTTCTTTTAACTCTCAGACAGGCGGGCAGGGTTGCATCCTTGGACCGAATGGCATTCCCACTGCCTGACAAACCCTCCATCGCCGTGCTTCCATTTGTGAATATGACCGACGACCCCCGCCAGGATTCCTTCTGTGACGGCTTGACCGAGGAGATCATCACAACACTCTCAAAGATCCCTAAACTTTTTGTGATTGCCCGAAATTCCACGTTTACCTACAAGGGAAGACCGGTCAAAGTGCAACAGGTCGCAGAAGAATTGGGAGTGCAGTATGTCCTGGAGGGGAGCGTAAGGAAGGGCGGGGAGCAGTTAAGAATCACGGCCCAGTTGAATGATGCCCTGACCGGGCACCATTTATGGGCGGAGCGTTACGACCGGAATCAAAAAGATATATTTATTGTTCAGGATGAGATTACAACACACATCATCACGGCCTTGCAGGTGAAGTTGACGGAAGGGGAGCAGGCCCGTGTATTTTCAAAAGGCACTAAAAATCTTGACGCCCATATGAAGGTCATCGAGGCAAGGTATTTATCCTACCAGACCACCATTGAGGGGAATATCAGGGCAAGGCAACTGGCAGAAGAGGCGATCGCCCTTGACCCGAATTACGCATCCGCATACAGGGTGCTCGCGCTCGCCAACATCATTGATGTATGGCTTGGGTTGAGCAAGGATCCACGGGAGTCTCTGAAACAAAGCCTTGAACTCTATAAGAAAGCGGTTACCCTGGATAACTCGTTTGCCATAGGTTACGTCGGGTTGGGTTATACATTGATGATGATGCGGCAATATGATGAAGCCATTGCCCAGGCGGAGCGGGGGCTCGAACTTGAGCCAAATTCTGCTGACGTCGTTTTTGGATATGCCTTTATCTTAGTTTACATAGGAGGTGATTCGATCCCCTTCTTTGAAAGGGCAATGCGGCTCAATCCGAAACCGCCCAATCTCTATTTGCGTATCTATGCGGAAGCGCTTCGTGATGCAGGACGATATGAAGAAGCCATTACTCAACTTAAAAAAGCGATCGAGCGGGAGCCCGAAGATATCTTTTCCCATATTTTCCTCACCGCCGCGTATAGCATGGCAGGGCATGAAAAGGAAGCCCGGGCAATAGCAGCCGAGGTATTCAAAATCAACCCAAAATTTTCTCTCGAACAGTTTGCAAAGGTCCTCCCTTACAAAGACCCTGTCGCCAAAGAGCGCTACATCGACTCCCTCCGCAAAGCCGGAATGAATTGAACGACCACCATCCGCAAGCGGGTGGATTCTCTAATAAGATCTCCAATATGAACCCGTCCCCAATTCCTACTCCAAAATAGGGAAGTGTCCCTCATTTCAATCACTTCGCTGACTGAAGAAATCGTTCGACTTCCTCCCAAGCGGCTGCGGCAGCTTGCGGGTGGTAACCGATTGTCCCAAATAAAAGCGACCAAGTAACTCCCCCTATCCCCCTCTCGGTTTCGAGTCGCAACGACTTAATTTAAGAGGGGGAAGTAAATCCCTCCCTTAAGATAGGTCGATCAGACCCGACACGGGAGGGAAATATATTCCTCCCCTTAAGATAAGGGGAGGTCAGGTGGGGTTATGAGTCTTTGAGCCCCTGGATGAGTTGACTATAGACAGTGTCGACTCCGCTGTAATCTACTTCTTATTTCTTTTCCGTGGGGAATAGAAATCCTCCCTCATTTTCTGGTATAAGTCGCTCTGGTCTTTTCACCATCGTCGATGATCATTTTATTTCCATCCTCACCAATTTGGCCCTTGGCATCTAAGGTGCCTATAGGCGTTATTAACTGAACCTTTTTAATACCACTCTTATCAAGCTCACCTCGCATTGCTTCGCTTCCCGGTGGCATCCAAGGAGTTCCTGTCGGTCTAATAACCACAAAGGAGCTTCCATGTTGAGTTACCTTATAAACAACCCGGTAGTTGCCAAATTGGCTCCATGGTCCGTAGTTCTCTAAATAGACATCCCATTCCCCGTTTAAGTCCCAAATCACCTCACCATTCGGGAGTGTAATGGTCTTCTTTGTTCCTTTCTCTACTGTCTGGACGGGGGGAGTGGAACTCGTTGGTTGGGCAGCTTTAGCTTGGATGAGTGTCACTGTTAAAAACTCTTTTACGGCCTTTAAGGATTCGCTGTGTGCTTGAGCGTTGTAGGCGATCGTTGCACCACGTTCCGCACAAGAGGATGTCATGCTGGGGTCTGGTTGTTTCGTCTGGCTATTGATGATCCGACCTACAGGATTTTCCTCCACCCTGCAGTTTCTTATTGTTTGAGCTCCCGGCAAACGCATTGGAGCCCTAATAACCGTTAAATCAAAGTTGTGATGTGCGTCGGGATATTCAAAAATTCGCACATCCTTCCCTGCTTTTTGAAGTCTTTTGACATATTCCTGGCAAGGGCCTATAGGCACATAATCATCAGCCAATCCATGAAAAAGTCGAATAGGCTTGTCGCTCACTTCCCCATCGTCAATGAATGTTACGTAACAGGGAGTATAAAATCCCACGTACGCTGCAAATTCGATGTCACCCGGGGCATGCGTACGTTTGAACCGCTTCAAACTCGCATAAAGAGCCACTAAGCCTCCCCTGGAAAAACCTATGATGCCAATACGGGACGGATCAATGCGGGGGTGCTTGGCAAGTAATTCGAGCGCCCGGTAGGTATCATTGATCATGGTTAGCATGCCAAGTTGTTCTTGATCGGTTACCACGTCTACGATGCCGCGCCCGGTAAATCCATCCAGAACGAAAGTGGCTATGCCGATCTTGTTGAGTTCCTTTGACCAGTTATCAACGTTATCCATGATCCCACCTGAACCGTGTACAAGAACAACTGCAGGCAAACGATCTCTCCCCGGCCGTGGAATCCGCAACTCTCCGGTAATAACATCAGGCTTACCCTCCTTGACTCCGGTTAGAAATTGCTCATTTGTCAGGGTCATTGTCTTCATGGAGTGAATTTCAACCCTTGCAATTTGAGCACAGGCATGTCTTGGAAGAACCCCTATATGGCCGACGTATTGGATGATTGAAAAAACCACTATGATAAATATTATTCGATACTTCATGACACCCTCCTTTGTAGTTTAAGCTTCTATGGATTAATCAAAGACCAAAAGATAAAAGCCTCCAGAAGGGCATTATGCCCTCCTGGAGGCTTTACATGGGTACCTTCTGGATTCTTTCCCCCATAATCCTCTCCAAAAGGTTAAAGGTTAGGTTGTTTTGTTAATTAGAAACAGGTGGGTTATTTCGTGCAACAAGTATCATTAAATACTCAACAGGTCACTCTAAAACGCCTAATGAAAATCATTCTGAACGACACCTATACAACTTTTTGAAGCTTCATTTTGAGGAAAATTGGGTTATGGAGGTCATTTATTTCTCTCCAGCCTGATACAAAGCTTCCTTTAAAACCGCATCGCTTATCCATTCTGGTTCCTTCCACATTGCCAATTTTCCACCAGCGCCCCCTCCCTGAAGCACCTCGTGTCTTACTTCCTCGGAGATCGCGATAACATCAAAAATTGAGCGCAGAATATCAAGACGATTGATCAGCGAAAAAGCGATCAGAGGGCCTGTATTACAGACCAATATCTTGCTCATATTTTTCTATCCTTAAACTCTTCGTCGATCTCTGTTTGATCCCAATCCACGGTAGCTGCACCATATCGCTTGCAATTCAGTAGAAAGGCAACTCGTGAGATGCCAGCCAGTTCTGCCGCCTGCCCAGATGTTAAACGCCCCAATTCAAACAATTTCACTGCTAATGCAAACCTTGCCTCTTGCTCAAAAGCCTCAGGGCTTAAATTCAGAACTGCAGGTATGCTCTCAGGATAGTCTATTTGTAATGTTTTCATATGATCACCTCATGTACAAAAATATTACCCCAATTGAGCCATAATTTTTGGAAAATCCCCTCTAACTCCCCTTTGCTAAAGGGGAGAACCCATTATTATCCCCCTTTGGAAAAGGGGGATTTAGGGGGATTTTAAAATGAAGCTTAAACCCCTCTGAAGTAGCCTATCCATCAGAGAAATATCTGAAAGAGGTAATTATTTTTCACTCAATTGGGGTATAAATTAAATCTATTTCAATCTTATCTGAGTTCCATAAACAGGTCAAGACCAAAATGAGCCAATTGTGTTATCATAAGAATTTACCTTCTACCCTCTCACTTAGTTGAAGGTTTGGGCTATGACGTGGGATGTAGGCATGAAGGCAAATGTAATACACAAAATAATTCCGAAGACAACGAACAGAACTCTCGTTAGCATGGCAATTGCTCTCCTTTATGAATAGATTTTTAATAAAAGCGACCAAGTAACTCCCCCTTACCCCCTTATTTTAAGAGGGGGAAGTAAATCCCTCCCTTAAGATAAGTCGGTCAGACCCGACCACGGGAGGGGATATGTTCCTCCCCTTAAGATAAGGGGAGGTTAGGTGGGGTTATGAGTCTTTGAGCCTCTATATTACCTCATTAAAGACTGGTCAGTTTGACTCTGATCTCCTTCTTATTTCTTTTCTGTTGGGTAACCGGCTTTAAGCCATTCTTCCCAGCCTCCCTTGAGGAGGAATACATTCGTCTTGTTAAATCCATCCGGATGTTCCTCTATGAGATGTTTTACATCAGCGATGCTCCTCGTTTGATCAGGTGAAGCGCAATAAATAACAAAGGTCTTTCCTTTTGGATAGGTCCGTGCTGGGATACAAATAAAGTCATGGACTCGAACAGCCCCTTTGATCTTCAAATCGCTCGGGAAGTAGTCACTGCCCATGCGAACATCAAAAATCACCAAATCGGGATTCTCAAGCATTGTTTTAAGTTGCTCCTTAGTCATCGTGGGAACATCAGCAGAGAAAGCAGATAGAGGAAGCAATCCAATCACCGAAAAGATTAACATTAAAACCGATAATTTAATTTTCATGGGAGTCTCCTTTCATAAATGGCGATACCAATTTCCTCCGTTTCGGGTAATGGGAAAAGGTAAACCTATTTCTTCAATTCGTAATTTCCGGTGACCCTGGCGCAGCCCTGGGTTGTGCCGGGCACGATCGGCTTGCCGCTGGTAATTGGTTTTGATTCGCAATTACCGGTTATCCCTTTAAATTTCCCGGTGCCAAGAAGAAATGGTGCCGTAGCGCCCTCCGGGCTATAGGTTGCCTCAACAATAAAATAATCTCCGTTAGGTGCCATAAACTTTACCATCGTGGTTCCGTATCTTTTTCCCCCATCACCTTGAAAAGACCGATGGCATGGTATGTCATATTATCGAAAACCTTACTGTCCAGATTGTCCCGTGTGATTCCTTTTACATCCGTAGTCATGATGGTTATCTCATCAGTTGCTATCAAAACATTGGTTGTTCCGGAACTGCAGTTTGTAATGTCCATGACCTCTGCCTGGGTGATTGAAACAAACATTACCAAAACTAAAACCATTGTAACTGACAGAATTTTCACTTTATTGATCGAGTTCATTTTACACCTCCTTGTTTTTAATGAAAGAGATAAAGGTTAAGGGAATATTTCCCGACAATAGTGTAGTGCGTCTAACGCTTCTTTCCATAATCCGTTCACCCTGAGCCAGTCGAAGGGTGAATCATATCGACGGGTTCCGTTCATGGTTCGACAGGCTCACCACGAACGGACTGCAAAGGAATTTTTGACGCGCTACACTAGGCCTGAACAGGCCCTTCTTAAGTATCGTTTCTCACCCCCTTTCGCGACGGAAATTAGCTTTTGTGAAATGTCTTTCCTCTCTCTTGACTTCTCATCTCTTTTGAAGAGCTGAGAATGTCCCAGAGTTCGTTTAAGTTGGTGAATGCCTTTTTTCCTTTTTGCCCGACCTCTTCCACAACCCCAACAAGATTGGTGGGGATGTTTTTCTCGAAACGGTAAATACGAACGATGTAATTGGCTAAGACCGTTTTTTCTGGCAAAAGCAGCCTCGAAACTACTTTTGGTTCGAATTAAACTTTTTAAAATCCCTCCCCACCTGGTTTATTCTTGTCAAGTACTTTTTCGGGAGGTATTTATTACAAGTTCTTAGGTATTGCACCTTGCCTAATCCTGGTAATTTGAGGGTCTCAACTGAGCCCTGACCTTGCTAATCGAGGCTAAG
>Ga0194126_10013516_pt1 | contig 10202 bp, 10 predicted proteins | sample TA2KigC150mmetaG_FD_148641 | JGI IMG/M metagenome (GOLD analysis project Ga0194126, IMG submission 148641) | Freshwater microbial communities from Lake Tanganyika, Tanzania - TA2015035 Kigoma Deep Cast 150m | ecosystem: Environmental > Aquatic > Freshwater > Lake | place: Tanzania: Lake...
CCACGCCAGCGCCACGCGCCCCTTGCCGGGCAGAATGGCCATGAGGCGGGTGTCGCGGCGGTCGTCGAGCAGGGCCGCATCGGTCAGGGTGCCCGGTGTCACGATCCGCATGACGCGGCGTTCAACCGGACCCTTGCTGGTCTTGGGATCGCCAACCTGTTCGCAGATGGCGACCGACAGGCCGAGCTTGACCAGCTTGGCGAGATATTGCTCGGCGGCGTGAAAGGGGACGCCGGCCATGCGGATCGGCACCCCGGCAGACTGGCCGCGCGTGGTCAGGGTGATGTCGAGGAGGGCCGCGGCCTGTTCGGCATCCTCATGAAAAAGCTCGTAAAAATCGCCCATCCGGTAGAACAGCAGCCGATCCGGGTGTTCTGCCTTGATGCGCAGGTACTGCTGCATCATGGGCGTGTGTTCCTTGAGATCGGTGGGCGTGGACGGCGGATTCATGGCGTGCATTGTAGCGCCACGACGGCAGACATATTTTTGGGTTTTGCGAGTGGAATCGCCCAATGTTAATAATTAGTTGCTAATATACGGAGATCGAAGATCGTTATATCGATTGCGTTGATGCCGACACCTGTCCGTTCCGTGCTTTATGTCCGTCTGCCTTGCTGGAAGATCTGGCCGGGTGGGGTGGTCTATGTCGCGGACTGGATCCATAAGCATCGCCCGGAGGTGGAGCAACACCTGCTCGATTTGGCGTTGATTCCACGCCGCCAGCGCCGCGCCGTGCTGGTCGAGCATATTTGCCGTATGCAGCCCGATATGGTGGCTTTTTCCTGGCGCAACATGCAGTCGTTCGGCCCGCACCCCGAGGATGATGCGTTGTCGGTGGTGATGAATTACGACTATGGCCGCACGCTCTGGAAGCGGGTTCAGGCGGCCTTTCATGCGGTGGGCATCCTGTGGCGTTATCAGGCCGATCGCTTGGCCAATCTGGCTTTTTTCCGTCTGGTGCAGCGGGTTCGGCCCGAGGCGCAGGTGGTGGTGGGCGGTACGGCGGTGTCTATTTTTGGTCGCCAGGTCGCGCAGCAATGCCCGCCGGGAACCTTGGTGGTTGTGGGTGAGGGCGAGGATGCCATGCTCTCCATCGTCGCTGGCGACGCCGAGCCGCTGGGCGAGTATTACCGTACGGCGGCAGACGGCACGGTGACGCACCATGTGCGCGAGGCTGAGTTCCCGCTGGTGGATCGCACGGCGGTGGATTTTCCGTACATCGAAACGATCTTCCCTCAGTTTGGTGAATACCTCGACATGACGCCGAATCCGGACATTCGTTCGGCGGAGGCGAGTTTTGGTGTCAATACCAAGCGTGGCTGTCCCCTGCAGTGCAATTTCTGTCTCTACAACAAGATTGAAGGCGCCCATCAGCGCTATCGCGAGCCGGTCGAAATCGTCGATGAGGTTGAGTTGTTGCATCGGCGTTACGGGGTGAAAAACTTTTGGTTTACCGATGCCCAGTTCTGTTCGACCAAGCAGAGCACGCACCATGTCGAGGAAATCCTGGATGAGATTCTGCGCCGTGGGCTGAACATTTCGTGGTCGGGTTATTTGCGCCTGAATCATCTGACGCCGGAACTGGCCCGGAAAATGATTGCTTCAGGCATCTCCAGCATTGATTTGTCGTTTACCGGAACGCAGGAGGTGATCGACAGCCTGACTCTGGGTTACAAGCTCGAACAGCAGATGGAGGCCTTCCGTCTATTCAAGGCGGTGGGCTTTACAGAACAGAAGGTCAAGCTGTACATCCCCTTTAACGCTCCGGGCGAGACGATCGAGACGCTGAAGCACACGATTGCGCGGATTGAGGATTTATACGACCTGTTCGGTCGCGAGCAGGTGCTGCCGTTTATCTTCTTCATTGGTGTGCAGCCGGGGACGCCCATCGAGAAGCGGCTGATTGCCGAGGGTTATCTGCCCGCAGATTACGACCCGCTGACATTTAATCCATTCATTATCAAGAAGTTGCTCTACAACCCGGAACCCCTTGGGCGGGTGATTGGGCGCGCCTATCTGCAAGCGGTCGAGTCACAGGGTAAGGACAGCGACTACATTGGTCGCGTCACCATGGAGATCCTCAAGACTGAGCTGGATCGCCCCGAGGTGGTGGCGCATTGCGCTGCGGCTGGCCGGCGGCAAAGAACCATCCCTATTGGCCACGCAGCCTGATGTTGCGGGTGGGACGGTTGCTCCCGTTCAGGCCCTCAGTTCCGGGGTGACATGCGGGGTGATAACCTGCAAGAGCTGGGCAAAGATCTTCGGGCTGCCGGCGATGATGTGCCCGGAGTCGAGATAGCCTTCCTTGCCGCCGAAGTCGCTGATCAGGCCGCCGGCCTCCAGAACAAGCAGACAACCGCCGGCAATGTCCCAGGGATTAAGGCCGACCTCGAAGAAGCCATCGGTACGGCCACAGGCGAGCCAGGCGAGGTCCAGCGCCGCAGAGCCTGGGCGACGCAGGCCAGAGGTCCTTTGCACCAGATCGCGGAAGATGGCTGTGTAGGCCTCCAGATGCTGGAAATCGTGATAGGGGAAGCCCGTGCCGATCAGGGCGCCGAGTAGCTTGTCACGGCTGGCAACGCGGATGCGCCGTTCGTTGAGGAAGGCTCCGGCGCCGCGTGAGGCGGTGAACAGTTCGTTGCGCACCGGGTCATAAACGACGGCGTGTTGCAGCACCCCTTGGTGACGCAGGGCGATGGAGATCGCGTATTGGGGAAAGCCATGCAGGAAGTTGGTGGTGCCATCGAGCGGGTCGATGATCCACTGGTATTCCGAGGCCTCGCCGGCGTTCTCGGTGACACCCGACTCTTCGGCCAGGATGCTGTGGCGCGGGTAGGCCGTAAGCAGGGTGTCGATAATGGCCTCTTCTGCCTTCTGGTCGATCTCGCTGACATAGTCGTTGTCACGCTTGTTGCGCACGACGAGGCGATCGAGGTCGAGTGAACCGCGAGTGATAATGGCGCTGGCGCGTCGGGCGGCTTTGACCGCCGTGTTAAGCATCGGATGCATGTCGAATAAAGAGCAGATGGAAAATTGGCGCTATTCTACCGCGTATGACGAACGCTGAGCTTGAAACCGAGGGGCTGGATTGCCTCACACGGGTACGCATCGTACTCATCGAGACCCGCCATCCCGGAAATCTGGGGGCGGTGGCGCGGGCGATGAAGACCATGGGCCTGTCCGATTTGGTCTTGGTCAATCCGCATTGTGCGGTGGATGGCGAGGCGCTGGCGCGTGCCTCGGGGGCCGTCGATGTGTTGCAGCGGGCGCGGATTGTCACGACGCTGGCGGAGGCGCTGGCCGACACGGTGTTGTCCGTGGCCTGCACCTCGCGTCGTCGTGATCTGCCACATCCGGCATATACCCCGCGTCAGGCGGCCCCCGAATTGCTGGCCCGGGCCGCGCAGGGGCCGGTGGCCGTGGTGTTTGGATCGGAGACCTTTGGTCTGTCCAACGAGGACCTGATGCTGTGTCGCTGGCTGCTGAACATCCCGACCAACCCCGACTATGCCTCGCTTAATCTGGGCGCGGCGGTGCAGGTCCTGACCTATGAGCTGCGCACGAGCCTGGCGGACAGCCCCATTGCTCTGCCCACCTTCGAATCGGCGACCCATGCCGAGATCGAAGGGTTGATGACGGCGCTCACGGCGCTGTTGACCGAACGGGGCTTCTACAACCCGGATAATCCCAAACGCCTGATTCCACGGCTGCGCCGCTTTTTTGCCCGCACAGGCATGGAGAAGGATGAGGTGGCTATCTGGCGCGGGATCGTTGCGAGCCTGGGTAAAGATTGACTGTCTTTGTCGGGTATTGCATACTTCGCCATCCTGAATCGATCGGTTCCCATTATGTTCCAACGCCTGCGCGAGGATGTCGGTATCGTTTTTGACCGCGACCCGGCCGCTCGCACTGTCTTTGAGGTCTTGACCACTTACCCCGGTTTGCACGCGATCGTGGTGCATCGCGTGGCGCACCGGTTGTGGGGTTGGGGCCTGAAATGGCTGGCGCGGGTCTTGGCGCATCTGGCGCGCTGGTTGACCGGCATCGAGATTCATCCGGGAGCGACGATCGGACGGCGGGTCTTTATTGACCACGGCATGGGCGTGGTGATCGGTGAGACGGCTGAGATTGGTGACGACTGCACGCTGTACCACGGCGTTACCCTGGGCGGTACCTCCTGGCAGAAGGGCAAGCGCCATCCGACCCTGGCGCGCGGGGTGATCATTGGTGCGGGCGCCAAGGTGCTCGGGCCCATTGTCCTGGGCGAAGGCGCCAAGGTGGGTTCCAACGCGGTCGTGGTCAAGGATGTGCCGGCCGGGGCAACAGCCGTCGGGATCCCCGCGCGTATCCTTGATGCGGCCAAGGACGCTGCGAATGTCTCGGAGGCCGCTGGCGAAAAGGGTTTCTCGGCCTATGCCGTGAGTGCCGATATGAACGATCCCATGGTCAAGGCGGTCCATGTCTTGATCAATCACAGTGCCAGTGCCGATGCGCGAATCGACTGGATTGTGGCTGAGTTGAAACGCCTGGGTGGGGCGTTGGAGAAACAGAAGGAAGGGACGGATCGCTTTGATCCGGAGTACCTCAACCGGATCGTTGATTGAGGCTCTTCAAGCGCCACCCCCTCCGGCAACTTTGCAGGCATCAATAGTTGATAAAAATAATCAGGTATTGTAGAGTGACGATACTATTCCAGACACAAGGAGTGTCGTGATGCGATTGACAACCAAAGGACGATTTGCGGTGACCGCGATGGTGGATCTGGGGCTGCGCCATGTCCGCGGCCCGGTGACCCTGGCCGGAATCAGTGACCGTCAGGGTATTTCCTTGTCCTATCTGGAACAGTTGTTCGGGCGGCTGCGCCGGCACGAGATTGTCGAGAGTGTGCGCGGCCCGGGCGGTGGCTATTGTCTGGCCAAGCCGATGGCGGCCATCTCGGTCGCTGACATTATTCGCGCGGTGGATGAGGAAGTGGATGCCACGCAGTGTGGCGGCCTGGGCAACTGTCATGATGAGCATGAATGCATCACCCATGATTTGTGGACGGGGCTGAACAAACACATTTATGCGTATCTTGAGGCGGTGACGCTGGGCCAACTGGTCGAAAACCACCTGTCCAAGATGAACAAACCAACGGATGCCGTGCGCAGCGTGGGACGGGCGCAGTTGCAGGTGGCCTAGTTCGTCGTCCAGGCGCGCCGTAGTAGATATTTTGAAGGAACGGAATTCTGTGAAACTCCCGATATATTTTGATTATTCCGCCACCACGCCGGTCGATCCGCGCGTGGCGGAAAAGATGATTCCGTACCTGACGGCGTTTTTTGGAAACCCGGCCTCGCGTTCGCACAGCTTTGGCTGGACGGCGGATGCGGCGATCGAGGCCGCGCGGGAACAGGTGGCGGCTTTGGTCAATGCCGATCCCAGGGAGATTGTCTGGACCTCCGGCGCGACCGAATCGAACAACCTCGCCATCAAGGGCGTGGCGCATTTTTATAGCGGCAAGGGCAAGCACATCATCACGGTCAAGACCGAGCACAAGGCCGTGCTCGACACCTGTCGCGAACTGGAGCGGCAGGGCTTCGAGGTCACCTATTTGCCGGTGCAGGACAATGGTCTGATCGACATTGATGCCTTGAAGGCGGCGATCCGCCCGGACACCATCCTGGTCAGCGTGATGTTCGTCAATAACGAGATTGGCGTCATCCAGGACATCCCCGCCATTGGCGAGATCTGTCGCGAAAAGGGCATCCTTTTCCATGTGGATTCGGCGCAGGCGGCGGGCAAGGTGGAGATTGATCTGGCCAAGCTGAAGGTCGATCTCATGTCCTTCTCGGCGCACAAGGTGTACGGCCCCAAGGGCATCGGTGCGCTGTATGTACGGCGCAAGCCGCGCGTGCGCCTGGAGGCGCAGATGCACGGTGGCGGCCACGAGCGCGGTATGCGCTCCGGCACGCTGCCCACGCACCAAATCGTCGGCATGGGCGAGGCCTTCCGCATCGCCAAGCTGGAAATGGGCGCTGAGAACGAGCGTCTGCGGGCCCTGCGCGACCGCATGCTGCGGGGTTTCATGGATATGGAAGAGGTGCACCTGAATGGTGACATGGAGCGCCGCATCGCCGGCAACCTCAATGTCAGCTTCAACTTTGTCGAGGGCGAGTCGCTGATCATGGCGATCAAGGACCTGGCCGTATCCAGCGGTTCAGCCTGTACCTCGGCCAGTCTGGAACCGTCTTATGTTCTGAAGGCGCTGGGCCGCGATGACGAGTTGGCGCATAGCTCTATTCGCTTCACCCTCGGTCGCTTCACGACGGAGGAAGAGGTGGATTACGCCATCAAACTCCTGCACGAAAAGATCGGCAAGCTGCGTGACATGTCGCCGCTGTGGGAGATGTTCAAGGACGGCATTGACCTGAAAACGGTGCAATGGGCCGCACACTGAGTTTGGAGAAATAACATGGCATACAGCGATCAGGTCATTGACCATTACGAAAACCCCCGCAATGTGGGGACCTTTGACAAGACCGAGTCTGGCGTCGGTACCGGCATGGTCGGCGCGCCGGCCTGCGGCGATGTGATGAAGTTGCAGATTCGCGTCAACGATCAGGGCATCATTGAGGACGCCAAGTTCAAGACCTACGGCTGCGGCTCGGCGATTGCCTCAAGCTCGCTGGTGACCGAGTGGGTCAAGGGCAAGACGCTGGACGAGGCGATGGCCATGAAGAACACCCAGATCGCCGAGGAACTGGCCCTGCCGCCCGTGAAGATTCACTGCTCGATCCTGGCTGAGGATGCGATCAAGGCGGCGGTGGCGGATTACAAACAGAAACATGGCGGCGAGGCGGAATACTCCGCCTGCAACGCCAACAAGGGGCATTGAGATGGGTGCCAATACCTGTGCCGCGCCGGAAGGCACGGTGATCCCCGAGCGCAGCTTGAGCGATGCGGCCATGGCGGGCGCCTCCGTGACCCTGACCGAACGCGCTGCGACCCACATCAAGAACTTCATCGCCAAGCGCGGCAAGGGGCTGGGTCTTCGCCTGGGCGTGCGCACCTCCGGTTGTTCCGGGATGGCGTACAAGCTGGAGTTTGCCGATGTTGAGGATGCCAATGACATCAAGTTTGAGAGTCAGGGTGTGACCTTGTATATCGACCCGAAGAGCCTGGCCTTTCTGAACGGCACCGAGCTTGACTATGCGCGCGAGGGTCTCAACGAGGGATTCAAGTTCAACAACCCTAATGTGAAGAACTCCTGCGGTTGCGGTGAGTCCTTCAATGTCTGACGCCTTTGCGCTTTTTGGCCTGACGCCGCGTTTTGCCCTGGAGCGGGCGGCGCTGGACGCTGCCTTTCGCGCCGTGCAGGCCGAGGTGCACCCGGACAAGTTTGCCCATGCCGATGCGGCTACCCAGCGTCAGGCCGTGGAGCGTGCCACGGCGGTGAACGAGGCCTACCAGACTCTGAAGGCCCCCGTGGCGCGGGGCGCTTACCTGTTGCGCCAGGCCGGTATCGAGCCGTTTGACCCCGCCAATACGCGGATGTCGACAGCCTTTCTGATGCAACAAATCGAGTGGCGTGAACAGTTGGAGTCGGCCACGGATGTGGCTGCCTTGGAGGCCCTGGAAAAGAGGATCGCTGCGGCCGCGCGCGATCACGAACAACGACTGATCCGGCAGATTGACGCTGAAGCGGATCGGGTTGGCGCCACCGAAACCCTGCGAGAATTACGCTTTATCGAAAAAATGGGCGAAGAAATTCAGTCCGCCTTCGAGACCTTCGACATCTGATCCCATGGCCCTGCTGCAAATCTCCGAACCCGGTCAATCCACCGCGCCGCACGAACATCGCCTGGCGGTGGGTATTGACCTTGGCACGACCAATTCGCTGGTGGCGACGGTGCGCAACGGCATCTCTGTCGTGCTCAACGACGCCCATGGTCATGCAATATTGCCCTCGGTGGTGCGTTATCTGGATGCCACAGGTCATACGGATGTCGGTCAGTCGGCCCTCGCCAAGGCCAGTGAAGACCCGCATAACACGGTGATCTCGGCCAAGCGCTTCATGGGCCGGGGCCTGAAAGACCTGCCGGATCTGGCCTTGTTGCCCTACCATTTTGTCGATGCTCCCGGCATGGTGCAGGTGCGCACGGTGGCCGGTGCCAAGTCGCCGGTGGAAATCTCGGCCGAGATCCTCAAGGTGTTGCGCGCCCGTGCCGAGGCCGCACTGGGCGGCGATCTGGTCGGCGCGGTGATTACCGTCCCGGCCTATTTTGACGATGCCCAGCGACAAGCCACCAAAGATGCGGCGCGACTGGCGGGGCTTGATGTCCTGCGCCTGCTGAACGAGCCGACCGCCGCCGCCATTGCCTATGGATTGGATAATGGCTCGGAGGGCGTGTATGCCGTGTATGACCTCGGCGGCGGCACCTTTGATATCTCCATTCTGCGCCTCGCGCGGGGTGTGTTCGAGGTGCTGGCCACGAACGGCGACTCGGCCTTGGGCGGCGACGATTTTGACCGCCGTATTTATTGCTGGATCCTGGAGCAGGCGGGCCTGTCGGTCATTAACGATCACGACAAATCGTTGCTCATCGCCCGTGCCCGGGAGGCCAAGGAACGCCTGACCGATCACACCGAGGCGCAAGTGACCGCGCTGCTGACCACCGGGCAGTTCATTGATCTGACCCTGACCGAGGCGCACTTCAACCAACTCACTGAGAGCCTGGTGGCCAAGACCTTGGCGCCGACGCGCAAGGCCTTGCGCGACGCAGGGTTGAAACCCGCCGAGATTCAGGGCGTGGTCATGGTCGGCGGCTCGACGCGGATGCCGCGCATTCAGGCCGCAGTGGGCGAATTTTTCAGCCAGACCCCGTTGACCAACCTCGATCCCGACAAGGTGGTCGCGCTGGGCGCGGCCATTCAGGCCAATGTTCTGGCCGGCAATCGACTGGGCGACGACTGGCTGCTGCTCGATGTCGTGCCGCTGTCTCTGGGGCTTGAGACCATGGGTGGTCTGGCCGAAAAGATCGTTCCGCGTAATTCCACCCTGCCCACCGCCCGCGCTCAGGAGTTCACCACCTACAAGGACGGGCAGACGGCGATGAGCCTCCATGTGGTGCAGGGCGAGCGCGAATTGGTGGCGGACTGCCGTAGCCTGGCCCGTTTTGATCTGCGCGGTATTCCGCCCATGGTCGCGGGGGCGGCGCGTATTCGGGTCACTTTCCAGGTGGATGCCGATGGCCTGTTGTCGGTGACGGCACGCGAAACGCAGACCGGGGTTGAGGCGCATATCGAGGTTAAGCCCTCCTATGGACTCTCGGACGACGAGATTACGCGCATGTTGCAAGAATCCAATGCCCACGCCAAAGACGATGTGGCGGCCCGGCAACTGGCTGAGCTTAAGGTCGATGCAGGGCGTTTGGTCGATGCCACGCGCACGGCGTTGACCACCGACGCGGCCCTGCTTAATCCGTCTGAACAGGCCTGGGTGGCCGGTCTGGTCAGTGGTCTGGAGGGCGCGTTGCAGGGCGATGAGGGCGCGGCGATCAAACGCGCCTACGATGCCCTCAATCGTGGCACGGGTGAATTTGCCGCTCGGCGCATGGACGCCAGTGTCCGGCGGGCGCTGACCGGGCACCGACTCGAAGAATTCTGATCGCCGTGATGGATTCGCAACGCATCAGCGCCTGGCGCACGCGCCTTGAGCAACATGAGGTCTATGGCCAGATCCGCGATCTGGCGGCCTTGCGGGTGTTTATGCAGCACCATGTCTGGTCGGTGTGGGATTTCATGTCCCTGATCAAGTATTTGCAACACGCAGTGGCGCCGGCTCGGTGGCCCTGGCGGCCGGGCGCGGATGCCGATGTGCAGCGTTTTATCAACGAGCTGGTATTGGAAGAAGAGACCGATACCGCACCGGCGCAACTGGGCTGTGAGCACTCCAGCCATTTCAATTTGTATCTGGGCGCGATGCGTGAGATTGGCGCGGACACCGCACCGATCGAGGCCTTTGTCGAGCTGGCCTGCACCCAGGGTCTTGAGGTCGCGCTGCAAAGCGGCCTGGCACCTGAACCCTCCCGCGCCTTTACTGCGACCACCTTCGGTTTTATCGAGGGCGGCAAGGCGCACGAGGTGGCTGCGGCCCTGGCCCTTGGCCGCGAACATGTCATTCCAGCCATGTTCCGAACCCTGCTGGCGCGCATGGGAAT
>Ga0194126_10013521_pt1 | contig 10200 bp, 3 predicted proteins | sample TA2KigC150mmetaG_FD_148641 | JGI IMG/M metagenome (GOLD analysis project Ga0194126, IMG submission 148641) | Freshwater microbial communities from Lake Tanganyika, Tanzania - TA2015035 Kigoma Deep Cast 150m | ecosystem: Environmental > Aquatic > Freshwater > Lake | place: Tanzania: Lake...
GCCCGGGCCCCCGACATGTACCCCAGCACCTTGCTGGGCACGCTGGTCAGCCCTTGACCCGGGAGCAGCGTCACCAACGACACATCGGCGGTGGCCTGCACCTCGGCCAGGCGCTCCCGCGGCTGGAACGGCAGCAGGCGGATGTTGCGCAGTCCGCGCCGGGCTGCCTCCTGCGCGATCCGGTCCTTCACCAGGCCCTCGCCCACCAGCAGGAACAGCACATCCGCGTCTCTCTCGCCGACGCGCTGCGCGACGTCGACGACGAATTCCGCTCCGCTGATGAGGCCGATGGTTCCGGCGTACAGAACGACAAACGCGCCCGCGTCGATCTGTTGTTCCGCGCGCCAGGCATTGGCGCGCGGAAGCGGGCGGATCTCGTCGGCGTCGATCCAGATCGGGAGAACCTCCACCCGCTCCTCCGGCAGCCGGCGCGTCAGGAGGACGTTCCTCAGCCCCTGCGACAACACCGCAACCATGTCGGAGCAGCGGCAGACCCATGTGTCGAGCCGCCGCAGCAGGTCCGCGAGGCGCCCCGGACGCAGCACCCCCAACTGTATCGCCGCCTCGGGGTAGACGTCCCAGACGACGTGTACGAAGCGGGAGCGCCGGAGGCGGGCGAGAAGCAGACCCGCCAGCCCGCCCACCAGCGGCGTCGTGATGCCGAAGATGATGTCCGGACGCGGCACGGCCCAGCCGTGGACGAGCGTGCTCAGCGCGAAGGATGCGTAGAACAGCAGCCGCTGGACCGCCGAGCGCTTGGGCGAGATCGTGTGCCACACCCGCAGCACCCCGAACGGCTCGCGCTGCTCCCACTCGCGCCATCGCCTCCGGTAGCCCTCAAACACCACGCCGTGAGGGTGATTGGGGAAGGCCGTCAGGACGGTCACCTGGTGGCCCTGGGCCGCGAGGTGCTCCGCGAGTTCAAGGGCCATTGCGCCTGCCGGGGCCACTTCCGGGGGGTAGATGTAGCAGATCAGGAGAACGCGCATTGGGTGCGGGGCCGCCAAGGCGGCCGACTCGGCCTCGGGCCTGGTAAGGTTGGCACACATCGGACACCGCCCGCCCTCGAGCGACGGTACAGGCCGCCGGCGGGGGCACGGCTAGCGGCGGACAGGCGGCATCGCCGGATGGACGGCCTCCACCCCCAGCGAGAACTCGGCGCTGGTGGCCTCGGCCAGCAGATCGCGGGCGCGCTCGTCGTCCTCCGACTCCACCGCGTCCCGCATCGCCGCCAGCCAGCCCTCGATCTGCGTCCACTGCGGGCCGGAATCGGCGGCGATCCGGCCGATGTGCTCCAGCGCCGTCGGCACGATCCGCTCGTTCGGGTTCAGGAGTGTCTCGTGGAGCTTCTCGCCGGGGCGCAGCCCGGTGAACCGGACGGCCTCCATCGCCTCCGGATCGCCTCCCTGGAGCGTGATGAGATCGCGGGCCAGGTCCACGATGCGGATCGGCTCCCCCATGTCCAGCAGGAAGATGTCTCCGTGCTGCCCCAACGCTCCGGCCTGCAGGACCAGGAAGCAGGCCTCCGGGATGCTGATGAAGTAGCGGGTCGCTCGGGGATCGGTTACGGTCAGCGGCTCGCAGCGTTGCCACTGCCGCTTGAAGATCTCCAGCACGCTCCCCTCGCTCCCCAGCACATTCCCGAAGCGGACGCACACAAAGCGCGTGTCCCGTTGGGGCCGGCACGTCAGCAGCAGCTCCCCCATCCGCTTGCTGGCGCCCATGATGTTGGTGGGGGCGACCGCCTTATCGGTGGAGATGAAGATGAACCGTTCGACCCCGCAGTTCTCCGCCAGGTCGGCCAGATGAGCCGTCGCCAGCACATTGTTGCGGGTCGCCTCCACCGGCACGTGCTCCATGAGGTACACGTGCTTGTGCGCCGCCGCATGCACGACAACTTGGGGTCGGAAAGCCCGGAGCGTCCGCTCCAGACTGTTGGCCACCGCAACGTTGCCGATCACCGGGATGATGTCCATCTCGGGGTGACGGTCGCGCAAGTGAGAGAAGATCCAGTGGATCCGGTTCTCACCGCGCCCGAGCAGAATCAGCCGGTCCGGGGCATAGGCGGCGATCTGTCGGCAGAGCTCCCCGCCGATCGAGCCCCCGGCTCCGGTGACCAGCACCGTCTTGCCGCTCAGGTAGTCCTCGTGCAGCCGGATGCTCGAGGGCGCCAGCTCGCGACCCAACAGGTCGGACACGTCCATGCTGCGGACGCGCTGATCGCCGGGGTTTTCGAGCGTCTCCAGCAGGGAGGGCAGGACCTTGACCGGCACCCCGGCCCCCCGAGACAGCGTGTAGGCCCGACGGATCTGGGCCCGGGTCGCCTTCGGCATCGCGACGAAGACCTCGTCCACGTCGTGCTGTCGCACCAGCGCGGCCAGGTCCTCGCCGGTCCCCAACACGCGCCGCACCCCGATGATGGCCCCCCGCTTGTGGGGATCATCATCCACGAACCCGACCACGACGTGCTGCTCCTGAGCGTCTCGCCGGAGTTCCTGCATCAGCACGCTGCCGTCGGCGCCGGCGCCATAGATGAGCACACGCTTGCGGGCGCCGCCGTTGCCGTTGACGCGCAAGGCGGGACGGATGAGCTTCCAGGCGAAGCGCGTGACGCACATGGCCAGCGTGATCGCCAGCCAGGCCGTGAAGACGACCCCGGTGGGCACCCGCAGCCCAAGCAGCCGCGCAACGCCCACGGCGAGCGCCTGCGAGACCGTCGTGCTCAGTGCAATGCTCACAGCCGTCTCCGCGCTGGCATACTGCCAGACGCGGTTGTACAGCCCGGCCGCCATGTTGCACAGGATGATCAGCGCCGCCCCGAGGAAGGCCACCGCGTCGACTGCCTCCCAGATGCTGCCCGGGATCTGCCCTCCGAAGAACAGCACCGCGGAGACCATCCAGAGCAGGAAGGCCGTCGCCCCGTCAAAGAGGCCCAGCAGCACGCGCCAAGGACTCACCAGCGGACGAGAAAGCGGGACGCTCCCATCCGCCGTCGGGTTACCCCCGGGTATGCTCATGCGTCACCACCCCCGAGTGGCGCCGCGTCGCGCGGAGTGATCCACGGGTCACGAACCTGCGCCGCGCGTCGCCCCCTCGACGCACGGTAGGAGATCATGCTTCTCGGCAAGACCCCACGCACCTCCTTCGAGCGTGGACGAAACGACCGCGTTTGGCGGATCAGACGGCCCCGCCTCCCGTTTCCACAGGCTATCCACCCACGTTCGGGGCGCCAAACCTGCACTCCAACCACGAAGACGGACCCGGACGGGCCCGCCTCACAAGTAGCCCAGATCCTGGAGCCGTTGCTCCACGACGTCCGAGGTCTCGCCGGCCATCCTGGCTGCAGCCGCCCGACGCCCGGCCTCCATCACCCTCCCCCGCCACTCCTCCAGCCGGGCCTCCAGCGCCGCCGCCGCCTCCGGGTTCCCGTCGAGCACATCGTGCTCCTCATCAGGGTCCTCGCGGAGGTTCAGCAGCAGGCGCGACCCGTCGCTGCCCCGCACGTACTTCCATTCGCGGGTCCGGACGCCGACCAGATCGCGGTGCAGCGGGCCGAAGTCGTAGCTGGGATTCCGACGCCGCAGGCTGGCGAGTTGCTTGGGGTCCCAGGCCTTCCACTCCAGGAAGGCGTGTTCGTGTCCCCTCTCCCAGTTCGCAGGCTCCAGCATGTCCAATGGGGGCCACGCCGGCTCGTACCCGTCGAGGGGTACCCCGAGGTAGTTGCAGCAGGTCAGAAGGAGGTCGGTGTGCTGGAACTGCCCCGGGATGACTGCCGGCAGGTCGGGGCCCACAAGCAGCCCCGGAACGTGCACCAGCCGGTCGTACAACGACGCCTGGTGGTCGGCGAGACCGTGCTCGCCCAGGTGTTCCCCGTGGTCGGCGGTGACCAGCACCAGCGTCTGCTCCAGCAGTCCGGCGTCCTTGTACGCCTGCACCATCTGCTCGACGAGCCGGGTGCTGTAGTGCAGGCACTCGAGGTAACGTTCCTTGGCCCGAGCCCAGGCTTGGGCGGACGCGCGGGCGGCGTACTCCCACACCTGGGCCTTTTTCGACAGCACGTGGGCAAACTGCCCGCGGGAGTAGGCGGCTCGCGCCCTCAGGGCCAGCCCCGCCGGCGGGAGGAGGTACGGATGATGCGCCTCCACCATGTGCACGAGCAGCAGGTCGGGGACCCGGCCGCCGGCCAACAACTCCCGCACGCTCCGTAGGCACTCCCGACCGCCGTAGTCGGCAAGGCTCATCGCCCGCAGCGCCCGGTTCACCCAGGACGGTCGCCGGCGCAACACGAAGTCCGCCGTTCCGGGTGGGAAGGCGATCAGGGGAGGCGCGTAGACCTCGTTCGCCGACACGATGCGGAACCGCTGCCCGACGCGCGCGGGCAGGGACGCCATCGCAGGCTCATCCACGGCCGTGCCCGCGAGCGGCCACTGCAGGCCGTGCTCGCTCGGGAAGAGGCCCGTCACCAGGGAGCCCATGCTGGGAACGGTCCAGCACGAGGGCGACAGCAGGCAGACCTCCGTGGCCTGCTGCAGTTCGGGCAGCGTCGAGTTCCGCAGCGCCGAGTGCACAGCGTCGCGCCGTGCTGCGTCCAGGACGATGATCAGCACCTTACGGTCTTGGGCCATCGATTACTCCACCGTCGGTTGGCGCCGCCCACGGCGGCCGAGGGAACGAACGGCCTCGAGCAGTCGCGCCGACCCCGGCACCCAGCCATGGCGGGCCAGCGCCGCCTGGCCGAGCCAGAAGATGCCGATGGCGCCCACCCGCCACGCGGTCCCCTGTCCCCACACCGCAACGGCCGCGAGCGCCAGGGCCAGGCCGGAGGCCGCCGAACACAGCAGGTAGCGCGAGTCATACGGATGCAGACCCGTCCGGCGCCAGAGCCAGGCCACCCGCGACAGGTTCACGATGGCGAAGAGGCTCCCGACACACAGCGCCGCTCCGAAAGCGCCGTGGAGGGGCGAGACCCAGATGAGAGCCGCGATCATCACGGCCGCCGCCACGCCGTTGGTCAACGCCAGGGCCCGCTCCTCACCGACCATGGCCAGCACTTGCCCGACGTTCCCGGTGGAGGCGTTCACGAGCTGCCCGATCGCCACCGCCGCCATGATCGCGCCCCCCTCGTCGTACCCCTTACCGAAGACCTTCAGAAGCAGCACCGGGGCCAGGAGAAGCGGCGCGACCAGGACGAAGCCGGCTGCTGTGATCCAACGCGTCGTCGCACGGTACATCTGCTGTAGGCCCGCCACGTCCCCACGGGCCCACAGGTCCGAGGCCGCCGGGCCCACCAGCGACCCGATCGCCCCCATCGGCATCACGACGAACGCCCCGCTGCGGGCGGCCGCCACGTAGGTGCCCAACTCGGCCGCCGGCACATACCGCCGCAGAATGAGGACGTCCGCCGTCCCCAGTATCAGCTGCGAGCAACCCGCGATCCACACCGCCAGCGAGAACCGCAGCAGCTCCCGGGCCGTTACCGCCTTCCGCGGAGCCCCCCGCCATGGTCGAACCCAGTGCCACGCCCACAAGCCGGCCGCCGCGGCGCCTGCCGCCATCGTTCCCGCGCTGGCCCACATCAGGTCGGTCATGCTGCCCTGCGCCCGCCCGATCAGGACCGCGCAGCCCAAGAAGAGGGCCGGAACCCCGATCCGAGTCACCACGATGAGCGGCACCGCGTTCCGTTCGGCTTGCGGGACCGCCGCGAGAGTTGTGGCCAGCGCCGCAAACGGCACGAAAGCCGCCGCCACCTGCAACGGCAGCGTCAGCTCCGGCTGCCGGTAGACCCCTTCGGCCAGCGCCGGAGCGACCAGCCACAGGGCCGCGAACGAGAGCAGGCCCGAGGCCCCCGCGATGCCGACCGCGAGCCACGCCACGTGCCTGGCGCCCCCGGGGTCCTCCGCGGCCAACGCCGCAGGAACGAACTTGAGGACCGACCGGCCCGTTCCGGCCTCCGCCAGCACCTGACCGTCGCGCTCCACTGCCGTCAGCAAGCCGAAGTCGCCCAACGCGGCCTGCCCCAACCCTCGACTCACGGCCACGCTCGTGGCAAAGCGCAGGGCGTTCTGAAGGAGCATCCCCAGCAGCATGAGCGCCCCGCCGCCAGAGATCGCGCGCAGGTGCGCCTTCCGTCTCTCCTGCTGCTCGTCGGGGACCGCCGCCGGGTCGGTGGGCTGCGAGTCCAGCGCCTCGGGCTCTGGCCTCAACTCCGCCAATGGGGTCTCCCTTAGCGATTGCTCTCGCTCCAACCGTCGCCTCGGCGCGCTTGACGCCGGACCGGGCCAGGAGGGCCGGGGACCGGGTGGGAGGCACCCCATTCGGCGGCGTCGTGGCCTGTGGTTGGGGTCGGATGGCGTGGGCTCGACGGCAGGAGTTTAGCACAAACGCCGTTGCATGGGAAGGCGGCAAGCACCCGGTTCCGGGGCCCGAATGCAGGGGCGCTCCGTCCCGCGGGCGAACCCGGGCGCGCCCCTCGACGACGGAGCCGCCACGGATCGATCCGCGACGGGCGGGAGCTTCCAACGGAGGCGTTGCCATGCTCTGCCTGGGCGTTGTGGCACTGTTGGCGCTGGGCTTCACCGCGGCCGGGCCGCGCGCAGCAGCGTCGGTCTACAACCTCAAGGTCGTCACCGACGCCTCCCCGGACTACAGCGACCTCGACAGCCTGATCCACAGCGCCACCGGCAGCCGGCAGACTCCGGAGGAGAAGCTGTGGGCGCTCTTCTACTGGAATCACCAGGCGCGGCGGCAATGTTCCCCGATGGTCGTGCACGGCCTGGCGTGCACCGACCCGATCCGGCAGTTCAGCGACTTCGGCTACACGATGTGCAGCACCATCGCCGGGGTCAACTGCGCCCTCTGGGATGCGATGGGCTTCCGCGCGAGGTACTGGGACATCACCAACCATACCGTGCCCGAGGTGGAGTACGGCGGCCGCTGGCACATGTACGACAACAGCCTCTCCGCGCTCTACACGCTATGTGATGGGGTGACCATCGCCGGCGTGGAGGACATCGGCAAGACCCAGGGCTGCGCCCTCTCGGGCGGCCTGCAGGAGCCCGGACACATCGCCAAACGCCACTGCCTCACGGCCACGAGCGCCAACGGCTTCCTCACGGGCTCTGACACCGCCCGCGACCTCGATCAGGAATACCGCTGCTTCAACCCGAACGGCCTGAAGTACCGACCCTACTACTACGACTGGGATCGCGGGCACCGCTACATCCTCAACCTGAGATCCGACGAGAGCTACACGCGCTACTACTCGCCGCAGGGCGATTCGCCGGGCTTCTACGTGCCGCTGGCCGGCAAGGACCCCGACGACGGCCGCTTTCGGCTGCGGGGCAACGGCCTCCGGACGGTCGGGCCGCTGGTGACCTCCTCGATGCTTGCCCAAGCCGCACAGAGCGTCACCGGCCTGCAGCCCGTGGGTCTCGAGGGCCTGGGGCCGGTCGAACCCGGCGTGCCGGGCGACGCGGTGTTCAAGCTGGAGGGCGCGAACGTCATCACGAGTCTTCGCATGGACGCCCGTTTCCATCGCGGCACCGACGTTGACGTGAATGCCATCGCGCTCAGCACCACCAACGGGCTGACCTGGCACGAGGTGTGGCGGAATGGCGAGGTGGGCGAGAGGAGCGTGGACCTCACCTGGGTCGACGAGGTCAACGGCTCCTACGAGGTGCTGGTCAAGGTGACGCTCCTTGGCAAAGCCGCAGCAACCGATGCGCAACTGAAGAGCCTTCGCTTCGAGACGACTACGATGCTCAACGCGAAGACCCAGCCGCGGCTCCTGCCGGGCCGGAACACGGTCTACGTGGAGGCCGGGGAGCAACTCGGCTCCATCGTCCTGTGGCCCGACTTGCAGGGCGAGAACTGGAAGCCATACGCTGTCGCGCACGAGAACATCGTCTCCGAGACGCAGCACCCCGGCTACATGGGCGTCATGCACGCCGTGAAGCCTGACCAGGAGGCCTACGTCGTCTTCCGCCTCGATGCGCCCGGTGACCTGAAGCGCCTCACCTACGGCGGGCGCCTCTACAACCGCGCGCCGAACGCCCGCATCGACTTCCGGCACTCCTTCGACGGCGGGAAGACGTGGACGACGGCCTACTCGCTCACCGATACCCAGATGCCCTGGGATGTCATTCACTACGAGAGCGTCGAGGCCCCGCCCGGCACGCGTTCGGCGCTGGTGAAGTACGTGCTCAACGGCAGCGAGGCGGGCACGAACGCCTGCAGCCTCTACGCGGTCCGCATGGAGGTCGGCTACCAGCCCCCCGACGCCGGGATCACTCCGCTCGCGGTGACCTTCAACTGGAGCGAGCGGCAGGCCGACCGCTCCCTCGTGGAACGCAGCCACACGCAAGTGGTCGATCGGCTGCCCGCGAAGTACGTGCTTAACGTCGGCGGTGAGGACGTGCCGGTCGTGAACTGGCTCCGCGTGGGGCCCGCCGCAGAGCATGCGACGGGCTACTCGGACGGACGGGACGCGGGGGGCGAGAAGTTCCGGTGGCGCTGGGCCACCTACGGCGCGAACCTCGCCGAGGGCAAGCCGTACACGGTCTCGATCCCCTCCAACGACAACTGGGGCGCCGGCGACCCCGAGGGGAGGAAGCTCACCGACGGCGTCGTCGGGCCTCCGATGGCCGGCGGTGTCTACCCCATGTACAGCCTCGGTTGGAACGCCGGGCAGACCGCCGAGGTCACGGTCGATCTGGGCGCGCCTCAGGCCTGCGCGGCCTTCCGCATCGCCGCCGGGGGCGGCTGGCCGTGGTGGGACGCCCTGAAGGGTGAGGTCGAGGACGAGGTCGAGGTCCTGACCTCCCTCGACGGCGCGCAGTACGCCTCCTGCGGTCGCGTCGACATGAACCCTTGGCGCAAGGACCTCCCGATCAACCACCTGCTGCCCGATGACGAGTCGCTGACGGCCTACCTCTTCACCCTGGCGCTCCCCGAACCCGTCCAGGCTCGCCACGTGCGCTTCGCCATTGCCGCGAAGCGGATGATCTGCGTCAGCGAGGTGCAGGCGCTCGACGCGATCCGGTACGAGCCCTTCGACCTGCAGATCGCTCTCCCCGACGAACGCACGCCCGACAGCGGGCAGGTGGCGCAGGTCCTCACCCCCTCCGGCCGACCGGTGCCGGGCGCCCTGGCCGCGAGGAACGCCGCCGAGCCGGCGGGCGAGCCCGTCCTGGAAGACCCGACCCTGCACTCGCTGGGGGCCTACTGGATCATCGTCGGGGACGAGAACCGCAACGCGCGGGTCGCCGTCCGCTATCGGGAGACCGGCACCGGGGACTGGCTGGCCGGGGCCCCGCTGTTCCGCGTGGAGCGGGGCGCGCACCTCGACGAGAAGGGTCAGAGCACGCTGAGCGTGCCCGAGGAGGCGTGGCTGTTTGCGGGCAGCCTCCTGATGTTGCAGCCGGGCACGGAGTACGAGTGGGAGTTGAGCCTCTCGGACCCGGACGGCGGCGCCGCGCAGCGCGTGCTGAGGGCGCGCACCAATGCCGAGCCGATCGCCGCGGCCGACATGCGCGTGCGGCATGTCACCCCCGGAAACGGCGGCGGCGCGGGTACCGAGGGCGACCCGTTCCTGGGTCTGGCCGCTGCGCAGGCGACGGCCGAGCCGGGGGACCTGTTCGTCGTCCATGCCGGGGTGTATGGGGGGACCTTCACCGTCGACCGCAGCGGCGAGCCGGGCCGGCCGATCGTCTGGCGCGGGGAAGAGGGCGCGATCATCGACGCGCAAGGCCAGGCGGCCGAGCGCCCCGGTCGCGTCGTCAGCGCCGGGGGCGTCCACGATGTCTGGTTCGAGGACCTCACTCTGCGGAACGGCGACTACGGCCTTGTGGCCCACAACTCCGCGCGGATCGTCGTGCGCGGCTGCCACATCCACGGCGTCGAGTACGGCCTCACTTGCACCAACAACTCCGCGGATGTCGTGCGGGGCTTCTTCATCGCCGACAACCTGATCGAAGGCCCCTCAACCTGGCCGCGCACCAAGGGCATCGAGAACGCTCGCGGCATCCAGATCACGGGCAGCGGCCATGACGTGTGCCACAACCGCATCCGGGGCTTCGCCGATGCCGTCGATACCTTCCCGTCGATCCGGTGCGCCGCCATCGACATCCACCACAACGACATCTCGGAGATGACCGACGACGGCATCGAGATGGACTACTCCGAGCGCAACACGCGCTGCTT
>Ga0194126_10013522_pt1 | contig 10199 bp, 8 predicted proteins | sample TA2KigC150mmetaG_FD_148641 | JGI IMG/M metagenome (GOLD analysis project Ga0194126, IMG submission 148641) | Freshwater microbial communities from Lake Tanganyika, Tanzania - TA2015035 Kigoma Deep Cast 150m | ecosystem: Environmental > Aquatic > Freshwater > Lake | place: Tanzania: Lake...
CCGCCACCCGCTCCGCGACCTGTTCGGGGTGCGCTTGGTCGTAGAAGTCTGCCACCATCGGAACGCTGGTGCGCGCCCATTTTGCGACATCGCGGTGGGAGAGGTTGTCACCCTTGTCTAAGCCGACGGGGACGGTCTATGCGGTGGAGAGTGCTGGGGACTGGAACACCCTGCTACGGATGCTCCAATCCACGGTCAGACCGTTTGCGGTGTGCGTCATTGCGCCACGGTAGGGAAAGACCGCCACAGACCCGTCAGACCCCGCCAGGTTGATTTAGGAGATTGGGTAGGTGCTACCCGTGATGGGTAGCGACTACTCGCGAACGAACGCTCATCCGTGTTTATTTCTTTCGCTTCTCAAACGCTGCTTGCCACTCACGTATTATTCGTTGCGCGTCGGCGCGCTGCTTGGGGGTGAGCTTGCTCGAAATGTCGTCGCGCATCTTTGCCTCAATGTCTGGAAGACTGCCCGATGACCTCGAAACCCCGAGATGGAGCCACATATACGCGAGGATGTCATCCTTCGGGACACCCAGACCATTCTGATACCTCACGCCGAGGTTGAGTTGCGCAGTCGTGTGCCCCTGTTCCGCAGCTTTTCGCAACCACGCAACCGCCGCGGTATTGTCCTTCGTCACGCCGCGACCGTACGCGTACATCGTATTGAGGTTGTACTGCGCACCCGCGTGTCCCTGTTCCGCCGCTTTCCGATACCACGCGACCGCTAGCGCGTCGTCCTTAGGGACACCCCGACCGTCCGCATACAGGAAACCAAGGTTGTTTTGCGCGTTCGCATCGCCAGCCGTCGCTTTCGCACGCAACTCCCGAATGACGGGGTTGTCCTTTGGGGTCTGCGCCCACGCCGTCCCCGTCAGCGGCAGCCCTATCACCAGCAGTAGTGCCAGTCGGTTGGTCATCACGATTGCTCCTGCTCACCCCCGCCAAAACCCTGCGACCCGCTCTGCGACCTGTTCAGGGTGCGCCTGGTTGTAGAAGTCTGCCACCATCCGGACGCTGGTGCGCGCGGTGGCCATCAAGGTGCTGCCGGCCGCCTTTGCAGCGGATCCCGAACGGGTCGCGCGATTCGAGCGCGGGGCGAAGACGCTCGCCTCGCTCAACCATCCGCACATCGCCGCCATCTACGGCTTCGAGAAGACCGCCAGCGGCCATGCGCCGGGCTAGCGGCGCGCCACGCGATAGAGCTTCGTCGCCGTGCGGATGATCAGGCTGCCGTTTGCAACAGCGGGAGTGGCCAGCGTCATTTCATCGAGCGAATTCCGTCCCAGCACCTTGAATGCCTTGCCGGCCTGCATCACGAACGTGACCCCGTCCTCGCTCATCGCGAACAGCTTGCCGTTGTACGACCATGGCGAGGCGGTGAACGTGCCGCCATCAACGGCAATCCGCTGCCGTCCGAAGATCTCTTCGCCGGTCCTCGGATCGTTCGACGTCACGAACCCGCGATCCATCAGGGTGTAGTACTGGTCGCCGACCACCATCGGCGACGGATACGCCGAGGCGAGCGTCGGATTCGACCATGCGACAAACGCGTTGCTGCGCTCCTCGCCCTTCAGGCTGATGTCGCCTGACGCGCCGGGCCTGATCGCGTAGGTCGGCCGCTTCGAATCGGGGAAGTATCCGGAGCTCACGTACAACAAGCCATGGCTCGCAATCGGCGTCACCGCATGGATCGACGTCATGCCGGCGAGTTGCCACAGCAACCGTCCCGAGGTGTCGTACGATCGCACGCCCTTCGTGCCGCTCGTGACGATCTCCGTGCGCTGCTCGTTGTCCCACACGAACGGCGACGACCAGTTCGATCCTTCGGCCTCGCGCTCGGTGCGCCACAGCTCGGTGCCGGTCTTGGCATCGAAGGCGGCGATGAAGGCGCGCTCTTCGTTGTCGTTGACGATGTAGAGGCGGCCGTTGTGCAGGACGGGCGATGCGGCAGGTCCCCATCCCGTGCGCATCCTCATCGCCGGCATCGGCTTGGACCAGACCGGCTTGCCGCTCATGTCGAACGCGAACAGCCCGACATAACCGAGATACACGTAGACGCGCTCGCCGTCGGTCACGGGAGTTTCTGATGCGAACGAATTCTTCTGGTGCACCGGCTGCAGCGGCACCGCCGCGTGGACGACGCGTTCCCACGTGACCTGTCCGGTTTGAAAATCAACGTCGTACAGCACCCAGCGGTATTCATCCACCGGCTTGCTGATGTCGGCGCCGGTCATTGGTCCGCCAAGCGACCGCGCCAGGTAGGTGCCGACGGCATTCAGCGTCGGCGTGGGTTCCTTCGAGTTGATCGCCGACACCACGAAGACGTGATTGCCCCACACCACCGGCGAGCTCCAGCTGCGGCCGGGAAGGTTGAGCGACCACGCGATGTTCTCGGTGGTGCTCCACGTATCGGGAAGTCGAAGATCGTCGGCGGCCACACCACCGCGTGTCCCGCGGAATTGCGGCCAATTCTGGCCGGCAGCCGGGATGGCCGAGAGAACGACGAAAACCAGCACCAGGAGTCTCGCCATACAACCTTTCCTCTGCGCCTCTGCGCCTCGGTGGCGATTCTCGCATAATGTGCGGGCATGAGCCGCCAGCCATCATCGTTCCGTTGGTCTAAGCCTTCTGAGCTTGCTGTGGCCCTGGTGATCACCGCTGTGCTTGCTGTGGCCCTGGCGCTGACTGCCGTGCAAGCGGCCGATCAGCAGTACGAAGAAGTGAAGGACTGGCCGCGCCTGCCGGCGGGCATGGAGATGGGCGAAGCCGCCGGCGTGGCCGTCGATGCCGACGGCCACGTGCTGGTCTTTCATCGTCCGGGCCGCGGCTTCGCTCCGTCCGCGACCGAACCGTTGAAGGATCCGGCGGTGCTGGAATTCGATCCGCGGGATGGTCATATGATCCGCTCGTGGGGCGCGAACACGTTCCTGGTGCCGCACGGCATCACCGTCGACCAGGCGAACAACGTGTTCCTCACCGACGTCGCGCTGCAACAGGTGTTCAAGTTCACGCACGACGGCACGCTGATCTTCCGCATTGGCGAGCAGGGCGTCGGCAAGTGGGACGCCACCCACTTCAATCAACCCACCGACATCGCGATTCGCGCCGATGGTTCGTTCTACGTCTCCGACGGCTACGTCAACAGCCGCGTCGCGCTGTTCGACAAGGACGGCCGATGGATTCACGAATGGGGCAAGAACGGCAGCGCGGCCCAAGAGTTCAGCAATCCGCACGGCCTGTCGCTGTTCGCGCGCAACACCGACGTGATCGTCGCGGACCGCGAGAACTCGCGGCTGCAGCTGTTCGACAGCCGCGGCGCGTTCAAGCGCCAGTGGCGGGGCGAGCCTGGTGCCGCGACGACGGGACGCGTGTTCAGCGTCGCGACGGATCGCGACGGCTTCATCTACCTCGGCGTTCGCCGCGCGGACTACGACACCGCGCACACCGGCGTGCTGAAGCTCGACCAGCGATGGAACATCGTCGCGGCGGTCGGGTTCGATCGCCCCGGCGATCCGAAGTTCAACGCGGTGCACGATATTGCGGTGGCGCCCGACGGGTCGATTTATGTGGCGGAAACACGCACCAAGCGGGTCGTCAAGCTGCGTCCGTCAGCACGCCCCTAGCCTTATACTGGCGCGAGAAATGGCTGCGCGCGTCGCCCGTGCCGTTTTGTTCACGCTCACTCTCGGTGGTTATGTCACCGCCGCGGGGTCGAGCGCCGGGTCTGCGCAGCAGGCCCTACCTGCTGCAGCTGCGCCGTTGCCGGATCTGCGCGCGACACTTGATACCTACTGCGTCAGCTGTCACAACCAGCGGGTGAAGACCGCCGGGCTCACGCTCGACACCGTCGATGCGGCCGCGCCGCACACGAATCCTGCAACCTTCGAAAAGGTGATCGCCCGCCTGCGCGCCGGCACGATGCCGCCGGCAGGACGGCCGCGTCCAGACGCCGCGGCGTCACAGGCGATCGCCTCCTGGATCGAATCCGACATCGATCGCGCCTGGCGCGCCTCGCCGAAGACCGGACGCGTCAGCGCCGTGCATCGCCTCAACCGCACGCACTACAAAAATGCCGTGCGCGATCTGTTCGCGCTGGATCCGCAAGCGTTCGACGTGGCTTCGCTGCTCCCTGGCGACGAAACCGCCGACGGCAGCTTCGACAACTTCGCCGACGTGCTCTCGATCACGACCGCGCATCTCGAGCGGTATCTGTCAGCGGCCCGGCAGGTGACGCGTCTCGCCATTGGGATGGCGCCGCCCGCCCCGGCGCTGACGACGTTCGAGATTCCGCTGCATGTGGTGCAGGACGATCGCGAGCACGACGACCTGCCGTTCGGATCGCGCGGCGGCATCGCGGTGCGCTATCAGTTCCCCGTCGATGGCGACTACTCGATCAAGGTGCGCTTGCGACGCCAGTATCAGGACTACCTGATGGGCATGGGCTGGCCGCAGAAGCTCGATGTGCGCGTCGACGGCAAGTTGATCAAGCGCTTCGAGGTCGGTGGCAGGGCGCCTGGCCGTCCGGCGGCCTCGAGCTATGCCGGTGACGGCGAGCCGGGTTTCGCCGGCGCGCCCGAGTGGGAAACCTACATGCAGCTGACCGGCGATGCGGGACTTGACGTCCGCACACCCGTCGCCGCCGGATCGCACGTGGTCGGCGTGTCGTTCGTCCGCGAGTTCTGGGAGCCCGAAGGCCTGCCGCAGCCGCTGCAGCGCGGCCGCGTGCTCACCAACGATCAGATCTACATGGGCTATGCCGCGGTCGGCGCCGTGGAAATCGGCGGACCGCATCGCGTCGTGCCGGCGGCGGCGAGCACCGACAGCCGTCGGCGCATTTTCATTTGCACGCCGACTGTCTCTGACGAGACCGCGTGCGCGGAGCGCATCCTCTCGCGGATGGCACGGCTCGCGTATCGACGACCGGTCACGGCTGCCGATCAGAAGACCTTGATGGGCTTCTTTGCCACCGGGCGCAAGGACGGCGGTTCCTTCGACGCCGGCATCCAGTTCGCGCTCGAGCGCATGCTGGTCGATCCGGATTTCCTGCTGCGGGTGCATCGCCCGGCGGCCGCCGATCGGCTGACCGACCTCGAGCTGGCTTCTCGTCTGTCCTTCTTCCTGTGGAGCAGTATTCCCGACGCGGCGCTGCTGGATGCGGCCGAACGCGGCGAGCTGTCGAAGCCCGCAGGCCTCGAGCGTCAAGGGAAACGCATGCTGGCCGATTCACGCGCCCGGTCTGCGCTGGTTGGCGATTTCGCATCGCAGTGGCTGAACCTGCGCCGCGTCAACGAAGTCGTCATCCATCCGGATTACTTCGCCGACTTCGACGACAACCTGCTGGCGGCGTTCACGCGCGAGACCGAGCTGTTCATCGACAGCACGCTGCAGGAAGACCGCAGCGTCTTTGACTTGTTGCGCGCCGACTACACGTTCGTCAACGAGCGGCTGGCGCGTCACTACCAGATTCCCGGGGTCTACGGCTCGCGGTTCCGCCGTGTGGCGCTGCCGAATCCTGATCAGCGCGGCGGGCTGCTCGGACACGGATCGATCCTGGCGACGACGTCGTACCCCGATCGGACGTCGCCGGTGCTCCGGGGAAAGTGGCTGCTCGACAACATCTTCGGCATCTACGTGCCACCGCCTCCGCCAGACGTGAACACCACGCTTCCTGATATCCGTCCAGGAACGCTGCCGCCGACCATGCGCGAACGGCTCGCGCAGCACCGTACCAATCCGGTCTGCGGCAGCTGCCATTCGGTGATCGATCCTCCAGGCTTCGCGCTCGAGCACTTCGACGCCATCGGTGGCTGGCGCAACACCGACGAGTCCGGCAAGGCCGTGGACGCGGTGGGCACGACGGTCGGCGGGGCGCCGATCGACGGCCTGGGCGGCCTGCGGGCGCTGTTGCTGACAGATCCGGACCGCTTCCCATCGACGGTGACCGAGAAGCTGCTCGCCTACGCGCTCGGCCGCCGGCTCGAATACTATGACCGCCCGGCGGTGCGCGAGATTGTCCGCGCCGCCGCGGCGTCGAACTACCGCTGGTCGTCGCTCATTCTTGGCATCGTCAACAGTCCGGCGTTTTCACTGCGGGGAACTTCATGACCTTGTTGACCTCGAAACCTCTCGCCCGGCGAACCGTGTTGCGCGGTCTGGGCGCCGCACTGTCGCTGCCGCTGCTTGATGCGATGACGCCAGCGGTCGCACGCGCCGCTGCGCCGGTCAAGCGCTTCCAGACCTTCTACGTCCCCAACGGGATGGCGATGGAGTACTGGCTGCCCAGGACCACGGGCGCGGGATTCGAGATGACGCCGATTCTCGAGCCGCTCACTCCGTACCGCGAGCAGATGCTGGTGTTGTCGGGCCTCAAGGCCAACTGGAACTACATTCACGCCGGCGCGTCGGGCTCGTTCCTGACCGGCACCACGCGCGGCGGCCGCACCGAAGTCGAGATCATCGCGGATGTATCGATGGATCAATTGCTGGCGAGGCACTACGCCAGCGACACGCAACTGGGATCGCTCGAACTGGCGATGGATCCGGCCAACAACGCCGGCGCCTGCACCGGCAACCTGAGCTGCGTGTACACGCACACGCTCTCGTGGCGGAACAAGACGCAGCCGCTGCCGATGGAATTCAACCCGCGCGCCGTCTTCGAGAAGCTGTTCGGCGACAGCGGCAGCACGGATCGCGCGGCGCGTGACGCCCGCCTGCGTCAGCACCGCAGCATCCTGGATTCGGTCAACGACAAGCTCTCCAGCCTGCGGCAGTCGCTCGGCGCCCAGGACCAGACGAAGATCAACGAGTACGCCGAATCCGTCCGCGACGTCGAGCGCCGCATCCAGAAAGCAGAACAACAGCGCGATCTCGATTTGCCGCAGATGGACCAGCCGCAGGGGGTGCCGCCGGTGTTCGAGGATCACCTCGCCGTGATGCTCGACCTGCAGGTGCTCGCGTTCCAGTCGGACCTGACGCGCGTGATCTCGTTCATGATCAGCAAGGAGCAGAGCGCGCGTCCGTATCCGCAGATCGGCGTGCCCGAGGCGCATCATCCGCTGTCGCATCATGGCAACCAGCCGGAGCTGATCGCGCGGATGTCGAAGATCAACCGCTATCACGCCGAGCTGTTCGCGACCTACGTCGAGCGTCTGCGTCGCACGCCGGATGGCGACGGCTCGCTGCTCGATCACGTGACCATCCTCTACGGCTCGGGCATCTCCAACAGCAACCAGCACTCGGGCGACAACCTCCCGATCCTGCTGATGGGCGGCGGCAGCGGCCGGCTGAAGGGCGGTCGGCACATCGCCTACACCGACCAGCCGTCGATGGCCAACCTGCTCGTCACGCTGATGGACAAGATGGACGTGCCGGTCGAGCGTCTCGGTGGCAGCACGGGGCGGTTGGCTATCGACACGGTCTCGATGTGAAGGCCCTGCTGCCGATCGCCTTCTGCCTGTTGCCTTTGGCAGTGCCATCGGCAGCCGACCATCCGCCAGTCATAGAGGCTGCCCGCAGTGGCGATCGCGCGGCACTCCGCGCGCTCATCCAAGAGAAGGCCGACGTCAACGCGACAGCCGCCGACGGCACCACGGCGCTGCATTGGGCGGCGTATCGCGACGATGTGGAGAGCGTGGCGCTGCTGCTGGGCGCCGGCGCCAACGTCAATGCCGCGAACGACCTCGGCGCCACCCCGCTCTGGAATGCGTGCACGAGCGCGGGACCGCAGGTCGCGAAACAGCTGCTCGATGCCGGCGCCAATCCCAACCTGGCGCTCATCGCCGGCGAATCGCCGTTGATGGCGGCGGCGCGCGCCGGCAAGGCCACGGTCGCGGAGATGCTGATGGCCAAGGGCGCCAACGCCAACGCGCGCGGCCCTCGTGGCCAGACGGCGCTGATGTGGGCCGCCGCCGAACGCCACCCTGGCGTCGTCAAGGCGATTGTCGGCAGGGCCGACGTGCACCTCCGCTCCGAAGAGTGGCGAGAAATGATGGCGGTGCCCCCGCACGGCCGGCCGGAATACAACAAGATCATTCCGCACGGCCGCGATACCGCGATGCTGTTCGCGGCCCGATCCGGCGATCTCGAATCCGCGAAGCTGCTGGCCGCCGCCGGCGCCAACGTCAACGATGCCGATGCCTGGGGCGTCAGCGCCACCGTGATGGCGGCCCATGCCGGGCACACCGAGTTCGCCCTGTGGCTGCTCGATCGCGGCGCCGATCCCAACGCGGCGTCAGCCGGCTTCACCGCGATGCACGCCGCCATCATGCGGCGCGACACGCGGATCGTCGAGTCGCTGCTCGCGCACGGCGCCGATGCCAATGCGCCGCTGAAAACCTGGACACCGACGCGGCGATCGTCCAAGGACCACAACTTCGCCCCAGAACTTGTGGGCGCCACTCCTTACTGGCTGGCAGCGCGCTTCAACCAACCCGACGTGATGCGACTGCTGCTCGCGCGCGGGGCCGATGCGACATTCGTGCACCACGCGAACTACCACAACGAAGATCCGGTCGAGCCGCGGACGCAGGTGACGACCGCGGTCATGGCGGCTGTCGGCATGGGCGGCGGTGTGGCATGGGTGCAGCCGAATCGCCTCGAGCGCGAGGCGCTGATGCTCGAGAGCGTCACGCTCGCCGCCGGTCAGGGCGTGGATCTCAACGCCGTCAACAGCGACGGCCGCACCGCGCTCGATGCGGCGCGCGCGCTCAAGCTCGAGCGGGTCGTGAAGTTCCTGACCGACCGCGGCGCCCGCTCAGGAAAGTAATTATTCAGGCCGGTTGGGAACAACTCCGACAACCTGCGCGGCTTCGAGGTGCAGGACGTCAACGGCTAAGTGCTGTATTTCGGTCGGCCGCTGTAGAGACGGGCCGTCGGGCCGTCGGGCGATCGGGCCGTCGGGCGAATGGGCGAATGGGCCAATGGCCGTATCAGCCGACAGGGACGTGGAGCACGTGCTCGACGCGTTGCGATCGGAGTAGGAACTACTTCAGGCCCGAGCCCTGGATAATCGCGAAGAACGACTTCGGATCCAGGCTCGCGCCACCGACGAGCGCGCCGTCGACGTCGGGCTCGGCGATCAGCCTGGCGATGTTATCCGGCTTGACGCTGCCGCCGTACAGCACGCGGCAACGCTCGGAGGCATCAAGTCCGAACCACTGCTTCAGCCGCTGGCGGATGTGATGATGCGCTTCACCGGCCTGCGCCGGCGTGGCGTTGCGGCCCGTGCCGATGGCCCACACCGGCTCGTAGGCGAGCACCAATCCCGACAATTGCTCGCCGGTGACGCGGTCGAGGCCTTCTTTGATCTGCCTGTCGAGCACCGCCATGGTGTCGTCGCGATCGCGCTGATCGAGCGTTTCGCCAATGCACACGATCGGCACCAGTCCGGAGGTGAGTGCGGCGTGGGTCTTCTTGTTCACGGATTCGTTGGTCTCGCCGAACAACGTGCGGCGTTCGGAGTGGCCGATGATCACGTGCGTGGCGCCGGTGCCCTGGATCATCGCGGCACTGATCTCGCCGGTGAACGCCCCGTCGCGCTGCCAGTGCATGTCCTGCGCGCTGACGGCGATGGCCGAGCCGGCCGCGGCCTCGGCGGCCGCGGCCAGTGAGGTGAACGGGGGAGCAATCGCGACGTCAACGCCGCGCACATCCGTGATCAGGGCGCGGAGATCGTTGATGTAGGAGACCGTCTCGGCGACGGTCTTGAACATCTTGAAGTTTCCAGCGACAAGCGGCTTTCGCATACGTTGGTGCTTGCAATCGTTCGCCCGAACGTTCTCCCGTCGCTTTGCGTGAACGTTCGCCGAACGTTTGTCCGAACGGCCGTCAAACGTTTGTCCGAACGTTCTTATGAACGTTCGGGCAGTGCCGCAACGCCCGGCAGCTCTGCGCCGCCGAGAAACTCGAGCGAGGCGCCGCCGCCGGTCGAGATGTGCGTCATCTTATCCGCAACGCCGGCCGCATTGATCGCCGCGACGGAGTCACCGCCGCCGATGATGGTGGTGCCCTTGACGGCGGCGACCGCGTTGGCCACCGCCAGCGTGCCCTGCGCGAACGGCGCGACTTCGAACACACCCATTGGGCCGTTCCACACAACGGTCTTGGAGTCGGCCAGCAGCCCGGCATACAGGCGGGCCGACTCCGGACCGATGTCCAGGCCCATCCGATCGCCGATGGCGGCGTCGCCAACCTTCAACACC
>Ga0194126_10013527_pt1 | contig 10197 bp, 5 predicted proteins | sample TA2KigC150mmetaG_FD_148641 | JGI IMG/M metagenome (GOLD analysis project Ga0194126, IMG submission 148641) | Freshwater microbial communities from Lake Tanganyika, Tanzania - TA2015035 Kigoma Deep Cast 150m | ecosystem: Environmental > Aquatic > Freshwater > Lake | place: Tanzania: Lake...
CGTACACCCGAGCGTGAGGCGCCCATTGCCGGACCCGCTCCCGCAGGTGGCGTTGGAAGTTGGGCGAGACATGGAACAGGTCCGTGTCGTCAAACGGAATGAAACCAAACAGCGCCGGGTGATCCGCGACTTGGGTCACATAGCTCCGGTAGTAATCCTCGTCCCATTCGGTGCCCTGGAGAACGATCGGTCCCCAAGCCAAATCGCCGTACAACCAGGGCGACAAGAAGTCCGAGCGCAGGCCACCCTTCCCAGCGGCCACCTCGGCCCGGAGGCCGTGCCCCAAGGCGTTCAGGTAGGAGACCAACTCCTCGACGGTGTCCACCGCCGGATCGAGCAGGTTGATCTCGTGAGACTCGAGCGGGTGACCTGTCGGGGCGCGCAAGAGCAGCGAGGGATGCGCCGCGCGAAAGTAATGGACGCAGTCCACCCGCAACGATTCCGGCGCACCCGAGGCGGCGCTCTCCAGGCGCAGGGTCAACCACGGCACCCCGCTCCCAGGCAGGTGACCCGGGATGACCCGCAACCCCCGGGCACCAGCGGTGTCGAGGTTGTGCAGGATGCCATGAATGTCCGACCCGTACGATTGCGCGAGCGTGAACCCCGCCCGCGCAACCCAGTCCCAGTTCTGATCCGACAGCACGGTGGCGCCCCACAGCGCCCGCTGCAGCGTCGTGCCCAACGGCCGCACCTCCGCCAACCGGTCCGGCCCGGTCACCGGTGCACTCTGCTCGGCGCCCACCCCGCGCACCCGGATGCGTCCCTCAAAAGCGCCCGGCCGAGCCTCCTCGTCCACCGCTTGAATGCGGTACGCGAAGGTGAAGGGCGCACCGGGCGGCAACGGCCAGCGGAACCGCAGCGGCCCAGGCTGACCAACGAACGGCGGTAACGTCGGGGCCGGACCGCTGGCCACCGAATGAAACGTCCAACCGCGCGGGGGCGTTTCTTCGAGCTCGAGCGCAGCGAGCGCGGCGGACCGGTCGTGGTCCACCTCGACCGTCACCTCGCAGGTTCCCGGGGTCGAGGCGTACGGCGTGGTGAAGGAACGACGCGCGGCGAGGACCGGTGGGGCGGGCGTGAATTGGATGGCCTGGACCCGAGGCGCTGACACACCGGCTGCGTTGCGCACTCGCAGGTAGACCTCCTTAAGCCCAGGCGCAGCGCTCAACCAGTGCGCCAAGTGCGGCGTGTACGTCTCCCAACGCGCCCCGGCAAAGTCCCCCGATTCGCTCGCCATGAATTGGGCGGGGTGACCTCGGGCGATCGGCTCGAGGCGGATCCGTCGATGGGTCGTGCTGGTCGCGCCGGCATTGATCGCAAAGGCCTCGAGCGTCGGCGGGGCGAGCGCGGTGTCGGCGGTGGCCGAGATCGTCACCTTGTCCAAAGCCCAGTAGTGGTCCCAGGCCGCCCGGTGAAAGCGCCAACGCAATCGAATCCGCCGGTCCGTAGCGTGCGGCGAGAGAGCCACCGACTCGCGCGCATCCAGGCTGGCGTCCCCGCGTTCGCGGTGAAAGAGGTTGATCCACTGCTCTCGCCGGCGGCCACTGGCCTCGTCGAAGGTGTCCAGGTCGAGATCGAAGTGTTGGGCCGTCGGGCTGGCCGCGTTGATAGCTAAGTGATGGTTGAACTCGAGGCTCACACTGCGCAAGCCCCGGCAATCGATCGGCGGACTGATCAGACTCGTGTCGATGCGCGCGTCCCGGTCCAGCGCCGGATCCGCCACCATGAACCCGCCGTCCATGCCGCCCAGCGAAAAGGGTTGCGTCTCGAGGCGCGCGTCGCCCAATGCCCAGTCGCCGCCGTGCGCCCCTGGGCCATGCTCCACCGTCCAGCCCCCCAGGGCCCGAACCTCGCCAAGATCGCGATAGCTATCGAAGTCTTCCTGGAACGTCATCCGCCGCGTGGGCGGGTCCCAATCGAAACCCAAACCCATCAGGTCCAGGTTCACTCCGCCGGTCTCCTGAACCAGGCGTAGCGTATGCGGACCGCTCGCGCTCCAAAACGCTTCCGGCAAGGCAAAGTCGCGGTATTCGCCCCACCCAGGCGTCTGGCAAACCACGCTGCCCACCAGGTCTTCATCCCAATAGAAGCGGAGCGTGCCCGGCCCGGGGGTCGCCGCGCGCACCACCGCCTTCACCCACCCGGCCGTCGGGACCTCGAAGGTGTACCGCCACCAGTCACCCCGGCTCGTCCAACCGATGTGCCACGCCTCCCCCTCGGGCGTGGGGTCATCGTCCACGATCGCGATGCTGTCGTTGGGCCGGTACTCGAGTTGGCCGGTCAGCCACCAAGGACCCGTCTCATAGTAGTAATCGTAGGCGGGGTCGATCTCGCCATAGCGCAACCCGCGCGCCAACCACTCGAGGACCTCGCGCTCGCGCGGGGTCAGCGCCGCAAAATCCGGGGCAGCCGGATCCGCGCGATGAAAGTGCTCGACCACGCGCGCGGCGACCTCACTCGAGAGCGGCGCCCCGCCAGCTTGAACCTCGGCGATGGCCTCGAGGAGTTTGGCCGGTGGGGTCTTCTTAAGCACATACCCATGCGCCCCCGCCTTCAGCGCCTCGAAGATGCGGGCGCTGTCTTCGTACTTGGTGAGCACCACGATCCGGGTCTGCGGGAGCAGCTTCGCCAACCGTCGCACGCACTCAGCGCCCGAAAGCTTGGGCAAACCCAGATCGACCAAAGCCACCGCCGGCTGCTCCCGCGGCATCCGCTCGAGGGCAGCCTCGGCCGTCGCATGCGCGCCGACACAGCGAAACCCGGGCGTGCCATCGATCAACACCGCCAGCGCCTCACGCGTGCCGCGTTCGTCTTCGACCAGACTGACCGTGATCTTAGGTTTCATAAGACCGTTACGGAAGTGGCGTCGTGCCGGAGGGGGCACCCGTTGCGCGCGCCCCCGGGTCGGCCGGCCGCTCGCAGTCACCAACCAGGGGCACCGCGAACCGCACGCGCGTGCCTGCCCCGGGCGCACTCAAAATCTCGAGGCGGCCCCCCAACGCCACGAGGCGCTGGCGCATGTGGTGGAGCCCGTTGCCAGACCCAGACCCGACCTCAGGCGAAAAACCGTTGCCGCCGTCGGCCACCCCGATCCGCAACACGTCTCCCTCCAACCCCGCGCGCATTGTCACTCGCCGGGCGCCGGCGTGTTGGACCGCGTTGTTCAGGGCCTCTTTGGTCGCCAAAAAGGCGTGATGCCGCGTCTCCGCCGAGACCACCCGATCAGGCACCTCCACGGGCCAAACCCACTCCGCCCCCAGACTAGCCGCCTCGAGGAACTCCCCGGCGAACGTCCGCACGTACGCCAGCAGGCTCCGCAAGGTGTCGTCTTGGGGGTTGATGGCCCAGACGATCTCATCGACCGCCTGCGTCGCCTGCTGCGTCGTGCGCGCCACTCGCTCGACCTCCCCCCAAGCGGGATGGCTCGCCTCCAGCTTGCGCCGCGCCAATTCCGTCACCAACCCGATCTGCGTCAGGCTCGCCCCCACATCGTCGTGCAGATCGCGCGCAATCCGCGTGCGCTCGCGCTCGACCGCCAATTGCCGCTCCAGACGCTGGAACCGATGCGCCACCGCCCAACGCACCCGATACACCCCGTACACCGACCCAACGCTCAACAGGCCAAGCGCCAAATAAAACCGGCTCGTCTGGTAAAAGCGCGGCGCCAACCGAAACGCAAACCCCGCCGCAGGCTCGTCCCAAACCCCGTGATGATTGGCCGCACGCACCCGAAAAACGTATCGACCCGGGCGAAGCTGCGTGTAATAGGCCACCCGCCGCGTCCCGACGTCTTGCCAGTCGGAATCGTACCCCTCCAGGCGGTAGCGGAAGCAGACCCGGTCCGGCGCAATGAAGCTCGGAGCCGTATAGTGGAACTCGAGCACCCGGCCCCGACCCGGAGGCAACTCGGCGCCCACACGATCGGCCCAGGAGTCCTTGGCGACGCTTTGATTGTCAGCTCGGATCTCCTCGAGCACAACCCGCGGAGGGACTTCCTCGATCAAGCCCGCCGCCGGGTCGAAGATCGCCACCCCTCGAGTCGTCGGAAACCACAGCCTGCCATCGCGCGTTCGGAGACCGGCCGGTTGGCTCTTCTGGCCGTTGGTCTCGGAGCTCAACATGCCATCCACCGTCCCAAACGTGGCAGCGCCCACCGTGGACCTGTGCCCCGCTGCCACCGCCTCGAGGTCACGCCGATCGACCCGATGAACGCCAGCCTCACCGCTCAGCCAAAGATGGCCGGCTTATCCCGTGTTCCCGACCGAAATGCGACCACTCACCCCCGCGCAGCGCGTGAAGTCCACGCTCCGTCCCGACCCACAGCGCGCCGTCAGGCGCTACGTGGAGGGCGCGCACCTTGTTGCCACTGAGCTCGCCGGGCAACCTCACGTTACGCCAGCCGGCCGCGCTGAGGACATCCAACCCGCCTCCGCCAGTCCCAACCCAAAGCTCTCCCGCCGAATCGCAGGCCAACGCGCGCACCACGTTCTTCGACAAACCGCTCGCCTCGGTGTAGTGCGTGAACTGCCCGGCGCGCCAACCGCTTAAGCCGCCATCGGTCCCGATCCGTACCCGACCGTCGGGCGCCTCGCACAAGGTCCACGCGTTCTCATGCCCCAAACCGTCGCGCATGCTGAGCGTGCCCACCCGCCGTGGCACCCAGCAACTGAGCCCACCTGATTCGGTCCCGATCCACAGGTTGCCCTCCCGATCGACGCAAACAGCCCGCACCCAGTTGTCCGGCAAGCCGTCGGCCGTGGTATAAAGCCGGAAACGCCGTCGCGGAAGCGGTACACACCGTGCCGGCCGGCCGAGCACCATAGATACCCTTGCCGATCGGCCACCAAGAAGTTGGGCGCCCCCACCAACTCGGGCCCTACCGGCATCGGATACTGCGCCGTCTCCGCCCCGCGGTGGCGCAGCAACCGCGCCGGGCGCGATCGCTCCGGATCCCCCAGCGCAACCTCGAACCGCCACCAACCACCCGCACCGTCGCCAGACAGGGCCGCGGGTAACTTCGCCGGCCGGAGGTCCCGGTCCCAAACCAGCTCAAAGCGCTGCTGCCTCGCGTCGAACCGATGCACCCCCCAACCCGTACTCACCCACAGCCCGCCTTCGGCGTCCTCGTGCAACCCGGTAATCCAGTCGTCCAGCAGCCCATCGTCCGGACCGTAGGTCCGCAACTCTCCATCCCGCCAATAACCCAAACCGCTCGTGGTCCCCACCCACAACCCGCCCTCCCGCGTTTGCACCACCGCTTGGACGGAGTTGTGCGGCAGCCCGCGTTCAGTCGTCCAGGTCTCCTGCCGGTATAACGCCGCCGCGGACGTCGCATCCGCGTCCCACCCGTCGGTGGCGCTCGCGCAAGCCGGTTCCAGCCCGCCCGCCCCACCCAAGAGCAGGCCGCACGTGTGGATACCCAGGCGCCCCATCCATCCCCAGCTCATGCAGTCAGTCCATCTGTCCTAGACGCCCCCAACGAGGCCTCGACACGGCCAAGAACCGTTCCGCTACGCAGCCCGCGCTCATTCGTGAATCTCGACCACGTCGCGGTCAGCAAGGATCTCGGTCTTGTGAACCTGTTGCCCCTCGAACCGGCTGTGACCCCAGAGCCGCTTGATCGGCACACCCTCCCGCACCCACATGCCGGGTTGCGGCATCGCCGTGCTAAACGGGTAATCCGCCACCTTCGCCTCCGCGTTCGTGGTCGCGGCGAGTAGACTGCTCTTGCCCGTGTTCGGCGGACCGACCAGCACCACCTGACCCGCCCCGCCGCGCGGCACGTGGAACGGGTCCGGCCCCTTGCTATGGCCGGGTTTCTGCTGGTCCTTGCGGAGTTGGCTCAGCCGCCGCTTGATGTCCGCCTGCATCTTCTCCGTCCCCTTGTGTTTGGGGATCGTGGAGAGCATGTCCTGCAGGGCGGCCACTCGCTCCTGATCCGTGGCCGCCTCGCGGTAGCGGCGCTCGGCTTTCTCGTACTCGGGTGTGACGTTGGCCGGCATGGGGCGAAACCCGACCGGATCGCGGCGCCGATCGCCTCATCCGGATGAGACCTCGGGATAAACCATCTTGTGCCGGTAAGACGCGCAGTGCTCTGCGCGCCACAAAACTCCGCGCCCACCCGAGCCAGCGGCGCGCCGAGGGCTGCGCGCCCTACCGCCGATTCGTCGGCCTTCTCGGTGGCTCATGAGCGGCGCCGCCCGGTCAGTTCCCCGCCCGGCCTGGCCCACGCGCGGCGCGCCTAGCGCACGAGCGCTTGGGGCCCGTCTTACAGAGTATGTCCGGCGGTGCTCCCTAAGCTGCACACCGGCGAGACGCCCACGTTGCCATAGGTGTAAGTGCCGTTGCCAGGACACTCGGGCGCCAAGCTGTTCTTCAAATAAGCGTTGACGGCGGTGGTATCCGTGGTGTCGCCATTGGTCTTCTTGGTCTCGAGTGCCCACTCTCTTTGGCACCGTCGAGTTGCCGGAGATTCGCGATGCACGCGTTCTTCTGCGCGGTCGCGCGCGCCTTGACGAAGTTGGGAATGGCAATCGCGGCCAACAGACCGATGATCGCCACCACAATCATGATTTCCACCAGCGTGAAGCCGGCCCGGAGATTCGCTCTTGTTTTCATGGCTTGCCTTACTGTACGGACACGTTGCGCTCTCTCGCGGCGTGGACCTGACAAGCGGCCGTTTAAATAAGTGCTCGGGCGGTCCACAGACTGCCACTTGCCAACCGCAGGACGGTGCGAAACTGCGCCGGATCGACCCGAGCGCCGCACCGCCTCAATCTACCTCAACACCAGACCGAGTGTGAAGTTCCGACTGGACTCAGCCCTTGGCTAACAACTGGCGCAGGACGTACGGCAGAATCCCGCCATGATGGTAATACTCGATCTCGATCGGGGTATCGATGCGGCAGCGGACCGGCACGTTCTCGACCGAGCCCGTGGTGCGCCGAATCCAGAGCGTCAAGTCCTGCTGGGGCTTGAGGTTCGGACCCAGGCCGCGAACCTCGTAGATCTCGCTGCCGTCCAGCTTCAGCGTCTGCGCGTTGGTGCCCTCCTTGAACTGCAACGGCAATACCCCCATCCCCACCAGGTTCGATCGATGAATGCGCTCGAAGCTCTGCGCCACCACCGCCCGGACGCCCAGTAAAGCGGTGCCCTTGGCCGCCCAATCGCGTGAACTGCCAGTCCCGTACTCTTGGCCCGCAATGATCAGCAGCGGCGTCTTCGACTCCGCATATCGCATCGCCGCGTCGTAGATGGCCAGCTTCTCGCCGCCAGGTTGAACCAACGTGTAGCCGCCTTCCTCCCCGCCCAACAGGAGGTTCTTGATGCGCACGTTAGCGAAGGTGCCGCGCGTCATGACGCGGTCGTTGCCGCGCCGCGAGCCGTAACTGTTGAAATCTTTGTAGGCGACGTGTTGCTCGAGCAGGTACTTGCCGGCCGGCGAGTCTTTCTTGATCGCGCCGGCGGGCGAGATGTGGTCGGTGGTGACGCTGTCGCCGAAGATCCCCAACACCCGTGCCCCCTTAATCTCCGCGATCGCGCTCGGGCGCCGCGAGAAGCCGGCAAAGAACGGCGGCTCCTGAATGTAGGTGCTCGTCTGGTCCCACCCATACACACTGCCAGTGCTGGACTGGATCTCCGTCCACTTCGGGTTCTGGGCGGTAAAGTCCTGGTACAACTCGCGATACGCCTCAGGCCCTAACGTCGAACTCATGAGCTCGCGGATCTCCTCCAGCGTCGGCCACACGTCCCGCAAGTACACCGGCTCCCCCTTCGAGCCCGTCCCGAGCGGTTCGGTCGTCAGATCCAAGTCCACCCGCCCCGCCAAAGCAAAAGCCACCACCAGCGGTGGTGACATGAGGAAGTTGGCTTTGATGCTTTGGTGCACGCGCGCCTCGAAGTTGCGATTGCCGGAGAGCACCGACGCCGCCACCAAGTCGTGCTGAACCACCGCCTCTTCAAGATGCGTCTCGAGCGGGCCCGAGTTGCCTATGCAAGTCGTGCAGCCGTACCCGACCAACTGGAATCCCAACTGGTCGAGGTAAGATTGCAGACCCGCCTTGGCCAGGTAATCGGTCACCACACGCGACCCAGGCGCTAGCGAGGTCTTAACCGTGCAGCCCACCGCCAGGCCGCGCTCGACGGCCTTCTTGGCGAGCAGACCGGCCGCCAGCATCACCGTCGGATTCGACGTGTTGGTGCAACTGGTAATCGCCGCGATCAACACGCTCCCGTGCCGCACCTCGCACTTCAGTTCGTCCCGGCTGACCGTGATGTTGTCCGGCGCCGGATGCTGGTCGCGCATCTCGCTCTCGCTCGCCGACAACCGCGCATGGTGGAGGCCGGCGTTCCATTCCGGGTGAAACTTAACGTGCCGGTGCCCCTTCACCGCCACCCGTTGCTGCAAGTCTTCTGGCCGCTTTCCGTAGCCCCCCTCGGCAATCGGCTTGGTGAACAACTCGCCAAACCGCGCCTTGAGGGTGGAGACCTCGAGACGGTCTTGCGGCCGCTTGGGACCCGCCACGCTGGGGACCACCGTGCCAAGGTCCAACTCCAACTCGATCGAGTAGGCCACCTGACCGCGTTGCGGCATCCCAAACATACCCTGAGCTCGATAGTACCGCTCATACAGCCGGCAGTGGTCTTCCGTCCGGCCAGTGGCCCGCAAGTACGCGACCGTCTCCGCGTCGATCGGGAAGAAACCTAGGGTGGCCCCGTACTCGGGCGCCATGTTCGCAATCGTCGCGCGATCCACCAAAGGCAGCGCCGCAGCCCCGGGCCCGAAAAACTCGACAAACTTGCCCACCACCTTCGCCCGCCGCAGCATCTGCGTGATCGTCAAAGCCGCATCCGTCGCCGTAACGCCCTCGCGCAACCCACCCGTCAAGTGCACCCCCACCACGTCCGGCGTCAGCAGATACACCGGTTGCCCCAGCATGCCCGCTTCCGCCTCGATTCCACCCACCCCCCAACCCACGATGCCCAACCCGTTGATCATCGTGGTGTGCGAATCCGTCCCGACGAGCGTGTCGGGATAATACAGCCCCCCCGCTTCCAGGACCCCTTGAGCCAGGTATTCCAGGTTCACTTGGTGCACAATCCCGATCCCAGGGGGCACAACCCTGAACGTCCGGAAGGCCTGCATCCCCCACTTCAGAAACTGGTACCGCTCCCGGTTCCGTAAGAACTCCATCTCGAGGTTGTTGCGGTACGCGTCCGCGCTGCCCGCAAAATCCACCTGCACCGAGTGGTCGACCACCAAATCCACCGGCACCAACGGCTCGACCATCTTCGGATCCCGGTTGAGCCGCCCAACCGCCGCGCGCATGGCCGCCAGATCCACCAGCAGCGGCACCCCCGTAAAGTCTTGCAGCACAATGCGCGCAACCACAAACGGGATCTCCGCCGTGCGTACTCCCTCCGCCTGCCACTGCGCCAATTCCCGCACGTTCTGTTCCGTGATCTTCTCCCCATCGCAGTTCCGCAACACCGACTCCAGAACCAGCCGCAGCGAAACCGGTAAACGCGAGACGGGTCCTACCCCGGCCTCTTCAAGGGCAGGCAGTGAATACAGCCTGCCCGTTTGCCCATCCCCAACGTCAAAAGTCCGCAAGGACCCGAAAAGATTGTGCGCGTCGCTCATAAGACTCATCCGATCACGAAGTCCAAGTCAAAAGTGAGCGGTCAAAATGCGGATTGACCCGCGCGATGTCAAGCAGCCTGGCTGCTCACGAAATCGCCGCCACCCGCAAGGCTCGTAACGCGCTGAGTCCGGCCAGCGGCGCCCCCCCGCCCCGTATCGGCCGCGCCCCACTCCGCCGCTTGGTCCCAAACCGCTCCCGATGCGCCAACCACACCCCATCCACAAAACCCTTGGATCCTAGCACGACGCCATCCGTCATGTGCCGAATCCGCAGCCGTAACACCTCCCCCACACTCAACTCCCCGCCCTTCCGCAGCACCCGCTTAATCTGCTCCCGACTCAACGCCGCCTTCCCGCTGCTCCCTGACACCCCCCCACGCACAAACAACCGCCGCCGATACTCCGCCCCAACCTCCTGCCACTCACGCGCCGTCCCCTTCGATTCCCTCGCTCCCTCGGACCCCGCTGCAACCTGCGCGCCGGCCAAGAACGGAGCGCGGGCATCTTGCCCGCGGGTCCCTGCCCCTGTCCCTGCCTCTTCCCCTGGTGCCCGC
>Ga0194126_10013535_pt1 | contig 10193 bp, 8 predicted proteins | sample TA2KigC150mmetaG_FD_148641 | JGI IMG/M metagenome (GOLD analysis project Ga0194126, IMG submission 148641) | Freshwater microbial communities from Lake Tanganyika, Tanzania - TA2015035 Kigoma Deep Cast 150m | ecosystem: Environmental > Aquatic > Freshwater > Lake | place: Tanzania: Lake...
GCGATCGGCGCGCGCGCGACCTCCGACCACGGGGCGAGCGGTGAGGCGGCGCCGCCTTCACGACAGCGCCCGACCAGCGCAAGCGCGCCCTCGCGACGCGCCTCGGCGAGAACGGCCTCGAGCACGCGGCTCTTGCCCATGCCGGCCTCACCGAGCACCAGCGCGAAGCGCCCGCGGCCGCGCAACCCCTCGCGCATCGCGCTCTGCAGGCGCGTCAGCTCGTCACGACGTCCGACGAACGGCATCGTCGCGACGTCGGCTCTCGACGCACGATCCGTGGCCGTGCCCGCGCGCGCGATCTCGTCGTAAAGCGTCCCTGTCTCGGCCGACGGCTGGATCCCGAGCTCGCGCTTCACGATGGCGACGCACGCCCGGTACTGCGCGAGCGCGTCCGTCACGCGGCCTTCCGCCGCGAGCGCCTTCATGAGCCCGCGGTGCGCGCTCTCGCGGGCGGGGTCGAGCGCGAGCAGTTGGCGTGCGATCTCGCCGGCGCCGGCTCCGGACGTGAACCCCGCGAGCAGATCGCCGCGATAGAGCGTCGCGGCGCGCGCGCGCCCGCGCGGGTCACGACTCTGGAGGGCGCGCTCCAGCGCCGCGATGTCCGACGTCAGGGCGCGCTTGTCGAGCCAGACCGCCTGCGCCTCCGCGCCGAATCCCGTGACCTTTGCCGTGACGAGCGCCTTGCGCAACGCCAGGACGACGTGGCGCAGGCTGTCGCGGGCCTGGGCCTCGGTGACGTCGCCCCAGAGGAGTGCGGCGAGGTGTTCCCGGCGGTGGGTCTTCTCGGAAGAGACCGCCAGATAAGCGAGAAGGGCCTGAGCCTTCATCGACACGAGACGGATCGACCGCCCCGCAACCGCCTCGATCGAGAGACCTCCGAGCAACCTGAGCCGCAGCTCCGCCACTGTGTCCCGCCTCCATGGAGCCTCAGGTCCCGTTTGTGGCTCTCGCTCGTGACGTTTGCGGTCGTGCTCGGCGTTGCCGTCACCCCGGCGGCGGCCAGCGACAAGGACGAGAAGGCGGGCAAGGACAAGGGGAAGCCCGGTGAGGTCGTCCCGGGATCGGTCTTCTACGCGTGCGTCGACAGCCGGGGGGGCAACCGGGGCGACCTGAGGCTCGTCTCGGAGAAGGAGGCGTGCAAGAAAGCGAGGTCCGCGTGTCGTGGAGCGCGGCCGGCACCCCAGGCCCCGCTGGGCCTGCCGGACCTGCGGGTCCGGCCGGACCTGCCGGAGCGGACGGAGCCGCCGGGCCGCAGGGACCGGCTGGCCTGCTCGCGTCGTTCAATCAGCTCGACGGCCTCGCGTGCTCACAAAAGTTCGGCGACGAGCTCGCAAAGGGCACCGTCGAGCTCCGCCACACGGCGGCGGGCGCGGTGCTGCGGTGCGTGACGGGCGTGCGCTTCATCGACAACGGCGACGGCACGATCAGCGACACGAAGACCGGACTCATGTGGGAGAAGAAGACGGACGACGGCGGTCTTCACGACAAGGACAACACGTACACGTGGTCGACGGGCGGCATCTTCACGCCGGGCGGCAGCACGGTGCAGGACGGAACGATCTTCACGAATTTCCTGCCGCGGGTGAATGGGTTGATCTGCGCGATGACGCCCGGCGTCCTCGCGCCGGTGAGCTCGTGTCACGGCCTCGGCGGGTATTCGGATTGGCGGCTGCAGACGATCGCCGAGTGGGCGTCGATCGCGGACGCGAGACGCAGGTCGACGCCGTCCAGAAGAACGCTCCGTGGTGGGTGCGATTGGTGCGAGGCCAGTGACCTTTGTCGATCAATCGCCCATCACCAGGCCGCCGTCGACCTTGAGCGCCTGGCCGGTCATGTAGTCGGAGTCGCGCCCGGCGAGGAACGCGACGACGCCCGCGACGTCGTCGGCGGTCTCCGGGCGGCCGAGCGGGATGTGGCGAATGCGACGCTTCCACGCTTCGCCTTCGCCCCATCCCTGCATCGCACCCCACTCCTTGTCGATCTGCGTCCACATCGGGGTCTCGACGGCACCGGGGCACACGCAGTTCGACGTGATGCGATCGGCCGCGAACACCTGCGCGGCGGAGCGCGTGAGGCTGATCACGCCTGCCTTCGACGCGGAGTACGGCGTCATCAGATGGTTGCCGCCGCGGTAGCCGGCGATCGAGGCCGTCTGGATGAGCTTGCCGCGCAGCTCCGACCCCGGCATCACGTCTTGCTCCCGCATGCGGCGCGCGGCGGCCTGGAGCACGAAGAACACCGCCTTGAGGTTCACGTCGAGCACGCGGTCCCACTCGGGCGCCGTAACCTCGAGCAGCGGCTGCACGCGGATGACGCCGGCGTTGTTGAAGAGCACGTCGAGGCGACCCCAGCGCCGGTACGGCGCGTCGATCATCGCCGCGATGTCACTCGCGCGCGTGACGTCCGCGCGCACCCCCTCGGCCCCGAGCTCATCCGCGAGCTTCTTGACCGCATTGCCGTCGACGTCGGAGAGCACGAGCCGCGCGCCCTCGGCCGCGAACCGCCGTGCCGTCGCCGAGCCGATCCCGCCGGCGGCTCCCGTGATCAGCGCCACGCGCCCTTCGAGTCCAGCCATCACACGATCCTCCCGCGCGGATTCTATCCCGGGGGCGGCGACTGCCTCTTTACGGCTGCATGTATCGCTTTCTGGACATTGACGGTGCCATGGCCGCGTGACTAGTGTGGGCGCGATGGCGATGCCAGATCCGCCGGCCCCTATGCGCGGCCTCAAGCGCGTCGAGTACGAGTGCCTCGTCGAGCACGGCCTCCTGGGTCCGGACGACAAGATCGAGCTGATCGGTGGCCTGATGCTCTTCCGTGAGCCGGAAGGGACGCCCCATACCGTTGCCGTACAGCTGACGATGGCGGCGCTTCAGCGTGCGTTCGGTTCGGGATGGACGGTGCGCCACCCAAGCCCTGTCGCGCTCGACGACGACTCGGAACCGGAGCCGGACGTCACCGTCGTCCCTGGCAGTCCGCGCGATTACCTCGCGGCGCATCCCGCCCGCCCGGTGCTCGTCGTCGAGATCTCGCACTCACGCCTGCGCTTCGACCGCGACTACAAAGCCAGTCTGTACGCGCGGGCGGCGATCACCGACTACTGGATCGTGAACCTCGTCGACCGGGCGGTGGAGATTCGTCGCAGCCCGATGACGTCGGATGCTGCGCCGTTCGCGTGGACGTACGAGCGACTGACCATCGCCCGAGCCGGCGAGACCGTCACGCCGCTCGCCGCGCCACTCGCGTCGATTCCTGTCTCCGATCTTCTGCCGTAAGACCGGCCGCGCTCACGCCGGGAGCGTCAAGACCCCTTTGCCGGGAAACCGGCGGGCCATCAGGTCGTCGGCGACCGTGGCGATGTCGGTCCACGGCCGCTCGACGCTGATGTGCGGTGAGATCTGGCCGTCCGCGACCAGTCCCGCGAGCCGTCGGAGTCCGCCCCGCGCCGGCCGGGCGAAGAACTCGGTGAACAGGTAGAGGCCGTACAGCGTCGTCCGCCCGGCGACGAAGAAGTCTCGCGCGTTGAACGTGACCTCGGGCAAGGCCGAGACGCCGAGCGTGACGCACACGCCGTCGCGGTTGAGCGCGGCGAGCGCCGTCCCCAGCGTGCGGCCGCCCACCGACTCGATGACGAGGTCGTACTTCGGCGACGCGGGGATCTCGTCGCCGATCACCACGTCGTGCGCGCCGAGCTCGCGCACCGTCGCCGCCTGCTCGGCCCGGCGCACGTTCGCCGTCACGTGCGCGCCCGCGAGCCGCGCCAATTGGACCGCGAAATCGCCGACGCCGCCCGTCGCGCCGGTCACGAGCACGCGCTTGCCAAGCAGCAGGCCGCCCTTTTCCAGCGCGTACAGCGCGGTGAGTCCCGCGACCGGAAGCGTCGCCGCTTGCGCGAACGTGACCTTCTCGGGCAATTCGGCGAGCGCGTTGGTCGGGACGGCGACGCGCTCCGCCCACGCGCCTTCGAGTACCACGCCGACCACGCGCGCGCCGGCCGACGGCCCGGAGCCGTCGGCGGCGGGCCGCTCGATCTCTCCGGCGAGATCCCACCCCGGCCTCCACCCGGCCGCCGCCTGGATCGAGCGGCGGACTTCGCCGCGGTTCAACGAGATCGCGCGCACGCGCACGATCGCCTCTGTGCGGCCGGGGCCCGGACCCGGTACGTCACGGATGACGAGCCGGCCCGGCGCCTGGGGATCGACGACGACGGCGCGGGTATCTGACATGCGGTCTCCTTGAACCCCTCAGGGCAGGCTGTCGAATATCGGCTTGATCTCGCGGCTCGACACGGTGTCGCGCATCCACGTGAAGCCGCCCTTGTCCTTCATCTCGCGCGCGCCCTTGAGGAACGCGGCGAGCGCCAGGCGATTGAGGGAGCCGCCGACGCTGATGCGCTTCACGCCGGCGTCGGCGAGCTGATCGAGCGTGAGCGACGGATCGCCGTGGGTCATCACGACGTTCACGGGCTTGCTCACGGACGACGTCACCGTCCGGATCGTGGCGAGGTCGCGCAGGCCCGGCGCGTAGAGGACGTCGGCGCCGGCCTTCTCGAAGGCCTGGAGCCGCTTGATCGTGTCGTCGAGATCCGGGCGGCCCTGGATGAGGTTCTCGGCGCGCGCGGTGAGCACGAAGGGAAACGGCAGCGAGCGCGCGACCTCGACGGCCGCGTACACGCGCTCGACGGCCAGCGCGAAGTCGTAGATGCGCTGATCGGCGCGGCCGGTCGCGTCCTCGATCGAGCCGCCGACGAGACCGGTCTCCGCCGCGAGCCGGATCATCTCCGCCGCCGCGCGCGGCTCGTCGGCGTAGAGGTTCTCCAGATCGGCGCTGACGGGCAGGGGCGTGGCGTCACAGATCGCGCGGCAGTTGTCGAGGACTTCCTGGCGGCTGACGGTGAGCGTGCCGTCCACGCGTCCGAGCGAGTTCGCCAGCCCGAGGCTGGTGGTCGCGAGCGCTTCGAACCCGAGCGCGGTGAGCAGCTTCGCGGTCCCCGCGTCCCAGGGATTCGGGATGATGAACGCCCCCGGCCTCTCGTGAAGCTTCCGGAAGGTCTGCGCCTTTTCGAGCTGGGTCGGCATCGGGGCCTCTGCGTGAGGCCCTGATGATACGGCACTCGCGGAGGGCCGGGATTCACTCCCGGCCCGGAGCGCGGGGGGGCTTGGGGGGCCGCTGGAGGCGGCCCCCCATGTGGATCAGTAGCGGTAGTGCTCGGCCTTGTACGGCCCCTGCGTCGAGACCCCGATGTACGCGGCCTGCTCGTCGGTGAGCGTCGTGAGCTGTGCGCCGAGCTTCGAGAGCTGCAGCCGCGCGACCTTCTCGTCGAGCCGCTTCGGGAGGATGTAGACCCCGATCGGGTACTTCGCGGTGTCGCCGAAGAGCTCGATCTGCGCGAGCACCTGGTTCGCGAAGGACGAGCTCATCACGTAGCTCGGATGGCCGGTGGCGCAGCCCAGGTTCACGAGCCGGCCCTCCGCGAGCAGGATGATGCGCTTGCCGTCGGGGAACAGGATGTGGTCGACCTGCGGCTTGATGGTCTCCCACTTGTATTGCTTCAGCGACGCCACGTCGATCTCGTTGTCGAAGTGGCCGATGTTGCACACGATCGCGTTGTTCTTCATGCGCTTCATGTGCTCGTGGGTGATGACCTTGTAGTTGCCGGTGCACGTCACGAAGATGTCGGCGTGCTCGGCCGCGTAGTCCATCGTCACCACGCGGTACCCTTCCATGACCGCCTGCAGCGCGCAGATCGGATCGATCTCGGTGACCCACACCTGCGCCTGCAGCCCGCGCAGCGCCTGCGCCGAGCCCTTGCCGACCTCGCCATAGCCGGCGACGACCGCGATCTTCCCCGCGATCATCACGTCGGTCGCGCGCTTGATGCCGTCGACGAGCGACTCGCGGCAGCCGTACACGTTGTCGAACTTCGACTTCGTGACCGAGTCGTTGACGTTGATGGCGGGGAAGAGCAGGCGGCTTTCCTTCGCCATCTGGTAGAGGCGATGGACGCCGGTCGTCGTCTCCTCGGTCACGCCCTTGATGTCCTTGCCGATCTTCGAGTAGAAGCCCGGCTGCGCCTGCAGGCGCTTGGCGATCGACGCGAAGAGCGCGGTCTCTTCCTCACTCTTCGGACTCGCGATCGCCGCGCGGTCCTTCTCCGCCTTCTGGCCGAGGTGGACGAGCAGCGTGGCGTCGCCGCCGTCGTCGAGGATCATGTTCGGGCCCTTGTCGCCGAACTCGAAGATGCGGTGGGTGAACTCCCAGTACTCCGCGAGCGACTCGCCCTTGTAGGCGAACACCGGCGTGCCGCCCGCCGCGATCGCGGCCGCCGCGTGGTCCTGCGTCGAGAAGATGTTGCACGAGGCCCAGCGCACCTCCGCGCCGAGCGCCTTCAGCGTCTCGATCAGCACGGCGGTCTGGATCGTCATGTGGAGCGACCCGGCGATGCGGGCGCCCTTCAGCGGCTGGGCCTTCGCGTACTCCTCGCGGATTGCCATGAGCGCGGGCATCTCGCCCTCGGCGATGGCGATTTCCTTCTTGCCCCAATCGGCGAGCGAGAGATCGGCGACGTGAAAGTCCTGGGAAGTCTTGCCGTGCGGTGCGGCGCTCATCGCGCCCTCCTTTCCGCAGATGGAAAAAGGTTCGCGAGCGCCGTTGCGTGAACACCCGAGCCTGGCGGCCGCCGCCTGGGCGACCGTTGCAACGCTCCTCGGGGGCGGTTGCCACTCTATCAAAGGTCGCGGGCCGGAGGCTACACTCATCGCCCATGACCGCGACAAAGACCTGGATCGACGAGTTTCCCGGCAATTTCGTGTGGTCGAACGCCGCGCTGGTGACGAAGGGCATGGCGCCCTACGGCGCCGTCGCGATCGGCGAGATCGACGAGGTGTGCGAGCGGCTGCGCTCGCGCCAGGGCGAGCCGCACGCGTGGGCGGAGGAGTGGGCCGCGATGGGCCGGCGCCTCCAAGCCGTCGGCGACGCGGCGGCCGCCGCCGGCCACGAGATGACGGCCGGCAACTATTACCTCCGCGCCGGCATGTACTGCTTCACCGGCGAACGCTTCATCCCGCCGGGGCCGGAGAAGCGCGCGCTCGGCGAGAAGGCGCTCGAGCTGCAGCAGGCCGGGCTCCGTCGTCGCCTTGCCAATCTCGCGGTCGTCGAGGTGCCGTACGAAGGCACGACGTTGCCCGCGCTCTTCCTCAAGGCACCCGGCGTCAGCGGACGTGCGCCGACCATCGTCGTCTTCGACGGCATGGACAACTGCAAGGAGATGAGCGTGCTCTTCAACGGGCTCGAGTTCGCCGCGCGTGGCTGGCACACGCTCGCGATCGACGGCCCGGGGCAGGGCGAGTCGTTGCGCCTGCGCCATCTCTCCGCGCGCCACGACGACGAGGTGCCCGGTGCCGCCGCGTACGACTGCGTCGCGGCGCGCAAGGACGTCGACCCGGCGCGCATCGTCGTGATGGGCGACAGCTTCGGCGGCTACTACGCGGCGCGCGTCGCCGCGTTCGAGCCGCGCTACGTGGCGGGCGTCGCGTTCGCCGCGCTGCACTGGGACCTCGCGGCGTGGCAGCGCGAGATCAAGCGGAAACAGGACAGGGACCCACGGTTGACCGCGCAATCCACCTTTCACTTCCGCTGGGTGATGGGCTGCGACGACGCCGACGCGGCGATCGCGAAGGCCGGGAAGTTCTCGCTGGTCGACGCGGCGCCGACGATCACGAAGCCGTTCCTCGTCGTCCACGCGGAGGAGGACCGCGTGGTGCCGGTCGCCTCCGCGCACACGCTCTACGAGGCGATCGCCTCGCCGCGCAAGCATCTGAAGATCTTCACGCGCGCCGACGGCTCGACCTACCACGCGCAGGCCGACAATCGTCAGGTCGGCGTGGACTACATCGCGGACTGGATCGCGGACACGCTCGCTCCTCCCGCTTCGATCGAGGCCCGATGGTAGCATCTGGGCCCACCACTCAGCGGAGAGGAGATCACATGACCACTCGCCTCTCGTTGTTGATCCCGATCCTCGTGCTCACGCTGCTGGCGCCGCTGGCGCCGACGCCCGCCGCCGCCCAGTCGCAGATGACGTGGGCCATCCACATCACGCTCGCGCCCACGTGGTTCGATCCCGGCGATCACACCGGCATCATCACGCCGATGAAGGTGCTCTACGCGCTGCACGACGCGCTGGTGAAGCCGATGCCCGGCAACCGGATGGCGCCGTCGCTGGCGGAGTCGTGGACGGTGTCGAAGGACGGCCTCGCCTACGAGTTCGTGCTGCGCAAGAACATCGTGTTCCACAACGGCGACCCCTTCACCGCCGAGGACGTGAAGTTCACGTTCGAGCGCTACAAGGGCGCCGGGTCGAAGACGTTCAAGGAGAAGATCGCGGGCGTCGACGTCGTCGACCCGCATCGCGTCAGGTTCCGGCTCAAGGCGCCCTGGCCCGACTTCATGACGTTCTACGCGACCCCGGCCACGGGAGCCGCGTGGATCGTGCCGAAGAAGTACACGGAGCGCGTGGGCGACGACGGCTTCAAGCGCGCGCCCGTCGGCGCGGGCCCGTACAAGCTCGCGTCCATCACTCCCGGCATCGAGATCGTGCTCGACGCGCACGAGAAGTACTGGCGCAAGAGCCCGGCGGTGAAGCGGCTCGTGTGGCGCACCGTTCCCGAGGACCTCACGCGTCTGGCGATGCTCAAGCGCGGCGAGGTGGACGTCGTCTACTCGATGCGCGGACCCCTGGGCGAAGAGGTCAAGCGGACGGCGGGTCTGAAGCTCGTGCCCACGGTCATCTCCGCCACGCAGTGGCTCGATTTCGGTCCGCTGCAGTGGGATCCGAAGTCACCGTTCCACGACCGGCGCGTGCGCCTCGCCGCGGCGCTCGCGTTCGACAAGAACGCCATCAACCAGGCCGAGACGCTCGGCCACTCCAAGCCGACCGGCAGCATCATCCCGTCGGCGTTCGAATACGCGCTCGCGATCCAGCCGCATCCGTACGACCCGGCCCAGGCGAAGAAGCTGCTCGCGGAGGCGGGCTATCCGAACGGCTTCGACGCCGGCGATTACGCGTGCGACGCCTCGTACTCGAGCGTCGCGGAAGCGATCGCGAACTATCTCGCGGCGGTCGGCATCCGCACGAAAGTGCGGCCGATGGAGCGCGCGGCGTTCCTCTCGGCCTGGAAGGACAAGAAGACGCGCTCGATCATGCAGGCGGGCGCCGGCGGCCAGGGCACCGCCGCCACGCGCGTCGAGAACTACTTCGCGAAGGACGGCACGTACACCTGGGGCAGCCACCCCGACATGGAAGACCTCTACCAGCAGCAGGCGCGCGAGCTCGATCCGAAGCGGCGTGAAGCGCTCCTCCACCAGATCCAGAAGCTGGGGCACGAGCGCGTCATGCAGGCCCCGCTGTGGGAGCTCGGCTTCCTGAACGCGACCGGCCCGCGCGTCGAGGAGTCGGGCCTCGGCCTGATCTCGTATCACCCGTACTCCGCGCCGTACGAGGACCTGAAGCTGAAGAAGTAGCCGCCAGCGCCGGCGCGCCCTCGTGCTCGCGACGCACGAGGGCGCGCCGCCATCAGCCCTTCGCCGACAGCGCCTGCTTCACGCGCTCCGGCGTGAACGGGAGCGCGCGCAGGCGCGTACCCGTCGCGTGCGCGATCGCGTTGGCAATCGCGGCGACGGCGGGTCCCTGTGATCCCTCGCCCACGCCGAGGAACCGCTCGTTCGGCTGATCGAGGAGCACCACCTCCACGTCGGGAACCTCGTCGAAGCGCAGGATCGGATAGTCGGCCCAGGACCGCGTGGTGACGCGCGTGCGGTCGAAGCCCACGGCCTCCTTCAAGGTCCAGCTCGCGGACTGGATCACGCCGCCTTCGATCTGGTTGACGACGCCGTCCGGATTGACGATCTGGCCGGCATCGACGGCGGCCACGACGCGGGTGACGCGCACGCGGCCCGTCGCGCGTTCGACCTCGACCTCCGCGGCCGTCGCGCAGTAGCACGCGAGGTTCTTGTAGCGCGAATACGCGAAGCCGCTTCCTTGCGCATGGGGGCCCCGCAACCGAGGCCCCCCCCTCGGCTGCCAGCCCGCGCGCCGCGCCGCGGCCTCGACGACGGCGCGGGCTCGTGGATCCTTGAGATGCCGGAGACGGAACTCCACGGGGTCGACGCCCGCCGCCGCCGCCAGCTCGTCG
>Ga0194126_10013540_pt1 | contig 10191 bp, 12 predicted proteins | sample TA2KigC150mmetaG_FD_148641 | JGI IMG/M metagenome (GOLD analysis project Ga0194126, IMG submission 148641) | Freshwater microbial communities from Lake Tanganyika, Tanzania - TA2015035 Kigoma Deep Cast 150m | ecosystem: Environmental > Aquatic > Freshwater > Lake | place: Tanzania: Lake...
TGATCATCACAATGGCACCAAGCACGGCCGAAAGCAGCATAATAGCTGCAATTTCCACGGGCAGCAGGAATCCGCCTTCGCCAAAGAGCTTAATGCCAATAGCTTCAGTAGTCTTTTCCAATGGTGCTACAGCACTTATCTGCCAATTAGTATTGAGCACAGCAAAAACCAGCGTGCCCAGCAGCAACACACCGACGATTATCGCCGGAATGCGCAGTTTACCCGCAGGGCTGCCCTGCTGCATTTCATGAGTCAACATCAAGGCTACGATAATCAATATGGATATGGCGCCCACATAGACCAGTATCTGAACCACAGCCAAAAAGTCCGCATGAAGAGTTATATAAAGAGCAGCCACGGCTACAAAAAGGACGATGAGCGAAAGCGCAGCCCGGAATACATTCCTCAGCAGCACCACTGCTAAAGCTGCAGCTACTGTTACCGCTGCCACGAGATAGAAAACTACATCAAACACCGCGACCTCTCTTCTTGCTCAAGCCCAGGAAGTTGAGCTTCTGTCCCCCTTCTTCTCTTTCCTTGTCCCAGTAAACAAGCAACGTCTGCTTGGGAAGGGCCTCCTCTATCTTGGGACGATAGTAGCCACTGGGCTTCCTGGCATCGGATATTTGAATGGTTTCTTTCTTTAGCACCAGGTCCCCGCGACGATACTGCGCACATTCATAGGCATATCCCATAGCCAGTGCCTCATAAGGACAGGATTCAACACACAAGCCACAGAACATGCAACGTCCGGTATCAACCTCAAACTTATCAACAACATATTTATTGTCCTTGGCTGCATGTGTAGCAATCTCGATGTTCCCCTGGGGACAGCTCTTAGCACAGGTAGCACAGCCAGTGCATTTGTCGGGATACCAGACCAGCTCATTGCCCCTGATTCGTCGGGACACAACCAGCTTCTCCTCGGGGTATTGCACCGTGAGGGGATAACGGAAAAGATGCTTGAAGGTCAAAGCCATCCCCTTGGCTATGCCTATTCCATACCGTTCAAACTTCAACTCTGCCGCCTCCTAGTGTAAACAACCTTGACCACATCAGCACCAGGAAGACCGCCAGTACAAAATTGATTCCCACGATTACCCATGGTGTGATAGTTTGCAGCCATAGCACCTCAGCAGCGACGACGAAAAGGTTGACCACAGCCATCGGGAACAAAGCCTTCCAGGCAAAGCCCATCAACTGGTCAACGCGCAGCCTCGGCATTGTCGCCCTGATCCAGATCATGACAAAGTAGAGAGCGAACACCTTTATCAGCAACCAGATTATGGGCGGCAGCAGCGGCCCCTGCCAGCCACCCAAGAAAAGAGTAGCGATAATACAGCAGTAGGTCACAGCGTGACCAAACTCACCCATGTAGAACATGGCAAACTTCATACCTGAATACTCGGTATGAAAACCAGCGACTATCTCGGAATCTGCCTCCAGCAGGTCAAAGGGACTTCGATTCATCTCAGCCAGCGCTCCCAGGAAGAAAATGGCAAACCCTAGCGGTTGCAATAGGATGAACGGTATCGCCTGAGCTTCGACTATCTTAGTCATTGATAGTGACCCCGCCATCAGCACTACGCCAATCAGAGAAAGGACTATCGGCATCTCATAGCTCACCAACTGAGCTATCGACCGCATAGCGCCGAGCAGAGCATACTTGTTATTTGAACCCCACCCAGCCATATATATACCCACAGCAGATATCGAGCTGATAGCCACCACATAGACAACACCCACATTCAGGTCGGCAAAGATAGCGCGCTGTCCTAAAGGCACCACGGCAAAGATAAGCAGTATGGGTGCAAATACCACAATAGGGGCTAGCCAGTGTACTACCTTATCAGCCTTAGCTGGAACTATATCCTCTTTGAGCAATACCTTGAGACCGGTAGCTAGCGGCTGGAATATACCCTCAGGCCCCAAGCGATTCGGGCCGAGACGCACTTGAAAGCGCGCCAGTAACCGCCGCTCAAACCAGATGAAAATTATGACCAGTGCCAGCACAAAACCAAGAACCACCACAATCCCCAGAAGGGCGGGAACTACATAGGCCGCCCACTCCGGCCAGTTAAGCGTTTTCAGCCACAGGCCAAACTCTTCCAGGAGCGTCATTATCGGTCTATCTCCCCCATGCAAATATCGATGCTGCCGAATATGATAATCAGGTCAGCCACCTTCCAGCCTATAGTCATTTCACGCAGAGCCGTCAGATTTATTAGCTCCGGCGTGCGCACATGGAACCTGTAAGGGGCAATAGAATTATCGCTCACCAAATAGAACCCAAGCTCGCCCTTCGGCGCTTCAATCCGCCCATATACCTCGCCCACTGGCGGGCGAAGCAAGAGAGGCACGTTAGCGCAAAGCTCGCCTTTGGCAGGAAACTGAGCTATAGCCTGCTCAAGTATGCGGACGCTCTGCCTCATCTCCTCTATCTTCACCATGTATCGGTCATAGCAATCCCCAACGCTTCCCACCGGGACATCGAAATCAAATCGGTCATAGATAGAATATGGGTCAGCGCGACGCAGGTCCCACTTAACACCGCTAGCTCGCAGCACTGGCCCGCTGGCTCCGATATTTACTGCCATATCACTGGGCAGAATACCCACACCCTTAGTTCTCGCCAGCAAAATCTCATTTAACGATAATAGCTGTTCATATTCGTCAATGAATTTCGGCATCTCAGCTACAAACCGCTTTAGGGCAGGCCAGAACTCCTCGGGAACATCCTGGCTGACGCCGCCGAAGCGCATGTAGTTGTAGGTCAACCTTTGGCCGCAGAGCATCTCGAACAAATCCACGACTTTCTCCCGCTCACGCCACATGTAAAGCACCGGAGTCATCATGGCACCAAGGTCGTTAAGGAAGAAGCCCACCCCCATAAGGTGGCTGGAGATGCGCATCATCTCCGCAATGACCACCCTAAAATACTCAGCCCGCTCTGGCACCTTTATCCCGGCCAGCTTCTCCACAGCCATTGCATAAGCCAGGTTATTAGTCATGGAGGTTACATAGTCCAGGCGGTCTGTAAAAGGCATATTCTGAATATAGGTGCGCCCCTCGGCCAGCTTTTCAATGCCGCGGTGAAGATACCCGATAATCGGTTCCAGGCCTACGATTACTTCGCCATCGAGGGTCACCCTCATCCGGAAGACGCCGTGCGTCGAGGGATGCTGCGGGCCCATATTCAGGATGAAGGGTTCTGTCTTAATCGCCATTACAGGTAATCCCTCCGCAACGGATGCCCTTCAAAGCCCTCCCACAAGAACAGGCGCTTCAGATTTGGGTGGCCAGTGAAAGTAATTCCCATCAGGTCGAATGCCTCGCGCTCCTGGTAATCAGCAGTGCGCCACAGGCTATACACAGAAGGCACAATCAGCTTTTCCCTGCCATAGCACCTTGTCTTCAACACCAGGCTGTGATTATTCTTCAGAGAGGTCAAGTGATACACGACCTCGAAATAGTCCACGTAGTCCACGGCAGCAAGGTTTGCCAGGTAGTCGAACTCAAACCCAGCGGTATTCTTCAGATACTCGGCAACTTTGTACAGAGATTGACTATCGACGACTATTGCAACCTTGTCAGATGCCACAACAGCGCCAGGGAATACCTCCCCCAGCTTCTTGGCTACGTCTTCGCCCTTTAAGGCTACAGTCATTTTTCTCAGTGACCTCTGGTCTATACTAAGCTACTGGTAGTTCTTGATGCTGTCTTTCAGTATTTTCTGCTGTATTTTGTTTATACCGTAGATCAACCCCTCGGGACGGGGGGGACAGCCAGGAATATAAACATCAACCGGGACTATGCGGTTGATACCAGGCACCACGCTGTACGATTCCCTGAAGGTGCCACCACTGACGGCACAAGCACCCATAGCGATTACCCACTTAGGCTCAGGCATCTGGTCATAAATCATTCTCACCGCTGGCGCCATCTTCCATGTCAATGTCCCGGCACAAATCATCAAATCTGCCTGGCGTGGTGACCAGCGAAAAATATCCATGCCATAGCGGGTAACATCAAAGCGTGAGGCAGCGGTGCCAATCATCTCAAAAGCGCAGCAGGCTAAGCCAAACATCAGTGGGAAAGTTGACCGGGACCTGGCCCAGTCAACAACATAGTCCACAGTGGTCAGTAAAATATTGCGCTTGAGTTCTTCCTCCAGCCAGTCATCAGGGTCCGGAATCGGCCGCTGAGATTTTTTCATCAGCTTTTCGATTCGCTCAGCTTCGGCCAGGTCGATCTTGTAGCGGTCTATTTCCATTCCAGGGCTCCTTTTAGCCACGCATACACATAACCCACCATGATAATCAAGAAAAAGGCAACAACAGCCACAAAACCGACCATACCCAACCCCTTGAGGTTAACCGCCCAAGGGTAGAGAAAAACGGTCAGCACATCCAGAGCAACAAAGAGGACGGCAAAGAAATAGTAGCGGAAGTTGAACTGCACCCACGTCTTGCCGATGGTCTGCATACCACATTCATAGGTAGTGGTCTTGGCCGGATTGCTTTTCCTGGGGACAAGGCCAATAAAACTGAGAAGCAGGGGCAAAAGCGGAATAATGGCAGTGAAAAGAACAGCTACAACAAGTAGAATTCCAACGTAGCCGTATTCTAATAGCAAGACTGGAATCTCCTAGTCCAAAAATGCCGTCGCAAAGTATATCATACCCTTTCAAAAAAACGCAAGCCCAGTTTCAAACCAAACAAAACAAGCACTCAAAAATGCCCCCACCGCTTGACTACGAAGCATATCAAGGTATAATTTGCCTGTTTTTGCTATATGACAATGCGCATTACCGGTGGCAGCGCCAGAGGCCACCAACTCAAAGTCCCCAGGAGTCAACGGGTACGGCCCACCACCGACCGTACCCGGGAGGCCGTCTTCTCCATCCTGGCATCGCTGGCCACGCGCTGGTCACGCTGCCTTGACCTGTTTGCCGGCAGCGGCGCCCTGGGCATCGAAGCCCTCAGTCGTGATGTAGAATGGGCTGACTTTGTTGACCAAGACCACCGCTGTTGTGCTATTATTGAACAGAATTTAGAGAAGGTCGGTTTTGCGGGAAAGGCGCACGTCTACTGCTGCGCCGTAACCAAAGCCCTCACCTTCCTCGAGAGTGAGTATGACATCATATTCCTGGACCCACCTTATGCCGACCAATCTTTGGGTAATTTGATGACACAGTTGGCTAAATCCAAGCTTATCGGCAGCGAATCATTGGTCATCGCTTTTCACTCTTCCCGCTCTCCGCTTCAAGAGAGCTATGATAGCCTCTCTTCAATAAAGGAAAGAAGATACGGAGACACAAGTATTTCAATCTATCACAAGGAGACTCCATCTTGATTACCGCTATCTATGCAGGCAGCTTTGACCCAATCACCAACGGACACCTGGATATCATCAAGCGAGCATCATCGCTGTTCGATGAGCTGATTGTCGGCATCTACGACCGTCCACGTAAGAACCTGCTTTTTACCATCGATGAAAGGGTAAAACTAGCCAAAGAAGCAGTAAAAGACATGCCCAAAGTCAAAGTGGTATCGTATTCTGGGCTCACAGTAGAATTCGCCAAGGAAGTTGGGGCAAAGGTCATGGTCAGGGGATTAAGAATGAGCTCCGATTTCGAAGGCGAGTTTGAGATGGCCATGATGAACAAAAAGCTGGCACCAGACCTGGAGCTAGTCTGCTTCATGACCAGCCTACAATACCAGTTCCTCAGCTCCAGCCTGCTTAAGGAAGTTGCCCAGCTAGGAGGATGCCTCGAAGAAATGTTGCCTGGCCACGTGGCAAAAGCTCTGACAGCGAAATATGCCTCAAAACCGTGCTAGGTAATGGCATCGGTACCTGATATAGTATAGAATAATCTGCCAAAGATAGCAGCCAACAATCAAGGAGGTCAGAATGGCATACAAAATCACCGATGATTGCATCAGTTGCGGCGCCTGCGAGCCTGAATGCAAGAATCAGGCTATCAAAGAAGGGGACGCCATCTACGTGATAGACGCCGACAAATGCACCGAGTGCATTGGATGGTTTTCCGAGTCCAAGTGCGCCGAAGTCTGCCCGGTGGATTCCTGCATCCCCGACCCCGCTCACAAAGAGAGCAAGGAACAGCTCCTGGAGAAGTGGAAGAAGCAAAACCCAGGCAAGACCCCCGAGGCCACTTAATCGTCGACCGCCAACATCTCAACCAGAAACTCAGGATAGGACACACGGCGCCTCCGTAAAGGGCGTTGTGTTTCCTATTTTCTTGTTGGTTGTACCCAGATGCTTACCATCGACTATGACCTCATAGAAATTAAAAACGGCGAGCGCATCCTTGACGTCGGCTGCGGTGAAGGCAGACACACCTGGCAGGCTTGCAAGGAAGGCGCTTGCCTGGCCTGCGCCCTTGATATCGAGCAAACCAACTTGGTCAAGGCACGCAACATGCTGCACCTTATGGACGAAGAACGCCAAACAGTGGGAAAATGGATGCTGGTCAAAGGAGACATCACCCATCTACCCTTCCCCGACGGCGCTTTTAACAAAGTAGTCTGCTCCGAAGTGCTGGAACATATCCCCGATGACCTGCAAGGCATCAGAGAGCTGGTGAGAGTGCTTAAGGACGATGGCATACTGGCAGTGAGCGTGCCATCCTACCTGCAAGAGACTATCTGCTGGAAGCTGTCAAATGATTACCACCACCAACCCGGTGGCCATATCAGGATTTACAAGGCCAAGGAGCTTGAGTCCAAGCTACGAGAGAGCAACCTGGACATCTTCGCCACCCGCCACAAGCATGCCCTCCATTCCTTCTACTGGATATCCCGCTGCCTCTTCGGCATGAAAAACGAAAAATCCCCCATCCCATCGCTGTATCACAAGTTCCTGGTATGGGACATATACCACCAAACTCGACCCGTTAAGTGGTTAGATTCCTTGCTCAACCGCATCCTCCCCAAGAGTCTGGTTCTCTACGCCCGAAAATCTCAGGCGGAGGCGAGCAAGGCCTAAAAGAAGCAACAGCCTGCGAGCCGTCAGATGCGCATTTGCATACTAAGCTATAGAAGCTATACCTACTCCGGCGGCCAGGGCGTGTACCTCCGCTACCTGAGCCGCGCCTTCAGAGACATGGGACACAAGGTTGACATCGTCTCCGGCCCGCCATATCCGGAACTGGATGAGGGCGTTAAGCTAATCAAGTTGCCCAGTCTCGACCTTTACACCATGTCCTCGGTAAGACGGCTGTTCATTAACCCGCGGAAGCTAGATTCCCGGCCCGATGTTGTAGAATGGTTGGGCACTATGACTGGCTACTTCTCCGAGCCATTGGCTTTCGGCATGAGAGCTTACAATTTACTGCGCTATAGCCAGCAGAAATATGACGTCATCCATGACAACCAGACAATGTCCTACGGCGTGCTCAAACTCCGGGAGCTAGGCTATCCCGTAGTCGAGACCATTCACCACCCCGTGACCATAGACCGTGACCTGGCTATGAAATCGGCCTCCCTCAAGAACAAGCTGGGCTACATGCGGTGGTATTCCTTTGTAGATATGCAGATGAAAGTGGCGCGCCAGTTGTCCCACGTAATCACCGTATCGGAGATGGCTAAAGAACACATCGCTGACGTTTTCAAAATTCCACCGGAAAGGCTGCATGTCATCTACAACGGCATCGACACCGCGGAGTTCAGCCCTTCGGATAAAGTCACTCGCCTGGAAAACAGGCTGCTGGCGGTTATCAGCCGTGACACAGCAGTCAAAGGGTTGAAATATCTGCTGGAAGCGCTGGCCATTTTGCACCAGAAGCATAACCTTGAGCTAGTCGTTGTGGGCAGCACCATGGGAGACGGCGTCACCGAGAAGAGGATTCACAACCTGGGACTTGACCACCACGTCAGCTTCACCGACCAGATAGACACCCAAGAGCTTGTCAACCAGTACCGTCAAGCCACTATCACCGTTGTCCCATCGATTTATGAAGGCTTTGGCCTGCCCGCAGCCGAAGCCATGGCCTGCGGCAGCCCCGTGGTCTGCACTACCGCCGGCGCCTTGCCCGAGGTAGTTGGAGATGCCGGCGTCATGGTACCGCCTGCCGATGTCAAAGCTCTGGCCAATGCCATCGAATCCTTAATGGAAAACCCCGACCGGCGAAATAACCTCGCCCATATGGGACGCCAGAGAATAGCAGAAAAATTCAACTGGCAGACCACCGCCAAGCAAACCCTCGCCACCTACACCGAAGCCATCGAACTACAGAAACCTTGAACCCAAAATGCCAAATAGCTGTCACCACAACGTCATTGCGGGCGGAACGCGGCAATCTCACTGTCATTCTTGAACGCAGTGAAGAATCCCTCCGTCCCTCGCACTTGAAACTAAGAATCCAAAACCTGGAACTCGCGAGGAACCCAAGACGTTAAATTAAAGAGGCGTCCACAAATAAAAAGGAGAGGCATTACCGCGGGACGGAACCCTTTGGTTGGCCTCTCATCGTGATTCTAGTGTAATGATAGCGAGGGACTAGCCAGTCGACAAGTTCGGCTTGAGAACACCGAGCATAGCAGCCAGTGAATTCAGTCCAGAAACTGTTATACCAGGTGGGCTGACACTTGTTAGACAGGTGGCACATAGTAAATATGATGGGCCGGGGACAGAAGTGATTGTCAATATGTGCCGTGCTGCTATGCTCAACTATTCACTATACTGAGGATTGTTGTCAACTGTCCAGTAATTTCTTGACACCTCAGAATTGGCATTTCTATAAAAGTCAGTAGCGCTACCAATTAATTTAACTCTATCAGCAAATGACTGACCAAATAAATCAATATTCAATTGAAAATGTAAATGGGGATAGAATGTACCTGTGCTTCCAGATAATGCTATTTCATCACCTCTGTTCACTTTGTCCCCAACATTAACAAGTATTTTATTTAAATGAGCATATATGGTAAACAATCCATCATCATGTTTTATTGCAAGGACATTGCCACCCGCCGGCCAGTTCCAATTTTTCTCAAAAACAACACCAGGAGCTGCTGATAAAATTGGTGTATTCTCTTGCATTGAAAAATCAACTCCAAAATGATTATCTGTTGGTGCACGTCCTCCCTGCCAATCTTTAACAACACCCCATGTTTTATCTAGATCATAATAATTATCAATTTTAATTTTTTGATTCTTATAAAAAGGCAATGTAAAAATACCCTGTAAAAGTCTAATATCATAATCTGTATCTTCATTCAAATCAATTTCTAAAGGAAGGTGTATACGTTGATAGGTTCCTTTCAACTTGTTATTTAGATATTTATAAGGTTGGTCATTATATCCGGGAACATTATTACCTGCAGATATTTTGTACTTACCTCTAGATAGCTGAATATTATATGTACCATTAATATCTGTTTTAGTATCTTGAATATTACTATCTTCGGAAATGAATTTTAGGTCAAGATTACTTATAGTTGGTTCATTCTCATCTTTTATGAAATTAGCATTATAGTCATGATAAGCCATCCCTTTTATAGTAAATCTCTGGATTTGAACGGCATACTTGGCACTTGGATTTGGTTTCAATGGATCTGTTCCAAGGATTTTCTCTTCATCCGATGTTATACCATCTCCATCATGGTCCAATTTCTTCAGACCTTCAAGCTCTGCCTTGCTTATCAGTCCATCCGCAGATATATTCTTCAAATAGTTCAACGTAGTTTCATGCATCTGCAACTCATGTGGTAAATCAGCCAAATTATCCAAAAGTGTTACAGCATAATCATAATATTCAACATTCCTTAGTATCTGTCCGTATTCCCTTGGAAGATTTTTCTGTTTCACATGCTTCTCAGTCTCGGTTGCGCATCCCGCAGGTACTCCAGTAAAAAAAAGTGTAGCTGCTAAAAAAGGAAGTGCTAAAGTTTTTCTCAATTTCATACAATCACTTTATCAGTTACTACAATACAAAGGAAGTATATATGGTCTGAAAACGTCATGGTTGTTCCTCCTGTATTCGGTAGGAATAACTGCAACCAACCTGGTAAGGAATTAAGTACAAATCCAGTAATAATGGGAATAACAGGATGCCGTTTAATATAAGCAATGATACGTTCTTCCATGACTGTATTCTACACCCACTTATGTCAGGGTAACAACCAAGAGTTAACTTAACTTTGACAGCCGTGGTATACTTTGGTTTCA
>Ga0194126_10013542_pt1 | contig 10189 bp, 10 predicted proteins | sample TA2KigC150mmetaG_FD_148641 | JGI IMG/M metagenome (GOLD analysis project Ga0194126, IMG submission 148641) | Freshwater microbial communities from Lake Tanganyika, Tanzania - TA2015035 Kigoma Deep Cast 150m | ecosystem: Environmental > Aquatic > Freshwater > Lake | place: Tanzania: Lake...
CTACCTAGGGGGAGAACGTAATGAGGCAAGGACTCGTTCGGCTCGGCTCGTTTGTGACCATGTGTGTGATGGTCGCAACACTCGCCTACGGCCAGGGCAGCGTCACGTCGACACTGACCGGCACCGTGTTAGACACGTCCGGTGGCGCCATTCCCGGCGCGACCGTGGTCATCAGGAACAGCGGCACCGGTATCACCACCGAGACCGTCTCATCGTCGCAGGGCACGTTCACGGTGGCGGCGCTGCTGCCGGGCACGTATTCGGTGACGGTGTCATTGACCGGCTTCAAGACGGCCGTGTTCAACGGCGTCGTGCTGAACGCTGGTGTCCCATCGGCGATCACCGCCCGGCTGGAAGTCGGCGGCATCACGGAAACCGTGGTGGTTGAAGGCGCGACCGCGCTGGTGCAGACGGTGTCGTCCGCCGTCTCGTCGACCATCAACACGGAACAGATTCAACGCCTCCCCCTCACCAGCCGCAACGTCATGGACTTTGTGACGTTCCTGCCCGGCGTGTCCACGCCCGGCGGCAACCGGCAGTCGTCGATCAACGGGTTGCCCCGCGGCGCAATTAACATCACGCTCGACGGCGTCAACATCCAGGACAACACGTTGCGCAACACGGACGGCTTCTTCACGATCGTCCAGCCTCGTCTGGACGCCATTGAAGAAATGACCGTATCCACAGCGGCCGGTGACGTCGCTGGTGGTGCGTCCGGTGCCGTGCAGATCCGCTTCACGACGCGCTCGGGTTCCAACACCTACTCGGGCAGCCTGTATCACTACTACCGGAACGACACCTGGAAGGTGTTCGGCCAGACGCTGAACCTGAACATGAACACGTGGTTCAACATCCGCAACGGTGTGCGCAAGCCGAAGTTGCTGCAGCACCAGACGGGTGGCCGCCTCGGTGGTCCGATCACGATTCCCGGCCTCTACGACGGCCGCGGCAAGGCGTTTTTCTTCACGAACATCGAAAACTTCTACCAGCCGGCCGAAGTGACACGCACCCGCACCATTCTGCACGAGCAGGCACGCGCGGGCTTCTACCGCTACGTGGGCGGCCCGGCCAATGGCGTGAACGTGCTTGCGCTCGCAGCGGCCAACGGCCAGCTGGGCACGATGGATCCGACGATCCAGAAGCTGCTGGCGGACATCCGCCAGGCGGCCGGCACCACGGGTTCCATCATCACCAACGCCAACCCGCTGCACGACACGTACACGTACAACGTGACTACGGAATCCAACAACTGGTTCCCGACGTACCGCTTGGACTACAACTTCACGAACAACCATCGGTTCTCGACGGTGCTCAACTGGCACACTTTCAGCTCGCTGCCGGATACGCTGAACGGGTTTGAACCTGCGTTCCCGGGATTCCCGGTGTTCGGGTCGCAGACGTCCAAGCGCATTTCGTCGAGCAACACGCTGCGGTCGACGTTTGGCCAGAACCTGACGAACGAGTTCCGGTTCAGCTATCAGGGCTCACCCGTCGAGTTCTTCAACGAGCAGTTTGATCCCGCGATCTGGAACCAGTCGTTTGGTGGCCAGGGTGGATTCCACCTGGCGCTGGGCAGCGGCCTGAGCAATGCCGGTCCCGCCCCGAATGCGCAGTCGCGCAACGTCAAGCTCTTCCGCGTGGAAGACACGGTCAGCTGGCTGCGCGGCGCGCACAGCATCAGTGCGGGCGCGTCGTTTGAACGCAGCGACTCGTGGAACAAATTCAGGACCACGGTGCCCACGATTGGCTTCGGCATGCAGCCGACGGACCCGGCTCTCGGTCTGTTCACGACGACCAACTTCCCTGGCGCCTCTGGCACACAGCTGACGGCTGCACAGAACTTCTACGCACTGCTGACCGGCCGCGTCACGTCACTGAACGGCACGGCGCGTGTGGATGCCGGCACCGGCAAGTACGTATTCGGGGGGCTTGGTCTTGAAGAGTCGCGTCTCGAAGAGTTCGGCTTCTTCGTGCAGGACAGCTGGCGGGCGCGCTCGAACCTGAGCATCAACCTGGGTCTGCGCTGGGACGTGCAGCGGCCCTTCCGGGCCCTCAACAGTTCCTACGCGACGGCGACGATCAATGACGTCTGGGGCCGGTCCGGCTACAAGGACGGCTGCGATCTCTCCAATGCGACGCCGCAGACCTGCAACCTCTTCAAGCCTGGCCAGATGCCGGGCTCGGTGAGCCAGTACCAGCAGTTCATGGCCGGCACCGCGGCATACAACACCGACTGGAACAACGTCGCGCCGAGCATCGGTTTCAACTGGACGCCGAATCAGCGCGAGGGACTCCTCGGCTCGATCATGGGTGCGTCGGGCGACTTCGCCATCCGTGGCGGGTTCGGCCGTTCGTTCCAGCGACCCGGCATGACTGAATACCGCGGTCGATTCTCGGCGAATCCCGGCCTCGCGATCCCCGTGCAGCGCACGTTGAGCCTTGGTAACATCCCCACGCCCCTGTGGCGCTTCCGCGATACAGCGGGCCTCACGCCGGCGACGTTCAGCGACACACCGGTGTTCCCGAACTCGGGCACCGTGACCAACTCCATCAACGCCTTCGACCCGAACATTCAGGTGCCGTACGCCGATTCCTACTCCATCGGGATTCAGCGCGGCATCACGAAGAACATGGCCGCCGAAGTGCGCTACGTGGGCACGCGCAGCCGGAAGCAGTGGACGAACTACAACTACAACGAGCTGAACATCATCGAGAGCGGCATTCTCAGTGAGTTCAAGCTCGCCCAGGCGAACCTCGCGGCCAACGTCGCTGCCGGTCTCGCGGCGCAGGGCTTCCGGTACCGCGGTCCGGGCACGGGCACGAACCCGCTCCCGATTACGCTGGCCTACTTCAGCGGCCTGCCGGCGTCGGCGGCCGGCACCGCGGCGAACTACAGCTCGACGTTGTTCGTGAACACGACGTTCGTCAACTCGCTCGCGCGGTTCAACCCGAACCCGTTCACGTACGGCGCCAACCTCGACAGCGACGCCACGCTCCGCGCCAACGCGCTGACGGCTGGCCTGCCGGCGAACCTCCTGCGTGCCAACCCGGACAAGCTGGGGGGCGCCAATGTGTACGGCCATGGAGGGTTCAGCAACTACAACTCGGTGCAGTTCGAACTCCGCCGGCGCCTCGCCAATGGCATCCAGTTCAACGCCAGCTACGTCTACGGCGTCGGTGAGACGTCGGCGCGGTACTCGTTCCGCGTGCCGCGTGAAACCGTGAAGGCGGCGGGCCTCACCGAAGGTGAAGTCACGCACGCGTTCAAGATCAACTGGATGCTTGAACTGCCGTTCGGCCGCGGCAAGCGCTTCGGCACCAATGCGGGCAGCGTGCTGGACCGCATCATCGGCGGCTGGCAGATCCACGGCAACGCCCGCTTCCAGAGCGGCGTGTGGGTGGACTTCGGCAACGTCCGCATGGTCGGCTTCAACAAGGACGAACTGCGCGACATGTTCAAGCTGCGGATCAACGAGAACAACCGCGTGTTCATGCTGCCGCAGGCGATCATCGACGAGTCGATCAAGGCGTTCAGCGCCAGCGCGACGTCGACGACAGGATACGGCGCCCTGGGCGCGCCCTCCGGCAAGTACCTCGCGCCGGCGATGGGTCCCGACTGCCTTGAGGAAATCGCTGCGGGGTACGGTCAGTGCGGCACGCGCACGCTGGCCGTCCGTGGTCCGGCCTTCAAGGAAGTGGACATCAGCATCATGAAGGCGCTGCCGATCATCAACCGCATCCAGGCGGAGTTCCGGATTGAAATGCTCAACGCGTTCAACAGGGTCAACTACGTCCCGGTGGCGGGCGTGGGCAGCACGACGGCAGCCGGCTACGAAGTCAGCGGCCAGACGGGCACCAACACCGCCCGCGTGGTGCAGCTGGTCTCGCGCATCACCTGGTAACCGGCCACACGGTCGGTCATACTGGCCCGGGTGGGGATCACATCCCCACCCGGGCTTTTTTTCATCATGAGAATCTCACTTCCGGCGCTGCTAGTTGCGGCCGTGCTTGCGGCGGCGCCGCTGGCACAAGGCCCGCAGTTTGTCCTGTCGTCACGCGACCGGGCGAACCTGCTCGCCGTGGACTTTGTGGCCACCGGTCCCGGTGGCGCACCTGTCCACGACCTGACGGCCGACGACATCACCGTGCGCATCGGCGGTCGCGCACGCCGCGTGGTCGGCTTCGAATATGTCCGGGCAGAGACGCGCACCTCGCCTGGCGCCAATCAGCTCGCGCCGTTCGGCGACAACGCGGAACGACACTCCCCCCGCTCCATTGTCCTTGTGGTGGACGAAGATACGATCCAGCCCGGGCGCACCGGGACGGTGCGTGACGCGGCGCGGCGGCTCCTGGCGGGCCTGACACCGGCCGACCGAGTGGCGCTGGTGACGGTGCCGTTTGGTGGTCTGGCGGTGGACCTGACCGCCGACCATACACGCGTGATTCAGGCCCTGGGATCACTGACAGCCAAGGGACTCAGGTCCGAGAGCGTCGCCGACGCGCAGTGCCGCACGTTGAACACCCTCGGCGCCATCACGGACACCATGCTGCGCCTGAGCGCCGTGGAAGACCCGGTGACGGTCGTCTTCTTTTCGAGCGGTCAGGCCGGCCCCCAGAGCATCATCCGTATGACGGGAAGCGCACCGGTTTCCGGCCCCTGCGATCTTCGCGCGTCGAACTTCACTGATCTGGGCAACGCCGCCACGCGCGCACGCGCGCGATTCTACGTCGTGCACTCGGACCTCGACCAGCGCGGCCGCGGCCTCGACGGGCTGGAGCACATCACCGGCGTGACGGGCGGCCCTCTTCTGCATCTGTCGACCAACGATGGCGCGGCCGCAGTCTCCCGCATCCTCGACGAAACCGCCGGGCACTACATCGTGCGCGTCACACGGGAATCGTCCGACACACCGGGCGAAGCGATGCCGATCAGCGTCTCAACGTCGAGAACGAACGTCACCCTGTGGCGATCACCCCGATTCGTCGTCACGCGCCCGGCCGTCACGACGGCGGCACCGACGACCACGCTCGACTTGATGAAATTTTCGTGGCTCTACCGCGATCTGCCACTACGGATCACGGGGCATACGTTCCGGTCGGATGAGGCCGGCATGGTCAGGCTCGCGGTCACCCTTGAGACGACAGACGCCGCCGCCACATTGTCGAGCGCCATGGTTGGCGTGTTCGATGCCGAAGGCCGCATGGTCAGCGGACTCGAGATGTCCTCTGAGGCGCTGTCTCGTCGCCCTGTCGTCGCGGCACTGCCGGTGCCCCCTGGCGCCTATCGCCTGCGGCTCGCCGCGCTGGAATCCACGGGCAGGGCCGGCAGCGCAGAACAACAGCTGGAGGCGTTCCTGACGCCCGTGGGCTCCATGCATGCGAGCAGTCTGATGATCGGACTCTCGCGCGACGGCGCGTTTGTGCCGGCGATGACGTTCACGAATGAGCCCACGGCGTTTGGTCTGTTGGAGCTCTACGGCGTCTTTGTCACGCCGCCCCGCGTGACCTTCGAGATCGCCATGACGGTCAACGGTCCGGCAATTGAGACCATGCCCGGACTGGTGGAACCGACGTCCGACCGCACCAGGTCCCTGGTGACGACGGTGTTGCCGATTGAGACGCTGGCGCCAGGCGATTACGTGGTGCGCGCGACCATCACACCCGACGGCGCCCCGTCAGGCCGGGTGGTGCGGGTCCTGCGGAAGGTCAGCGCACAGCCGATCAAGAAACCGGCCCACTGACGCGGGTCCTTCAAGGCGGAACTGAATGAGGTGATCGTGCGGACGATCGCCGACACCGATCGACATGATGAGCGCAAGTTCTTCAAAGGTGGCCCGGGCGGCCAGGCGTTCGATCGGCCCGGCCACCGGTGCGGCCGTCGCGCGGTCGGGCGCCGGATACCGGAACTGCGCCAGCACCAGAAGCATCGCGACCGCCACCACAATCACCAGCCGCAACAGCCGCGTCTCGCGGCCCGACCCTGGTGCCTGCGAATCGGGCATCAGGAGGCCGTCCCCCGGAGGCGTTTGACCACGGCGGCAAACTTCTCCGTCGCGTAATCCACGTCCGCATCCGTGGTGAATCGTCCAAGGCCGAACCGGATCGTCGCGCCAGGGACAGGCCCGTCCCCCAACAGCGCGCGAAGCACATGCGACGGCGTCGACGATGCGGAACTGCACGCGGAGCCGGATGACACCGCAATGTCGCCGACGCCGATGATCAGCGACTCACCGTCCACACCCTCAAATGCCACGTGCAGATTGTGCGGCAGCCGGTGTTCGAGTGACCCGTTGACGATCACCCCACCCACCTTCTCGCGCAAACCGGCCAGCAGGCGGTCCCGCTGCGCGCGCAGGCGCGCCGTCTCTGCGCCCATTTCGAGACGATCCAGATGACAGGCGTAGCCGAGCCCAACGATGCCTGGCACGTTGAGAGTGCCGGATCGCAATCCGCGCTCCTGCCCGCCCCCGACGATCAGCGGCGAGACGGGTGTCTTGCGTCTCACGTAGAGCGCCCCACATCCCTTGGGGCCGTACATCTTGTGCGCCGTGAGCGACAACATGTCGACGCCCATCGCCGTGACGTCGACCGGGATCTTGCCCGCTGCCTGTGCAGCGTCGGTATGGACCAGTGCGCCCTTCGCATGCGCGATCGCGGCAATCTCCGCCATGGGCTGAATCACGCCGATTTCGTTGTTGGCGACCATGATGCTGACGAGGGCCGTCGTGTCGGTCACCGCCGCCTCAAGCGCCGCCATGTCGACACGGCCGTCGGGCTGGACCGGGATGACCGTGAGGGACCATCCTGAGGCCTCCAGCGACTTGCTGACTTCAAGCACACACTTGTGTTCGATGGCTGAACACACCAGGTGGCGCCGTTCCGCAGGTGCCGCAGCGGCCGCGCCTTTGATCGCCCAGTTGTTGGATTCCGTCGCGCCGCTGGTGAAGACGACCTCGCGCGCCGAGGCGCCGATGAGCGCCGCCACTCGGCGCCGAGCCTCCTCAACCGCTTCCTGGGCCTTCCAGCCCCACGCGTGGCTCGACGAGGCCGGATTCCCGAAGGTTTCGGTGAAATACGGGAGCATCACGTCCAGCACCCGGGGATCAACCGGAGTCGTGGCGTGGTAATCGAGGTAGACAGGCGGGCGCGACATGGAATCCCAATTCTAATCCGGACCATAATCCGGCATGACACTCAGAACCCTTGCTGGAGCGACTCTTGGAGTGGTGGCGATCGGATGCGCGAGTGAGTCCCCCGCGCCTCCCGCCCCCGCGTCACAGTTCCTGACGGCCATCGCTGCGATGTGCGGCAACGCGTATGGCGGCCGGATCGTGGCAAACGAGCCCGTCCAGCCCAACGACGCATTCGAAGGCCAGGCGCTGGTCATGCACGTGCGCACGTGTGAACCCGAACGCGTGCTCGTGCCGTTCCACGTGGGCGAGGACCGGTCGCGCACGTGGGTGCTGACGCTGCATGGCGACCGCATCCGCCTCAAGCACGACCATCGGCACGCGGACGGCAGCGAGGACGAACTCACGCAGTACGGCGGAGACAGCACGGCCCCGGGCACGGCCACACGCCAGGAGTTCCCGGTCGATCAGTTCTCGATCGACTTGTTCACACGCACCAACCGCACGGTGTCCACGACCAACACCTGGGCCATGGAGGTGCACCCGGGCCGCATGTTCGCCTACGAACTCTCGAGGCCGGGCCGGATGTTCCGTGTCGAGTTCGACCTGACGACGACCGTGCCGGCACCGCCGGCACCCTGGGGATATTAGGTACGTAGGGCCCGCTGAACTGCAGCGGGCCAAGTGGCGCGCTCAATCCCAGCGCGCCCTACTGAAGCCAGCTACTCCGTCTTGGCGGGCTCGGCGGTGTTGGTCAGGGCCGCTTTGAGGGTGTGCCAGGCGAGCGACGCACACTTCACGCGCGCGGGGTACTCACGCACGCCGCCCAGCACGGCCAGCTTGCCGACCGCGTCCTCGTCGATCGGCTGATCGATCGGCGTCGTCACCATCTGATGAAAGAGATCAAACAGGTGGGCTGCCTCGTCAATTGTCTGTCCCTTGACGGCGTCGGTCATCAGCGAAGCGGACGCCTTCGAGATCGCACATCCGGATCCCTCGAAGGCCACCTTCTCGATGCGGCCATCGTGGATCTTCAATGACAGCGTCAGCTTGTCGCCGCAGAGCGGGTTGTGGCCCTTGGCTGACTGCGTGGCGTCCGGCAGCGGGCCGAAGTTCCGCGGCCGCTTGTTGTGGTCGAGGATGACCTCCTGATAGAGGTCGTGCAGATCCTGCATCAGAACAATCCCAGCGTCAGCTTGGCCGCTTCGGACATGCGTTCCTTGCCCCACGCCGGCTCCCAGACGATCTCGACCTTCGCGTCGGCCACATCCGGCAGTGCCTTCACCTTGTTGCGCACCTCAACCGGCAGCTGCTGCGCCGACGGGCACGCCGGGCTCGTGAGCGTCATGTTGATGAGCACGTGCCGATTGGCGTCCACGATGATGTCGTAGATCAATCCAAGCTCGTAGATGTCGACCGGAATCTCAGGGTCGTACACCGTCTTGATCGCTTCGATGATCTTGCCCTGCAACGCCGCCGTCAGGTCCGCATCGAGTGGTCCAACGACGAGCGCGTCGTGGGCCGTCTCGGGTTTCGGCGCCGCCATCGGCTCGGCCCTCCAGGCGTCGGGGGGTGAGAACGGAGACTCAGAGGTAGGTGGTGTAGGTGGTGTAGGTGGTGTAGGTGGTGTAGGTGGTGTAGCCGCCGCCTCCGATTTGCCGGTCAGGTCCGAGAGAAAAGAAAACACACTCATGACAGTCACCCCAGCAACTGGCGGACGCGGCCGAGCGCGTGCACCAGGGCATCAATATCGTCGGTTGTGTTGTACATCGCCAACGAGGCACGAGCGGTCGCCGGGATGCCGAAGCGGTCCATCACCGGCTGCGCACAGTGGTGGCCGGTCCGGATCGCGACGCCTTCGCGATCCACGATCGTGCCGATGTCGTGCGGGTGCATGTCGCCCATGACAAACGACAACACACTTCGCCGTGCCGACGAGCGTCAGGCCCGGCACTTCCTGCAGTCGACGCGTGCCATAGTCGAGCAACGCGGCCTCGTGGGTGCCGATCGCCTCGAACCCAACGGACCGCACAAACTCAATGGCGACGGCGAGCACGATCGCATCAGCGATGTTCGGCGTGCCGGCCTCGAACTTGTACGGCAGCTCGTTCCACTCGCTCTTCTCGAACGTGACGGAGCTGATCATGTCGCCGCCACCCATGAACGGCGGCATGGCGTTCAGGACCGCCTCGCGCCCGTAGAGCACGCCGATACCCGTCGGCCCGTACACCTTGTGACCGGTGAACACGTAGAAGTCCGGATCGAGCGCCTGGACGTCGACGGCCATGTGGTACACCGCCTGCGATCCATCGATCAGCACAGCTGCACCAACGCTGCGCGCCAGTGCCACCATCTGCTCGACAGGATTGATGGTGCCCAGGGCATTCGACAGGTGACTGACCGCCACCATCTTCGTCCGCGGCGATACCAGCCGCGCGAACTCGTCCATCACCACATCGCCGGCATCATCGATCGGCGCCACCTTCAGCACCGCACCGGTGCGTGCGCAGGCCTGCTGCCACGGCACGATGTTCGAGTGATGCTCAAGCGCGGTGATGAGCACTTCATCGTCGGCCTTCAGCTGCGAGTCGCCCCAGGCCCTCGCCACAAGGTTGATGCTCTCCGTGGCATTTCTGGTGAAGATGATCTCCCGCTCAGACCGCGCGTTCAGAAAGCGCTGCACGGTCTTCCGCGCGCCCTCAAACGCCGCCGTGGCTTTTTCACTCAGGGCGTGGACGCCTCGATGGACGTTGGCGTTATCGCGTTCGTAGTAGTGCCGGAGGGCGTCAATCACCACCTGCGGCTTCTGCGTCGTTGCCGCGTTGTCGAGGTACACCAGGGGCTTGCCGTACACCTGCTGGTGCAGGGCCGGGAACAACGCACGGATGGCCGCGACGTCGAGCGTCGCTGGCACAGCCGGGGTGTCGGACGCCGTCGGTGTCATTCGGGCAAGTGGAGTTTCTGCACCAGCGCCACTTCGAGCTCTTCACGAATGGCGTCGTGTCGGATGCCGTTGAGCACGTCGCTGGCAAACGCGTGAATCAGGATGTTGCGCGCAT
>Ga0194126_10013543_pt1 | contig 10188 bp, 5 predicted proteins | sample TA2KigC150mmetaG_FD_148641 | JGI IMG/M metagenome (GOLD analysis project Ga0194126, IMG submission 148641) | Freshwater microbial communities from Lake Tanganyika, Tanzania - TA2015035 Kigoma Deep Cast 150m | ecosystem: Environmental > Aquatic > Freshwater > Lake | place: Tanzania: Lake...
TCTCTCCCGTCTTTGCGGACAAGGGAACCGCTTCTTCCCCCGCTTCGGGCGGGGCGGTGAGGTCGCGGACCTGGGAGAGTTTTTGCGCCAATTCCGCGGGGAGATGATTCTTGTCCACGAGTTCGGCTTGGACGAGGCGCGGGGACGGCAGGTCGGAGGAGGGGTCGCGGTCGGTGTGGAGGGCGAGGAGGGAGGTGAGCGCCCAGGCGAGGGATTCGCGCAGGGGACGCGTCATCTCTTCGGGGAAGTCGCCTTTGAGCAGCAGGTCGGCGAGGGCGAAACGCTTCGCGGCAAAGGCGAGACCCTCAGACGCGCGTTTGCGGCGCGCGGACGGGAGGTCGGCTTTGCGCGCTGGGGCGGAGATTTTCTCGGCGCGGTAGGCAACGTCTGCGGGCGCGGGTTCGGCAGCGAGGGCGGGGACGAAGGAGGCGAGCGACTGGAAACCTTCGGAGTCCATCAGGTGAAGTTGCGGGAGGCTTTCCGTGAAGTATTCAGAGAGAAGCGCTTCGACGGTCGGACGCAGGTCGGCGGGAGCGCCAGAGACGACGACGATGACTCCCTCGCCCGTCGCGCCTGGCATGTAGGGCGCTTTGCGGACGAGCAGGATTCGGTTCGGGACGCGATCAAGCAACAGGTCGGCGAACCCGCTCAAAGTCGGGAGCGGGGCGAGGATTTCGGCGGGGGGCGCGGCCTCTTCGGGTACGGGAGCAGGCTCGGCTGGGGCAAGCGCGAGTTCCACCTCCGCAGGAGTCTTCAAAAGATCGCCTAATTTTTGCAGCAGGCTTTGACCCATGTCCGCGAATTTGATGGCGGTCGGAGATTCGTCTGTGCCGAAGACAGCTGCGAAGACATTTTTCTTGGCGGCGAGGGTGTCGAGCATTCTCTCTTCGATGGTGCCTTTGGCAACGAGGTTGATGACCTGCACGGAGGAGGGCTGACCGTGACGATGCGCGCGGGCGATGCGCTGTTCGAGGACGGCGGGATTCCAGGGGAGGTCGAGGTTGATGACGAGCGAGGCGGCTTGCAGGTTGAGACCGACGCCACCCGCGTCGGTGGAGAGGAAGACGCGGCAGTCGGGATCATCAAAGAATTTTTCGATGAGCGCGCCGCGCTTGGCGGAGGGGACTGCGCCCGTCAGTTTGACGTAGCCGAGGCCGACACGCTCGATGATTGGCTCGGTGAGCGCCAGCATGTTCGACCACTGACTGAAGACGATGGCTTTATGACCGTTGGAGGCGATCTCTTCGACAAGCACTTCTTCGAACTCGCCGAGTTTGGGCGCGGTCTTTTCGGCTTCTTTGGGTTCGATATCTTTGTCGTGGAGGGCGAGGGCGTCACAGATCAGACGCATCTTGATGAGGTACATCAGAAGCAATTCCTGCTCTTTGGGCGTGAGCGGGCGCTTCTTGGCCTGGGCAAGTAGTTTGGCGAGTTTTTCCTGGAATTCGCTGTAATGCTTCCATTGCTCGTCGCTCATCTCGACGAAGAAGTTGTTGTCCACGCGGGCGGGCAGGTCTTTGAGGACTTCGTCGCGGGTGCGGCGCAGGACGTGCGGCTTGATGAGGGCGCGCAGTTCGTCAATGTTTTTGTAGCCGAGAACTTTGTATGTGCCGCTCTCGCGTTTTTCGAGTTCGTAAAATCTATCGTTGAAATGCCAGAGGGGTCCGAGGATGCGCTGGTCGAGAAATTGGAAGATGCTGTACAACTCGTCAATGCGATTTTCGAGCGGCGTGCCTGTCAGGACGAAGGCGTAACGGCTCGGCAGGGACTTGACCATCATCGCAGTCTTGGCGCGCCAGTTCTTGATGCGTTGGGCTTCGTCGAGGATGATGAGGTCGGGGCGCAGTTTGAGCAATTCGTCCATGTCGTGACGGACGAGTTCGTAGTTGATGATTTTGAAGAAGGAGGAGTCGGTGTAGAGTTTGCGGCGGTCGAGCAATCCGCCTTCGACGACGGTGACGGAGAGGGATGTGAAGCGGCGAATCTCGCGCGCCCATTGGTGCTTCAAAGAGGCGGGGCAGATGATGAGGGCGGTTTGGATGTCGCGGAGTTCTTTTAGCAATGCAGAAGCGGCAATCGCCTGGACCGTTTTTCCTAGGCCCATATCGTCCGCCAGCATGGCGCGACGGCCGAAGGCGAGGTGCATAGCGCCCTGTTCCTGGTACGGATACAGTTTCGTGGAAAGAACGTCGAAGGTGCGGCGTCCGCTTTTGACTTGTTCGAGGAACCATTCTTTTTGTCTCGCCACTTCTTCGCGGTCTTGCAGGAGGGCGAGGTGCTCGTGGACGGCTTCGGTCACGCGGACGAGGGAGCGGTCGCGGGCGGGGAGGGATTCGATGTCCGCTAGAAGGGAGGGCAAGGTTTGGAGCGGCGCGCCCGCTAAAAGTCCAGAGGGATCGAAATAGCGGGCAAGCAGGTCTTTGACGCGGGCATCCTCGGGAATCGGGAGGGCGACGCGCACGGTCACGTCCATGCCGTGATGCAGGTAGATTTGAGTCCCGCGCGGGCGTTCGGCAGCGAGTTTCGCGAGTTTTTCCCCATGTTCCTTTTCGAGCGAGATCAACACGCCTTCGATGTGCTTGCAGGTGCCGATCAGATTGTTCTTGTAATCGGGGCAAGTGCAGGAGTTGTGCAGTTCGTCGAGGGAACGGATTTCCACCCGATAAGATTTCTTGGAAACCGAACTGACTTCGAAGACGCTGAAGACGGGATGGTTGCCTTTGTTGGCAATCTTGAGAATTTCAGCGCGGGCGCGCTCGCGGCGGCGTTCGATCTGTTCCTGGATGTCGGTGGGCATAGTGAGCCTCCACAATTCATGACTGAGAAGATATCCCGATTATAACGCGAGATCGCATATTCAGTTGTGATACTCGAGTTGTGATCGTGCTATAATGCTCGTGTTGCATTTTCGAAGGGACGCTCCATGTTTATTACCCCGATACACACGATTGGATATGGTTCACGAGGGATAGATGCTTTCCTGGCTGCCCTGCAAGCCCATCAGATTCATTACCTGATAGATGTGCGCACCAGCCCATATTCCAGTTATAAGCCTGAATTTTCTAGAGCAAACCTGCAAAATACCGTTGAAGCGAACGGTATACGATATATCTTCATGGGCGACACCCTGGGGGGACAGCCGGATGACCCCGCTTGTTATACCAACGGCAAGGTAGATTACGAAAAAGTGGCCGATCAACCCTTTTACCAGCAGGGCATCGCCCGATTGCACGAAGCCAGCCGCCGGGGACAGCGTGTGGCACTGATGTGTAGCGAGGGTAAGCCGGAGAATTGTCACCGCAGCAAGTTGATCGGGAAGACGCTGGCCGCGGAGAGATTGGAAGTTCTGCATATTGATGAGGAGGATGAAGTCATCACCCAGGCGCAGGTGCTGCTACGCCTGACCGGCGGCCAGCCCAGCCTGTTCGGGGATGATTTCTTCGCCTTTACATCGCGAAAGCGATACCGGGACGAATATAGGTAAACAAGGGATATCCTGCTTACCTTATAACACCATATTCCAAGCGGGCACAAATTGCGCTTTCGACCCAAACGGCGCCGGATGAATCCAGCTTTAGCCTCTTGCGGGGCAGGTTCAGCCGGATTCATCCGACGCAGCTTCGTAGCCCGGCGATTTATCGCCGGGCTGGTTGGCAGGCTAAAGCGCCTTCTATGCCCGTGAGCAGTATGACAAAGCTGCCATGCTAAAAATTGTGACCATCGGCGTCTACGGATTTTCCGAAACCCAATTCTTCGAAACGCTGCAAGAGGCTGGCGTGGATGTCTTTTGCGATGTGCGCTGGCGGCGCGGGGTGCGCGGGTCGGAGTATGCCTTCGCCAATCATCAGCGCCTGCAAGCACGCCTGGAGAGCATGGGGATCGAATATATCCATCGCAAAGACCTGGCCCCCATGCCGGAAATCCGCCAGCGACAAAGCGAAGCCGACCGCCGCGAACGGATCGCCAAGCGAAAACGCGAGTCGTTGAGCGCAGAGTTTGTCTCGGCGTATCAGGCGGAAATTCTATCCGCTTTCGACCCCCATGAATTCATCACTGCGCTGCCCGAGGGAAAGGAGGTGGTTGCCTTGTTTTGCGTAGAGAGAGAGCCTGCGGCCTGCCATCGCTCGCTGCTCGCGGAGAGTTTGCGTTGTATCGAGGGCATTGAAATAGAACATCTGAGGATAAATTGAAAGTCGTCATCGTCGCTAAAACCCGCATGGGAAGCGGGGCATGCGTCGGGGGGCTGAGCTTCGAGGGGCGTTCGCTGCGCCTGATCGCCGCCGACCGCGATGCCAACGACCGCTTCAACATGGATTACCAGGTTGGCCAGGTTTGGGAGATCGACGCGCAGCCTGACCCCGAAATGACTCCGCCGCACGTCGAGAATGTGATCGTGGCACGCAAGAATCGTATGGGGGAGATGATGAAAATCGAGGAATTCATCGAAGCCCAGATGCCGCCGGTCTCCGGAGGGGTGGAAGCGATCTTCGAAGGCCTGACTCAAGCAACAAATGTAGGCTCGCTGTATATCGCCGAGCGGGGCGGGATTCCCACGCGCAGCACCATGTTCTGGCGGCCTGATCGGCCTCTGGCGCGCGACGACGATCTCAAGCGCATCCGCTACCGCTACCCGACGGATGATGGCGGACGCACGCTGACCTTCGTCGGCTTCCAGGAGCCGCTGCCCGAAATCCCGACCAGGACGCTGCTGCGCATCTCCCTGGCGCATTGGTGGCGGCCCGAGGAGATGGCTGAGGGCGAGCTGCGCTGTTATGTGCAGATTTCCGGCTGGTTCCTCGAGGAACAGAGATCAACCCAAAAGGTAGATTCCGTTCGTCCCGCTAAAAAGCAGGAGCAAACCTTCGAGGGCCTCATCCCCGAAATCGAGAGCATCCTTCGAAAAGTATTCGGCTATCAAAGCTTCCGCCCCTTGCAGCGGGAAATCATCGAGGCGGTTTTGCGCAAGCGGGATTCGCTGGCGGTCATGCCAACCGGCTCCGGCAAATCGCTTTGTTTCCAATTGCCCGCGGCGCTGACGCCCGGCCTGACCGTGGTGGTCACGCCGCTGATTTCGCTGATGGAAGACCAGGTTTTGGAGTTGCAGGAATGGGGCATCCCGGCGGTATATCTCAACAGCACCCTGACCCACAGCCAGTACCTGGAGGCCGTTGCCCGCATCAAATCGGGCGAGGTCAGGCTGCTCTACGCCGCGCCCGAAACCCTGCTGCGCCCGGAGACCTTCGTCCTGTTGGAGAGCTGCCCGGTAGATTGCCTGGTGATTGATGAGGCGCACTGCATCTCCGAGTGGGGCCACGACTTCCGACCCGAGTACCGCCAGCTTGCCGGCCTGCGCGGGCGGCTGCCCCAGGCTGTCACCCTGGCCATGACCGCCACAGCTACCCGGCGGGTGCGCCAGGACATCAAGCAGTCGCTGGCGATCGCCGAAGTCAACGAGTTCATCAGCAGTTTCGACCGCGAGAACCTGAATTTGTCGGTGGCCGACAAGATCGCCGCAGTAGCCCAAACCCGGGATTTCCTCGACGCCCACAAGGGTCAGGCCGGCATCATCTACTGCGCCACCCGCGATCAGGTGGATGTGCTTTCGGATCAGCTTGCCGTCCTCGGCTACCCTGCTCTGCCCTATCACGCCGGCATGGACGACGAGACCCGCCGCCGGCACCAGCATCGTTTCCGTTTCGAAGACGGCCTCGTCATGGTCGCCACGATTGCTTTCGGCATGGGCATCAACAAGCCCAACGTCCGCTTCATCCTGCACTACGACCTGCCCAAGAACATCGAGAGCTACTACCAGCAAATCGGCCGCGCCGGCCGCGACGGTCTGCCCGCTGATTGCCTGGTGCTGTATTCTTACAGCGATGTCGCTACCATCCGCTATTTCATCGGCCAGGAAAGCCCCGAGCTGCGGCGCGGCTCCGAGCAGCGCCTGGAGTCTCTGCTGGCTTATTTGAATACGCCAACCTGCCGCCGAAAACCTCTGCTGGCTTATTTTGGAGAAAACTATCCCTCGGAGGATTGTCAGGCCTGTGACAATTGCCTCAGCCCGAGGGTGATCCAGCCCCTCGAAGCGGACGTTCAGACGACCCCCGGGGCTGGTTCTGCTCGAGCAGATTTAACTGTCCCCGCGCGCCAATTCCTCACCTGCGCCCAGGAGACGCGCCAGATCTTCGGCATGATGCACCTGATCGCCGTCCTGCGCGGCTCGAAAGCCAAAAAGGTCCTCGACAGCAAGCACGACCGGCTGTCTTCGTATGGCGTTGGGGCGATGTATTCCGAGGAGCAGTGGCGGCATCTCGCCGGTCAGTTCATCCGGCGCGGCTTGCTGAAACGGACGGACCCCCACGGCAGCCTGGTCGTGACCGAGGCTGGCCGGGCTGTGTTGGAGGGCGAAATCGTTTTCGGCGAATTGCCGGGGGCAGTCTCGAAGATGGTCATCGCTCCCGTTGCCCAAGCGCACGACGCGAAATTGTTCGAGCAACTGCGCGCCTTGCGGGCAAAGCTGGCTGATCAGCGCGGCCTGCCCCCCTATGTGATCTTCCACGACCGCTCCCTGATCGAGATGGCGACCTGGCTCCCGCGCACGCCCGGGGAGCTGGCCCAAATCTACGGCGTTGGTCAGCGGAAGATCGAACAATACGGCCCGCGCTTCTTGCCCGTCATCCAGGCCTATTGCAAAGAGAGAGGAGTCGAGCCGCCCGAGAAGAAGATGGCGCTCGTGCAAAAGAGCGTCTCGCCTTCAGGCCAGAAACGCGCCGATTACGTCTGGGAGCAGTTCCAGGCCGGGGTTCCCGTCCCCAACATCGCCGCCGACATGGGCTTCACTCAAAGCACCATCCTCAAACACCTGAACACAGCCTTCTCCGCCGGCCGCCCCCTGCGGCTGGACGGCCTGACGGAATTGAGCGAGCTTACGGAAGCGCAAGTAAAACAAGTTATCGCTGCCTTCGACGAATTCGGCGACCTGCGCCTGAAGCCGATCTTCGAGGCTCTGAATGAGACCGTGCCGTACGAGCAGCTTCATCTCTGGCGTTTGATTTACCAGGTCACACGAACACGGTCCCTTGACACACCTGACACCAGGGTTTTTCCTTCTTAGAGAGTGTTTTAAAACTCAAATTGGCCACAGATGAACACAGATAAAAGGGATTTCGGCGACTAAAAGACGGCTGTTTATCAAGAAAATCGGTGTTCATCTGTGTTCATCTGTGGTTTCTGGCGACTTTTAAAACAGTCTCTTAGGACAGGCAAGGTTGCCTTCAAGGTTATTTTGCTGTATAGTAAAGACGATGAACCGACACAACAACGACAAATCGCTCGAGCAATGGCTGTGGGACGCCGCCTGCTCGATTCGCGGCGCAAAAGACGCGCCCAAGTACAAGGATTACATCCTGCCGCTGGTGTTTGCCAAGCGTCTTTGCGACGTGTTCGACGATGAGATCAACCGCATTGCCAAAGCGTTGGGCGGACGCGCCAAGGCGTTCAAGTTGGTCAGGAAAGACAAGAAACTGGTTCGTTTTTACATTCCCCTTGAACCAGCCGATACCGATGGACCTATCTGGTCGGTGATTCGGAAACTGGCGGACAAAATCGGCGAGACGCTGACCGACCACATGCGCGAGATTGCGAAAGAAAACCCAAGCCTGCAAGGCATCATTGACCGCGTGGACTTCAACGCCACCACGCACGGACAGCGCGACATTTCCGATGACCGCCTGAGCGCGTTGATCGAGCAAATCAGTTTGAAGCGGCTGGGACTGAACGATGTGGAGCCAGACATCATCGGGCGCAGTTACGAGTATCTAATTCGCAAGTTCGCCGAAGGCGGCGGGCAAAGCGCAGGCGAGTTCTACACGCCAAAAGAAGTGGGCATGGTGATGGCGCGCATCCTTGACCCCGAGCCAGGCATGGAAATTTATGACCCATGCTGTGGTTCGGGCGGATTGTTGATCAAGTGCGAATTGGTCTTGCAAGATAAGATGGATTTACGTTCCAAGAAGTCATTTGCGCCTCTGAAAATGTATGGGCAGGAGTATATAGCCAGCACTTGGGCAATGGCAAATATGAACATGGTTATTCACGACATGGAGGGACTTATAGAAATTGGCGATACCTTCCGAAACCCAAAATTCTTGTCAAAAGGTGGATTGAAATTATTTGACCGCGTGGTTGCCAATCCCATGTGGAATCAGGAATTATTTACCGAGAAAGACTACGATGCTGATGAATTAGGACGCTTTCCAAAAGGCGCAGGCTTCCCAGGCAAACAAAGCGCGGATTGGGGCTGGACACAGCATATGCTTGCCAGCCTCAAGGAAACAGGTCGTGCGGCAATTGTATTAGACACAGGCGCAGTCTCTCGTGGTAGTGGTTCCAAAAATAGGGACAAGGAAAAACAAATTCGCAAATGGTTCGTGGATAACGACCTGATCGAAGGTGTGATTTACCTGCCCGAAAACCTGTTTTATAACACCACCGCCCCAGGCATCATTTTGTTCTTGAACAAAGCCAAGCCCGCCAAACAGCGGAACAAGATTTTCCTGCTGAATGCCAACCGTGAATTTGAAAAAGGCGACCCCAAGAACTTTATTCCCGATGAGGGAATCGCCCGCATTGCCGAGACCTTCAAGGCATGGAAGGAAGTGGAGAAATTCAGCCGCATTGTAACCAAGGACGAGATTATCAAGAACGATTACAACATTTCGCCGAGTCGTTATATTCACACAGCGGACGGGGAAGAATATAGACCGATTGCCGAGATTCTTGAAGACCTGCAAGCGGTTGAAGATGAGACCAAGCAAGTTGACGAGAAGTTAAAGCAAATCATGGCTTTGATTTCAAAGTAACATGGCTGACATCATTCACAGCGAAATCGGCTTGCATCCTGCGGACTGGTCAATTCAGCGAGTTGACTCTTTGTTTGACATTCAGCAAGGCAAGTCGGTTTCTAGGGTACATCGCGTCGGAAACAATCAAAAGCCCTTCCTGCGAACAAAGAATGTCTTTTGGGGAAAGATTGATTTCTCAGAACTCGACCAAATGCACTTTACTGAGCAGGAAGAAGCTCGCTTGAAGTTACAGGCAGGTGATTTATTGCTTTGCGAAGGCGGGGATGTTGGGCGCACAGCGATTTGGAACGATGAAATAGACGGTTGCTATTACCAAAATCATCTTCATCGTTTACGCGCGAAAACAGCCAATGAGATCAACTCACAGTTTGCGCTTTATTGGTTTTGGTATGCGTTTGAAATCGCCAACCTGTATATCGGCAGAAGCAATGTAACAACAATTCCCAATTTGTCGCAAGCAAAATTGAGTGAGTTACAAATTCCAAAACCAGAACTTGACGAACAACGCCGCATTGCCCACGTCTTGACCACCGTCCAGACCGCCATCGCACAGCAGGCGCGGATGATCGCCTTGACGCGTGAACTCAAGTCCGCGTTGATGAAGAAGTTGTTTACCGAAGGTCTCCCTCGACAGGCTCGGGACGGCGTGCGCGGCGAGAAGCAGAAAGAGACGGAGATTGGGCTTGTCCCTGAGGGGTGGAAAATTACCAAGATCGGAAAGATTGCAAAATTTCAATCAGGTGGCACTCCCAGCCGTGAAAAGCCAGAATATTGGAATGGCGGCACAATCCCTTGGGTAAAAACTGGAGAAATAGATTACAGGGTGATTGAAACAACAGAAGAATATATTACGGAAGAAGGTTTGAAAAATTCTTCTGCAAAGATTTTGCCCAAAGGCACATTATTATGTGCAATGTATGGGCAGGGTATTACTCGTGGTCGGGTTGGCATTCTCGGTTTGAATGCTACAACAAATCAAGCATGTGCTGCCATAACTCCCAACGATGAAAATCAAGTTTCGACTTGGTTCTTATATTACTACATGCAATTTCATTACCAAAACTTGCGCGAGTTAGGACATGGAGCAAATCAACGAAATTTGAATATGGACTTGATAAAAAGTTTTCCGTTGAGCTATCCCAACTATGATGAACAAGAGGAAATTGTCAATTCATTTTCCGCAATTGATAAGAAATTGTTGTTGATAGAACAAAAACGCGGCTTACTCGAAGAACTCTTCCGCACGCTGTTGCATCAGTTGATGACGGGGGAAGTCCGTACCGCTGATTTACGCAGATTAGAGGATTTCGCAGATGAATAAAAT
>Ga0194126_10013546_pt1 | contig 10187 bp, 9 predicted proteins | sample TA2KigC150mmetaG_FD_148641 | JGI IMG/M metagenome (GOLD analysis project Ga0194126, IMG submission 148641) | Freshwater microbial communities from Lake Tanganyika, Tanzania - TA2015035 Kigoma Deep Cast 150m | ecosystem: Environmental > Aquatic > Freshwater > Lake | place: Tanzania: Lake...
TAAACGCTTTCAAGAGTGAAAACCTGACTTGGAGGTCACATGCAAATTCGTGATTCTGCTGGCAAACCCCCAGGATATGGAGGACACAGAGAAGGATCGGTCTTCCCGGCCCACCGTGTCTCGTTGCCCGCGTGGTCCCGGAAGTTCACGGCGACGGCAAGCTGACCCAGCCCTCTGTAACATTGTTGCCTATTCGCGCTAAATGGGCTGTGGTTGATCCGTTCGCATCAGGCGAAGATTCGAGCACGACGATGAACCGACGAGACTTTATCACTCAATCCAGCCTCGTCCTGGGCGGCCTGGCCTTGGGCAACGGCTGCTCAACACCAGCCCCGTCACGAAAGGCCTCGCGAGATGAACTGACCCGAGATATGGTCGGCTATTGGCCGCTCCGCGGTGATGCGCGCGACCATTCCGGCCATGGTCATCACGGCGTAGTTCACGGCGCCGGCCCGGCCGAAGGCCAGTTCGACGGCCGCGGCAGCCACGTCGAGATTCCGCCCGGTGATTCGCTGAACCTCGGCCGGGGCGATTTCACGCTCGCCGCCTGGGTCTGGACCGCGCCTGACACCGAAGACGTCCTCGGTGACATCCTCACCCAGTTCGATCCGGTGCGACGACGCGGGTTGAACTTCGGCCTCAAGGCCAGCGCCGGCGGCTACAATTCGCACGGCGACGATCGCCACGTCTTCTTCGGCCTCGACGACGGCCGGGTCGGCGCCTGGGAGGATTGCGGCCGGCCCAGCCTGACCAGCAATTACATCAGCAACTCGCTCACCGTCTTCAACGGCGACCTTTACGCGGCCAACACCGATGCCGCGCGCGAGGAGGACTGGAGCCACGTATTCCGCTATCGCGGCGGGCAGACCTGGGAGGACTGCGGACGCGTGGGCAACCTCAAAGCCCGCGGGGCCGGCCCGATGATCGTGCATCGCGGCCACCTTTACGCCGCGAGCTGGAATTACGACTGGACGCGGGTCGGAATCGCGCGGCCACGCCAGCCGCCCTACGAAGCGGACTTCTGCCGGGTGTATCGCCATGCCGGCGGGACGCTGTGGGAGGATTGCGGTCAACCGGGCCAATGCCGCCGTCTGTTCGGCCTGGCGTCGTTTCGGGGAAAACTCTATGTCACCGCCGAGGACGGGCGCTGTTACGTCCATGACGGCGAACGGACCTGGACCGAGTGCGGCCGGTTCCCGAACTATGGCCATCCGATGGGCGTGCACAACGGCCGGCTCTACGCCGGCGTGCTGAACCCGGCGGGCGTATGGGAATACGACGGCGCCGCGTGGACACTGCTGGGCAACCCGCAAGGCCGCGAGGAGGTCTGCGATCAGATTCATGCGCTCCAGACCTATCGCGGACGGCTCCATGTCACGACCTGGCCGCTGGGTCATGTCGTCCGGTTGGATCCCGGCCAGCGCTGGACCGATTGCGGACGACTGGGCGACGCGCTCGAGATCAACGGGCTGGTGGTCTACAACGGCAAGCTCTACGGCGGCTCGATTCCGCGCTCCGAGGTGTTCCGCTACGACGACGGCACCGCGTGGACCTCGGTGGGTCGGTTCCTCGAACCCGCCGGTTACGAGTTCAAGAACCCCAACGAATGGGCCCGGGTGACGAGCCTGACGGTGTTTGGCGGAAAACTCTTCGCGAGCATGGGCAGTTGCACCAGTTCGCACCTTGACGCCCCGGCGGATTTTCGGGGCAGAGTCTATGCCCTGCAAACCGGCCAATGCGTGACTCACGACCGCGACTTGGGCTCGGGCTGGAAACATCTGGCCGCCGTGCGGCGCGACGGCCGGCTCGAACTGTTCGTGGACGGTCTGAAAACCGCCGAGTCGCCCGCGCCTTCCGGCAGCCCGCTTGATGTTACCAACGGTGTTCCGTTGCGAATTGGCGCGGGGGAAACCGATTCTTTCTGTGGCCGGATTCAGGAAGTCCGCCTGTATCGTCGGGCGCTGGCGGGCGAAACGATTCGCCGTTGGGCGGAGCCTGACTCGTTAAAGGAGCGCCCGGAACCGACCATGTAGCTGGGACAAAAATAAACCCCTAGCGGGCGAGCAGGTAAACGAACGTCTTCCGCTCCTCGTTGTCGGCAATCGCCGCCTGGAAGCGCGTCCGCAGCGCGTTCACGAAAAACTGCACCTGGGCGTCCGTGCCGCTCGCCGCCAGTTTCGCAAAGTCGGCGGCATCCTTCTGCGTGAACACCCCGGCATCCAGAATCTCCTGGTAGAGCTTCGGGCAAAGCTCTTTGTCCGGCTCGGTCGGCGCAAACGGCGTGCCCTTCCGGTATTTCTGGAACGCCTTGAGGATGGCTTTGGCGTTGTTGGTGAAGTCCACCACCACCACGTCCTTTTTGCCTTCGTGGCAGCGATTCAGGCGCGACACCGTTTGCACCGCGTTGCGATCCACCACCGGCTTGTCCAGGAACATGCCAGCGAGCAATGGCTCATCGAAGCCCGTCTGGAATTTGCTGGCCACGATCATGATCCGGTAGTCCTTGCCCTCGAACCGTTCCTCGATCAACTCGCCCGGCTGCAGTTCGTTGATGGTGTGCTCATGAATCTCAGTGTTGGTCTCCGGGTGCGTGAAGTCCGAGGAGGCGTAGAGCACTTTGTATTTCGCGCCGCGCTCTTTGAGCTTTTCCTTGATGATGTTGAAATAGCGCAGCCCAGCCACGCGGGAACTGGTCACAATCATCGCCTTGGCCCGCCCGCCGATGAGCGGCATCACCTTTTCCTCGAAGATGCGGAGCATGACCTCGGCTTTGTATTGAATGAGACCGTCGTCCTGGAACGCCACGTTCATCAGCGCCTTGGCCACAATGCCCTTGGGATAGACCTTTTCCTCCTCGTCAGGCGGCGGCACGAAATGGCAGTGCAGGTTGTAAAGCGTCTTGTAGGAGATGATGCTCGCCGCCACGTCGACGATGTAGCCTTCCTGAATGGCCTCCGCCTCGGTGTAGCTGTCGAACGGCTTGCCGAATAGGTCGAGCGTGGCCTGAGACGGCGTGGCCGTGAACGCGACGAACAACTGATTCAGGTCGTGCTCGCGGATGACCTTGGCAAGCTGTTCCTCCGGGTCTTGCTCCGGCGCGTCGGCGGACGGTTCGTCCGCCTTGCGGAACGGCAAGCGGATGGCCGCGCCCATCTGGCCTTCCTGCGAGCGGTGCGCCTCGTCAATCAGGAACGCGACGCGCAGCTTTTTCAGTTCCGGGTTGTTCTGAATCTGGTCGAGTATCCACGCGAACTTCTGCTGGGTGGTGACGATGATGGGCTTCCGCTGCTTGAGGAAGCGCGGCAGGTCATCGGCGCGGTCGGCCAGGCCCACCACGTCCTTCAAGTGGGTGTAGTTGACGATGTCGCGCCGGATGTTGTCGTCGAGCGAAGTGCGGTCGGTGAGGATGAACGTGATGTCCACCAGCTTCTCGTTCGTCTCCGGCTTGTAGAGGCTGTGCAGACGGTCGGCCAGCCAGCAGATCGAAAGCGTCTTGCCGCTGCCCGGCGAGTGCTCCGCCAGGTATTTGCGCCCGATATTGCCTTCCCTGGTGAAATGTGCCGTGACGTCTTCGGCGACCTTTCGCACCAGGCGGGCCTGGTGGTAGCGCGGGAAGATGGTGAACGCCGGGCGCTCCGGCTTGTCTCCCTCCGCCTCGCGCTTGGGCACGCGCACCAGGAAAAATGAGAGCGCCTCCAGCAACTGCTCCCTGGACAGCACTTCACGGTAAAGAAACTCGACCGGATATTCGTTCGGTTTGGTGGGCGTGTTCACCAGCCCCATGTTGTGCCAGCGGAAGTTTTCCTCGCGGCGCGGGTCGGTCGCGGCCATCACATCGCTCGTGTCGGCGGCAATGTAGAGGAATGGGTGCGAGAAAATCTTGTTCGCATGATCGCGGGCGGCGAACTGGGCGACGGCGTCATGCACGTTCTGATTGGCTTCGTGCTTCAGCTCCAAATCCACGATGGGCAGCCCGTTCAGGAAGAAGACGTAATCAATTTCCTTTTGCGCCTGGCCGGGTTCGACCGCGCCGAAATAGAAATGCGGGCGGAACGTGATACGGTTCTGCGGGTATTTCTCCGCCCCGGCGCTCTCGGCGGAACGGGGCTTGGGGTAGAACAGCCGAAACTCCAGCCCGCGCACTTTCAACCCGTGACGCAGGAGCATCCAGAGCGGTGTGTGCGCCAGCTCCTTGCGGAGCGCCTTGAAGACTTCGTCCCGTGCGTCTGTGCCGTAATCGTCTTCAAGCTTCTTGAGCGTGTCGGCCTGCGTGGCTTTGAGAAAGGCCCAGAGATGGTCTTCGGCGATGAAGTGCTCCGTGTCCGTGATGTCGGCCTGCTCCAGCACGCCATACCCGTGCTCGCGGACGAGGTAATCCGCGATGTGCTGCTGAAACGTCAGCTCCGGCTTCTTTTTGCGCGGCATGGGCGTTTGCCTTTCTTTCGTTGCACAACCGGAACGGACGAATCGGACTCGCGGACGGTTGCGCCGCATTCCGGACAACGAAAACGGTCGCGGGCCAATTCCTCGAAGCGCAGGCCCGTGTCATCGTTCAGCGATTCCGGGCGGCAGGTGAAAAGCCCGCCGCCCGCCGCCACGTTTTCCATCAGCCCACAAACCCGGCATTCCAACAACTCGCGATCATGGGCAAAGAGTCCCAGCGCCTTCGCCTTCGCCTGCAACGCGGCAATCTCAGTGGCGAGCGCACGCAAGTCTTTCATCGTTTGGCTCATGATTTGGTCGGACTGCGTTTGACGCGGTAGGGCACAGGCGACTCCGCCAGACGACTGCCCGTCGCTTCATTTTCGGGTTCAAGAACCACTCGCACCTTCGCGCTCAAAACCTTGGCCACTCGGCGCAGCATGGCAAGCGAGTGGCCCTCGTAAGCGGGCGATTCGAGCCGGCTGATGTTCTGCTGGGATGTCTTCAACTTTCGCGCGAGGTCTTTTTGGGAAAGGCCCGCCTTCTCCCGGAGCGCGGCGATTTGCAGCGCCACGTCCCACGCCTCACCCGCTGCTTCAAACCGCTCGGCAAAGTCGGGGTCTTTCAATTGTTCCTCCAAATAGAGGTCGAAGTTGGTCTTCTTCATGTTTCAAACCTTTCCCGCCAGTCAAGCATCCGCTCCCGCGCCGTGTCCAGGTCGCGCGCCGCAATGGCCTGGCCTTTGTTGCGGATGCCGTGAACAGCGATGATGCGCCGGCCTTTCACAAAGAACCACAGCACCCGCATGTTTAATTTGCCGACGTGGCGCAACTCAAACAGTCCGCCGCCCAGCGCCTTGGACAGCGGCTCGCGGTGATACTGGCGCTCGCGCAACTTGGCCAGTCCCCGCAGCACTGCTGCGTGGTCGCCCGGATCGCTCCGCCTCAATTCTTCGAGAAACTCCAGCACGGGCGAGCCGCCACTGGCTGTCTCGTAAAACTCTACGGTGAAGTCCATAATCCAGCAACATCAACTTTGGTGTTCAGCGACCGGTGCTGCCTCGACCCTTTTTGCCACCGCCAAATCCGCCTCCGTGATCCGCCGCTGGCCGGTGACGCACTCGTGAATCAGTGACTTGCGGTAGGCGGTGAGCGTGGCGATCTGGGTTTCGATATGCGTGGCGATTCGCTTCACTTCGGCGAGCTTCGCATCGACCACCGCGCAAATGGCCTCCTGCTCATCAAAAGGCGGAAGCACGACGTAGGTGTTCTTGATCTTCGTTCCAGTAATCACCGGCTGGGCCGTGTTGTTCGCCTGCGAGTTGAAATTGAGCGCGTTAAACAAGTGGCAGAGAAAGCGGGCGTGATGGCGCGACTTCACAATCAGCGCATTGTCACTCACCCACGCTTTGCCCCGGACGTAGTGGGCATTGCCGCAATATGCACCGACACGCCCGATGACGATGGTTTCACCGTCCACGTTCCAAAGGTCGGTGTGGCCCATCACACCGTTGCCGCCCGGAATGGGATGAGCGCCATCATCTTGAAGTTTGTCTGACGCGAAGTCGCCGTTCTGAATGGAAATCTCGTATCGCAACTTGCTCCGCTTCCAATGTTCGGGCGTCCGCTCGTAGCTCGGAATGCGTTGAACTGTTGTGACGGTGTTAGGGTTGATTCCCCTTGTCACCGTCTCGTAAACCGTAGTTGTGCCAAGCGCGTCTAGGGTTTCGAGTTGGCAGCGTTTGGCGGCGGCCGCCGCGTCAATCGCCGCGCAACTCGCATCCAGATACGCCGCGATGCGTTGTTGCTCAACTCGTGGCGGCAGTGGGACATTGAACTGAGAAAGCTGCTTTTCCCAACTGACGCGGGGCATTTTCGCGCCATAGGCAAGCGCGTTGCATCGTTCGATAAGCCACCGAGAGCCGAAGCAGTAAAAAAGGAAGCGACTCGCCATCCGCTCCGGCTTGAAGGCGAGAATCTCGCCAGTGCATCTGCCGTCGAACTCGGCCTGGTAATACTTTTCGAGGTAGGGACGCAGCTTGCCGAAAAGAACATCATCCTTTCTAAACAGTGTGACCGCGCTTTCGACCTCAAGTGTGTTCCGGCGATTCAGGATTCGGCCCGTGCCGGATTCCAAGTCCTCAAGTTCCAGATAATCCTCGTCGGCACTTGCCTCGTCGGTCTTTTCATTACGAAGTGTGACAACATCCTTGAGCCGGTCGAAGACCCAGCCTTCGGGTAGCGTATCAAGAAAACTGTCGTGCTGATCGCTCATTTCGTGTTCGCCAGGCCCTCCAGCATCTTCTCCGCCTCCTTCTCCAACTTCCAGAACTCGGCCAACAGCTCTTTGGCAGCCGTGGGCGGCTGGTAGCGGTAGAAGTATTTGTTCGGCAGGATTTCGTAGCCGAGCTGTGGGCTGTCCTACCAGCGGATGATCGGCTTGGCAATTTCCCGTTTCAGGAACGCTTCAATGTCCTCGCCGAACGGGATGTATTCGTCGTCCGCCACGTAGTGCCGGTGCGTCCACTCGACGGAGAGGATTTCGTCGGCGTCGGCGAACGCGGCTTTGAAATTCCGGGCGGCGTTGTCTTTGGCCGTGAGGGCAAGCTCGACGGTCTTCTCCTTGCCGCCCGCCTTCACGCGGGCACGGAAGGTCAAGTCGCTGGAGTAGAACTCCAACTCCTTGACGATGTTCGCGCCAGAAAAGGCTTTCTCGTAAGGCTCAGTGATGATGGCGGGTTGGTCGTTCTCATCCGTCTGCCAGAACACGACGCTGACCTTGTGGTAGGCGAAATCCTCACGCCGGAAGATTTTCACCTGCTCGTCCGAGTAGTTCTTGGCCCAGCCGTCGAAGTAGCGTTCTTCCACCCAGGCGCGATGGGCATCGGTCATCCGGTTGCGTTTGTAACTGAAAGCCTTAGGCTCTTTCTCGAACTGCTGGCGGGCGTCAATGAGCATCACGCGCCCGCGATGACTGGCGGGCTTATCGTTCCGCAGCAGCCAGATGTAGGTGAAGATGCCGGTGTTGTAGAAAAGCTCGCCGGGCAGCATCACGATGGCATCGAGCCAGTCGTTTTCCAGAATCCAGCGGCGGATTTCACTCTCGCCCGAACCGCAGTCGCCAGGATTCGGACACTCTTCAATCGGGATCTCGCTCTCGAAAACGACTATCTGCGCCAGGAGAATAAGATCTTGCGGAGCAAGTTCGGCGCTCGCGTTCCTCTGACTGATGCCGACCGCAGAATTCTCCTGCGCTTCGGCCTCAAGCTGAAGGATCGGCTCCGGGAGATCGCCTCCATTGCCACGCCGGAAACGTTGCTTGCCTGGAATCGTCCGATGAAAAAGGCGAAATGGAGCTTCGACACCAGGCCGCAAGGAGTCGGTCGTCCGCGCAAGAATCCCGAGGCAGATGAACTGGTGGTCAAACTGGCGGAGGAAAACGGCTCCTGGGGTTACAAACGCATCGCTGGGGAGCTCAACAAGCTCGGTCACATCGTGTCGCCGAGTTATGTTCGAGATGTGCTTCGCACGAATGGACTGCCAACAGCCCCGAACCGCAAAGGAGTCACCTGGAAGCAATTCATTGAGTCTCACCTCGATGCCACTTGGGCGGCCGATCTTTTCACCGAGGAGGTCTGGACGCTGGGCGGTTTGGTCACGTTCTACGTTCTGTTCTTCATTCACCTGGGCACGCGGCGCGTCTTCGTCGCAGGTTGCACGTCGCATCCCAATGGCGATTGGACCGCGCAGCAGGCGCGCAATTTTTCCATGTTCCTCGGCGAATCGGGGTTGCCGTGCCGCTATCTCATTCACGACCGCGATTCCGTGTTCATGCCCTTCGATCCCATCATTCGCGCCGACGGGATCGAGGTGGTCCGAACGCCGCCGAGGGCGCGGCAGTGCAACGCATTCGCCGAACGGCATGTTCGCGAAATTCGCGAGAGCCTCGACAGTCTGATCCTTTTGGGTGAATCCCATCTTCGGCATATGCTCAAGTCGATTGAGGCTTTTCACAATCATCGGCGTCCGCACCAGGGCATCAGCAACGTCATCCCGGTTTCCTTTGATTATCCGGACCGCGCCGCAGAATTGGCAGAGGTCGATTGCGATTGCGGGCTCGGCGGACTATTGAATCACTACCACGTTCGCCAAGCAGCGTGAGGGACACGCGACACCTGCAAACCAACAGCAACCCCGGTCCGTGAAGGGCCGTCATTTCACGATCTGCCGACCAAGGAGGTTGGGAGTGGCGAGCAACGTTGTCGACTCCCAACTTTGAATGTCGCCATGGCAACAACATCATCGATCGATCGAGTGTCGCTTTCGCCAAACCGCATTCGCCCACTCATTCCGAAGCACAGATGAATTTCCACACCTTACAGGGTCCTCCAGACACACCCGCGCTCCGCAAAATCAGAATTGAATTCAATATACTCGGTCCCTGGTTTCCGGAGTGATTGCAAGGGTGGTTTTCTAGCCAACGAACACTTCCGAACTAAACCAAACGCCAGGTCTTAAACTATCGCCTATTGCCAATGATTTAGGATGTCGTGTTTAGAACCGTTTTGGCGGCTGACGAATCGCGCAGCCCGATCAATCGGTAAATCCAGAATCGCGGGTGGATCGTTTAAGATGATCGCCATCCCACCAATATTCCGCGGTTGCTCGCGGTCCGGAGCGGATTTGTTCGTTAAGAGGTTGAGCGCGGTAGGCCCGCACGCTTGCGTCCGCGAAGAGCACAGCGGCTCGAGTACGGTGCTGGTCTGAGATCAAATAAAGATGCTGCCCCCCGAAATAATCTTTTGGAGCGATCACCGAACCCCAAAGGACGCCCTGGGCCGCCGGATTCCCTTTTAGTTTCGCCACAAGCCGGTCCGACAAGCTATCGGCGACCACGATGGTGGCGCTGGGCTCGACGACGCTGCTCATCCGCAACTTCATCGAAGCTCCATACTCGGGGAAATCGTTTCCAAGGTTCGGGTAGTTAAACCCATAACTGAGAAGGTCGCCGGAATAGAGCAGTCGCTTGTTTTGAGTGAGCTGCCGGATGACGGCGCGCGCTGCGGGACATTCCCAAGCTTGAAAGTTCGAAACCGATTGCGAGTCGGCGGTGATGACGCGGCGGAGTTGTTCGAACCAGAGCAAGTGCCGCTCCGAAGCTTTGGTGGGATCGGCCAAACCACCGGAAGGAGTGCGCCCGGTGTAATTCGGGAAGAGGTCTCGATTTTCGTCAGCGTAGAGAGTCATGGCAATGCCGACCTGCCGCAGATTGCTCAGGCAGTTGGCCTGGTGGGCCTTAGCTTTGGCGCGAGCGAGCGCGGGCAATAACATGCCCGCGAGGATGGCGATAATGGCAATCACGACCAGCAGTTCGATCAGGGTGAAGGCGATCGTCGAGGAGAGCGGAGCCGCCCGGCTAACGCGGAATGGGGAGGAAGGGACAGATACGCGGGACATGGCTCATTTATCTTAGTCCGCCGCAACGGTGTCAATCCACAAAACAATAGAGGCAGACGAACCGTCTCAGGGCGACCAGCAGGCAAACGCCGACCGCAATTCGTTTGAGCGACTCCCAAGCCAGCCGCGCCCGCCAAAGCCATTCGCTTTGTAACTCGGAAATCTCCATGCCTCTAAACCTCCTTCATGCATACGCGCTGGAGGCGAGGTCAGAGCCGGTTTCCACGCTTGCTTGAGTCCGATGCAGCGGCGTAGCCTGCCTCCGCAGGGAGGTCAGGTATGTTCTGTGGGGCCAAGGAGGCCGGCGGC
>Ga0194126_10013561_pt1 | contig 10183 bp, 10 predicted proteins | sample TA2KigC150mmetaG_FD_148641 | JGI IMG/M metagenome (GOLD analysis project Ga0194126, IMG submission 148641) | Freshwater microbial communities from Lake Tanganyika, Tanzania - TA2015035 Kigoma Deep Cast 150m | ecosystem: Environmental > Aquatic > Freshwater > Lake | place: Tanzania: Lake...
TGCCTGAGCGCGCCGGATTCAGCCACCGTAGCCGTAGGTCCGCAGCGCCTGCTCGTGCGCAGCCCAGCCACTGCGCACCTTCACATGCAACCCCAGGTAGACCCGTCCGCCAAAGAGCCGCTCCATGTCGCGGCGGGCCTCACTACCGATCCGACGGATCGACTGGCCCGCATGACCGAGGACGATCGCCCGCTGCGCATCGCGCTGCACCACGATCGAGGCTTCAATGCGGCGCAACGGCGTGGCCTCGCCGACCTCCTCGAAGCTTTCCACCAGCACGGTGGTCTCGTAGGGGAGTTCGTCGCCAAGCAGGCGAAAGAGCTTTTCGCGGACCAGTTCGCCCGCAAGAAAGCGCTCGGAGCGGTCCGTGAGTTCATCGGGCTGGAAGCGGGCAGGCGCAATCGGCAGGCGCGCGACGCATTCGCCAAGGAGCGCGGCCACCTGGGTCATGCGCTGGGCACTCACCGGCACCACCGCCACTGGCCGATAACGCTCGGCGAGCGTGCGCGCCTGCTCGAACACCCGTTCCTTGCGCTGCACCCGGTCTACCTTGTTGATCACGAGGATCAGCGGACGATCCCTCGCGACGCGGGCAAAGAAGGACTCGTCCTCGGCGTTCATGCCACCGGCTTCCACAACCCACAGCACAAGGTCTGCTTCGTCGGCCACCTGCTCGGCCGTACGGTTGAGAATGCGATGGATCGGCGCACGGTGCTCGCGCTGCCAGCCCGGGGAATCGATGAAGATGAGTTGCGCTTGCGCTTCGGTGCGGATACCGAGCACGCGGTGGCGGGTGGTCTGTGGCCGCGGTGAGGTGATCGAGAGCTTCTGACCCACAATGGCGTTGAGCAACGTGGACTTGCCCACGTTGGGTCGCCCCACGATCGCCAGCGTGCCGCAGCGGTGCTCGCTCACGACCCGGCCTCCTGCGGCGCTGAGGGATTCAGCATGCCCAGTTGCGCAAGGAGCGCATGCGCTGCGGCCTTCTCTGCGCTGCGCCGGCTGCTTCCGTGTCCGTGCGCAGTGCAGTGGAGTTCGGCCACGCTGCACTGCACCTCGAAGGACTGCTGGTGGGCCTCGCCGCGGATTGCCACCACCGTGTAGTCGGGACGCGAAAGCCCCCGTCCCTGGAGGAGTTCCTGAAGTCGCGTCTTGCTGTCCTTGGTGAATTCGGGCTCGAGCGAAGCAATCCGTGCACTGAAGAGCGTTTGCACCACCCGCTCGGCAGCGTGGAAGCCCCCGTCGATGAACACTGCGGCGATCACGGCCTCGAGCGTGTCGCCAAGAATCGAGGCTTTGGAGGCACCCCCTGCCCGCGCTTCGCCGGCGCCAAGCCGGACGCAGGTACCGAGGTCGAGGTCGAGTGCCACCTGATGCAGGACCGTGGCACGCACAAGGCTTGCCCGCGAACGCGACAGTGCGCCCTCGTTGGCTTGTTTGAGGCGGTCGAGCAGCGCCATGCTCACGACCAGACCCAGTACCGCATCGCCAAGGAACTCGAGGCGTTCGCTGTGCGGCTGGCCGAAACTGCGGTGGGTGAGCGCTTCCTCGAGCAGTGCACGCTTTGCAAAGGCGTAGCCCAGGCGCTTCTCGAGTTGCCCGAGCAGGAGCGGGCGATCCTTGTGCCAGACACCTGAGGGGTCCGCCGGTGGGGATGGCGGAGCCCTGGAATCGAGCGGTCGGCCGCTCAGTGGAAGCGGCCGATGCGCTTCAGGTCGCCGAAGTTCATCCATATGAAGAAAGCCCGGCCAACCAGATGCGATTCCGGCACGAAACCCCAGAAACGACTGTCCAGACTGTTGTCGCGATTGTCGCCCATCATGAAGTAGTGGCCTGCAGGGACAACACACTCCATGCCGTCGGGCTCGAAGCGGCAGTTCTCCTTCTGTCGGAAACTGTCCATCGGCTGCACGTACGAAGGCTTGCCCGGATCGGCGAGTACCCGGTGATCCAGCGTTCCGAAGCTTTCCCTGTACTGGCGGGTGTAGGACAGGCGATCGGCATCGAAGAATTCGCCGTCGGGGCGGATCGGCACGGGCTGCCCGTTGAGCGCGAGCTGACCGGCCTTCCAGCTGATCCGGTCGCCCGGAACGGCAACCAGGCGCTTGATGTAGTCGAGACTCGGATCGGGCGGATAGCGGAAGACCACCACATCGCCGCGCTGAGGAGTACCCACCTCCAGCAGTTTGGTGTGCACCACAGGCAGTCGCAGACCGTAGGCGTACTTGTTCACGAGGATCAGATCGCCGATCAGCAGGGTGGGCAACATCGAACCGGAAGGGATGCGGAAAGGCTCGGCCACGAAGGAGCGCAAGAGGAAGATCACCAGGAACACCGGGAAGAGCCCAGCGGTGTAGTCCACCCACCAGGGGTCGGCCGCCTGGGGATCACGGCGCGGAGCGAAGACCCAGCGGTTGAGCGCCCACATCGCACCGGTGAACAACACCACCACGAAGAGGATGAGCGAGAAGTTCATCGATCGTCAACCTGCAGGACTGCGAGGAAGGCCTCCTGCGGTATCTCCACGCTACCCACCTGTTTCATCCGCTTCTTGCCTGCCTTCTGTTTTTCGAGGAGCTTCTTTTTCCGGGTGATGTCGCCCCCATAGCACTTCGCCAGCACATTCTTGCGCATCGCCTTCACATTCTCCCGGGCGATGATGTTGGATCCGATGGCGGCCTGGATGGCCACGTCGTACATCTGCCGCGGAATCAGCTCGCGCATCTTGGCCACCAGATCCCGGCCGCGCCCCTGCGCCACGGTGCGGTGGATCATGACTGAAAGCGCATCCACCCGGTCGCCGTTCACGAGCACATCGAGCTTCACCACATCCGAGGGACGGTAGGCGAGGAACTCGTAGTCCATCGATGCATAACCGCGCGACACAGACTTGAGCTTGTCGAAGAAGTCGAGAACGATCTCGTTCATCGGCAACTCGTAGCTGAGGTGCACCTGGCGACCGTGGTAGCTCAGATCGGTCTGCACGCCCCGCTTGCCCGTACACAGCGTGATCACCGCGCCCACATAGTCCTGCGGCACGAAAACGGTGACCTTCACAACCGGCTCACGGATCTCCTCGATACGCGAAGGATCGGGCATCCGCGAGGGATTCTCCACCCGCAACACCGACCCGTCGCGCATCAGCACCTCATAGACCACCGTAGGCGCGGTGGTGATGAGATCCATGTCGAATTCGCGCTCCAGCCGTTCCTGCACGATGTCCATGTGCAGCAGGCCGAGAAAGCCGCAACGGAATCCGAAGCCGAGCGCCTGCGATACCTCAGGTTCGAACTGGAGCGAGGCGTCATTGAGTTGCAGCTTTTCGAGTGCATCGCGCATGGCCTCGTACTGGTTGGCCTCCACCGGATAGAGACCGGCAAACACCGCGGGCTTGATTTCCCTGAAGCCGCCAAGCGGCTGCGCGGCAGCCGGATGGACATGGGTGAGCGTGTCGCCCACTTTGGCCGCTTTCAGTTCCTTGATGCCGGCAATCACAAAACCCACCTCGCCCGCCGCGAGCATCTCGCGCGGCTGCGACTTCGGGGTGAACACCCCAAGTTGTTCGCAAACATACTGTGAGCCGGTGGCCATCAGCCGCACCCGATCGCGCGGGCGCAAGACGCCATTCACAACACGCACCAGCATCACGACGCCCACATAGTTGTCGAACCAGGAGTCGATGATGAGCGCCTGGAGCGGTTGCGACTCGCTGCCCGCTGGTGCCGGGATACGCGCCACCACCGCCTCGAGGATTTCGTCGATCCCCATTCCGGTCTTGGCGCTCGCGCGCACCGCTTCGGTGGCATCGATGCCAATGACGTCCTCGATCTCGGCGGCGGCAGTGTCAGGGTCAGCCGAAGGAAGATCCATCTTGTTGAGGACGGGCAGGACCTCCACGCCGAGTTCGATCGCGGTGTAGCAGTTGGCCACGGTTTGCGCTTCAACCCCCTGGGTGGCGTCCACCACCAGCAAGGCGCCCTCACAGGCCGAGAGCGAGCGGCTCACTTCGTAGGAGAAGTCCACATGGCCCGGAGTGTCGATCAGATTGAGGCGGTAGGTTCGCCCGCTCCTTGCAGCGTAGCGCAGGGAGGCGGTTTGCGCCTTGATCGTGATCCCGCGCTCCTTTTCCAGGTCCATCGAATCGAGGACCTGCGCTTCCATCTCCCGATCGCTCAACCCTCCGCAACGGTGGATCAGGCGATCGGCAAGGGTCGACTTTCCATGGTCGATGTGCGCAATGATCGAGAAGTTGCGGATGTCGTCCATCAGCGACCAGGCCGGATCGGAACGTACTGACCCGAATCCCCTCGCCGCACAAACGCCACGACGGTCTTGTTCCGGTCGAGCCTGCCCACCAGCTCGTTGAACTGCGCCAGGTTGAGTACTTCCTGGTTATTCAACGACAGGAGAAGGTCGCCAGGCTGGATACCTGCGCGTGCTGCCGGACCGTCGACCGCATCGATCTGCACCGCACCGCGCAGGCGCAGTTGCGCCTTGCGCTCCTCGGTGAGCTCTGAAGCCACCAGCCCCAGGAAGTTGCTCGGTCCGGTGGCCGGCGCGGTGCGCTGCTGGGCCGCCTTCACCGGTCGATCGGGTTCGGCTTCGGCCACCACCACCACCAGATCCTTGGCCACGCCCTTGCGCCATACCCCGAGTGCGGCCTTCGTACCCGGCTTGGTGCTGCCCACGAGCCGCGGCAGGTCGGAGGAACGCTCGATCGGCTTGCCCTCGTAGCGCAGGATGATGTCGCCCGCTTCCACGCCAGCCCGCTCCGCGGGAGAACCGCGCTCCACATTGCGCACCAGCGCACCAGCGGCCTTGGGCAACCCGAGCGCCTCGGCGACTTCCTTGCTCACCTCGGCAATCCCCACACCCATGCGCCCGCGGATCACCCGTCCGGCGGTACGGAGCTGTTCATAGACGCGTTGCACCTCGTCGATCGGAATCGCAAACGAGATACCCATGAAGCCGCCGGTGCGCGAGTAGATCATCGAGTTGATCCCCACCACCTCACCGCGCAGGTTGAGCAGCGGACCGCCGGAGTTACCCGGATTCACCGCGACGTCGGTCTGGATGAAAGGCAGGTATTCGCCGGTCTCCCTCCCCTTGGCCGATACGATGCCAGCGGTGACAGTGCTGTCGAGCCCGAAAGGCGAGCCGATTGCAACCACCCACTCGCCCACCCGGAGTCGCTGGCTGTCGCCAAAGCTCAGTCGTGGCAGCGCTGCGCCTTCCACCTTCAGCAAGGCCACGTCGGTGCGCTCGTCAGAGCCGATCAGTCTTGCCTTGAACTCGCGTCGGTCGGTGAGCGTGACAAGAATTTCGTCAGCCCCCTGAACGACATGATGGTTCGTGAGAACATAGCCATCCTGCGTGATGATGAACCCCGACCCTACGCCACGGGGAATTTCGTCGGGTCCTCCGCGTCCACGCGGCCCGGGCTGACCCGGAGCAGGACCCGGCCTCGGGGGGGTGAAGCGCCGGAAGAATTCGGCCATTGGATCGTCGCCCTCGGCGCTCGGCGGGCGCGCCGCTGCGGCCGGATCACGCTTTTCCACAGTCCGGATGTTGACCACCGCAGGGCCAACTTTCTCGACCAGATCGGCAAAGTCGGGAAGACCGCGAACGCTTGCGGTGAGCGCGGGCGCTGAAGGCGCAGAAGGCGCAAGGGTTGAGGAGGGTGGCGAGGGCGCCAACACACGGCCGTCCGGGCCGGGGGCGGCTCCCGCTGCCGAGCGCCCCTCCTGTGCCGAGGAGGCCGGTGCGGGTGCCTGGGATCCCGGCTGCGCTACTGCCGGCGACACCGCCTGCATGGCTGTGAGAGCAGCAACGGCTGTGCACCGGAGCGTGAAAAGGAAACGACGAGGCGCATTGGCCTTGGGGAGTACACGGGTCATGAAGTCCACCATGCGGGGGAAGCCTTGGGTTGGTCTCTGGGTTCGTCAATCGACCGGCATCGAATGCAGGGGATGGTCGGACTGGGAATCCATCGTTGACGACGGATGAGGACTGAACCTCACAGCCTCGTATTGTGATGGGCACCCGCGAAAACAAGAATAGCCCCGCAACCGGGAGGTATACGCGCTCACACGATCCGCTCGCCGATTCCTCCCACCCTGCGACCCGACCAGACCAGCCAACGGCGCAGACCAAACCAGACTGCGGGTTGCGTGTTCCATCTGGTCCAGTGGAACGTTTCCTCGTGCCCGTCGTCGCGGCGCAAGCGCACCGAGACCATGAAATCGAGGAGATGCCAGTAAAGCAGTTCCCAGGACTGCCGATCCGCGGGCCGGTCCCCAGACCCATCGACCAGCCTGCAGCGCCCCGGGCCCTCGGGTACAAGCCTCAGACGCGTGCGCAGCACCGTTGCACCGTTGGTGCGGGGCATCTCAAACCCGCCGCAGGATCAGCGTGCCGTGAGTGCCCGGCATCTCAGACCCGCCGCAGGATCAGCGTGCCGTTGGTGCCACCGAAGCCAAAGGAGTTCTTCATGGCAGCGTCGATGCGCATCGAGCGGGCACTGCCCGACACATAGTCGAGATCGCACTCCGGATCAGGGTGCTCGAGGTTGATCGTGGGCGGCGAAAGCTGGTGATGCACGGCCAACGCGGTAAACACCGACTCGATTCCGCCTGCTCCGCCGAGCAGGTGCCCGGTCATCGACTTGGTGGAATTCACTGCGACGCGACGCGCGACATCCTCGCCGAGCGCAATCTTGATCGCATCGCTCTCGTTCTTGTCGCCCAGCGGCGTGGAGGTGCCGTGCGCATTGAGGTAATGGACCTGCTCCGCTCCGATCGCCGCATCGCGAAGGGCAAGTCGCATGCAACGGGTTGGGCCGTCGGTGCTGGGCGCTGTGATGTGGTGCGCGTCGGCGCTCATCCCGAATCCCGCCACCTCGGCATAGATCCGCGCACCGCGTTGCTTTGCGGCATCGAGTGCCTCGAGCACCATCACCCCTGCGCCCTCCCCGAGCACAAAGCCGTCGCGGTCGCGGTCCCAGGGACGCGAGGCCCTCGCCGGATCGTGGTTGCGCTGCGAGAGTGCGCGTGCGGCGCAGAAGCCCCCGAGGCCGAGCGGGGAAATGGTGGATTCGGAACCACCGGCGAGCATCACTTCGGCATCACCGTATCCGATCATGCGGGCCGCAAGACCGATGCTGTGCAAACCCGTCGTGCACGCAGTGACGATCGACAGGTTGGGACCCTTCAGGCCGAGCATGATCGCAAGTTGGCCCGAGATCATGTTGATGATTGAACCGGGAACGAAGAAGGGCGAGATCCTGCGCACCCCGCGTGTGTTGTATTCGGTGTGGGTGTCTTCGATCAGAGGCAGGCCTCCGATTCCCGAACTCACCAGACACCCTGCCCGCTCTGGATCGAACTCCGAGGCGCGCAAGCCCGCATCGCGCCAGGCCTGCAGCGACGCGGCGATGCCATAGTGGATGAACGTGTCGAAGTGGCGCGCCTCCTTCGGAGGCATCCACATCGCCACCTCGAAGTTCTTCACCTCGCCCGCGATCCGCGCAGGGAATGCACTTGCGTCGAAGCGGCTCACCGGTCCGATGCCCGATCGACCCGCGACCAGATTGGCCCAGGCCTCTTCGACAGAATTACCGACCGGGCTGATGATCCCCAGCCCGGTGATCGCAACACGGCGGCGCGTCATCAGGCCTTGCTGTGCTGCCGAACGTAATCGATGGCTTGCTGGACGGTGGTGATCTTCTCGGCTTCCTCGTCGGGAATCTCGGTGCCGAACTCATCTTCGAGTGCCATCACAAGCTCGACGGTGTCGAGCGAATCCGCGCCCAGATCGTCAACAAAGGAGGACTCATTTCTGATATCGGCTTCGTTGACACCAAGTTGCTCTGCAACGATCTTCTTGACGCGTTGCTCGATATTTTCCATCCGAATCTCCTGAAAATTCACCATTCCAGCGGTGTGGAGTGTATCAGTCAGCCCATGAACATCCCGCCGTTGATCTGCAGCGTTGCGCCGGTGAGGTAAGCGCCCGCCTGACTCGCCAGGTACACCACTGCAGCTGCCACATCCGCCGGTTGACCCAATCGCTGCAGCGGTATCCGCTGGGCCAGCGCGTCGCGCTGCTCCGCCGACAGTGCCGCAGTCATGTCGGTTTCGATGTAGCCCGGCGCGATGCAGTTCACCGTGATGTTGCGGCTTCCGACTTCACGCGCAAGCGCGCGTGACATCCCGGCCAGACCGGCCTTGGCCGCCGCGTAGTTGGCCTGCCCGGCGTTGCCGGTTTCTCCCACCACCGAGGTGATGTTGATGATGCGCCCCCAGCGGGCCTTCATCATGGGCCGAAGCGCTGCCCGCGAAAGACGAAAGCCCGCGCTCAGATTGGTTGCGATCACCCGATCCCATTCCTCGTCCTTCAGGCGCACGCTGAGGTTGTCGCGGGTGATTCCGGCATTGTTCACGAGGATGTGCAGCCCGCCTTCACCGGCGAGCCGGCCGATCAGGTCCTCGCAGGCCTTGGCATCGCTCACCTCGAGCACTTCGCCGCGACTTGCGAGGCGCGCGTGCTCGACGGCTGCGTGGTTGAATGCCGGGCGGATCGCGGCAAAAGCCTGGTCGATCGCTGCGGCCCCGGCAGCGCTCGTGGCGGTGCCAAGCACCACAACACCGGCTTGCACCAGGTGCTCGGCAATCGCCTTGCCGATACCCCGGCTTGCCCCGGTGACGAGCGCGCGCTTTCCGTGAAGCTCGGGGTCGCAGACCCAGGGCCTCACGCGGAGGTCCCCGCGAGCGCCTCCTCGAGGGTGGAGGGATCGTAGACGGTGAAGACCCGCAGTGAGCGATCGATCCGGCTCGCAAGCCCTGCAAGCACCTTGCCGGGACCCATTTCGATCAGCGTGTCGACACCCGAGTGCACCATCGCGCGTATGCACTCCACCCAGCGCACCGGGTGATACGCCTGACGAACCAGCGCGGCGGCGATGGCCTGCGGGTTGTGTTCCACCCGCACGTCGACGTTGTTGATGACGTCGATCGAGGGCGGCCTGAGTTCGAGTTGGCCGAGCGCCTCGGCAAGGCGCTCTCCTGCCGGCGCAAGCAGACGGCTGTGAAAGGGGGCCGAAACGGGCAAGGGCAGCGCACGCTTTGCGCCCCTTGCCTTGAGCGCAAGGCATGCGGCTTGCACCGCAGCACGATCACCGGCAATCACAACCTGCGAGGGCGCGTTGAAGTTCACAGCCTCGACCACCCTGCCGAGTTCATGGGCAGTGGCTGCGCACTGCGCGATGACCTCCTCATCGTCGAGACCGAGAATGGCGGCCATCGCCCCACTTCCAACCGGGACGGCTTCCTGCATCGCCTGGGCTCGCAGCCTCACGAGGCGCAGCGCATCGCGCAGCCCGATCACCCCGGCAGCCACCAGCGCTGCATACTCGCCAAGGCTGTGCCCGGCCAAAACCTTCGGGCTTGCCCCTCCGGCCCGGGTCCAGGCCTCCCATGCGCAAACGCCCGCCAGCAGCATCGCAGGCTGGGTGTTGACCGTGAGCGCAAGCGCCTCAGGCGGCCCATCCCGGATCAGTGTGCTGATCGACTCGCCAAGCGCGTCGTCGGCATCACGAAGCAGTGACTCAACCGCAGGCAGATGCATCCAGCCCTGGAGCATACCCACCGACTGCGAACCCTGTCCGGGAAAAACACAGGCCATCTTCACGCGACACCTCCAGAGTTCAGGATGCTGCCCGGCTCACACTGAGCAGCGACGCACCCCAGGCCATCCCACCCCCAACGCCCTGCAAAAGCAGGCGCTGGCCTTCCACGATCCTGCCGCTGCGCATGGCCCAGTCGAGCGCGAGCGGAACGGACGCGGCCGAGGTATTGGCGTGCTGATCCACAGTGCTCACCAGCCGGCCCGGATCGAGCCCCAACCGGCGGATCGTGGCCTGCAGGATGCGCACATTGGCCTGGTGCGGAATCACCCAATCCACCGCGTCGAGCGTGATGCCTGCCCGCTCAACCACCTCGCGAGCGGCCTGGTCGAGCACCTGCACCGCTGTCTTGAAGACCGCCTGCCCGTCCATCGTGAGGAAGGGATGCCCGATCACCCTGCCACCGGCAACCTGCCCCGGAGTACGCAGGATCGACGCGAGCGAACCGTCGGCGTGGAGTACGTTTGCATGGATGCCCGGGAACTCACCCAGGCCGAGGAC
>Ga0194126_10013563_pt1 | contig 10182 bp, 9 predicted proteins | sample TA2KigC150mmetaG_FD_148641 | JGI IMG/M metagenome (GOLD analysis project Ga0194126, IMG submission 148641) | Freshwater microbial communities from Lake Tanganyika, Tanzania - TA2015035 Kigoma Deep Cast 150m | ecosystem: Environmental > Aquatic > Freshwater > Lake | place: Tanzania: Lake...
CTACATGGATGTCATTCCCGCTTGTCGGGTCACCTCTTCTCCTCAGCGAACCCGCCTGAGTGCGGGAGCGACTCGCCGAGGCGAGAATCTTTCTGCAAAACCCAGAAGGATTGCGGACAAGCGGGAATGACAAAAATATTAACAATGTCGTTTTACTAATGACCGTATTAGTATATAAAAAGGAAAGGAGACATTATGAGTCTGATAAAAATCATGCCGTGTCTTGATATGAAAGATGGGAGGGTAGTAAAAGGCATAAATTTTGTAAATTTGAAAGACGCCGGCGATCCTGTGGAGAATGCTGCTTTTTACCAAAAAGAAGGGGCTGATGAGTTAGCAATGCTGGATATAGCAGCAACAGTAGAAAATCGCGGGACAAGATTGGAATGGGTTAAAAACGTATCATCAGTAATCAATATCCCCCTGACAGTAGGTGGCGGCATTTCAACTATTGAAGATATTGAACTTGTATTAGGAGCCGGAGCTAATAAAATTTCGATGAACAGCGCTGCTGTTAAGAATCCGGATCTGATCAGACAGGCAGCTAAAGCTTATGGTTCAGAGAGAATAACAGTTGCTGTTGATGCCAGAAGAAATAAACAGATGCCTTCCGGGTTTGAATTAGTTGTTTCAGGAGGAACAAAACCTGCAGGCAAGGATGCAATAGTATGGGCAAGGCAATGTCAGGATTTAGGAGCCGGTGTAATCCTTCCTACAAGTATGGATGGCGACGGAACCCAGGCCGGATATGATTTAGAGTTTACAAAGGCTATCTCTGATGCTGTTGATTTGCCGGTAGTAGCTTCTGGCGGAGCTGGTAAATTGGAGCATTTTTTTGAGGCAGCTACACAGGGAGGCGCAGTGATTCTTTTAGCTGCTTCTGTATTCCACTATCGCATATTCAGCATTAAAGAAGTTAAAGAATATCTAAAGCAAAAAGGCTTAGAGGTCAATCTGTAATAATTCAGATCAGGATGTAAATATACTGCCTTTTGAGCAATCATCAGGGCTTTTTCTGTAACCATTCTGCTGTGGTGTATGAGAAAATGGTAAGCCTTTGATTCCCGGGGATAGTATTTTCCGATAATTATCAGCGGGTCTATGCTACTCATTACCTCTCAGTGAAGTATTCAGGACATGTTTTAACTCTTCTATTGAATATGGCTTTGAAAGAGCGCCTTTGAATCCGTATTCTTTGTAATTGATCATATGCGGATCAAGCGAATGACCGCTTGATACAATAGCAATAGCATCAGGGTCGATTGTGAGAAGCTGTTTTATCGCTTCAGCGCCTCCCATGCCTCCTTGTATTACGAGATCTACTATCACAGCATTAAAGGGATATCCTGATTCCCTGGCTTTCCTGTATTTTTCAAGGGCATCAGAGCCGTCACCGGCAATTTCAACATCATATCCTAAACGAACCAGTGTCCGGCGGATGAAATTGCAGAAGATTTCATCATCATCCATTATAAGGATTCTCCCCTTGTACGCAGCAGGATCTTCTGATGTTTTATTTCCTGTCATGAGATCAAAGCCAGTTGTCATAGTTTATCACATTTATTGCAGAAGGAGATAACGATGCTCTCTGACAAAAATGAGTCGCTGGGAATAATTGATCGCTATAGAATACTTGACAAGTACATACTCAATTGATATTATATGATTAACTGAAGGAGGAGCGATGGCTACTGATGCGAAAGACTATTATAAAACCCTTGGAGTAGATAAAAATGCTTCGCAGGATGAGATAAAAAAGGCATTCAGGAAGCTCGCGCGCAAATATCATCCTGACCTGAACCCAGGCGATAAGGTCGCGGAGCAGAAGTTCAAGGAACTGAACGAGGCTTATGAGGTATTGAGTGATACAAAGAAAAGGGCTGAATATGACCAGTTTGGCAGCTCTCCGTTTGGAGCGGGCGGCCCTGGTTTTGAAGGCTTCAGGCCCTATGACTCAAGGGATGCATTTGAGTTTGGTGGGTTTGGTGATATGTTTTCGGATCTTTTCGGCGCTGCAAGGCCGGAGGCGCAGTATGCAAAAGGTCCTGATATGGTCATGGGGCTTGAACTTTCCCTGCAGGAGGCATTTTCAGGTGTAACAAAAACTATTGCTTATAACAGAGAAGCAGCTTGCAAACCATGTAGTGGTTCAGGGTCTGAGTCTTCACAGGTATGTGATGCGTGCAAAGGCACCGGAAGCATTAAAATGTCGAAGGGTTTTTTCAAGATGGCCCAGCCATGTCATGTTTGCGGAGGTAAAGGAAGGAAGATAACAAAGGCCTGTCCTGTCTGTGCCGGAAGGGGAAAAACCCCTCATACAGAAACCCTCAAGGTGAAAATCCCCAGGGGCGCGGATACCGGCTCAAGGGTAAAATTAAGAGGAATGGGGGGGGCCGGCATAGGCGGTGGCGCGTCCGGAGATCTTTTTATAGAAATAACCGTAAGGCCGCATCCTGTTTTCAGGAGAAAAGGAGATGACATCTTTCTTGACCTGCCTGTTACGTTTGGTGAGGCTGCTCTCGGAGCAAAGATTGAGGTGCCGACTATTGACGGCATAGCAGCAATGACGCTTCCGCCGGGCACACAGGGAGGCCAGAGGTTAAAGCTTTCAGGGAAAGGTTTTCCTTCGCCTAAAACCGGTAACAGAGGCAACCAGTATGTTGATATAAAAATTGTGGTGCCAAAGGATCTGGATAATAAAGCGAAGGAAAAGATAAAAGAATTGGATGCGCTATATAAAGAAGACCCGAGAAGGAGGTTGTTACAGAAATGATAGACGCAGGAGACAAGAAACAACCTTTATTTATGATCAGCGTGGTATCAAGGATGCTGAAAGTTCATCCGCAGACCCTGCGCTTATATGAGCGGGAGGGCCTGATTGCTCCTCATAGGACGAGAAGGTCACGCTTGTATTCACAGGAGGATGTCGAGAGACTGGCTATGATCCTTCGTCTCACAAGGGAGCTTGGCGTCAACAGGTCAGGGGTAGAGATAATCCTGAGACTCAGGCACAGGCTGGAGGCATTTCAGAGGGAGATGGAGGAGATGATGCCTTTTCTTGAGGATGATATAAGGAAAGATTTTCTGAAAAGGTTCAGGAAGATTTTTTATGAGGATTAGACGTGAAAACAAACATTGTTCGAAAATTTATTTAACTTGATAAGGTTATTGAAAGTATCTTTATTCGGTCTATTTACTGAAGAGTTCCTAATGCCATCAGTTAAAGGTACACTTCCGCACTCAGGCGGATTCGCCGAGGCGAAAAGGTATCAAAAAATAAATTTTCTCACAACATCTGTTTTCACTCATTATAAGGATTTGCATGAAGGGAGGTTTTTAAATGGATAAATTTACGATGAAGAGCCAGGAGGCGATACAGGAGGCGCAGAGATTTGCCGAGAAAAAAGGGAACCAGCAGATTGATGCGGAACACATGCTCTGGGCGCTTCTTGAGGATGAGGAGGGTGTCGCCTCTCAGATACTGAAGCGGATCGGAATCAACACCAAAGCCCTCCGGCAGGATGCTGAAGAGGCCGTTGATAAATTCCCGAAGGTAATAGGCGCAACGCCTTTGGGACAGATTTATATATCTCCGAGACTGAAAGGGGTGTTTGAGAATGCCCATAAGAGCGCTGAGCATCTGAAGGACGAATATGTGAGCGTTGAACATCTGCTCATTTCACTTGTATCGATTGGCGGCGCATGTTCCGACCTTCTGAAGAAATATGGCGCGTCTGCAGATAAGGCGCTTGCAGCAATGAGGGAGATACGCGGTGCACAGCGGGTGACAGACCCCAATCCTGAAGATAAATATCAGGCGCTTAAGAAGTTCAGCCGTGACCTTACAGAATTTGCAAAAAAAGGAAAACTCGACCCGGTCATCGGCAGGGATGATGAGATAAGGAGGATCATACAGGTCCTCTCGCGCAGGACAAAGAATAATCCTGTCCTTATCGGCGAGCCGGGCGTTGGTAAGACTGCTATAGCGGAAGGTCTTGCACAGAGGATCGTCGCAGGAGATGTGCCTGAAACACTGAAGGACAAAAAAGTCGCTGCCCTTGACATGGGCGCTATTGTTGCCGGTTCAAAATTCAGGGGAGAGTTTGAAGAGAGACTTAAGGCGGTGCTGAAGGATATTGAACAGTCAGACGGCAAGGTCATTCTGTTCATAGATGAACTGCACACCCTTGTCGGCGCAGGAGCAGCAGAGGGAGCGATTGATGCATCGAACATGCTCAAACCTGCACTTGCAAGGGGAGACCTGAGGTGTGTCGGAGCCACAACGATTGATGAGTACAGAAAACATATTGAAAAAGATCCGGCATTCGAGAGGAGATTTCAGCCTGTCCTCGTCAAAGAGCCGGGTGTTGAAGACACAATTTCCATCCTCCGTGGCCTCAAGGAACGGTATGAGGTTCATCACGGAGTCAAGATTAAAGACTCAGCCCTGATTGCTGCTGCTGTGCTCTCGAACAGATATATCACAGACAGGTTTCTTCCTGATAAAGCTATTGACCTTATCGATGAATCAGCATCTAAACTCAGGATGGAGATAGACAGCATGCCGGTAGAACTGGATGAGATCGAGAGGAAACTCCGTCAGTATGAGATAGAAAAACAGGCGGTGATGAGAGAGGATTCGAAGGAATCCAGAGAGAAACTGGATAAGATAAAGAAGGAGATGGCAGAACTCCAGGTGAGACGGGATGAATTCAGGGCACAGTGGATGACCGAGAAAGAAATTATTGCAAAGATCCGGGAATACAAGGAGCAGATTGAGAAGACAAAGATAGAATCTGAAAGAGCCGAGCGTGAAGGTGACCTGACTAAGGCATCAGAGCTGAGATACGGGAAGCTGCTCGAACTCCAGAGGGCGCTTGAAGGGGAGAACAGCAGGCTTCTTGAGGCGCAGAAAAGAAGGAAAATGCTGAAAGAGGAAGTGGACGAAGAGGACATTGCAGAAGTCGTCTCCAAGTGGACCGGGATTCCCGTCAGCAGGATGCTCGAAGGCGAAGTGCAGAAACTGCTTCAGATGGACGATCGTCTCAGGCTGAGGGTTGTCGGACAGGATGAGGCGATTGAGGCTGTATCGAATGCAGTGAGGAGGGCGCGCGCAGGGATTCAGGACCCGAACAGACCTATCGGATCGTTCATCTTCCTCGGGCCTACCGGTGTTGGAAAGACAGAGCTTGCGAGGGCGCTCGCAGAATTTCTGTTTGACGATGAAAACTCAATGATCCGGATAGACATGTCCGAATATCAGGAAAGGCATACGGTCTCACGGCTTATCGGCGCTCCTCCGGGCTATGTGGGCTATGAAGAAGGAGGGCAGCTTACAGAAGCAGTGAGGAGAAAACCGTATTCGGTAATCCTGTTTGATGAGGTAGAAAAAGCCCATCCCGAGGTATTCAATCTCCTGCTGCAATTGCTGGACGATGGAAGGCTTACAGACAGCCACGGCAGAACCGTTGATTTCAGGAATAGCGTGGTTATTATGACATCGAATATCGGAAGTGTGCATATACAGGAGATGCTTAAAGAGAAGGCAAAAAAGCCTGATGCTTACTGGGTCAGCAGCAATGAAGAACTGAAGGAAAGGATCATGGAAGACCTGCAGTCGTTTTTCAGGCCTGAGTTTCTGAACAGGGTTGATGAGATAATAGTCTTTAATCCGCTGACAAAAGAACTCCTCAAGCAGATAGTCGAGATACAGGTCAGCAGGATGAAGAAATATATCAGGGAAAAGAATGTTGACATAAAGCTGACTGACAGCGCCAGGGAATATTTTGCAGATATCGGCTTTGACCCGGTCTATGGCGCAAGGCCATTGAAAAGGGCGCTGCAGAAAGAGATACTGAACCTCCTTGCAATGAAGATACTTGACAGGACATTTCAGGAAGGGGATACGGTTGTGGTTGATTTTGCAGATGAGAAAATCACATTTACAAAAGAGGTGGCTGTTGAATTGGAATTATAAGGGTTTACACAACTAAAAAAACGACTGCATTAGTAGTTGACGGATTGTTTTTTTCTGGTACAATTGGTGAGTAAAGGTTAAAAAATGACGCATGAAACTCAGAATGGAAAAATTCCCTATTATCTAATTGTTATGTTTCTACTCTTGTCGGTAACCATCTGGGTCGGAGGGTATCTCTACTACGAGGATCAAAAAAAGGAAATTAAAAAGGACAAACTGGAAGACCTTTCCGCCATTGCAGACCTGAAGGTGAGCCAGATAGTAAACTGGCGGCAGGAGCGCCTGGCAGACGCAAATAATATTTTCGACAACAAGCTGATTATTCCCCACATCCAGCAGTTCCTTGCAGGTTCATCGGCATATAAGCAGGAGATTTTCAGATGGCTCGAAAGCATCCAGAAATATTACCTGTATAAAAATGTCATCCTCCTTGATACAGAGGGCAATATCCGTCTGAAAGTGATAAACGGACAGGAGGTAATCGGCCCTGATGCAAAAAGGCTGGCTGAAGAAGCAATGCAGAGCAGGAAGATTATTTTTTCAGACCTGTACCGGAGCAAGGTCAGGGACGTAATACGTCTCACCATCGCCGTCCCTTTGCTTGCATCAAAAGGCTCTGATACTATTCCGATAGGAGTTGTCCTGTTACGGATTGATCCCTATCAGTTCCTCTATCCGTTGATTCAGTCATGGCCAACACCAAGCCGTACAGCCGAAACCGTCTTATTCCGGCGTGAAGGCAATGAAGTCCTGTATCTGAATGAACTCCGGCATAAGAAGGATACTGCCCTGAACCTCCGGTTCTCAATAAATGAAGAGCGGTTACCTGCGGCAATGGCTATGCGCGGGATAACAGGGGTCAATGAAGGTGTTGATTATCGTGGTGTTCCGGTGCTCGCTGTAGCCCAGCCAATCCCTGATTCTCCCTGGTTTCTTGTAACCAAGGTTGACAGGGATGAGATTTTTGCACCTATTTATGATCGGCTCGGTTTTGTCGTATTTGTGGTCAGCCTTCTGATTCTCTGCACGAGTATAACTATTGGATTTATATGGCGCAAACAGAATGCAGAGTTTTACCGGGAGAAGTATGAGACAGAAATGGGAAAAAGGGAACTGGCAGAGCGTTATGAGTTGCTGACAAGGCATGCCAACGACATCATCCTGAGTCTGGACCAGGACTGGAAAATCGTCGATGCGAATAAGAGGGCGGTCATATCTTATGGATATACACTGGATGAACTGCGGCAGATGAATATCAAAGCGCTGCGTGCGCCTGAAGCACGAGCTCTTCTTGTTTCACAGATGGGTCAGGTGCAGGAACATGAAGGGCTTGTCTTTGAGACAATACATCAGAAGAAAGACGGCACAGTCTTCCCGGTGGAAGTCAGTTCACGTGCAATAGAAATTGAAGGCGGAAAAGTCTACCAGAATATAATCAGGGATATCTCTGAACGTAAGAAGGCTGAAGCTGATTTGCTGGAAAGTGAAGAACGTCTGAGAGCAGTCATAGAAGCCGGTATGGATGGTATTATTGTGGTGAACGAGCATGGCAAGATTGTTCTTTTTAACGCTGCTGCTGAAGGCTTATTCCTTTATTCATCTGATGAGGCGCTGCAGAAACCGGCCAGTATGTTATTGCTTGAAGAAACAGCAGATGCCCATCAAAAAAGAGTGGAAAAATTTCTCAGTAACGGAGTCGGACAGTGCGGACATATAGGCCGACGGACTGAGAGAACCTTCAGGCGAAAGGACGGAAGTAAGTTTGACGGGGAAATTACAATGGCAGGCGGAAGATCAGAGAGTGCGCGCCTTGTTGTTGTTACGATCCACGATATTACAGAACGAAAAAAGTCAGAGGATGAAATCCGCAAACTAAATGAAGAACTTGAGGAAAGGGTTATCCAGCGCACCCTGCAGCTTGAAGATATAAACAGAAGACTCGAAGATGAGATCATTGAGCGCAATCGGGCAGAAGCAGAAATCAGCGAGCTGAATAAATTATTACAGCATCGCGCCCTGGAACTTGAGGCTATCAACAAAGAGCTTGAGGCGTTCAGCTACTCTGTGTCACACGACCTGAGAGCGCCGTTAAGGAGCATCGACGGATTCAGTAAGGCATTACTCGAAGACTATCATGAAAAACTTGAGGGAGAAGGCAGGGACTACCTTCAGCGTATCCGCAGGGCAAGTCAGCACATGGGGCAACTGATTGACGATCTGCTGAATCTGTCAAGGGTCGCCCGTAATGAAATGCATCAGGACTTAGTTGATTTGAGCGAACTGGTGAAGGAAATAGCCTCAGATCTTCAGACAGCCCGTAGTGATCGCATTGTAAAGTTTATTATTGAGGATGGTGTGACGGTGAAAGGGGATGCCCGGTTACTCTGTATTTTGCTCGAAAATCTCATAGGGAATGCATGGAAATTTACCGCAAAACTTTCAGGGCCAATAATTCAATTTGGTGTTATACAGTACGAAGGGAAGCCGGCATATTTTATACGCGATAACGGCGCCGGCTTTGATATTACATATGCGGACAAACTGTTCGGGGCTTTTCAGCGTCTGCATACGCAGGCTGAATTTCCGGGTACCGGAATAGGCCTTGCTATTGTCTACCGCATTGTCCAGCGTCATGGCGGAAAGGTATGGGCTGAAGGAGAGACAGGCAAAGGAGCAACGTTCTATTTCACATTATAGATAGGGGGAAACATGAAGGACAAAATTATACTCCTGGTAGAAGACAATCCGGACGATGTGGAACTGGCTGTTCGCGCGCTCAAAAAAAATAATATCCTGAATGAGGTAGTTGTAGCAGGAGACGGCGCTGAAGCCCTGGATTATCTCTTCGGCGCCGGGAAATATGAAGGCCGGGGCATGAGCATCATGCCGGAGGTTATTCTGCTTGATCTGAAACTGCCGAAGATTGACGGCCTGGAGGTGTTAAAACATCTGCGTGCGGATGAAAGGACAAAACTTCTTCCGGTGGTTATCCTCACCTCATCAAGGGAAGAGCAGGATGTGATTAATAGTTATACATCTGGAGCAAACAGCTATATCCGAAAGCCTGTAGATTTCGACCAGTTCACTGAAGCTGTAAGACAATTGGGATTGTATTGGCTGGTTCTCAATGAACTGCCTCCGAAAAAAATATAAGGAGTGATACGATGGGCATTCCACTGAAGGTTTTAATAGTTGAGGATTCAGAAGACGATGCTTTGCTGATATTGCGTGAACTCCGGCGCGGAGGATATGATCCTTATTATGAACGGGTTCAGACAGCAGAAGAGATGAAGGCGTCATTGGGAAACCGGTCATGGGATATTGTTTTGTCGGATTATCATATGCCGAACTTCGATGGAATAAATGCACTGAAACTTTTGCAGGAAAAAGACAGTGATATCCCTTTCATCCTGGTCTCCGGACTTATCGGCGAAGAAACAGCAGTAGAGGCCATGAAGGCAGGGGCAAATGATTACATTATGAAAGATAATCTGAAACGGCTTGTGCCGGCTATTGAGCGTGAACTGCGAGAAGCTGTAATCAGGCATGATCGCAGGCAGACACGGAAAGCACTGAAAGAGTCTGAAAACCTGTACAGGGCGATTTTTGAGAATACAGGAACCGCTTCAATAATTTTTGAGGATGATATGATAATTTCCCTCGCAAACAGAGAATGTGAAAAACTATCAGGTTATTCAAGGGAAGAAGTGGAGGGAAGGAAAAAATGGACTGAATTCATCCTGAAAGACGACCTTGCAAAAATGATAGAGTATCATAAGTTAAGAGGCATTAACCCTGATTCAGCGCCAAAAAATTATGAGTTTCATTTTGTTAACAGAGCAGGTGATATCAGAGACGTTTTTCTGACTGTTGATGTAATCCCGGGCACAAAAAAACGCATAGCTTCTCTTCTGGATGTCACCGAGCGCAAGAAGTCTGAAGAGGCGCTGAAAAAGAGTGAAAAAGAACTTAAAAAGCGCATCAAAGAGCTTGAGGAGTTTTATGATATTGCTGTCGGCAGGGAACTCAGGATGAAGGAATTGAAAGAAGAAATTGAGAGTTTAAAGAAGGAACTGAAGAAATAGCAAAATAAGGCATGTTATTATAAAATATTAAAGATACTAAGGAGTTCATAAGTAAAGCCACACACCCTCACCCTTGCCCTCTCCCCTCAAGGGAGAGGGGACTTAAGAATCGCCCCTCCC
>Ga0194126_10013568_pt1 | contig 10180 bp, 7 predicted proteins | sample TA2KigC150mmetaG_FD_148641 | JGI IMG/M metagenome (GOLD analysis project Ga0194126, IMG submission 148641) | Freshwater microbial communities from Lake Tanganyika, Tanzania - TA2015035 Kigoma Deep Cast 150m | ecosystem: Environmental > Aquatic > Freshwater > Lake | place: Tanzania: Lake...
TATTATATGTTGATGTAACCAGTCATATGGACTTGACATTACTCTATAGATATACTGCATTCCCCAGTTTATGCGCCAGTCACGTGACACCGCAAAATGGCTCCCGTCGTGAAACATTGCACCTGACATCCAGAATAACGCTGGGCATAGAAGCACGTTTAACCAGCTCCAGAATATGCTTTGCGAATACAGCATTGTATAGAACGACCACACGGATGCTGTCGTGAACGCGCCCCATTCACACCATCGTTGCGGTGTTGCTTTTGTGGCTTCGCTTAATGATACACCGCGTTCTTTGGATTTTTCGGTGAAATGTTTCTTCACTTTGTCGCGCAATTCTGTTGTGAAATCGCTTTTCAATGTTTCTTCCCAATCGAAAATCGCGCCGTTTTCATTTTCGCCTGGGAGCAGGTAATTTTCGCATTTCTCTCGCTCTTCATGCATCTCATACTTTTTAAGGATATTGTCCATCATGGTGCGGTCGCTGAATGGGTGATGCGATTCGAATAAGGCGGTTGCATCACGGCGATTGGCTGCCATGATTGCTACTGGTCCACCAGGATGGGCGAAATTTGTTATGTCGTAGTACTTGTTATGAATCTTTACAATTCTTCTTAAAGGTTCTTTCATTATTTTTTTCCGACGATTTGTTTAAAATGGGGGCGTTGCTTTATAATATTAGTCTATATACTATATTTTGGTAGTTCTATTTAATATTTATTTGTTGATATTAAATAGAATTTTTTGTGGGTACCTCTCTTGATGCGATATATTACCCTCTTACCCTCTTTTCATTGCCTTCATAAAGTTTTTCTTTGTGTTGTCGTTGTCATTGTCAATGTGTCTATGCTTAAAATTACGAATACTGTTTATAATCTCCATCTCTTTGTTGAATAACTCGTTTCGGTTTTGTTTAATCTCGTGAATATATTGGTGTTGTCGGTTTTTTCTTGTTTTGTTGCCGCCGAATTGACCTTTACCTTGACCATGGGGTTGGGATACATCGTTAGCGTTTATATCATCATCAGGTAATGTACTATACGTTTTTTCTTTCTTTTTTCTAGTAAATCTATCTGTAAAATTAGAGAATGCTGTTCCTACTTTTGCGAGTCCTTCTTTTGTAGCTGTTCCTACTTTTGCGAGTCCTTCTTTTGTAGCTGTTCCTACTTTTGCGAGTCCTTCTTTTGTAGCTGTTCCTACTTTTGCGAGTCTTTCTTTTGTAGCTGTTTTCATTTTTGCGAATCTACCTTCATTATTAACTTGTGTTGGTTCTGTTTGTGCTGCCTCTTTTAATTCGTTGTCATTTTTATTCTTTCTACTGAATCGCGATGTTACTGCATCCTTTGCAGATGTTGCTGCATTCTTTACTGTTTTTCCCATATTGCTAACTCCTTGTTTAAACCTTTGTGTAAGACTCGGTTTTTCAGGTTTTTCAGGTATTTCTTTATTACTTTCAAAAAGGGTTTTACTTTCACTAGTAAAATTTTGATTATTTATATTCTTAATTTGCTCTAATATATCGTTAATCTCTTTTATCCTTTTTTGTAAATCATTATTATTGGTACTACTAGTTATTTTTTCTAATTCACTTAAACGCTCTTGTAGAATACTTGTTAAAATTAGTTTAAATTCAGTAATAAATTTATCTATATTCTCATCAACATTTTGACTATTTTCATGACTTTCTATTCTTTCTTCTATCTTTGTTAACTCTTCTAATTTTTTCATACTATCAGCTGTACCGGGTGTAAATTTATCTATAAACCATCCTTTAAATTTTCTTATTAGTTCTTTAAACATAGGAAATCTTTGTTCTTTCATTTTATTCCTACGATCTGCACTTTGTTGTAAAAGTAATACTGTTTCTTCACTATTATTTACTTGTGTTGGGTCAACGGGTACACCCCCTCTCTGCACCTTTCTTGTTTTATGTTTACTGCGCGTATTACCTATATTTTTTCTTAAATATTTATCATTTTTTATTTTATTCATTTGTTTATTGTTGTTGTTATTATTACTATTATTTATATTATAGTAATAATAAAAAATATCATAAAGTATTTTACGTTCCACTAGTTCGTATTCATATTCATATTCATATTCATATTCATATTCATTTTTTTAAAAGTAGCAAAGTCGATATCATTCACCCTCTTCTCTTCTTCGCTCCGTTTATCCCCCATACTCTCAAGCACTTTCTTATCCAAGCATGACTCCACCTTCGCCTCGCTATATTCTTCGATTTTACCCCTATAGGAATAACGATTTGCCTTTTCCTTAAGAATATATATCTTATCCTTCTGTTTATTATGTACCTCCCCCTTACGATTATATGTCTTGAAGTTCGCAAATAACTGTTTCTTCTTATTCTCTTTCTCCCTCGTCTCATCTACACCTCCATCCGCATCACTCTTCGCCTCCTCCTTTGCTTTAATCTCCTTGTATTTTTTTACACCCTTTTCGTATTCTTTTCGAATATCAATATAGAGCTTTTTACAATTATACTCAATTACATATTTTCTCGCAACAGTCTCTAAATAATTATACGGAATCTCTTTTGTATGTGAATGATACACAAATGACCCCAGTTTTGAACTATAATACATCAATACATCGCCTCTCGGTGTAGTCTCTGTGATAGTATTTAAACTCAGGTTATTTACAAATTCTTCTGTTAGCTCTTCGCCTTCTTGTTGTTCGTCATCGCCTGTGTCGCTCATGTCATCAAACTCTTCAAACCATTTCATTTGGTATGCAATCTCTTTTTTTGTGTCGTTGTCGTTGTCGTTGTCTTTGTCGTTGTCGTTGTCTTTGTCTTTGTCGTCATCATCTTCTTCTTCCGCAAACTCATATGTGTTTCCATAGTATCGATTAGAACGAGTTGAGATGTAATATATACCATATATATAGAGCGTAGATACAGCAAAGTATACTGTAAGACGATAATAGTAATTTAAAATATCGTCCCACTCTAAGTCTTGGTTCGCATTTATATTATAAAAACTATCTTGGGAAATAGTAATATTCTGGGAAATGTACTGGGAAATGTTAAACATTGTGTTGAATGGTTGAATGGGTGAATGGGTGAATTGGTAAATATGTAAGCGTAAATAAAAACGATTGTGGGTTGTTATATTACCTTGCAGGTAGTCTCTATATTCTTTTTTTATAGTTTATTTCATGCCTCCTGTGCGTCGCCCCCACATTAGTCCATCTTCTCTTTCACCTGTTTCCGTCTTTGTTCGAATAGTTTTTGTATATCATCCGGCATCTCCATCACTTTAATCCTCTGGTACGACTTATTCGCATTCTCGGGATGCAAACACACCAAGTACATGTCGCGTATCTTCGCCCCATATTTGCTCTCAAGAATCGCCTTATATGTATTCAGCTGCAGACAATAGTGCCAGTAGTTGGTATCTGGAATATGTTCGATGACGGGATTCTTCGCGCATTTTCGGTCGGTCTTTTTGATTTCGCGGCATCTTTTCCAGTCATATATGCTGAGCGTTCCGTCGTCCTTGTTTCGGAATACCATATCAATCGAGCCGGAAATGCGCAGTTCTTCATGAAATACCGTCCATTCGGTTCGGTATGCCTCCAAGTTCGGATAGTCTTCTACAAACTGCTTGAAATACTGGTACTCGATGTTTGGGTTATCGCGCGGGCACTGGTTATAGAAGCACTCGATGTCGTAGTGCATGGCGGTTCCGGCTGCGGCGGCTTCGTCGCGATTCTTGTCCCACTGTGCCTTAATTTGGTCGGGTGTTTGTCCATAGTATTTGCTTTCAGCCCATTTTTTGGAGCGCATCATTGACTGAATGATGGCATCGGCATCGAACTCCTCAAAGTGGCTGTGGTTCCAGGTTGTGACGGAGGTGTATTTGATGGAAGGGTCGCCGTCGATTGTATATGCGTGCGGGATGGGGTCAAACGTAATACGCTTGTCGCGTGGGTGCGCGTTCAAGCGCGCGAGATAGTCGGGTTCGGGGAATGTTGATGTGGACGTGAACGTGGAAGTGGCTGTAGTTTCCATTTTTATGTTTCGGTGGTATTGATATCTATATACGAGAAATATTTATATATCAATTTTGTGTTTTTATTTATTAAATAGTTCGTAGAATCAGCGTTTTTCATGGTTAACCTGTGCGTAGAATTTCATTCGCATCAAAGTATAATACTCCTGGTGGTAATGCTGGAGAAAACGTTGAACCAGGAAGACCTAATCGAATGGGGTTTACGTGAAAACCTACTGTATTTGGATTAAATGTAGTACCTGATGCATTTAGACATATTGAACCGGCTACTTGAGAATCAGCACCAGCCAGATTTCCAATCGCAATAGAATTTGCACCTTGCATTGATAAATACCCTTGTCCTGCTTGATATCCTATCGCAATAGCACCTGTTTGTTGATTTAATTGTCCTGCATTATTACCAATCGCAATTGCATTTGCTTGTTGATTTGTTTGTCCTGCACTTTTTCCAATTGCGACTGATGTCTGCGTTAGTTTCAAAGTATCAACTACATTGAAATCGCCATTTGATACATTAAAACTTATAGCACTCGTACTAATATCAGCAAGCAATGATTGTGTCCCTGAACCTGCTACAAACGTGGGATAATATGTTGCATTGGTATTCGTGTCTGTAATATTAATATTGGTTGCATTTGGATTTGATGGACCTGTTGGACCGATTGGTCCCGTTGCGCCCTGCGCTCCTGTTACGCCGGGTATCGGATCTGCAAAAGTAAACACATTTGGGAAATTATAATTACATGTCAATATTTGACCCTGTAAGCCAGCATCAATTCCAAATTCTCGCACGTTGCCACTCGCATCAAGAACTTTGCCGATAACACTGTATTGGTCGTCTAAACTCATTTGTATATTAGATATATATAAAATTATAACTAATATACTTTAATTCATAATATTTCATATTTAATTAAAAATTGAAAAATCGACATTTCCTTGAATCGCCGCTATCACCCATGAGTTTCTATTGTTGTCGTCTGCGGTTAATTCTATACTGCTAAAACGCCCTTCGAATATTACCTCATTAGCAATGATTCCTAATTGACCGACATTGTATCGGAAAGATGTTTGAAAACGTAAAACGTTTGATAAACTGCGTGTCGTAAAATGGTAGGCAGCGATAAATGGGTTACTTGATGTCGCGCTGCGTGCTATGATAAAAACGGAATTTCCCGTTCCGTCGTTTGTATCGCGTCCTATTGTCACGAGAGCATTTGGCAAACCAATACCGACTGGATTTTGAGATGGAGTACTTGCATTCCATTCTACGACATTTAAGGTCGAGCCATTTGCGCCAACACAACACTTGAAAATATTTTGTAGGTTGTTTCCAATTAACGACGGAACTGCGAAGGATGGACGTGTACCTAATGTTGCTGGGATTTGAATCATGTTATTGAATTGTGGAATACCTGCAATCGCGGGAACGTAGGCACTGTTATCTACTTGAGCACCGACCGTGACAGCCGCCAGTTCGGAAGTATATCTTGTGAATGAACCACCTGTACTCCAAGCAGCGAATCCCGCCTGTATCCACTGCTGATTAATATTTGTAATTCCAACGGGAAGAAAACCGAAGCGATAATTCGCGCCATTTGGTATAACAAGATTTGAGGGAAGTGTTGTCGAGATTTGTTGTATGCCTGGACCGACATTTGTCATTGGACTTTCTGCCCGACTCATATATACGGTCATAGGTGGTAGGGTCCCCAACGCAGGCGTTGGAACTACTACTCTCCAAGTCCAAACAGACGTAGAAATGAGGTTAAGTGTTACTCGAACTCTAAACGATAAGGCGGTAGTAAATGGTCTTGGAAATGATTGTCCTCCAAATAAATCTATCGCATATACTCTAAATACCGAAAAATCGTTGCCAGCTGCACTTCTTTGTGCTGGTCCTGATAAAAATGGTGTTACTTGTCCACTTATAGTATTAAGAACATTACGCGAGTAATTTGCGAATGGAGATTGTGAACCAGCAAGAAATATTTCAACAATTAATCTCATTTCTACGCTTGCAGGCAACCATAAATCCATATAGTGTAGAACCGGATTTTGACCATTTAAATGCGGAGGCAAATCAGCGGCGAACATTATCAAATCATTATAAATATAAGATTGTGACGACACAAATGCTACGCTATGAGGTTCGATAACTTGAGTTACTCCGCCGACTTGTGTGACATTGAGAGGTACGTTTAAACCAGTGAGAGACGGATTTTGCCAATATGTAGTAACGTCTTCATACAAGTAAGGAATTACTTGTACTGCAGGTATGTTGACACGAATTGTATTTACTACGTTATTAGGTGCAAAAAATGTAACTACTGCTTCTGCAATAAGAAAATCTCCGTTTGTAGTCACACTGCGCGTTCCTGAGAGCGATAATGCAACATCATTTTCTATGTATCGATATGGGATTTGAGTGACTGTTGTGCTTTGACTAAAATCGCCACCAAAATACAAATTGCCACTTGCGTCGAAATTGCTTTGCGTGATGCCCGGAAGTCGTGCGGTGTTCCACACACCACCAGTTGTCGAAGTTATATTATTAACGGATGTTGCAATAAAGTTGGGGGCGGTTGATGCGAAATAAACGAGTTGTGCATAATTTAAATTATTGGCAATGTGAAACTGGTTGCCACCCATAAACACCCAGCACTGACTGGCTGTCGAGTATGCAGCAAGCGTGCTTACACGTCTATCAAGAGAATACCCGAGATTATCGACAAACCTCCAATTACCTTGAACGGTACCTTGAGCGACGCAAAACGGCGTGGTGGTTGCGCCGCTTACTTGCGTTGATGTAACCGGAACCTGTTGAAAACCGGTGGTTATTTTTATCCTGTATTGTTGCCCTGCGGTTGTTGCAGGATAATTAAATGCCGGAAACGTTTGATTATATGTGTTGAAACTTGTGGCAATATTAAACGATATTGTGCTACCCTGTAGTATATCTTGTGTACCGTTGAAAAGGTAGATACCGATTTTAGCAGGCACAGGACTTGCTCCATTATTACCAAGAAATGAATTTACCGCAATTGAATACGTGCGCGGAGATGCTAATATAAAAGTGCCAATAGTAATTTCTTGTGCGAACGTAATGGGTGTACCCGTTGGCAAAACATTATTACTTACCAAAGTGTCTGTAGCGCCGGAACCGCCATCAAAGACGTAACTTAGGAGTTGTGTGGCGAATGATGGAGTTATTGTCGTTGCAGCAGCAAAAAATAAAACATTACGTCCGAATAATTGCCATGTTGTAACAGGCACCGCTTCGACCACCATTTCAAAATTAGTTGCTGATGTTAATCCTAGTGTGTCGACGGAGGTTGTTACAAAATCCCAAAAAAACACGCCATTACTAATATTTGTAGTAAATGGGTTTGTGCCAACACGCGCGGCATTAAAGTTGCCTGATACTAGCAAACCGCCATTATTGTATCCTGCTGGAAGACCTGCACGAACAGGGACAATGGAGGCGGACCTAAAAAACAGCGGAGTAGTATCGTTTCTATTTACGGTAAGAACATTATACGTCCAATCAAGAGTCGAAGGATTATAAATATGAACGCCGCCATTTGCGTCGTCGAAGAAAATGACTTGTGTTGCGCTGCGGACAATAGGCGGAATGTTTGAAAATGTGGGGAATCCCAATGTACCGGTTGTTCTCATATTTAAATTCCATAAGCCATTTGATATAGGCGTTGTGTCGCCTATATTGCTGAAAATCTTGACATTGGAATATCCGAGTTGGGAAGGGGTTGGAAAAGCAGAACCGAGAGCACTAGTCTGTGTTGGAAATTCGTATGTATTTGTGGCGATGGATTTTATCGTTCCTGATTCCTCGATTAGAATATCATGACCGGCAAATAATCTTGGAGCGGCGCTGCTGTCTTGACCTGTCGGTCCTATTGGACCTGTCGGTCCTGTTGGACCTCCCGATGGACCAGTAGGACCAATTGGACCTCCCGATGGACCAGTAGGACCCGTAGGACCAATTGGACCTCCCGATGGACCAGTTGGTCCCGTTACTCCTGTCCCACCTCCTCCCGATATTCCTATTCCCGTCCCTCCCACAAGATAAGGAAACCTCGCATAATTTCCTACAGGCGTTCTATTATATCCCCCTACGCTTTTCCATGGTATCGACATTGCTACTATTTATATGGTATATTATTTATATGATATATTATTTATATAATATATTATTTTTAATAGCACAGTATTTACGAATTTTACTTACTTACGGGGTTTGCGATTTTTTTTACTTTTGTGTTTGTGACCCTTTTTCAACGGTTTTATACTTTTCCGTTCACCTACATATGCAATGTGTATAGGTTCACTACTAAAATCCGGTACTATTTTTTCCTCATGTAGCGGCGATAAATTATTAAGCATTAATGATTTATTCGCGCATCCATTTTTATAAATATACTTGTACTGTATTTGTGGTTCTTCAAAGCGTTGTGCGAGTAACGGTATGAGTGGTTGACGAATATTGTGAAACTCCTCTAAAAGGCGCGTTTTTAGGTCTTGTTTTGCTGCGGGGTACGCTAATATATCCATAATTTGCGAGTTTGTAAGATTTTTAATATCGGCGTGTTTTTTTACGCCGTTTACATCTGTATCAACATGCCAGTTTTTGCCGTCATGTGATATGGCTTTCATGGCTGCGGATGAGGTTGTTATCGAACCCACTTGTTTACCAGTAGGAGAAACAATAGGAGAAACATAAAAAGGGTAAGGTGTAGGGGTACGATTTAATATTTTAAGTGTCTTGGCATTCTTGGCATTCGTGGCATTCTTGGCATTCGTGGCATTCTTGGTTTTTGTTTTTTGTTTTTGTGGTTTTTTAGCAGTACGTGTTTTTTGAGGCATATTTTACAATATATTATATAAATATAGAAATATAATATACAATAGAGAAATATAAAAAAATGCAAAATGTAAATAAACAGCAAACAATACCCATACCTATACCCAAAGTGAATATACCTAAAACACCTCAAAATGTTTTTATAAAAAAAGGGGACGAAGTTATGCAAAGGCAAGTTAAAAAGGAAGTAAAACAACCCCCTAGAGTCGTTAAAAATATTGACGAATTATACTCAAAAACATTTTTAAACGACTACTTTCATACTGTCCCATAAAGCATTTTGCATCGACTAAAATATAACCAAAAATGTCTTAAGTTTTTTTGAGGAGGTTCTCCCACCCCTAGCCCTCCCAAAAGTGAATGATGTTTCTTTTTTTCAAATCTAAAGCTCGATTTTTGAAAATGGACATTTTTTTTTGTCCATTTTTGAAAACCCGGGGTAGAAATGTGAAAAAAACATTGCATTCATCGCTCAGACCATAATGGTCTAAATCGCGTTTTTAAGTTGAAAAAAACGTTACGATAATTTTTTTGAAATATATTTAGTTAAAGGACTTAAGACTTATAATCTATACATCTATTAAGGACAAATACAACAAATATCCCAATTTATCCCCAATTTTTAGATGACCGAATTTTTATGTAAAGAGTGTGACTATAAAACGTGTAACAAAAAAGATTTTAAAAAACATATTGACACCAAAAAACATCAATATAATAAATGCAACAAATACAACAAATGTACAACAAAAAAATCTCCAGAGCATAATATGGTCTGTATATGTGGAAAGTCTTATAATCATCGCGCATCGCTTTATAATCATAAAAAAAATTGTAAGGTAGTTGTTCAGACGGATATGGGTGAGAATACGATAGTTGGAGACAAGATAAACATAACGACGGAGATGTTTATGAAGTTGATGAATGATAATCAAGATATGATAAAGATTATAAAGGAACAACAGCAACAGCTTAATGCGATAATACCGAAGATTGGTAATGTAACGACGAATAATAACATGACGACAAATATGACGAACAATAATTTCAACTTGAACTTCTTTTTGAATGAGAAATGTAAGGATGCTTTGAATATATCGGAGTTTATAGAGTCGCTTAAAATAACTTTAGAGGACTTGCAGTATTCGCGTTCGAACGGTTTGGTTCAAGGGATAAGCAATGTAATGATAAGGGGGTTAAAAGAGTTGGATATTTATAAGAGACCGATACATTGTACGGATGTGAAGCGTGATACGATGTA
>Ga0194126_10013572_pt1 | contig 10177 bp, 9 predicted proteins | sample TA2KigC150mmetaG_FD_148641 | JGI IMG/M metagenome (GOLD analysis project Ga0194126, IMG submission 148641) | Freshwater microbial communities from Lake Tanganyika, Tanzania - TA2015035 Kigoma Deep Cast 150m | ecosystem: Environmental > Aquatic > Freshwater > Lake | place: Tanzania: Lake...
GCCAACCTCTGGTTTTATGACCACCAATCGAAGTCGGGCATTTTCAATATGGGCACCGGCCGCGCCCAGAGCTTTAACGAGATGGCCCAGGCGGCCATTGGCTGGCACAAGGCCCAAGGAGGCAAGATGGCCACTATTGAATACATCGACTTTCCTGCGCACCTCGAAGGCGCTTACCAAAACTACACCCAGGCCGACACCACTGCCCTTCGCAAGGCCGGCTACACCGTCCCCTTCCTGAATGTGCAAGAGGGCGTGACCCAATACCTCAACTGGATGCAAAAGAGATGAAGAATTACATCGAAGACCAGCTCAAGCAATCGCATGCCATCATCAGCGCGATCTTGGAGGATCAGTCACTCAAGCAGGCCCTTTCGAAAGCCATTGATGCCTGCATTGGGTCGCTGAAATCCGGCGGGAAGATACTGCTTGCTGGCAATGGCGGCAGTGCGGCCGATGCCCAGCACATTGCAGGCGAGTTGGTCAGCCGCTTTGCATTTGACCGTCCTGGTCTCGCTGCAGTGGCGCTGACCACCGACACCTCCATCCTCACTGCGGTGGGCAATGACTACGGCTACGAGCTCCTCTTCTCGCGGCAGATTCAGGCACTGGGCCGCAAGGGCGATGTCTTTGTGGCCTATTCCACCTCTGGGAAGTCACCCAATATTCTCAAGGCCCTGCAGGCAGCCAAAGAACTTGGGCTCATCACCATTGGCCTCACCGGCAACCGCAACGGCCCCATGAATGCCATGTGTGACCATGTTCTGTCCATGCCATCGGCCGACACGCCCAAGATTCAAGAGGGCCACCTAATCATGGGCCATATTCTTTGCGGCGCAATTGAGTTAGCCTTGTTCGGAAAATGACCCCCCTTTATCGACTGACAGCGATTCTTCTCATCCCGCTTTTGACAAGCGGGCTATCCGGTTGCGCAAGCTACACCGCTGTGGCCGCAAAGAAGCTCGACCCCAACCACCCCCGTTATCAGCGCGAGGAGTGCGTTGCCTCTGTTGCGAAGAAGGTGGAGGTTCAGGAGGACATCAAACTGGCTCGGACGGTTGCAACACCCGTGGTGCTCCTACTCTCTGCGGGGCTTGCTCTGCCCGTTGTAGCTGCGAATGTTGGCCTTGATGTCAACGACCAGAGAACGGCCGCGCAGCTCACAGAGCTCTGTTCGGACAAGAAGGTTGGAAACGAGGATATCGCCGTAGAGGTCGGGAAGAATGCGGCCCTCTCAGCGGTAACGCAGTCTCTGGGCATCATGCCCTCTGGGAGTCCAATCAAGATTCAAACCGACGGACGCTAAAACCTGATGGGTGAGAGCCAAGACAAGCAGGCGTCTGGGTCACGCCCCCCCCGAATTTAACTCTGCTCAAGCTCCTGGCGCGCCAATCGGCTGGCCTCGCCCACATAGTTGGCTGGTGTGAGGCCCAAGAGGTAAGCCTTGGCTTCTCGCGGTAACTCCAAACCATTCACAAAGTCTGCAATGGTCTGCTGCGTCATTCCGCGGCCTCGGGTCAGTGCTTTTAGTTGCTCATAGGGCTCTGGTAATCCATAGCGGCGCATCACTGTCTGAATGGGTTCGGCGAGCACCTCCCAAGAGGCGTCCAAGTCTTCATTGATTCGTTCGACATTAATCTGAAGCTTGCTCATGCCCAGTAGGCAGGAATCAAAGGCCAACAGGCTATGGCCCACCCCGACCCCTAGGTTGCGAAGTACTGTGGAGTCGGTGAGGTCCCGCTGCCAGCGGCTGATCGGGAGCTTCTCGGAGAAGTGTCGCAGCACCGCATTGGCCAGCCCCAGGTTGCCCTCGGCGTTCTCGAAATCAATCGGGTTGACCTTGTGCGGCATGGTCGACGAACCGACCTCGCCTTCCTTGAGCCGCTGCTTGAAGTAGCCCAGCGAGACATAGCCCCAGGTATCGCGGCAGAGGTCCATCAACACCGTGTTGAACCGCGCCAAGGCATCGCAGTAATGCGCAATCCAGTCATGCGGTTCAATTTGAATGGTCATGGGGTTGAACTTCAGACCAAGGCCTTCGACCACGCCCCTTGAAAAGGCTGGCCAATCGATCTCGGGCGCTGCTGCCAGGTGCGCGTTGTAGTTGCCAACAGCGCCATTCATTTTGGCCATGGGCTCAATGGCCACAAGCGCATCTCGCGCAGCACGCAGTCGTGCACGAAAGTTTGCATACTCCTTGCCCAGCGTGGTGGGAGAGGCAGACTGGCCATGGGTGCGGCTGAGCATGGGCTGCTCGGCGGTTGCGCGAATGAGCTCAGCAAGACGGTCAATTAAGAGTTGCATTACCGGTAAGAGCACTGCGGACCGGGCCGTTCGCAACATCAGCGCATGAGAGGTGTTATTGATGTCCTCGGATGTACAAGCAAAGTGAATGAATTCGCAGGCCGCCACCAGCTCCTCTTGACCGGTCTGCTGGGCCTTTTCTCTCAGGAAATACTCCACAGCCTTTACATCGTGATTGGTCACCGACTCAATTTCTTTGATGCGGGCCGCATCGTCGGTCCCGAACTCCGAGACCCAAGCCCGAAGGGTCTCGCGGGCCTGATCACTAAAGGCCGGAAGCTGCGGCATGCCAAGGTCCGAAAGGCCAATGAGCCAGGCCACCTCCACCTGAACCCGATGTTTCATAAAGCCCGCCTCGGTCAATAGAACCCGCAAGGGATCCAGCTTGGCAGCGTAGCGGCCATCGAGAGGCGAGAGGGCGAGAAGACGTGAATCCCGTTCCAGTAGTGAACTCTTCATGGCCCAAATTTTACACGCCCGAGGGGTGGCAGTCGCTGACCCACAACCGAGTTAGGCAGACAAAGCCGGGCGTATAGTTCATTAACTCAACCCTTGCGCGCCCTGCCATTCGTGCGACTGCTGCTGATTAAAACCTCCTCCTTGGGCGATGTGGTCCACGTTATGCCTGCCATATCCGAAGCCGCCTCCAATATCACTGGCCTTCGAATTGATTGGGTCGTGGAGGAGACTTACGCCCCGGTCGCCAGGCTTCACTGCGCGGTCGAAGAGGTCATCTCGGTGGCCATTCGCCGCTGGCGACGCAACCCATGGAGAGCCACGACACGTCGCGAGTGGCAGGGCTTCTGTGACCAACTAAAGAGTGCCCAGTATGACCTCGTTCTTGATGCCCAAGGATTGCTCAAGAGCGCATGGGTCGCCTTTCAGGCAAATGGCCCGCGAGCGGGGCTGAACTGGCGCACTGCACGCGAGCCATTGGCAAGCCTGTTCTATCAAAAACATTTTGATGTTCCCAGGGAAATTCCAGCAATTGATAGAAACAGATTGCTTGTAGCACAGGCATTGGGATACTCAAGAAAAGCAACAGCACCCAATTACGGTATTAAAACCAACCACCCCAATTGGTCAAGTGACTGCGATGCGTCGATGTCAGAGCGAATATTCTGTTTTCATGGCAGCGCGAGAATAGAGAAATGTTGGCCGGAAGAGCGGTGGGTTTCCTTGGGCCAAGAACTGGCTCGAAGGGGCCTGCCACTGACTTTTCCTTCGGGCACCGGCGCCGAGTATGAAAGGGCACTTCGGATTGCGGCGGCAATAGAAAAAAAAGTACCAAGGCCGTCACTCGTGGAGGCACTCGAACCAACATCGCTTGACCCCTTAATCAAGGCGATCGCCAGGGCCAAGGCCGTTATTGGCGGCGATACGGGACTGCTTCATTTGGCTGCGGGTCTCAAGCGACCGGGCGTGGGCATTTTTCTGGCCACTCACCCCACTCAGTTCGGTGTAAGGCCAGACGCATCGGGCCCCCCCTTTGTCAATCTCGACCCGACGATGTCTCAGTCGGTCGACGCAGTGCTTGAGGCGGCCCTTCAGGTGATTGGTCAATGACTGCACAAACCCTTGCCAATGCGCAGTCGATATTGATTGTGGGTCCCGCATGGGTTGGAGATATGGTGATGGCCCAAGCGCTTTATAAGGCGATAAAAAGCAAGCAGCCAGACTCCACCATTGATGTGTTGGCCCCCGATTGGTCGGCGGGGATTCTCGAGCGCATGCCAGAGGTTCGCAGCCTCATTCGAATGCCACTGGGCCACGGTCAGTTGGGTTGGGGTGCGAGAAGAAACCTTGGCGTTCAATTGCGTGGGAAATACGATCGGGCCTATGTGTTGCCCAATTCGTGGAAGTCGGCCTTGGTCCCTTGGTTTGCAAAGATACCCATTCGAACGGGTTATTTGGGGGAATGGCGCTATGGACTCTTAAACGATATCCATCGCCTTGACACAGCTCGAATGCCTCGACTGGTGGATCGATATGTCGGGCTATGTGGCAGTAGATTTAGTCCGACTACTTCGCCTTCATTGGCCGTGGAGGACGATGGTCGGCTCCGGCTTCTTGAGGCCTTGGGGCTAAAAGCAGATCCGCCCGTTCTTGCCCTATGCCCTGGGGCAGAGTATGGGCCAGCCAAGCGCTGGCCGCTTCGCTCTTATTCTGAAGTTGCAAGACGCCATTTAGAGAGGGGTTGGCAGGTCTGGATCCTCGGTTCAGAGAAAGATGCCGCCCCAAATCGGGAATTGTTTCTGAGCATGCATGAGAAGAGGGAAGTTCACTCGCAGACGATCGGGCAAAACGCAGCGCAGTTAGCGAGTAGTCCTAAGGGATTGAATGCATTTGTGGTGAACCTAACGGGTCAGACCACTCTGGCCCAGGCAGTCGATCTCTTGAGCGTGGCAAAGCGGATTGTCAGCAACGATTCAGGTCTGATGCATCTGGGAGCGGCTGTAGACACCCAAATGGTGGCAGTTTACGGTTCCTCGGACCCCAGTTACACGCCACCACTCTCGACTCGTTCAAGAATTGCTCGGCTGGGACTCCCGTGCAGCCCGTGTTTTAAAAAGACATGTCCCTTTGGTCATACAGACTGCCTGAATAAGCTTGGTGCCGAAGAGGTTATGAAACTCTTGGATGGATCAGATTGGTAACGAAGGCATTGAAGACAATGGACCCTAGTCAATCAAACCGACTTGTAGTCGCGATCTCCTCGAGGGCGTTGTTCGATTTCGAAGAGGAAAACCGCGTCTTTGAACTATCTGATGACCGGGCCTATATGCAGCTTCAGTGGGATCGCATGCAGACCCCAGCCAATCCTGGTGTTGCTTTTGGATTGGTTCAGAAGCTTTTGGCTTTCAATAAGGTGGCTGAGTCTCAACTTGTCGAAGTTGTGGTCCTCTCGCGCAACGACCCGGTCTCCGGGCTTCGCGTCTATCACTCGGCAAAGACACATGGCCTAGATATTCAGCGAGGCGTTTTTACGCGCGGCGAGGCGCCCTATCGTTATCTAAGGCCGTTGTCCGCCAATCTCTTTCTGTCTGCCAATGCGACCGACGTAGAACAGGCATTGATATACGGCTTTCCCGCAGCCCACGTTTATCCCCACTCTGCAAAGGCCTCGAAAGACCGGCCCAATGAGTTGCGAATTGCCTTTGACGGCGACGCCGTGTTGTTTTCAGATGAGGCGGAGCGGGTTTATCAAAACCAAGGCCTCGAGGCCTTTGTCTCCCATGAGACCGAGCGCGCAAATATGCCACTACCCCCAGGCCCCTTCAAGCCACTCCTCGAGGCTTTGGTGAGCCTGCGGCAATCCCAAGCAAGCGGCATGACCATTCGAACGGCCCTTGTCACCGCTCGATCGGCCCCCGCGCATGAGCGTGCTATTCGTACGCTGATGCAATGGAACGTGGAGATTGACGAGGCCTTCTTCCTGGGGGGGCTCGATAAATCCGGTTTTCTCAAGGAGTTCGAGCCAGACTTCTTCTTTGATGACCAAACACGCCACTGTGAGTCAGCAGCGGCAACAACTCCAACAGGCCAGGTAATCAGCGGGATAACTAACCACCCGAAAACTACTTAATTTTAGACTTGGCCACCTTGCTGGTTTTGGTGGCGACCTTTGCACCAGGTGCTTTTGGCTTCTTGGCTTCAAATTCAAAACCCACCTTGCCCTCGTCGGTCTTGACCAAGTAGGCCTTAAACCGACGCTTGGTCCTCGCAGATACAAACCCATCAAGCAGAGCTGTTCGGCCCTCATTGAGCAACCTCTGCATTTGCTCTACTGCGATGCTTTGCTGAAGGATCATCAGGCCGGAGCGAAAATCGCATGTCTTACTTGGGCCCACACTCTTCTCACATCCATAGCTACTTCCGTGTAAAAACACTGCAGACCCACACTTGGGACAGGGACCCAGCGACGTCTGCCCAGAAAAATCAACTTCCTCGGCATCGCCCTCTGCACTGCCTTGACCGAAATCGAACTCCAACTTGTGCTCACTGGTGAGCCGGAGACTGGCCGCAAAAGGCCGGCCCATCTTGCTGCGAAAGCCATCCATCGGTCCGAGCTGCCTCTCTCGAAGAAGGGTCTCAACTTCTTCAACCTCGAAAGTGCGGCCGCCAGGAACCTTGCTGATCGAAAACTCACAGCCCTCGCAGGCGAATCGTCGGTAGTTCTCTCGAACGAGGCCGCCACAGCGTGGACAGGGAGTCTTCAGGCTCGCATAGTCACCCGGAATGGTTGTGCTGTTGTAATTCTTGGCCTGCTCCACCATGTGGTCGGTCATGCGGGCAATCTCCTGCATGAACTCCCCACGGGTGAGGCCACCGGCTTCGATCTGTCGGAGTTTGAATTCCCAATCCCCAGTGAGCTCGGGACGCGAGAGGGCATCAATGCCAAGGCCGCGAAGAAGCGTCATGAGTTGAAACGCCTTGGCCGTGGGAATGAGCTCGCGCTGCTCTCTGAGAAGATACTTTTCGGCGAGCAGGCCCTCAATTACCGCTGCACGCGTTGCGGGTGTGCCCAGGCCTTTTCCGGCCATCGCCTCTCGCAGATCGTCGTCCTCAACGAGCTTTCCAGCGCTCTCCATGGCCGATAACAGCGTCGCCTCGGAGTATCGGGCCGGCGGCTTTGTCTTGAGCTCCAGCGACTCCACCGCAAGCAACTCTGGCGTGCGGGAATTGATTGCTGGGAGAGACCGGTCGTTGTCGGTCTCCTCCTTGCCATAGACGGTCAGCCAACCTGGTGTGACCAATATCTTGCCTTCGGTCTTAAAAAGCTCTGGCCCGACCTGAGTTAACCGTGTGGTGTTGAGATACTCGGCGGCTGGAAAGAAGATAGCTAGGAAGCGACGAGTAACGAGCTCAAAAATACGCTGTTCGGGCTCACTGAGGCTCTTTGGAAGCTGGCCGGTGGGAACAATCGCAAAGTGGTCTGAGACCTTGCTGTTATCAAAAACGCGCTTGTTGGGACGCACCCACTGCTGCTCCAGTATGGTTTTTGCGAACCCACCAATCACTGGAAGCTTCTTGAGTTCAGCGAGATTGGCCTTCACAGTCTCGATCATGTCCTCGGGCAGGGCCTTCGAATCTGTCCTGGGGTAAGTGAGCACCTTGTGCTTCTCGTAGAGTGCTTGGGCAATGCCGAGCGTGTTCTTTGCAGAAAAACCAAAGCGCGCATTGGCCTCTCGTTGAAGAGAGGTCAAGTCAAATAGTGCAGGCGCCGCTAGGGTGCTCGGCTTGCTCTCGTCATTAACCTTAACAGCTTGACCAGCGCAGGATTTCAGAAGTGCATCGAGTCTCTCGCGCGACCAGATCCGCTCGGCCCGATGCTCGGGGTTTTCATCGGATCGCTTGAAAGCCGGATCAAACCATTTGGCGATGTACTCGTCGTCCCCGAGACCAATCTTCGCGTGGAGTTCCCAATACGTCTTGGCGACGAACGCTCGAATCTGCTCCTCACGTTCCACCACCACCGCGAGAGTTGGCGTCTGAACCCTTCCCACCGTGGTGAGAAAAAACCCACCTTCTTTTGAATTGAATGCGGTCATGGCCCGCGTGCCGTTGATACCAACGAGCCAATCGGCCTCCGAGCGACAACGGGCAGCATCCGCAAGTGGGAGCAGGTCCTGATCAGGCCGCAGAGACTCGAAAGCCTTGCGAATCGCATCCGGTGTCATCGATTGAAGCCACAAACGGGACACAGATTGTTTCGCCTTTGTGTGCTGCACGATGTATCGGAAGATGAGTTCGCCCTCTCGACCGGCATCGCAGGCATTAATAAGGTGGTCAATGTCCTTGCGTTTGATTTGCCTCGCGATCACCTTGAGCTTCTGCTCTGACTTGGGAAGGGGCTGCAGGTCAAACTCGGGCGGAATGACCGGCAAATGAGCAAAGCTCCATTTGCCTCGTTTCACTTCGTACTTCTCGGGGGCGACGATCTCCAGAAGATGACCGACCGCCGATGAGATCACCATGTCGTCGCGCTCAAAGAGATCGTCCTTCTTCTCAAACCCCCCAAGGGCTTTGGCGATATCGCTTGCAACAGAGGGCTTCTCGGCAATAACAAGGGCTTTTGACATTGTCTCCGACCAGGAAAATTGTTCGCAAGAATACACCCCCGCCCTCCTCTCGCAAGGGGAGTCCCTTAATGCAGCTGTTGCCACCTTCCATCGGAGAGCCGATGAACTCGTCCGAAAATTTCGAGCTGGAGCAATCCAGCGAGGATTTCACCGGCGCTCAGACTTAGGGCAGATTCAAGCGTGCTGAGCGCAATGGGGTTGGTATCCATGGCTCGAAGTATCAGTTCAGCGCGGGCATCACTGCCAACCGGTGTCTTAAAAAAGGAATTCCGATTACTGGCATGAGATTGGTCCGAATGGGACCCCATGGCCTCGATCCCCTCTAGCGTCTTTTGATTGGGTCGATAACCGAGATCAGACAGGAGCTCATCGGGCGACCGAACCAGACAGGCCCCCTCTCGAATGAGCCGATGGCTGCCTTCATAACGCGGCTCATGGATAGACCCCGGCACCGCAAAGACATCCCCCCCAAACTCAGCACAGGCCAAAGCAGTGGTGAGCGAGCCGCTGTCAATCGCTGCCTCGATGACACAGACAGCCCCGCTGATGGCGGCAATGATGCGGTTTCGCTGTAAAAACTGATAGGGGCGGGCTGGCGTTTCGGCGGAGTACTCCGAAAGCACGAGGCCACCCGAATGAAGAATCTCTTCAAGAAGCATTCGGTTGCGACTTGGGTAGAGATGATTCAGACCATGTCCAAGCACTGCAATCGTGGCGCCTCCGCCCCGTAGAGCGCCTTTATGGGCCTGCGAGTCCACACCAATCGCAAGGCCACTGACAACAGCCATGCCTGACCCGGCTAAGGATTGCCCAAACCAGAAGGCGTCGCGAAGGCCTTGTGGGCTGGCTCGGCGACTGCCAACAATCGCCAACTGGGGTCGGGACAGGCTCTCGAGGCCACCCAAGGCAAACAAGCGCTCAAGGCCCGGTGAGGCAATGCGCAGACGCTGGTAGATGGGTTCGGGGAGGGCACGAATGTCGATCACTTCAGGCTGCACGCGATGTCTCCAAAACCCCAAAGCCTGACGAAAGCGCTCGCTTGACTGAACCTGCCGTTTGACCGATACACTTATTCCTATGCCGATTCTAGAAATTCTCAACTACCCAGACGCTCGGCTTCGAACCGTTGCCAAGCCGGTCACCCAGGTCGACGATCGCATTCGACAGATCGTCAAAGACATGGCTGAGACCATGTACGACGCCCGAGGCATTGGTTTGGCCGCCACACAAGTCAACATCCATGAGCGGATCATCGTTGTGGACGTCACCGAAGACCGCAATGGACTGCGGGCCTTGATCAACCCAGAGGTCATCTCAAGTAGTGCGCAGACGAAGGTTCATCAAGAAGGTTGCCTCTCTGTGCCGGGTGTCTACGACGAGGTGGAGCGCCCGGACTTGGTCAGGATTCGTTGTCTCGATGAGAATGGTGAGACCCAGGAGTTCGAGGCCGATGGGTTGCTCTCGGTCTGTATCCAACATGAAATGGACCACCTTCAGGGCAAAGTCTTTGTGGATTACCTCTCTCGACTCAGGCAAAGTCGTATTCAGGCACGCCTTCAAAAACAAAGCCGTATTCAAGCCCAGACAGCGCGTGCCTAGCCAATGAGGCGGGTCGGTTTCGCTGGCACGCCAGAGTTCGCGGCCGTGCATCTAGAGCGGCTTCTTGAGGTCTCTCGGCAAGGCGAATTCGAGTGTGTGGTGGTCTTGACCCAACCCGATCGGCCAGCGGGCCGTGGTCAGGGCCTAAAGCCCAGTCCGGTCAAGTTACTCGCCCAGGCCAGAGGAATTCC
>Ga0194126_10013578_pt1 | contig 10173 bp, 14 predicted proteins | sample TA2KigC150mmetaG_FD_148641 | JGI IMG/M metagenome (GOLD analysis project Ga0194126, IMG submission 148641) | Freshwater microbial communities from Lake Tanganyika, Tanzania - TA2015035 Kigoma Deep Cast 150m | ecosystem: Environmental > Aquatic > Freshwater > Lake | place: Tanzania: Lake...
TAGCGATGCAACAGCGCCAGTGGATGAAGGGTTTGTGGGATCAAGCTACGCAGTTCGATTTGCCTGTCAAATTCGCCGCCAATCACGCTCCACAGGCGGGCTAATGGAAAATCTGGGATGAAATGACAGCAACGCGCCCAGGCCGCCTCCGCCCACCACCCCCATCACGGCGGCCGCGCGAAGGTTGTTTTCCCAGCGATAGAGCGAGTAGGAAAGCAGCTGCGGCACGATTTGAGGCAGCGTGGCATAAAGAAAAACGCGCCCGCCGGGTATGCCCTGTGTTTGGAGTGTGAGCGCTGGCCCACCCGGGGCGTTTTCAATCGCCTCGGCAAACAAGCGACCAAGCACACCGGTGGTGTGAAGCGCAAGCGCCAGAGTGCCTGCGAATGGACCAAGACCTGCCGCGATGATTAGTAACGCGGCCCAAACCAGCTCTGGAATCGAGCGCAACGCGTTCAGCACAAATCTCGCCGCGCCGCATATCGCTGCTCGTCCCATACCGGCGCCCTGTGTCGCGGGTAGAGCGAACAACAGCCCGGCAACTGCGGCAAGAAGCGTTCCAACGGCCGACATGGCAAGCGTTTCGAGGGCTGCCACGGTGGTGTTCTTCAGAAACCGGCTATCCATGGATGGAGATAGAAGTTCTGAAAAGAACTTGAGCATCCTCTGTTCGGCCTGATCGTCGGCGAACTTCGACCATTGGAGATCTAGACTCGTAAAGCTTGAAACGACTAGCACTAAAAGTGCAAGCGCCATCAGCGCTGCAGAAAAACGCGAGCGCCTGAGATCTCCTGGCATCGCGCCGATATCGCCCAGCCCCTTTGTGCGCGCGTCGCTCACCCCAGCATGCTCCGCAGTCGTGCGCTCACGGCGTCTGATATCGCTACCAGAACGAAGAAGACGGTGAGCATCGCTGCAACTTCGGAGCCGTTGAACATTTTCATTGAATTGTCCATCTGCTGACCGAGACCACCCGCACCAACGAAGCCCAATACCGCTGAGGAGCGGATCGCGCATTCCCAGCGGTAGACGGTGTAGCTGGTGAGTTCGGCCGCACTCTGCGGGAGCGCTCCGAATAACAGCGTTTGAAGACGGCCTGCACCATTTCTCAGCAGCGACTGCGCAGCGTGCCGGTCGTCGCTTTCAAGAATTTCGCTAAAGACTTTTCCCAGCATTCCACCGTAGGTCAGCGCGATGGCCAGTACCCCGGCAGTCGGTCCCAGTCCGACCACCCGGACAAAGACCAGCGCCCACACCAGTTCCGGCACGCTTCTCAATACGATCAGGACTACGCGTACCGTTTGCCGCACGATAAGCGGCCAGGCGTGCATGCGACCCGGGATGGCCGAGACCGACAAGACGGTGGTTGAGACAACGGCGAGTGGAATGGCTATCAGCAAGCCGAGTGCGAGCCCCGCAGTGGCGATCGCCACGGTGCGCCAGGTCTCGCGGGCGATCATGGTCAGAAAGGCTGGCTCGACCTTTGGTGGGAAGAAGTCTGCGGCGAATTGGGCCGAGACACGCAAGCTATCTGGCTCGAAAAGAATCCAGGGTTTGAACTCGGTGGCGATCAGTGCGGGCAACAGCAAAGCGACACCCGCACACGCCCAGAACAGCCGACCCATCCAGGCTGGATCGCGATTGGCTGGCTGGATCCGCCCTGCCGGCTGAGTCGACGCCGTGGTCAAAGCTTCAGCGCCATGAAAGCCCGGAGGCGTGGTCTGCCTGCGCAACCCGTGGGAGGGGGGCTGCATTCAGCAGCTCGTCTTCATGCTGCGCATACAGTGCACGCAGCCGCTCTTCACTGAGGTCAGTCCCAGAGACGTCAAATTGAAGTAAACCGTCTCTGAGCCCCAGTACTCTGGGAAACAGCCTTGCAACACCGACCTGATGAAGTGTCACGATCAGCGTCGCGCCACGTTCCCGCGCGAGCCGGGTCAGCGCATCGATGGCTTGAACGGAGCGGGTCGGATCGAGCGAAGAAAGCGGCTCATCCACCAGCCACAGCGTCGCTGCGGTGAGCGCGGTTCTCGATAGTGCGACGCGCTGTCTTTCTCCGCCCGACAGGCGGTCTACCCTGGCCCAGAGTTTGTGCTCCACATCAAACTGGGCCAGCGCGAATCGTGCGGCCGGAATATCAGCCGGGTAGACCAGGGATCGCAGGGCGGTCGCAAGCGACCATTGTGGTAGCCGGGCAGCCAGTACGGCGGTGACCACGCGCTGTCTAGGCGGGAGCGGCGGAACCTGAGGGGCGAGAAAAAGTTTTGAACGTTGCCGGTGCAACCGCCTTGTCGGCAGGCTCCAGGGGTCGATTTCGTCAAACCGCAGGAGGCCAGCCGATGGCGGCAACGCGCAGGCGAGGGCATGAAGAAGCGTGGTCTTGCCCGCTCCTGAAGGGCCCACCACCGCCAACTGCTCGCCACGCTCGATGGTCAGGCTAAGCGGCCTCAGCGCGGGGCCGGGACGCCCTGATGCGGCCGGATGGCGAACCGCAACACGGTCCAGAACAACTCTCACACCAGGTCCTTTGCGCAGGTCACCCTACTTGATGAGACCCGCGTTGCGGCCCGCTGCCTCAATCTGCCGATAGTTCTCGGGCTGGGTCGGGATGTAGCGCGTGGCCCGATTGAGCGTCAGGATCTCTTTGCCCTCCGGATTGTCCGAAGACAGATCAAGGAGCGCTCGGGTGATGCGCTCCCGGAGGGCCGCGGGCATATCCGAATGCACAGACCAGTTGTAGTTGAAGTATGGCGGAGTGGTGTAGAAGACATCGACCTTGCTGGTATCAACCCTGTTTTCGTTCACGAACTTTCGCCAGACTGTAATGTCGAGCGCTGCAGCGTCAACCTTGCCACTGACTACGGATGCGATGGTGGCATCGTGTGCGCCGGAGTAGGCGATACGTTTGAAGTCACGCTCAGGATCGAGCCCCGCTTGAAGCAGAAACGATCGTGGCATGAGGCTGCCCGAGGTGCTGGATGCTGAACCGAAGCTGAACTGCCGCCCCTTGAGATCCGACAACTGCTGAATACCCGAGCCTTTGCGAGCAATAAACACCGAGCGAAACTGTGTATCTTCCTCACGCTGCGCAATGGGAACGATCTTGCCACCCGAGCGAAGTTGCGCCTGAACATGCGTAAAGCCGCCAAACCAGACCAAGTCGACCTGTTTGTTGACCAGCGCTTCCACCGCCGCTGGATAATCATTGACTGGCGTGAACGAAACCTTCATCCCAAGGGCCCGCTCCAGATAGTTGCTGAGTGGACCAAACTTCCGGATCTGCTCGGTAGCAGCCTCTTCGGGGATGGTGGTGATCTTGAGTGTGGACTGGGCGTGTGCCCAGCAAGCTGAAAGTGCAAGCAGGCAGCCAAAGGCAAGCCGGTGCAGGCGAGTGCTGATCATGATCGTCCTCAACGATAAAGCCGACCCACACGGGGCACGAAATTGCTGCGTCGCTCCAGCGCTCGCACCGCAAAGTGTAGCGAGAGTTTCGCTTTCGGAGAGTGTGACGCGCGGTAATTCTGACGTCGTTGACCGCTTCGGCGGCAGAGTCATCGATGCATTGGGATACCGGAGGGGCATCGAGAGCCTGCGATACAAAAGCCGCACCCGCGAGCAGCGTACCGAAGGGCTACGCGGCCCACCTGGCGCATCTGCTTGATGAGGCACCGGTGCCCATGGTGGTGATGGCCGTGGAGGAAGCCGCCGCGAAGGAGGGCGTCGCGCCCAAGGCTGTATGGCGCAAGGTCGCGAAGCTCGCCAGGTCACTGGCGGTGCACCGGCAGGGCCTGCGGGCGTGATGACAGCGTGATGAAGTCGCTGCCGTCCGGCCCCTCGGAAGTGCAGTTCCCGCTCAGGTCAGGTTGGAAACAGCGCGTTGCCGGGCGGCTGAACGGCATCGGCCGGCGCACATGGCCGGCTGCTCAAGGCCCGGCGGCCGCGTTGGCTCTTGATGCCACTTCCTCGCAGGCCCCCATCAGATCCTGGAAGGGCAGCGCATCGCCCGCCATCACCTGATCCTCGAGCATGCCGTCGTAGTCTGCCGCCAGTGCTTCGCGCGCGGCTCCCTGGGGCACCAACTGCAATGAGCCGGTGAGCCTGCGGATGTCGCAGGTCAGGTCGAGGTCTTCCGAGAATCGGTCGATGATCCGATACGCCTTGGAAAGCGACGTGCCGCCCTTGCACGTCAGGTCAGCGCCGACCGGGGATCCGAACAGGGCGCCCAACGTCTAGACGACCCAGACGTCGTTCTCCAGCAGATGGGTTGGGCGGCTGGCATCCGCGGGGGGCGTGCTTGACGGTCACCTCGTAGCAGCCCAGGCTGAGCTTGCGGCTGCGCCCCAACGTCAGATAGACCTCGCGGATCGGCACCTGCTGTGTGAGGCCGAGCGCATTGGCTGCGTTGGCGCCGTGCGGTGTCACCATCTCGCCACTTTGCACGGCCAGGGACTGGACGACCTTCTCAGGCGCCGGAGCGCGCGTTCCGAGTCGGCTCGAGACCGGCGTGACAGCGATCCCTCGGCCCACCCGAAGCAACTTGCCTTCCTTGGTGAGCCTCGAGAACGCCTGATCCACCGCGGCCCGGCTCCCGAGGTGCAGGAACTCCTTGGGCGACACCAGCCCGCCCTCGGGGAGGGACTCGGCATGCGGAACGATGGAGCGGGGGATCGTGTTCATGGCTGCACCGTTTAGGTCGGAACGGTACTAGAGTTTCTGACACGGTGTCTCGGCAACGACTTGGCAGCCATTGAAAACAAGCATGCACTGGCGGGGCGGCAGTGATGGGGCCGCAAACAGTCATTGGTCATCTTGCCGTCGGCATTGAACAGGCCCAGCCTGAGCACGGACTCCGGCTCCACGACACCTCGTGGCGCCAGCCATTGGCGGGCGGACGGATTGATCCGATGCAGACGCGCTATCGTGGCTTGCCGCAGCGACGCATCCGCAAGGTCCTCCTTGGTCAGGAGCAGCGCATCGGCCACGGCCACCTGCTTGATCGCCTCCGGATGAGCATCCAGGGTGGTGTTGCCGGTGGCAAGGTCGACGGTGCACACCACGCCATCGAGCCGGTATCGCGCGGCGATGAAGCGATCCGTCATCAGGGTGTGCAGGATCGGCGCGGGGTCTGCGAGGCCCGTGGTTTCGATCACCAACCGATCGAATAGACGCACGCCTTCGCGAGAGAAACGCCATACCGCATCGCGCAGCGTCTTGACCAGGTCGCCTCGAATGGTGCAGCACAGGCAGCCGCTGTTCATCTCCACAACGATGTCCTCGGCACTATGGGCCACCAGCAGGTGGTCCAGTCCGATCTGCCCGAACTCGTTGATGACCACCAGCGTTCGTGCCATCTCGGGGCGCTGCACCAGTGCGTTGAGCACGGTCGTCTTGCCGCTGCCGAGAAAGCCGGTCAACAGCGTGACGGGAATCAGGGCATTGGCCTCGGCACTCGGCGGGCGTGTGGTCACCGCGCCTCCCAGCCCTTCGATACCCGGGCCATCGCGTCGTGCGCATGCAGACTCTCCCAGTGCGTCACGCGCACGCAGTACGCATTGAACCTGCCGGCCAGTGCCTGCTGCAACCGGTGCGCTGCATCTTCGACATACATCAGGTTCTGTCCGTTCAAGCGTGCAAAGGCTTGCTCGTCGGCCTGTTTGTCTGCCGTCTGCACCGGTGTGCCAAGCGCCGACTCGGCCAGGTCGACCAGTTCACGCAGTGCCAATCGGGCCGTGTCGCCCTGGTGGCGTACGCCGATCTGCGCCTCGCTTCGTTTGCTTTGCGGTGTGGCGAAACTTGCGTTTTCAAGCAGCCAGTCGGCCGCATCCTGTACCGATACCGTCGCTGCTTCTGAAAACCGCGCGCTGAACGCCTGCTGAACCAGTTGCCGCGAGAGGGCCGCTGAGCAGGGGCAGGTGGACGAGTACGTCACCGTCACCCAGGTGTCGAGCTCGAACGCGCCCGCATCCCAGCGCGCTTCCACCTTCACCGGATAGGACCGCCACCCGCCCAGATCCGGGGTGACCAGAGCTGGGCGCAGAAGCGTCAGATCGAACTCCAGGCACAGGCGTGCCTTCCGTGAATCACAGGTCTCGTGACTGACGATGCACTGCTGCAGCAAGGCGCGCAGCGCTCGTGGTGTCAGCGACTGGTCGGCAGCGAAGGCATCCAGCACGGCATGCAGGCGTGACATGTGGATGCCCTTGACATGCGGTCTCGGCAGATCGACGCACACCTCCGCCCGCGCCTGAACCGGGCTCAGGGCACCCGGCTCACTCAGAGACAAGGGCAGGTCGATGCCGGACATGCCGACCTCATCCAGCGTGCAAAGAATGGCGGACGGCTCATCGACGGCAACGTCGGGCAGGCGAGCGTTCATCGAGATCTCTTTGTCATTTGCGTGAAGCCACGTGATCGGGTTCGGCGCAAGCAGGCAGGCGAGCGAGGATGCCCTCGCGCAAGCGCTCGGGCCGGGCGGCGCGGGCCAGAGAACCATCAGCGCTGGCCTGGTGCAGCGCAGCGCAGGCGAGTACCTGCTCGGCGCTCGCGTCGTCGGCCGGCAGGTCGCCGAACATATAGGTGAACTTGCCGGGGGCCTGCAGCGCCACCGTGCAGTGCCTGCGGCAGCCGCTCATGCATTCGACGGGGCGGATCGGGAAGCTCAGGTCGTCACGCAAGGCCAGGTTCTCGATGGCCTCGAGCAATGCAAGGCCGGGGCGTGGTACGTCGCGCGGCAACGCGTCCGGGCGGCAGAGCACGCAGACGAGAATCTCGGTGTTCATGAATGACGTTCCTTGTGGGGTGGCCAGATGGCATCCAGCACCAGGACCAGACGGGCCACCCCGGTGCCGGCGATCCGGGGCGAGCGGTGAACGACGCCCTCGTCCTGCGGCTGCCCGGGCCAGCCACAACCCTTGAACAGGGCCACGCCGGCGGCCTGGAGTGGCATGGCCTGCGGTGCCTCGTCGTCAGGCCGTGACAGCACGGCGGCGCCGAGTGTCGGTGGCACCCACTGCGTGCCCGGGCCTCGATAGGTGCAGATCAGCCGCAGCGGCACGCAGTCACGGTGCCAGCGGCGGCAGGCGTCGCCAGTGATCGCCTCCAGACGCAGGCGCACGCGCGGGGCTTGCGCGTATGCGGCGAACATGGCTGTCAGGCGGGCCACGTCGGCTGCCAAGCTCAGGCGCTCAGGTCCGCACGGGGTACCACGGGCGTCGAAGCTCGCGTCGAGCGTCGCTGCGGCATCCTCGGGCGAAAGCTCCAGCCGGCAGGCGGGCCATGCGTCGACCGGCAGGGACTCGAGCCAGCCCGCCCAGGCCGGGTCCGGGTCGCGTTGCCACACCGCCAGCTCGACGCCGGACTGGTTCACCGCTTCCAGCACATCGGCGTCGCGCCCGATACACACGAGCGCCGCTGCTTGCGCAGTTTCTGTAGACGTCATCACAAGATCGTCGGGTTCGGCGCGTCGCCGTACACCACGCGCGGGTCGAATGTCTTGCCGTCCTCCGTGAAGCGCAGAGTGCCAGTGTCGGGGTCGATGGCGCGGTAGAAGCAGCTGCGGTAGCCCACATGGCAACTCGCCGGCGGGCTGTCGGTGCCGGGCAACACCTGCACGCGCAGCCACAATGCGTCCTGGTCGTCGTCGATACGCAGTTCGACCAGACGCTGGACGAGGCCGCTGACCGCGCCCTTGTGCCAAAGCATCTGGCGGCTGCGGCTCCAGTAGTGTGCCTCGCGTGTGGCGAGCGTGCGCTGCAGCGCCTCGGCGGTCATCCAGCCCAGCATCAACACCTCGCCGCTGGTGGCGTCGGTGGTGATGCAGGGCAGCAGGCCGTCGGGGCCGAACTTGGGGGCGAGTTCAAGGCTTTCTTCGACCTTTTCGATAGAACGGCGGGTGGCCAAGGCGGTCATGGGATCCTGAAGTTAAAGTGGAGGGATGCTCAAGTGGCGGCTGGGCTGCGCCGCCAAAGCAAGCCGATGACAAAGGCTGCACCGATGCTGGCGATGACGATGCCCACAGGCAGTTCCTGGGGGGCCATGAGGACACGCGCCAACAAGTCGCTGCCCAACAGCAGCACGGCGCCCAGCAGTGCGCAGGCGGGCACCAGCGTGGCATGCAACAAACCGGCTGAACGCCGCATCAGGTGCGGCACCATCAGCCCGACGAAGCCGATGACACCGGCGAGGGCCACGCAGCAAGCCGTTGTAAGGGCCGTGATGATGAGGACCTGCCTGCGCAGACGCTGCGGCGCCACGCCCAGGCTGTGGGCCACCTCGTCGCCGGCCAGCAAGGCGTCCAGCGCGCGGTGCCGCAGCGCCACGAACAGGGCCAGTGCCCCAAATCCGACCAGGGCCAGCAGCAGGTTGTCCCAGCGCGCCAGGCCCAGCCCCCCCAGGGACCAGAACAGCACCGAGTGCGCCGCACGCTGGTCACCGGCAAACACCAGCACATGGGTCAGGGCATCGAACAGGAAAGACATGGCCAAGCCGGCCAGCACGATGCGCTCGGCGCCTTGTCCAGCGCTTCGCCGCGCCAGCAGCAGAACGCCTGCAGCGGCCACCAACCCACCGGTGAAGCTGGCCAGTGGCAAGGTCCAGATGCCGAAGCGCTCACCGGTGAGCGAGATCACCGCCACTGCGCCTGCGGCAGCCCCGGACGACAGGCCGAACAGGAAGGGGTCGGCCAGGTCGTTGCGCGTGGCCGTCTGCAGCAAGGCGCCGGCCATGGCCAGGGTGGCGCCCACCAGCACCGCCAACAGCACACGCGGCAGTCGCAGGTCGAAGACGATGGCGCGATGGGCTGCTTCCGCCACGCTCAGGCTGGCAGCACCGGGCTGAAGCAGGCTGGCCCAGAGGCTGCCAGCGTCGATGTGGACGCCTCCCAGGCCCAGGCCCATCAACGACAGCAGCGGCAGGCTTGCCGCCAGCGCCGCATGCACCTGCCAAGGCTTCATGGTGACGCAGCGCGCAAGGCTCGGGCCAGTTTCTCGACCGCCTCGATGTTGGCTGGCCCGGGGGTGAGCTCGGCGTAGCGCAGCGCAATGAAGCGCTGGTTCTTCACCGCGTCGGTGTGGCGCATGGCCGGATGAGCTTGCAGCGTGGCCATGAGGCGGCTCGGACCCTGGCCGTCCTGGTAGTCCAGCAAGATCAGGAACTGCGGGTTGCGTGCGGCCACCGACTCCCAGGAACTGTGGGCCCAGCTGACGGGCAGGTCATCCATGACGTTGCGGCCACCGGCCGCTTCGATTAGCGCCGTGGGCATGGCCGCGGCGCCGGCGGTGAAGGGCTTGTCTTCGCCCGAGTCGTAGACAAAGACGCGCATGGGGGGCGCCGTCGGTGCCACGCCGGGCGGCCACACCGCCTGCAGGCGCTTGCGCCACTGCGCCACCAGGGCCTCGGCGCGTGGCCGTTGGCCGAACACGGTGCCCAAGCGGAGCATGTCGTTGTAGAGCAGATCAATCGTCGCGCGCGGACGCGCCTGGCTGGTGTGCACACAGCTTTCGGTCAGCACCAGGGTCGCAATCCCGTGGCGCGCCAGCGTAGCGGGCGTGACCTCACCGCCCGGCTTCATGCCGTAGTACCAGCCGGCGAACAACAGATCCGCACGCGCTGCCAGAAGGTTCTCCAGAGACGGGTACTTGGGCGCCAGCTCAGGAATGGCCCCCAGTGCGGCCTTGAAGTTGGCATCGGTCTTGTACCAGCCCGTGATGCCTGTGACGCCTGCCATCTGTGCTTGCAAGCCCAACGCTAGTGCCATCTCGGTCATGTTGAGGTCGTGGATCACCGCGCGCTTTGGCGGCGCGTTGATGCGCAGTGGCGTGCCGCAGTTGTCCACCGTGACAGGAAAGGCGTGAGCGCCACTGACCATGCTGATGCAAAGCAGCAGCAACGCACACACGTTTGCGCGGCGTGTCATGCAGCCAGCCTTTCGAAGACCCAGAGCTCGCGTTGCTCCTGCGGGTGTCGGGTGCGCACCAGGGCCATGCCGAAGACTTCCGCCACCAAGGCTGCCGTCATGGTTTCTGCCGGAGAACCTTGCCCGACCACGCGGCCACCGTTCAACACCACCATGTGGTCGGCGAATCCAGCCACCAGCGACAGTTCATGCAGCGCTGCCACCACCGTGATGCCCAGACCGCGCACGAGATCCAGCAGCTCGACACGGGCCCGCAGGTC
>Ga0194126_10013587_pt1 | contig 10166 bp, 7 predicted proteins | sample TA2KigC150mmetaG_FD_148641 | JGI IMG/M metagenome (GOLD analysis project Ga0194126, IMG submission 148641) | Freshwater microbial communities from Lake Tanganyika, Tanzania - TA2015035 Kigoma Deep Cast 150m | ecosystem: Environmental > Aquatic > Freshwater > Lake | place: Tanzania: Lake...
CGATGTAAGTTTTCATTTGAATGGGGTTCGCTGTGATGTGGAGTTAAAGACACCCAACACGAACTGGCGTATGCCAGGGGTAGATAATAAGCACCGACCTATCACAAAGAACATTGGGGGAATTGTTTCAGATGCCCAGAAGCTACGCCGTTCCTCCGGTTCAGGCATAGTCGCTTTCGTCCTCTTTCCTGTGCCTCCCCAGGACAACCGGTGGGTTGAGTATCTCCAGCGCATTTCTACGGAGTTGGAGACGCCGTTGGACACCCAGAGGCACTGTCAGCGCCTCTCGATCCCGCTTGGGGATCATGCAACTGCCGACTTGGTCGTTTGTGCTTTCCCAGTGCAGCGTCTCGCGACCTGATTGCCGAGATCCATCTGACTGTTCGATCAGAAGTGAGGTATCACATGAAAATCATTGACGTATCCGTCGAAACCTTCACCTACACATCCCACATCGTCCGTGATTCCGAAGGCCACACCCACCCCGGCCCGGCGCACGACGCCACGCAGACCCTCCTCCGCATCGTCAGCGACGAGGGGGTCGAGGGCTACAGCTTCGGCGCGGGCCGCGGGCCGATCGAGCGCATCGTCAAGCCGATCTTGCTCGGGCAGGACCCGTTCTACCGGGAGCGCATCTGGCAGCAACTTCGGGAGCGGCAGCGGCTCAACCTGGCGACGCTGTACGACGGCGTGCTGGCCCACGTGGACATGGCGCTGTGGGATCTCGCCGGCCGCGCCCTGGGCCAGCCGGTGCATAAGCTGCTGGGCGGCTTCCGAGACAAGGTGCGGGCCTACGCCAGCACGATGTGCGGCGACGACCTGCCGGGCGGGCTGGATACGCCGGAGGCTTACGCCCGCTTCGCGCTCCAGTGCAAGGCGGCCGGCTATACTGCGTTCAAGCTGCACACCTGGCAGCCGCCCATCCCCGGCGCGCCCGACGTGAAGCGCGACCTGGCGGCGTGCGCGGCCGTGCGCGAGGCGGTCGGGCCGGAGATGGCGCTGATGCTCGATCCGTTCCACTTCTACAGCCGCGAGGAGGCGCTGGCGCTCGGCCGCGGGCTGGAGAAGCTGGACTTCCTCTGGATGGAGGAGCCGATGGACGAGCACTCCACCTCCTCCTATGTCTGGCTGACCGAACAGCTCGACCTGCCGATCTGCGGGCCGGAGACCGCCGAAGGCAAGATGCAGACCCGCGCCGAGTGGATCGTGCGAGGCGCGGCCGACATCAGCCGGGGCGGCGTGGGCGACCTGGGCGGCATCACCCCGCTGATGAAGGCCGTCCACCTGGCCGAGGCGTTCGGCATGAGCCTGGAGGTACACGGCGGCGGGCCGGGCAACCTCCACGCGCTGTGCGCGATGGGCATCCCCGGCGCGTACTACGAGCGCGGCCTGCTGCACCCGTTCGTGGATTACGAGCAGCCCGCCCCCTGGCTGCACGCCATCGCCGACCCGATGGATGCCGAGGGGTGTGTCCATGTCTCACAGCAGCCGGGGTTGGGGTGGGAGATCAATTTCGAGTATATCCGGGAGCATCGGGTGAAGGAGTGATGTCACCACGAAGGCGCAAAGACACGAAGTCCACGAAAGGATGGGAGGGCCTTTGTGTCTTCGGGTCTTTGTGGTAAGATCGGTGATGCTATCAGCTAAGGGCTCGTAAAAATATAACTTCCCGCACTCTGTCGGCCCACACTGGGCAAACGCGGGAACTTATTCTTTTACGAACCCTAAGTAAACGAGGTATCCTCTCAACAATCCGGGGGAACGGCGGTCGCAGACCGCCTTCGAGCTTGCTCAAAGGGGGCCTGTGACCCCATAGGCATCAAGCTAAGCTGGATCAAATACCCCATCGCCTGCATCTGACGAAACATGGGGGCCATCTCAGCCGTAGTACCCTTCACGGGATTGGGGGGGCAAGAAGTCAGGATAGTTCTCGTCGAAGACATCGTTATTACCCGGACGCCCTTGCCAGTAGGCAACCAGGTGCAAAATACCGGGGTAAGGGATAGGGATCAAGTAACTGGGATACTCGACGAATCGCTTCGTACCGAAGTCTGCCTTATACAGTGGCAACCGCGCAAGCGTTTCAGACAACACGCCGAGTTTCTCGTTAGTTGAAGAATACTCGCCAACGCCGTTGTCGGTACGGAAGGCGATGATCGAGTCTCGGTAGCTTTCAGCCACCCGAATGCGCACTGTGGGCGACGACCATGTCATCCCCGTCTTGGCGCCTGAGGCAAAGTTGTGGGTAAGGCAGGTGGTTGTAGAACCTGCGCAACTGTCGAAATAGAACCCCAGGCGGACAGGGACCACTTTGTCGTTGGCGGAAATCGAGTACATGGTAAACCGGCCGCCGGTAGATGTCATCGCCACAAAGTCGGCGAACAGGAGTCCCGGATATTCGCCCTCGTGACGCTCACTGCGTCCGAAGAAGCCAGATTCCAGCACCACGCCGGGCAGAATCGGCAGCAGGGCTTCGCGAATGTTGGCCTTGGTGAACACCAGATCGGACGGAAACTTCACGTCCACGGGGACAGCCCCCCAGCGATTGTCCAGGGCCAGGTGTAGATCAAACCAGTTGCTCAGCGACGCAGCCACGGTCACGACTGCCGCAACCGATTTGGGCGCCGCAGGATCGGGATCATAGCGCATGGTCAGCTGGCGGGTCACGGCGGACCAGGAGTAGCTGAAGCGATACGGATTGTTGGGCCGAAAACGACAGGACTCGATGTATTCGTTCTGGGTGTTGTAGTCAAAGACGACCACCCACAGGCACCCGTTCAGCGATCCCTGGCTCAACTGTCCGCCGGCCGCCTTGTCGGTGATGTAGACGATCCCGCCGTTATCCTTACGCAAGGCGACCTCGTAGAAGTTGTTGCCGAGGCGCATGAACTCTGCGCCGGTGTCGTCGAAGTAGACGCTGTCGGCCCGGATGGGGCGCGGGGCAATTGCAGCTGCCAGTCCGAGGATCAGCAGCAAGGCAAGGACGGGTTGGAAGTATTTCACGATCACCTCCCCATTGAACCAAGCGTAGCACACGATTTGAGCAGGATAGCGGCAGGGTTCGCCGCGGTCAGTTCGACGGTGGTCACTGATCTACCATCCATGGTGGTATAAGTCCCCAGTAACGAGATAACCTGATTTGGCGCGCTGGGCGGATTGACGAGCACCATGCCGCAGCGGAAGTCGCGGCGGAGGACCTGCCCGGTCCAGGTGTAGCGTGGGCCGACGGCTGCGCCAAGTTCGAGCTGATAACCCCACCACCAGTCGTCGGGCGTGCTGGACAAATAGCCGAAGTAGCCGTCGCTCCCGCTGCTGATCAACAGCCAACCGGCAAGATCGTATTCGCGTTCATTTGGACCGGTCACGAGTTTGCTGCTGTCGTCCATCGGATCTACCTGAAACAGGACGCTGCGGCCCTGATCATGGACCGCGTCGCTGAAGCGCAAGAAGTCGCCGAACACCGAACCCCAGCGCAGACCGATGTCGTTGATGCCGCGTTGCAGGGCTACGAAGTCGGCAGCGCGCACCTGACGTGCGATGGCGGAATTGCTGGCAGGGCTGCCATACCACCACAGCACATTGTGGACGATCTCCTTGTCGGGAAAGGCGGCGCGAATTGCTTCGGTGAACTCTGCCATGTATTGCTGCCAGGCAGCCGTCGTCATCGGCCGTCCGGTGCGCGGATCAATAGGCGCGGTGACGCGGCCGTTTCCGTTGGTGATTTCCTCGAGGGTCATGTTGACGTAGTCGAGGTACAGCCCGCGGTAGCCGTGAGCCAGGATCGCTCGGGCTTCGGCGATCCAATGCGCCCGGAACTCCACATTGCCAATGTCGGCCGCCCACATGGCACAGGGCGCGTTGGGATTAGGTCTCGGATCAGGGCAATCGAACTTGTTGAAGAGCCGGTTTCCTCCTGCATCATGTAAGAACCAGGCCTCCGGGTGTTCGTGCCGATCCCACTCGCTGTGGTTGCTGTAGATGGCATACAACCCCTTGTATGCCCAGGCGTCGGCATACCAGGTTGTGTGCGGATCGAAATAAGGTGGGAAGACGATCATCCGCCAGTAGTGTGCGCGAACCCAGGCTCGCGTCTCGGCTGAGGCGTATAGCGTGAAGGGGTCATATACTGCTCGGAAATCAAACAGTGGGTGCAGATATAACATACAGGCTCCTCCGTGCTAAAATGAGCACCACAGATTGTCATACGGTATCAGGGAGGGGCACAACCACATGCAACGATTTACACGCGAGCAACCGGTTCAACGACGTTCCTATCGCCCTGAACAACAGTCCTGTCCGACTTGTCACAGCGCCCTAAAACGCAGTCATATCCTGTGGCGCAAGCGGCTGATCACGCTCAGCGGGCCGATGCACGTGACCAGTTGGGGTTACCGCTGCCCGAATGCCGCCTGCGCCACCGCGTCGGTGCTGTATCGCTCGGCCACCGCTGAGGGGCTGCACTTGCGCAAGCACCAGTTTAGCCGCGAAGTGATTGTGCAGGTCGGCTATCGGCGGTTCTGGTATCACCAGACGATCTACGAGATTCACACCTGGCTGACCCAAGACCTGGGGCTGGCGGTCTCAGCGCGGCAGGTAGCGAATCTCGTGGCCGATTTCCTGGCGCTGCTCCAGGCGGCCCAACCGGCCAAGATCCGGGCAGTCCTTGCGCCGCTGAAGTACCTGGTCGTGGGCGTGGATGGTATGCAACCGGCCAAAGGCGACACCTGCTTGTACATCGTCCGTGAGTTGCAGACCGATGTGACGTTGTGGGCCGAGAATCTGGATGACAGTGCTGACGCCACGATCCGCACCCGCTTGCTGCAACCCCTGAAGGCCTTGGCGCAAGAACTCGGGTTGCCCTGCTACGGCGTCGTCAGCGATGCCCAGGACACCCTGCGCACGGCGGTGAGTGCCGAACTGGTGGGTGTGCCCCACCAGGCCTGCCAGAGTCACTGTCTCCGGGAAGCGGGGGCGCTGACCTTTCAAGCCGACCAAACCCTGAAAAAGCAGTTGAAGGCCTCCTTTCGGAGCGCACTCAAGCGGGTGGAACAGCGCATTGCGGAGCTGCCCGCCGCCGATCTCTTCCGACCCATCTTGGCGGATTACGCCACGGCGCTGCGGGCGACCTTATTGGAAGGTGGCATCGCCCCCTTTGAGTTGGGCGGCGTCCACATCTTTGATAATCTGACCGCGGTGGCCGCCTCCTTGGAACGCTGCCGTAAAAAGGGGGGCCTGCGTCCCTGCTGCGCCGCCTGATCAAGGTCGCCGATCATCGCCTGGCCTATGCCGACCAAGTGGCGCAGCTCCGGCGGCAGCGCCAATGGCTGATCGACTTGGAGCATCTCTTGGATCCGCCGCCGCTCACAGGCCAGCCCCCGCCGACCAGTCAAAGTGTGGCGCACGAGGTTGACCGCTACTTGGTGGCCTTGCTGGCCCCAACTGGGCCCGCGACGGAGGCAACCGATCACCAGGTGGCCGTCCACATCGACCAGACGTTCCGTAACCGCTGGTGGGGGCTGTTTACGTGCTACGATGTGCCCGCCCTGCCGCGCACCAACAATGAATTGGAACGCTACATGCGGCGGATCAAGACCGGTCAACGGCGCATTCTGGGCCACAAAGACGTGCATGACTTTCTGATTCGCTATGGCCGGTACGTCGCCTGCGTGGACTACCGCGAAAGCCCAGAGGCCTTGCTGATCCGGCTGAGCCAAGTCACGCAAGACGACTTCCAGCGCGCCCGGCAGGTGATGGCTAGCGCGCTCCTCCGGGAGCAGAAACGCCATCGGTTCCGCCACCACCAAGCCAACTAGCTTGCTGGACTTGAAAGCCAATGGGCCGCCGCCATCGAAAAATCTACAAAATAGGCGCGGATGACGCCTTGTATGTTATATCTGCACCCACTGATATTTAAGCATGATGGATCCTTTACCTACATTCTGGGTGAGGACTGAGCGATCCCTCACCATGCGGCCTCAGCCGTTCAGGGCGCCCAGGGCGGCGGCACGCGGGCCGAGAAGTCGGTCATCACCTCCACCACGGCCGGAGCGTCGGCGGCCAGCGCCTGGCGGATGGCGGGCGCGATCTCCTCAGGCGCTTCGACGCGGACACCGAAGCAGCCGATGTCCCTGGCAATCTGTGCAAAGCTGACCGGCTCGAAGCGGTACAGCTCCGTCGGGTCGCCGGCGCGGTCGCCGTACATCCGCTGCACGTCCTCGATCCCCTGGCTGAGGCCGTTGTTGTTGTTCACCACGGTCACGGTATGGATGTGGAGGCGCCGCGCGGTCTCCAGCTCGGCGAAATGGTACCAGAAACCGCCGTCGCCGGTGAAGCAGACAACCGGACGCTCGGGCGCGGCGGCCTTGGCCCCGAGGGACGCGGGGAACCCCCACCCAAGCGACCCCGCCGCACGGATGAAGGTTTGCGTCGGCCGGGTAATGTGAAGCATCGTCGCTGCCCAGATCGCCGAATAGCCGGTGTCGGTGACCAGGATGGCATCCTCGGGCAGAATCTCCGTCAATTCCTTGCAGATGCGCTCCGGCCGGATGGGCGTCTCAGCCGAGAAACGCAGCGGGTCTGTCGCCGCGCGCCACTCCGCGACAAGCTGGCGGGTGAGGGCCAACCACGCCGCGTTCCCCGCGGCCGGCGGTAGCGCAGCCGCGAGCGTCCGCAGGGCCGCTTGCGCATCGCCCAGCACGCCGACGGTATTCGGGTAGCTGCGTCCCAGCTCGACCGGGTCAACGTCAATCTGGACGACGGCCGCGCCGAGGGCGGGAACCTTCCAGTTGTTCGTGGTCTGGTCGCCCGTGCCGGAGCCGACGTAGATCACCAGATCGGCCGCGCAAACAGCTTTGTTGGCGCACCAGGCCGAGTAGTTTCCCGCCACCCCCACGCTGAGCGGATGGGTTTCCGGGATGCTGCCCTTGCCGTCCACCGAAGTCGCGACCGGGATCTGGCGTTTTTCGGCCAGCGCGCGCAGCTCGGCCGCAGCGCCGGAGATGCGCACCCCGCCGCCCGCCACGATGATCGGCCGTTGCGCGGCCCCTATGGCGCGTACTGCCGCTTCTACGGCATCTGCATCGGGCGCGGGACGAAAGGGCGGACAGCGGACGAAGCGTTCGTCCACCCGGACCGGCGCAGGGATCGCCGCCAGCTCCAGTTCGCGGGCCTCGCGGCCGACTAGGTCGAGGTGCACCGGGCCGGGCTTGCCGCTGACCGCCGCGCGGAAGGCCTGCCGGAGCAGTTGCGGCAACTGCTCCGCCGCGACGACGTCCGCGTTGAGCTTCGTGACCGGCTCGAACAGCGGCCAGTGGTGGATTTCCTGGTAGGAGTTACGGTACTGCCACAGCGGCGGCTTCTTGCCGGTCAGCGCGACGACCGGCGAGCCGGCCAGGAACGCGTCCTGCAAGCCGGCTGCCAGGTTGGCTGCGCCCACCGACTGCGCCATGCAGACCCCCGCGCGGCCGCTGATGCGGGCGTAGCCGTCGGCCATGTACGCGGCGGCCTTCTCGCTGTGCGTCACCACGCGGCGGACGCCGAGTTCCTCCAGATCCACCATCGCCTTGCGGAGGATGGCATCCACGTAGAAGACGTGCGTCACGCCGTAGCCTCTGAGGGTTTCGGCGATGAAGCGCGCGCCGGTGATCGTGTTGGGTTCAGTCATATTTCATCCTTCTCATCAATCGGGTGTATTCAAAATCAGTATCCTCTCAATTTTCCGGGGCGCAAGACTTCCGAAGTCTCCACCGGTCTGCCGAAAACAGGGATCCGCCGCCAAGACTTCGGAAGTCTCCCCACTTTATTGAGAAGATACCTGAATGCGCCCTAATCGAACGCATACGTCCGAAACGGCGTCGAGCAGGGCGTGCCGGCCGCGATGTGGAGCCGCGGGGCGGCGGCGTCCAGCTCCATGATGAGACACCCCAGCGTGTAGTTGCCGGTCGGCGTGTGGTGCAGGCAGACCGGCGCGGTGTGGTCGCTGAGGATCTCGGCCGCGCGACGTACGTCCAGCGGCAGACCGGCCTCGACGCCGCGTTTCAGTGCGGCGAAGCGGGCGAAGGTGGTCATGCGCGCCCGCATCTGCGCGACCATCTGCGGCGCCTCACGCTCCCCGCGCGCCCACAGCGCGTCCCAGCTCCCGGTGTCGTCGTTGACCAGCGGGTGGTTGGTGTGGTAGACCCGCTGCCCGTCGGGCGCGGGCGGCGCTTCCACCACCTTATGCGCCGAGCATTCCAGGTCTACCACGGCGTTCGGGTCGCCCAGCACGTAGTTCTGGCCGGACGCGTGGGGGATGGCGCGCATGAAGATCAACACGTCGGCCAGGTTGCGCTGCTGCAGCGCCTTGCGCACGATGAAATCCTCGGGCAGGCCGCGCACGTTGAAGTCCAGCTGGAGGACGCTGTTGCAACAGATGCCGACGCCGCAGTTGTTCATCCCGGCCAGCGATAGCTTCCCAGCCACGGTGAAGACCAGGCTTTCCACGTCCGAATCGGGTTCGCGCACCCGCAGCAGGATCTGGAAGCCGTCGTAGTAGGCCGGCGTGTCCATGTTCTGGGCGATCAGGCTGCGGCCGGCCTCGCGCGTGCCCAGGCAGGAGCAATGCTCCGGCGCGGCGCGGCCGAACTTGACGATCTGGCGGAACCAGGGGTCTTCATCGCTGAGCTGGCGCGCCAGCACCTCGTCGAACCCGCGGCCCGCGCCTTCGGCGATCCCGCGCACCTCCGCCAGCAGGTCGGGGGTGTAGCGCTCGATGGCCGGCAGGAAATCGGTTTCGGCGTACAGGCGGTCGAAGAAGGTCTGCGCGTCCAGGCCGGTGTCCTGTTGGATGTTTTCGCGGTACAGGTCGAGGTGGCGGCCGATCTCCTCGCGCAGCTCCTCGCCGTGCTGGCGCCCGCGCGCGCGGGGCGGGCCTGCCAGGTTCAACACGCGCATTCTGAAAATCGCCATGCTATCTCCGTTTTATCAGCAGTTCCAGGTATGGCGGAGCATCCTGAGCGGAGCAGCCGATTTGTGGCTGCGTAGTCGAAGGATGCGGTCTGACAACAAGCAATCTGCTAACAGATGGCCGCATCCTTCGACTACGTCCGGCACACGACGCCGGACTCCGCTCAGGATGCTTCACCCTTGCGGAAGTTATTTCCGGACAAGGCCTATGCCTGTCGCCGTAATCAGGTTCGCCCCTGGGCCTCGCGTCTGAGCAGCCCCAGCACCAACTCGCGCCTGGGCACGTGCGCGGCCAGGCTCGGCTTGATCTCGTGCTGCACGCCGTTCTTGATAACCCATGCTGGCGAGAGGAATTCCTTGCCAGGGATCATGTTTCCGGCGCGGCCATCGTGGAGCAGGAAATCGCCCTCGTGCAGCGTCAGGCCGGTGATGTCGGCCTGAAGGCCGACCTTCAGGCTGCCGCGATGGTGCGCTTCGTCCAGGAGGCGCGCCGGATGCGCGGTCACCGCGGCGATGGCATCGGGCAGCGACAGGCCCAGCGCCATGAACTTGCTCGCCACGGCCGCGACGTTGTAGAAGTGCGGCTGCTCCTCGGCCAGCCTGACGACGTCCGTGCCCATCGCATAGGGCATGAAGCCGCGGCCCATCGCGGCGGCCGCGACCTTGAAATTCAGATGCCCGCGGCCGGGCGCAGCATCGAGGAGCACGCCGCGGCTCAGCGCGGCTTCCAGCCCAGGGTGCGGCTCGCCGTCGAGGGTGAAGACGCCGCCGGGCTTGTCGGTGAACGCGTGCGTCAGCACGTCGCCAGCTTCGAGCATCCCCAGCAGCCGCGCCGTGAACGCGGCGATCTCCTCTGGCGAAACCGGCTCCTCGAACCCCATGCCCAGGTGTACCATCAGCGGCAGGCCAGCCTTGCGGGCCACCCGCACGGCCAGCTCGATCACGTCCACTTTGGCGGCGTAGATCAGCTCGCCGATGGCGCGGACTTTGATCCCGCGGACGATGTCTCGGTTGGCCGCGATGGTGCGGAGGACAGCATCTTCATCCACGACCTCGAAGCCGACTTCGGGCAGGATCGCCTCGCCGAACGGCGCAATGTTCAGGAAGGCGAAGACGTCGGTGCGCGCCTGCGAGATGACGAACTTGCGAAACGGGTGCAGGTTCGTCCAGCCGACGCTGCCTGCATCCACCACCGCGGTGACGCCCGTGTGTACCCCTGCCTC